>Ga0183095_10571_pt2 | contig 19999 bp, 13 predicted proteins | sample BioMet4_FD_130346 | JGI IMG/M metagenome (GOLD analysis project Ga0183095, IMG submission 130346) | Microbial communities from bioreactor (seeded with sewage sludge) at LBNL, California, USA - Biofuel metagenome 4 (v2) (version 3) | ecosystem: Engineered > Bioreactor > Anaerobic > Unclassified ...
GCGCTTCGTATAGCGCATCAATCTCCTCGGCGCTGAAGTCAATATTGATCATTGCGCATCTCCTCGGTTTTACAGACACCGATAAGATACCACAAAATATTAATATTTCAACCTAATACAGTATAATCGCTTTAAATATCCGTTATTTCCGCCGTTCGAGTTTTTGTATATTACGGGGAAAACCGTTCCGACAAAAAAGCTGTCATTGCGGCGGTAAAAAATAGTTGGAAATCAAACGATTAATCTGTTCTCTCAACGCAATTACCTTCTCTTCGCCACGGGGATAATCACTCATTGTAATGGGGTAGCCTTGCCAATGATCCAACCATTCGACCAAGGCAACCCTGCCCATTTTACGTTCCAATAACTGTAAAGCGCGCTGATCCTGTAACGCCTCTGAAAATACTTCATAATGAATGGAGTCGACCGGATTGCCATCTGCCGCGGGATAAACCATAAATGCATCACCGGCAGGGAACGCGCCATCGCAGTCAGTAACCTGCCATGGATCAATATTTTGCAGCGAATATTGCGAATTCCAGAAATTGAATCCCCATTGCAAAAAGCCGACAATGTTATAACGGTAAAACAATGTTCCGGCGATCCGGTTACGGGAAGACGGAAAATGCAGGAAACGATTAGTTACACGATTCCATTGCCCGCAACAATAATAAGTCCACAAGGGGGTTACTTCCGCAGTGACAAACGATTCAATGGCACTAATGGCGGGGATCGGCCCGGAAACCAATCCGTGCCGATAAAATTCCAGTTCCGATAAGGCATCGATAATTTTAAATTCGGCCAGATGTTGCCGTACCAGTACTGCGGCTTGGGCATAGCTTTCAAGTTGAGACCGATTAGGCTCATCGGAAACATGGAAATAAACACGCTCTGTCAGTCCTTGCTTTTTCAGCCAGTCGGTCAATATCGGCAAGAAGGTATTCAAAAATGTGGTATATTCAGGGCCGGCGGCAGCGGTATTCCACCCAAAAATCAGTTGTTCCTTTTCTTCCGTTTGGGCAACAATCTTTGGCGCGTGAGCAGCACCCCATTGGGTAAACAAATGCGACATTTCAAAATATTCAATACCGGCAGCAAGCGCCGTATCAATCCAACGCTGAAGCCGATCGAACCCGAATGTATAAGTATTGTCGTGCCGCTGCACTTCGACCAATTGGGTAGTGAGACGTTCCCCGCCGACGGCAGTGTCCAGCGGTGGCGTAAATAGCGGAGTCAGAATCATATTGATGCCATGTTCCACCGCATTTCGCATATAGCGTGCAATGATTTGCCAATGACGTTCGCTCCAAACCGGAGTCTGATAATAATGACTCAGACAGTCGACGTGAAACCATTCCGTATGGATCAATTGCTGCTTCGGCAGTTTTACCGGAATCACCCCCAGATTGAAGGTCTCACGAAGCTGAAAACAGTTGCCATCCGCAGCCTCATAAGCAAAATCAATATCGATTGCGAATTGACCGCCGGGATGATTTTCCGGCACTTTCACGGTCACCCATAGAGCTTGCCACTGATGCGGTAATACTTTCAGGACGCCATCAAAATCGAGCAGCGGATCCGGATAGAGGCCAGGCGTTTTCCGGAGTACGTCGGAATCAAAATCGTATCCGACCAAATGAACAGGCACGAGTTCTACCCGGCGTATTTGAACCGCCAGGGTTATTGGTGTCGCGAGCGCAACCTTCACCGGATTCAAAATCCGATCGCTGCGATATGCAATTTGAAATGCAAATGTTTCGCCTTGCAAGGCGCTGCCGCTATTCCGTGTTGGAGCACTTAATTCTTCATCAGGAAACACTTTGACTAACGAACTTATCAACCGAGTACGAAATTCCATTTTGGTGGCCCAAGTTTATATATTGTGATTAAGTTAATGGCATGCGACTAAATGTACCGTATCGGCAGGCATGCCAGTAATGGCCAAGTCATTGGACGCATTAAATTCACGACCGAAATTGGCGGTATCAAGCACAATTTGGCGGCAATGTTCAAAGCGGAACGCCGTCCGGTTCGGATGATACGCCGGAAAATCATGGTTCCGATGAATCCGGTTGCCGCTGAATTCGATGTTTTCCGCCGACTGCGCAAAAAGCAGCGGCTCGTCGAAAAAATCAAAATCATTGTCGACAATCCGAACGCCGGAATGAAAATATTGTCGGGAATTTTTCGGATGCGGAATGAATGGGTGAAGCGAAATGACGGCATCGCAGAATTCGTAAAGCGCGGTCAGCGGATTGATGAAGCGGTTATGGCGAATTGTCACGTCGCGACAGGCGCCGCTTTCGTACCAGTTGTTGCAGTCGCCGCACAACAGAATGGCCGCGCCGTGAACATGGTCGAAGACATTGTCTTCGCAGAGAACCGGTTGCGGTGTGCTGAACAGCGCGCCTCGGGCCCGATTGTTCCGGATGGTATTGCGGCGGAAGATGACTTTCGGCGTCCAGGTCAGGTTTTCCAGACCGCAACGGGCCGGAAGCGACGGCAGCGGCGCGGTAAAATCAAGGAGGAATTCACCGGCGTTTTCTCCGTCGGCATCGCCGTCGAGCGCTCGGATGCCGGCGAGGGTAAAAATGCCGGGCAGATATTCCATGGTTTCGGCGTCAAGCAAGCGGATTTCATCGCCGGCCTGCCCCCAGATGAAGCCCCGCCCGGCCGGATGCATGAATCGACAACGCAAGCGCTGCGGCGCAAGCGCTGCGCTTGCGCCAAGATAAATACCGTGAACGTTAATGCCGTCATCGGCCATGGATTCCAGTGTGGAATTTTCTACCCGCACCGTTCCCCGGCAGCCGGAAAAATGCAGCGCATCGGCGTGGAGCGAGAAAAGCCGGGGATCATCCGGTCCCCGACGGCCGATTTGCAGATCATTCAAAGTAATATCCGTCGAACGTTGTGCCAGCACGCCGATCCCCGGCGCAAAATGGATATTGACCTTTTCGATTACGGTATCGGCCGCCCGATAAAGCAGAATCGCCGGATGCGGACGGGAGTGGGGACGCAGAACCAGTCGCTGCCCGGGATGAAATTCCGCGGCCGACAGGTTCAGGCGTAACCGACCGTTGCCGAGTTCCTCAATGCAGTCAGGCGGCAGATTCCGGTCGCCGATCCGGGGAGCGAGGCGTCCATCGGCTTCAAAGGTAATAAAAGAACGGAACGGGTCGCCGGCAGGCTGTTCCGGCAGGACTGCGGCAATGTTCACCGGGCGGGCAGCCGCAACGCTTTCAATCTCTCCGATCAGGGACTTTCCGTCCGGAGCGACGGAACTTATCGCCAGTTGCAGAACACAGGGATATTCATAATCGATCGTCAGATTGCAAAGCCGACAGTGTTCGGTATCGCAAAACAGAAACGGCAGGCAGCGAAAATGGAAAACCAGCTCGGCACCCATACCGTCGATCACAAGATTGCGGCAGTTTTCCAGGACGAAGGCCACCCTGGTCACCGGGTCCGGAAGATGATTGGAAATCCCGATTTTACGAGAGAAAGCATGTTCCGGGTAGAAATCATAACGACCGGGTTTGAACTTGATGACGTTGGTTGTACCGGCGGTTTCGGCGAGTACCGACAGCAGCCGACAGACGGCCGGCTGGGCATCCCGTCCCGAATCGGGTTCGATGCCGAAATCATTAAGCCACAAGATATTTTCCATTCCCAATGCTCCGATTGTATATGCCATTTAAATGAATACGGGTTCGCTGAGCGGAGCCGTACCGCCGCGTCCGAAGGCTTCCAGCGCCACATAATATTGAGTGGAAGCATCGAGCGACGTCAGGACCAGTTCCTCTTTTTCAAGTACCTGCCAACAATGATGAAGCCGATCCGGAGAAAGCCCCCACAACACATTGACGCCGAAGGCTCCGTCCGGCATTTCCCAGCTGATATCGGCCGTCATCGGATCATCGGCCCGGCGTCTGATTTTTATGTTGCGCGGGGTTGCGGGCGCCGCGACGGCGGCGTGGCCGAAGATGCGAATACCGGACATCGCCGGAATGCCGCCATTGGCCATTGCCAATATCCTGATACGAAGATAACGGACCCAAACCGGTCGGTCAAGGGCGAGATAGCAATGAGTTTTATCTTCCTTGTTTTGACTCCTATCCCACCGCAGGCGCCATTCCCCTTGTTTAGCGGCATCTTCGAGGATAAACTGTACACATCCCTGCGGCGACTGATCGGCATAACGGCAGCAGTTGTGTTCCGCAAAATTAAGCTGTATCGCATAGACTTCCGTCGGCATTTCCAGATCGAGAAACAATTCCGGGCGGGAGTCGTCCGGGGCCGCCGCCCAGTAGGTGCGAATGTCTTCGTCGACGGCATGCACGGCTTCGTGTCCGGGCTCCTCGCCGGAGGCGCGAATACGGCAGCGATAGGACTGCAGCATCCAGTCGCAGAAGGAATCTTCCCCGGGCGCCAAGTGATGATCCGGCACCCGGTGCGGATAATCGCCGAAACGGGTCCGGCAAAACATGGTACCGTCTTCGTAAAAACCGGTCGGAAACATTCCGATGCGGCGTTCGTAAATAAAATTCCGGGAAATCCGCATGGTGGAAACGTGAAAAAAGTTTTCATGACGATCGGTGAAGGTACACGAGTGTCCGGCCCCGGTGATGAAGCCGCCTGGTTTCAGCGATAACGGATTGTCACGCTGAAATTCAAACGGCCCCAGCGGACGATCGCCGACCGAAATCGAATCGGAATAGATATTGAACTCGGTGGCCGGACCGGAATTCTGCAGATAGTATTTGCCGTTGTGCTTGGTCATCCAGGCACCCTCATTCCAGGTCTCCGGAACGTAGTGCTCGTAATCCGGATGGAAAATTTCCAAGCCATCCAGCGTATCCGACGTCGGTCGATTGTTCTCGCCGGACCGAGCCCAGCCCTGATGTGCCGGATCGGGCGCATTGAAACTCACTTCGTACGTCATCGGTTCCGCCGTCTTCGAGTTCAGTTCCCGTCCCCGCAACGGCGCCATAACCGCGCACCCGTGATAAAGGAAATTTCGGCCGTCGTCATCGGCAAAAATTTTCGGATCGGCCAGACTACCGATTCGGCCTACGACTTCCCACTGATCGGCGAAAACGTCGATGGCGCGAAAGATTTGTCCTTCGCCCAAACCGTTGACGTAATGCAGACGGCCGTTTCGAATCCATAGATCCGGACCGTAACCTTCTGCAGGCAATACTTTGCTGGGAATAAAATGCCAGCTCTGCAGGTCGTCCGACCAGTGAAGTCCCGAGGTTTTCGAGGTTGCCAGAAAATATTTGCCGTCAAAGAAAACCAAGGCCGGATCGGACCCTTCCCGGCAGGACTCTTTCGCGCCCCGATCGGAGCGGATAAAGCGGTAGCAGATATTCAACGGATTACAGTAGCTTTTCACAGTTCAATGTCCTTGGGTTAAAAATCTATAAGGGAATCCCGCAGCTGCAGTCGGGGAGTGAAACGATCCGCTGGAGCATTTTTTTGCCTCGTCCGGAGCCCGGAAATTGCAGATTGACGCGGGGTTGAATATCCGACCGAACTCTGCGCCGATACGACGCATTGTCCGGCCGTGATCAAGCCAGAACCGACGGATTCCTTCATCCGGGCGCGGCCGGGATCGCTGTCCGCTACTTGACCTCCATCGATCAACACATGATTGGTATTTTCAAAACCGGTGCCGTCATCCCTCTGCCATGCATGAATAGACACCTTGATTGGTTCAAGTTTATTGATCTCGGCAGCAACGTCTGCGCCATATCGGGTATAAATGTCCTGAGCGATATGAAAAAGTGATTCAATACTCATAGAAACATCTCCGTTCAGTATTGTCGCTAACGCTTAACTGTCCCGGGAATCTTTTTCCAGGCGGCGTAAATATTGTTCATATCAGTATTATCGGCACCCCATGCGCGCAAAATAGCTTCGGCCATAATCATATTGCCCAGTGCATTCATATGTACGCCATCCTCTGTGACCAGCTTGCCCGGAGTCTTGCCGGCAGCAGCCCGGATGGCGATTTCATTGCGTAAAGCCGATCCGACATCAATTCGGAGGCATTTTTTCTTCAGGGCGAGTTGACGGAGAAAATCGTTATATAATGCAACTTTCAAGTTTCTGGGGTCTTCCGGATTTTCAGTACAAACTGTAATACTCATCAACCCGACTTTAATTCCGGCCGCCTGCGCCATGTCGATCATCTGCGTCATATTGACTTTATATGCGGGCAATTCTACTCCTTTGGTCGGGTCTTCGGCACCGTGCCAAATATCATTTACCCCGCAACTTAATAACATCCAGTCCGGGTGGTGAGCGATGACGCTGTTGTCAATACGGGCCAACATATCGTTTGATTGGTTACCGCTAACTCCGGCGAATATCGGTTTTACTTCAATCCGAAGCGTTTTCAGTCCGGCAAGAACGAGATTGACATAACCATTGGGTCGCTCAGTACCGAACTGAGTAATCGAATCGCCCAGAAAAGCAATTTTATCGCCGTTATGGATAACGATTTTACCGGGTTCCAAGTTTTTTCCTCCGGTCAAAAACAGGACAGCAATAATACTCAAAACCGGAAACGACACTTGGTATAAATGTTTCCATTTCATGGATATCATCTTTCGGATTATTTCAGATTAATCCCTTTGATTGCGATGAATTCGATCGGAGATAATACCCCAGGTACAAGCGAAATTCGGCACCCGGAGTTGAGCCGGAAAGTTCCCAGTTCCACCTTTTGCCATGTTTCTCCGACCGCCGGAGCCGGTATTGGGCGTCGCAGGTATTCATATTCTCCCCCTTTACTGATTATCAGATAGGCCGCCGCCGGTGTTTCCAGACCGGTACTGCGAATTTTCAATTTGACTGCGACAGATCGATTGCCGGCCAGTTTCGGCGGAATCGTAAACGATATGCATTCGCCGTTATCGAGTTGCCACGGAATATATCCGATACCGGTCGTGGACGGTCGAAAAATCAGGCTGCCGTCCGGTGCAACAGACGCAGTGCCTCCGTCAACGGTTAACTCCTTGCCGGGCACAAAGACCGGAACTCCGTCAGTGGAAATCGGTCCCAGCGACTCACTTCGGCGCAGTCGTGCAATCAATTTGTCGTAATCTTCCCATTCCCGGTAGCATCCACAATGGAATTCTTTTCCGAGGTCTGCCAGTTCATCGATCAGCTTGTTGCGATCCGGCATAAGATTGCCGGCAGCGGCCAATTCTTTATAGCGCATGATTTCAACCAACAATAAACCGGCCCGAAGCCGTCGAACCCGTTGTCGTTCGACATTGGAACCGGTTGTTCTGGTCATCGCTTGTTCGAATAGTTCGCGCATGCGACGGACGTCAGCCGGCAACAGCCAGTGTTCGGTGGCTTCGGTATATGGCGAAATCATGATCCACGATTGGCGATCGCGGGCTTCCGAACGCAATTTAAGTATTGTCAGGATGGTATCGCCTGCCGCTCCATAATAAGCGCGGCAGAATTCTTCAATCAGCTGTTTCGAGTCCAGTTCCGGGTTCCACGCCAGGCGCGACCACACATAACAACGCAAATCAACGAAGTCGGCAACCGAGCCGAAGGGCAACTGACAAAATATTCCATTGACTCCGAATGCCGCATAGGTGTTCATCGTCGCACCCATACAGTCGATATTCGGCATCGGCAACAGAAAGTTTGAAAAATCGGCCCAATAATCCCAAATATATACTTGCCGGTGTGCCAGCCTCATCCATTTTGCCAAATAGGGATTATGACGCGGGTTCCCCGACGCCGGTACCCCGAAATTACGGTTCAGACAGGCCAAAACGACCGCGACATTTGGTTCAAGTTCGAGTTGCTCCGGCGGTCGCTCCGTACTCCAGTAAGCCTGAAAAACCAACCGAACTTGGGGAAATTCCGTACTTATGGTCCGGGCGATCTCATTAATCGCCAATAAGGTTGCGGCCGCGGGAGTACCATACTGTACGGCGGCGGCCGTGCATTTTTCGCATTTACAGAAGTGGTCATTGTCGTTGCACCCAAGGGAGACGAATTTTAGTTGCGGGTTAGCGCGCAGTTTGTCGGTGACTTCCTGCAATAATTTCTTCACGGTTTCATGATTACTCAAACAGAGTTGTTTGGCAGTCCGTTTACCGGCGGAATTGCCTAAGGCAAACCATTCGGGATGTTTGTCGAAATAAGTGGAGCTTCGGATAAATTCCAGCGTCAAAGTATGCCTGATATCCATCTGTCTTGCTCCGCCGAGCCGTTCAGGAAGCGCTTTTTTGAACGCACCGCCATTGATGCGCCACTTGACCATCAATTCATCGTCATTCATTGGCGAACCGTGAAATTCACGATATGCGAAACGTGGGCGATAGGAATAATCCAGCCGGCGCAGACTCAAAGAATCGCAGTGAGGTACCTTTTCGCAATCGGCGCTGAAAAAACGCACGCCCAGCGCTTCGAGTAATTCATAAACGGCATAAACGGTTCCACGCGGACCTTCGCCGGCGATCAATAGCGTGTGTTCGTCCGGGGTTATCAAGCGAACTTCCTCTTCTCCTTGCCAATTTTTCAGCTTGGCGGCGGCGCCAAGCCTGATTTCGTCACCTTTCGCTTTCGACGTAATACTAACGATTTCCAGCCGGGCTCCGGTCATGTTCTCGAGATATTTCTGCAACTCTCCGGCCGCAAAACGATCCGCTTCATCGGCATCAGCGGCAATTACGATTTGAGCGACTGATTGCCTGTCGCGAACAAGTTCAATCGCGTCCACCGCAACTGATGCGGTCAACAGGATAAGAACCATCCGAGATTTCCAACCCATTTTTCTCTCTCCGCCTTCAAAAATTAACCGTTACTGCGGGCGGCTCAATTGTGGCGTCGTCGGCTTCGATACGATGCAGATATTGGAGTGCACGGCGCATGGCGGGTATTGCCGGTATATCATCTGATTCGTATTCGATGTTAATGCAACCTTTATAGCCGAGATAATCAAGCTCATGCAATACTTGAGCGATTGCCACATCCCCTTCGCCAACCAGTGCCGGGGTGTAAAAACGACCGTCAAGCATTTGTGTGGCTCCCGGTTTAGGACCATGGGATACCGTCCAGTCTTTAAAATGGACATGAACCACCCGATCGGCGCATTTTCGGAGGCAATCCAGCGGCGCTTCGCCAGTCATGGCATTTCCTGGATCGAAGGTCAACATCAATTCCGGTAATGTTCCGGAAAAAAACGCATAGTCCGACGACGTTATCATCGGGCTGGTGATGCCAGGATAATTTTCCACGGTCGGTACCATGTCGTACGCCAGTGCAGCATCGACGAAAGCGGCCACCGCCTCCAACCACAGTTTTTGCCCCTCGTTCCGGTCGGCAGCATATTCCAGACCTGGTGTGCCCAACATGCACAGCGGAGCGCCCAGCTCGGCAGCAGTAGCCATTTCTTTTGCCAACTGATCGCGCCATCCCGATTTTTGCGCCTGAAAATCCGGTAAAAAAAAGGTGTACGCGGCAATTTTCACCCCGGCGGCCGCACAACACTTACGCAGAGTACGCGGACTTTCACCGTAAGTGGAAACCCAATCGATCCATTCCAGACCCAATTCGGAAGTCGCCGCGATGATCTCGTAGGGATTGAAGCGCTGCCGTGCCAACGAATAACTCATCATTGAGAAGTTCATCATTACCGTTTTTCTCCGTCGGCCGAATACATTTTAATTCGATTGATGAACAAATGACCGATGCCGGCATTTTGGGGCACAGAAAAGTACAAATAACAATCGTTGTGATTGGTCGGCGGAGCTAGAAACGGTTTGTCGGAGCTCAGCTCGATAAAACGATATTCTCCGCTGGAAACGGTACGGCCGGAAATCGGCTTGAACTCCGCCAGTGCCTGTTTGGCAGTGGTGTCGAATACCCCGATATTCGCTACCGCAGCCATTGGAGAATCCTGTTCAACCCGTAATTCAACGCTGAATCGATATTTTTTGCCCGGCTCCATGAGATTAGTTGGCAATACCCACTGACAAAGCCAGTTGTCGTTGCAGGGCAGATAGGCGACGATTTTTTTGCCGGTCGCCTTCGGATCGGCGGTAAGGGCGGAGAGGTAAATTCGGCAGTCCGCCGCGACAGCTTCAAAATTGTCGCCGACTCCTTTCCCAGTACGGTCGACCAGATAGGAACGGCTCGTCAGAAAGCCGGACATCGTCTCGTTTTCGGAATACATATCCAGTTTTTGTTCTTTGACGATTCGGCTGAATTCGTCGAAGATCTTATTATAACGCATCGTCGGGAATTTGGCCCGATTGGCCGGATACCCGTTGTAATACTTGTTCAATTCGGTGACCAGCAGCGCCGTATTATCTAATTCCAACGCCTGAAGCGCCGCCGGATTGCCGCGAAGCTTGAGTTGGGCTTTGGCGAGAAGGGGGATGGCCTGTTGCAGAAATTTGTCTTCTCCGTAGAAGTCTTCGATGGTTCGTCCCGCCTTTCCCGCCATTTGAATCAGGGAAAAATAAGTGTAGCATTCATCGGCCGCCGGGCCGAAAACTCCGTTGCAGTACTCGCGAGCCAGTGCATCGACATCCAAGTCTGGATTCCACAGCAGTTTAGCCAGAATCCAGGTCCGGATGTGCTGCTGGGGCGCCGGGCCGGTGAAAGCTTCAAGTTCCATGACGCCGCTGAAGCCGTACTGATGATAAAGTTTGAGATTGTCGGCCAAGAAGGGCAACGTCGGTGCAGGCCGAAACCAGTTGTTGTAATCGACGCCGTATTCCCAGACTGTCATGTGAGGAGCAATTTTGCGCCATTTTGCGACCAGATCGACGAATTTCGGGATTTGTGATTTCGGACGGGTGATTTCCTCATACAGACGGTTTCCTTTCGGTGCGAACATCGGGTTATTGACGCAGAGCCAGGCATTTACATTTGGTTCGAGTTTGAAATTTTTCGGAGGCTGCTGGAAAGAGTATAGCGGAAAATCGATCATCTGTTTCGGATATCGATCAGCGACGGCACGTGCCGTGGCGTTGATTAGTTCCAGATGCGGCGCGATCGAGGCGCCGTAGCGGTTGATGAGTTTCATACAGTTGGGACAATGACAATAGAACTCCCAGTCGCCACCGATATCGTTCGTGCCGATTCCGCAGTCCGGTTCGCTCACGGAAAAGTATTTTTTATCGGGATATTCGAGCATCGCCTGTCGGAGTGCGGCTGCGGCGCGCCGGATGTTTCCCGGTTGCGTCGGGCATAGCATCTGCAGCATATTGGCATGACGGCGGGTCGGTCGGTTGACTTCCGAGGAAAAAAGTTCCGGATGAGCCTTCGCCTCGCTTGCCGGAGTGATGTTTTCGTAGGTGTGACAGAACCATTTGTTGGGATGGCGAAAAGCTTCCCATGGTAAAACCCGGTTATGTCGCGCAAAGTCTTTGTCGATGCAGGCGGTATAGATCAAGCGATCATCGAAAGCGGCAACATCGCATCGATCGGTGACGGTAACAGCCAAATTTTCCTTGACCGTCGGCATAACACTGATAGCCGGAGTGAAAAAGCGACATTTGAGATCGCCTTCCAGGAAGCCCATCACCGCGTCGTAACTGGTAACACTGCCCAACAAATAAATATTACCGTCGATAACTCTGATTTCAAAAGCGCTCTTTCCAAACGGCAAACTGCTGCCGATCCCGGCAGCCCGGGCCTGATGAGTACGGCCGACGCTGATGAATTTGCCGGAAGTCATACTATCGTCGCCGACTACTTTGAATTGTACACCGGAAGAAAGCTTTTTCAGCATTTCCGCCAGTTCCTGTGCCGCTTTCTGTCCGTCGGCATCGCCGGGCGAAAAAATCACTGTATATACGGCATTCCGTGCCAATGTCAACTTCAAATCGGTTTTCTTGATGCCGACCGGGTCCAACACTGACCCCGTTACGCCGATGCATACCATCGCAATCAACAAAAATAACAATTTTCTCATTACGCGTCTCCATGAATCATAAATGTTTATGCCAAGACTATTTTGGATGTATGTATCTAAAATTTCAGTTATTACCGGAATCAGAACTCAAAATTAAACCCGAACCCATAAGGCGCTTCAACTGGCGATTATAGCGTTCCACCAGTTCATATCCTCATTCCTTCCATATTCCTTCCATATTCCTTCCATATTCCGCCATTTTTATAGAATTTTTGAAGTTACTACCGCTGGGAAAAAATGCCACCCCTATTTAATAATTCGTTTTATCATTTTTTTAATTTTTTTTCTGGTAAAGTATATCTCATGTCTCATATTCTGATTCATTTTATCGAAAACTCCATTCTCGCGATTGATAACACGAATTATCATTTTTGATATCATAAACGTATCTACCGTTTATGTCAAGGGCGCCGACACGAGAAAAAACTCAGAAAAACAAAAGTATTTTACGTTTTGAAATGACATTGTTGCAAAAATTCAGCAATATTTTAGTTCAAAACGACTCTTTTGACATATTTTAATCATTTTACGATCTATCTTTTTAGATTTTTGAAACTATCTTTATTATAAAAGATTACGCGATTTATCAATTGAGGGCAGTTATGGCGATGGATGGTTCCGGTCGAGTTAGGATTATCGATATAGCGAAAAGAGTTGGTGTCTCTTCCGCATCGGTAACCAAGGTATTGTCCGGCGGTTTGCCCAGTATCCGGGTTTGCCGGGAAAAGGCGGATATGATCCGCGCGGCGGCGAAGGAGATGCATTACCGGCCCAACCTGATTGCCAAAACGCTGGTGGGCGGCAAAAGCCATCTGATCGGAGCGTTCATTGACAGTTATGCCTCGGATACCTATTTTGAAATTTTGTCCTCCCTGTATATTGAATTACGCCGTCATGGTTATAACCTGCTCATCCGCGAAGGTCATGACAGTATCTCCGACATCATCGATGCCTATCACACTTTTGTACAATACGGTGTTGACGGCATGATCATTCTCTCCCATAATTACATAAATCTAAACGGCGACAATTTGTCTTTACCGAACATCAACCGGGTGATGTTTCTCGAAAAACCGAATGTAGAAGGCGCCTGCTACGTCGACATAGATTTTGTCGGAGCCATTGAAAACGGAGTCAACCATCTGATCCAAACCGGGCGTAAGCGGCTGGGGCTGATCATCCCGGACATCAAAAGCAGTACCATCATCACACGTCGCCGGGGTTTTGAACGCGGAGTCGCGACCGCAACCGACCGACTCGAGTGCGGCCTAGTCCATGTTTCCGGTGCGCTTTCGCCTTCACTGGAGGAATTCGAGCAACAGTATCATGAATTCATTGCGCCGAACCGACTTGACGGCTTGCTGCTGCTGGAGGACAATCGTGCAGCCGGAATGGTACGGACATGTAGGAACCATGGGATGCGAATTCCAGAAGACATTGCGCTGATCGGCTTTGGCAATACCCGCTTTTCTCGCTTTATGGATCCATCGCTTACCACCTTTGGAATCGATACTGTCCAATGCGGCGGTGAGCTGGTGCGGTTGATGCTGCAGTTGATTGACGACATCTCGCCATCGGCTATTCCGCCGTCGGTAATTCTGCCGCAGATAATCGTGCGGGAAAGTACGGTCGGTCACAATTGACGACCAAGCCAAGAAACGGACAACTTTCCAGAAACAATGCACTAACGAGCTTTATTCCGGTTCGATTAACAAGGTATTGATATTTTTCGTCGGAGCTTGGGTATTCGCGAAAAAAAACGTTTGGGAAAAATTAATTTTCTTGGATTACGGTATTGATTTTAATAATAAAACGCATTATAATCGATATTGATGATAATACGATTTATTCTCCATTGTGAAAAGCTTTGGATTTAAATGATAATTGGAATGAAAAAGATTTTGCCGAAAAGAATAGCGAAACGTAGCGTGCAATAATGTTGTTCATCACGTTTCTGAACGTAGTCGGAGAAGTGAAGAAAGTTTTATCAGATCGTTGTTGGAAAAGCGAAGACGTCGTGAACGAAACAAACGATCAGAGTATGTGGGATTGTTAAATAATAAATGTACTGTCAATAATTTGCAAAACAGGTGCTTCGTGTTGAGAATCATCTTTAGAATTAACCGGACCCCCCAAAACAAAGAAAAGAGGACCATTGAAAAATGAAACGTAATTTTACCTTGATAGAGCTCTTGGTCGTGATTGCCATCATTGCTATTCTGGCGTCGATGCTGTTGCCGGCACTCAACCGGGCACGCGGTGCCGCCAAGGAGATTTCCTGTACTAATAATGTCAAGCAGCAGATGCAGGCGATTTATCTGTATGCGGGTGACAGTCAGGATTGTCTGCCACTTACTACTTCCGTTAACTTAGGGGTTGTTTATGCTGACGCTGACGGGAACTGGCGTTTCTGGCAGGATCTGGTGGGCTCTTACGTCGGAGTTAACCTGCTCAATAAAGTTTATGTGAAAACACCGAATAATGTTTTCATGTGTCCCAGCATTGTCAATCGCGCCTATCCTAACCTCAGTTACGGAATGCTGGCATCTCACTGCGGCCAACCGCTTAATCGGATTTCGAACATTTCGAAAAAAATTATTGTGCTGGAATCCAACTGCGAAGAACCATATCTTACGAGTAACGTTTTGACGCCCGGGTGGTGGTTTGTAACGGAATTCCGTCATGCCAAGAAGAACTTGGTCGGTTGGGGAGATGGCCATGCCGAAGCACAACGCTACGGCGGCGACATGATTACCAACGACAACTACAACAATTTCTGATCCGGCGTGGCCCTGTCATTGATGAATTCAATCAATCTGTTCGGAAGGTACGAAACGGATTCCCTCGTTCTCGTACCTTTTTGTGTATTCTTCGTTAATTTCCGAAATACTGCGGACCGATTGGTCCGCAAGCCTATGTGAAAAATGATTAAATTAGCAACGCTTTTTTCTGCACATGCCGTTCTGCAGCGGGAGATGTCGATTCCAGTTTGGGGGTGGACGGAGCCGGCGGAGACGGTTTACCTGCGGCTGGAGGATGAAGAAATTGCCGTAAGCGCCGATGAACGCGGCGCCTTTTGCGGACACTTCAATGCCCGAGCTGCCGGTGGCCCCTTGGTTCTGCGGGCCGCCCTTGCTTCCGGCGAGCAGGTGGAAGTGCCGGATATCTATATCGGCGAAGTCTGGCTTGCCGGCGGACAAAGCAATATGGAGATGCCGCTGACCGGTTTTGAAACGCCGCTTCCGGCGGATGATTTACGGCAACTTCGCTTCAGCCGTCCCGTTAGACTATTGGCTATGAATCGGTCCATGTCGCAAATTGCCGGCCTGCAACAACATTGTGATGCGGATGCGGAATGGCTGTTGCCGGTGGATGAAAATTATTCGCGTTGGAGCGCCTGCGCCGCATTTTTTGCCGCCGAATTAGTCGAACGGCTACAGGTGCCCTGCGGCATCATCTCCTGTAATCTCGGCGGAACAATCATCGAAACCTGGTTGAGTTTTGAAAAATTGTGGCATAATCCGGAACAGCGTTCGGCACTGCTGGCTTATGAAAAACGTGTCCGGTCTCCGGATTTTGTCCGACGTTTTCTGCAGCGACGACAGACCGAGCCGCCGGTGCAGGAAGATGTTTACGGGTATCTGATTCAACGGGTATTGGCAGAATGGAAAATCGATGTCGATCAGCCGTCTGCCGGCCGTGAATTGCCGGATTTTGATGATTCGCAGTGGACGGAAACCGAACTGCCGGGGATCTGGCAGAAAAATCTGAAAATTCCGGAGCCGGGAATTGTCTGGTATCGCCGGACCGTCACTATTCCGGAACCCTGGATCGGTCACGAACTTCAGCTTGAAATCGGTGCCGCCGACAAGCAGGATATTACCTATTTCAACGGGGTAAAAGTCGGTACGACGGGAAAAAATTTTGAATTTTCCTACTGGAATTCGCCGCGGAAATATGCGGTGCCGGCATCGCTGGTGTGTTCTCGACGTGTTGTTATTGCGGTTCGGGTCTTCAGTTATATGTTCAGTGGCGGCTTGACCGGGCCGGCAGAACAGATGCTGCTGCGTTGTCCGGAATGCTCCGACGCCGCGTTGGCGTTGTCTGGAACTTGGCGCGCCCAAATGACTTTAAGCCTGAAGGAAGTACAGATTCCGAGCATGATGGGCTACGGCAACCCGAACTCTTTCCATATGCTGTTCGATTCAATGGTACGGCCCTTGGTGCCGTATGCGGTGCGCGGCGTGATCTGGTATCAAGGAGAAGGAAATCAGAATAATTACTGGCAGTATGAACGTTTGCTGACAGATCTGATTGAAGACTGGCGAACGCGCTGGCATCAGGCGGAATTCACTTTTATCCAGGTATTACTGGCCGGTTGGTTGGGAGAAGAGGGGGAAAGTAAACATTGGCCGGAATTGCGCCAAGCTCAGATCAATGCCGCACGGGCGACTAAGACCGGGTTGGTCAGTGCAGTGGATCTCGGCGAAAAAATGAACATTCATCCGCTGTGGAAGCGCGAAGTCGGGCACCGGCTGGCGTTGCGAGCGTTTGCCGACGTTTACGGACTGGAGCCGGCGTCCCGCAGTCCGGAACTGCGCCGGGTAAGCCGGCAGGGTGATTTCCTTTGTCTGGAACTTAATTTTGCCGTTGGCCTGAACAGCCGTGGGGAAACTCCGGCCGGATTTGAAATTGCCGGAGCCGATGAAGTTTTTCACCGAGCCGAAGCAAAAATTTGTGCCGATCGGCTATTGGTCAAGGCTTCCTCCAAAATGTGCCAGCTTCGCTATGCCTGGCATGACTATCCGTCAGAAGCCAATCTATATAATGCTGCCGGCTTGCCGTTATTGCCGTTCCGGACGGAAATTCCAGGCTAAACAATCTCGCTGCCGTCATCCGCATACTTTTTCCGATTACGGAAAAAACAGTGGCGGCATGATCTGCCGTTCGCCAAGGAAACGAACTGACCGGTTACCCCAAATTGCAGATTTTCGAAAATATTTCCATTACTGATATTGACACAACTTAAGGGAGGAACTATAATTTATTTAACGATGTGATTTAGCGGTAAGTCAAAGAGGTTCATCCGTGCAGGTAAATGGAGAAAAATCGAAGATTCGGCTGGCGGACATTGCCGAAGATGTCGGTGTTTCGATTGTCACGGTTGCCAAGGTGCTGCATCAGACCGGCGGAAAAAATGCCAGGGTGGGAAAAGAAACGGCGGCCAAGATTCGTGCCTGTGCGGATCGTTTACAGTATTGTCCGAACATGGCGGCCCGACAATTGGCAGGCAAAAGCAGCGGTTTGATTGGTGTGGTGGTCGATAGTTGTGCTCCGCAAGCCTATTATCAGATGTTATCCAAGATCGAATTCTATGCGTCCCAGGAAGGATATCGGATTATGATTGCGCAAGCCCATGAGGATTTCGCACGGATTAAGGCGTTTGCCCGGGACTTTGCCGCATATGGCGCCGATGGGGTAATTTGTCTGGCGCATAGTTATCCCGGGGAATCCGAGGAAATCGTCCGTACTTACTCCGAAAACGGGAAGACCGTTTTCTGGGGAACTCCGGAATGCGGGGGCAGTTTTTACAGTGTCGATCATGATTTATTATACACTTACCGCGAAGTGATAACTTTCCTGTTCGAGCAGGGCCGGCGGCGCATCGGATTGCTGTTGGGCGATAGCCTGGTTAGTCGGAGCAATATGCAGCAACGGGAAATGGGGTATCGTAACGGTTTGAAGCAATACGGCATTCCTTATGATTCCGGCTTGATCAAACGGATTCCGTTTGCGGAATATATGGATGAACACGATACCATGGATGTTGTGACGGACTTGGTCCGGAATCACGGCGTCGATGCCATTGTCGCCTGCAATGACCAGCTCGCCGCCATGGCGCTGAAAAATCTGGCGGCACTGGGGGTGCGCGTTCCCGACGAAGTAGCGGTAACCGGGTTCGACAACATTGATGTGGCACGCTTGGTTACGCCGGCGCTGACCACCTTTGACTTCGGGTATGAACAAATTGCCCGGGAACTGGTGCATCTGCTTTCCGCACAGATTCACCATCAGGATATTCCGGTGAAATTGCGTAAGGTTAAAATTATTTCTCCCCTGATTCGACGGCAATCGGCATAGAACCGACAACGCATAAACATGTCCATTAAAACAAAGAGGTTGGAAAATGATTCGAGAAAAAAGAAATCAGGTGCTCTTGTTTACGCTAATCGAGCTGTTGGTGGTTATTGCGATTATCGCGATTCTGGCGGCGATGCTGCTGCCGGCGCTGAACAAAGCACGAGACGTGGCGAAAAGAATTTCCTGTGTCAATAATCTAAAGCAAGTCGGTCTTTCTCAAGTTTTTTATGCCGACGCGTTCGGCGGTTGGGCGGCTCCGGGAATTGACTGGGGACAAACCATGCCTGGAACCAGCCGTACCATGACGTGGGAATTGTTCCTGCAGATTTATACCAATCTCAACGCTAAAATGTTGCTCTGTCCGGCAAGCCGGGTGGCGGGAAACAAAACATCGACCGGTTCAACCATTCTGAATCCGCTTTCCTCCGTCTATCCTCAAGTATTGCCGATCGTCTACAATTATGGCCAGAGTCTGGGCATGTTCATGATCGAAAAAACCGGTAAGCCTACTTATCCTACCCTGATGTGGCGTTTGGCAGCGGTACGTGCGCCATCGACACATTTAGTGGAGGCCGATCTTAAATACGATGCCGCCGGTTGGAGTCTGGGACAGCTGGTTACCCGGTTTGGCAACCGGCACGGCGGGGGAAACGGCAATATACTCTGGGCAGACGGTCACGTTACGACGGAACGTCATGTTGAACTTTATGATGACAATAACCATACTTATGACATTCGATAAATTGCGTTCGGACAAGTTGCAAGCAAGAAGGATGATGATATGAAGAAACGGTTTGTAACCCTGTTGAGCAGCATGATGTTGATCGCCACAGTCGATGCGGCAGGGCTCCAATTGGAAAGCCGTACCATGCGGCTTCATTTTGCCGATGCGTCCCGGGGTTTTGCCTGTACCGGCATCGATAACCTACTCGTGGGCAATACAAAATTCGGCGAAAATCGCAGTGATGGTCCGGGGCTCTGGAAATTGGAATTCAGGACTCCGTTCCAAGCGGGACGCAAAAGCGATGTCGCGTATTTGTCGGCCAGAGAGGAAAGAAACGGAAAGGCCCAGAAAATTTCCGGCGGCTGGCGGTTTTCGTGGTCCGGACTGAATCTGCCGGATGAAAAAGGGGTTATCGACGTCAGCGTTGAAGTCATGATCAATGCCAAACAGCAGAGCGAATGGCGCATGAAAGTTGCCAACCGAAGCCGGAGATTCGGCTTATATCAGAGTTTTTTCCCTTGTCTGTCATCGGTTTTTGCTCTGGGAAAAGGCGATGCCCTGCTTCCGGGGCCCAATTGGGGGGCTCATCTGGTAAAAAATTGTCCTCCCATCCTCTATAATGTTTCTTATCCTTCCGGGCGGGCGCCGGTACAGTTCATGGCGTTTTTCCAAGGTTCGTCCGGGCTTTATTATGCCGCCCATGATCCATCGGCCTCTTTGAAATCGTTGATCGTCGACAAGTCCAATGACGTATGCATCGGATTGCCGGCGGAAAATGCGGCGCAACCGGGTATTGGACGTACGGCTGACTTTCCGGTCGTAATCGCCACCTGTAAAGGGGATTGGTGGGAAGCGGCCCGGATATATCGGGAATGGGCGATGACGACTCCGTGGACCCGCAAGGGAAGCATTGCCGAACGACCGGATTATCCCAAGGCATGGCTGAAGGCGGGGTATTGGATTATGGCTTGGGGGCCCGGCGACAATATCCGCCGGATTGTCGGGGACGCCCGGAAACTCAATCCGTTGCCGCTGGGGATTCACTGGTACGGCTGGGCGCAACATCCGCACGACAACCTCTATCCGGACTATCCGCCCAAGGCGGGATTCGGCAAAACCGTACGGGAACTGACCGCTTCCGGCAACGTCATTATGATATACGCTAACGGCGA
>Ga0183095_11372_pt1 | contig 19987 bp, 18 predicted proteins | sample BioMet4_FD_130346 | JGI IMG/M metagenome (GOLD analysis project Ga0183095, IMG submission 130346) | Microbial communities from bioreactor (seeded with sewage sludge) at LBNL, California, USA - Biofuel metagenome 4 (v2) (version 3) | ecosystem: Engineered > Bioreactor > Anaerobic > Unclassified ...
TTGGAACAGTCTTAGTCTGAAACTAAGCTGTAGAATATATAAATACTTTCACAGGTCAATTTCATTATAAGGGCGGAAAGGAGAGTATGAGATTATGTCCCTCAGGACATAAACCATCATACAAGAATACGATGAGCAGAGACTATGATGATTTCCGCAGGACCAGCTGCGTGACCCGCATTAAAGATCAGAAAGACGGATGGTACGCATTTGAAGAGACCGTTTTCTACGGGGAGAAGGGCGGCATGCCTTCCGACAAAGGAACAATCAACGGCCAGCCGGTCACCGGTCTGCGCTGGGACGGAGATACCCTGTATCACCAGGTGGAGCAGCCTCTGCAGGACCCGATTGCAATGCAGGTGGACGAAGAAGAGCGGGTCATGAACACCGCCATCCAGAGCGCTCTGCATGTACTGGACGGCTACTATGCGAAGCTGGGGCGGAAGATCATCGCCATCGGCGTGCATCCGGACAACCAGTGGTATGAGGTGGATGACAAGAATCTGCCGGAAGGGCATCTGGATGAGGTCCAGCACTTCATGAATCAGGTGATCCTGCACAGCCAGAAGGTATCCTTCCATTACATGAAAGGCTCTGAGTACCCGGATCCTGAATATGCGAAATATGATGAAGTGCGGCTGGTGCAGATCGGCGATCTGAACACGCAGCCCTGCGGCACCCTGCATGTCAATGAGACCAGTGAGATCCAGTGCTTCGCCGTGCTCTATGCGGAGAAGACGGCGCGCGGCACGAAGATCTATGTGGCCTGCAGCTTTGCCGCCGTCAACCGTCTGCGCCAGGCGGCGCTCACGGAACAGAAACTCTGTCATCTGCTCAGCGGCACCCGCGACACGCTGGCGGACAGCGTGCAGAATCTGCAGGAGACCGGCCGTAGGCTGAAGAAGGATCTGGAGGCGGCCCACAAGGAACTGGCGGCTTTCCAGGCGGAAAAACTGCTGGCGGATCCAGAGCCGGTGATTGTGCTGGATCATACAGATGCCGGCATGCTCAGGAGCATCAGCCAGGCGCTGATGGGAAAGACTTCCAGCCTGAAGATGCTGGCGGCTGCCGGAGAAGGCGGTGTCAGCTTCGCCATCGTCTCGCCGGAAGGAAACGCCCGTACGCTGATGGATGCCGTCAAGCAGAAGATTGAAGTCACCGGCGGCGGTTCGCCGAAGATTGCCAGCGGCCAGACCGCTGCCCCGCTGGAACAGGTGGTGGAGATTCTCAGGCAGCTGCACTGAAAAGAGAATGCATCAAACCGGAATACAGCCCTGGAGCATTGCTCCGGGGCTGTGCTTGTACAGGGAAACAGGCTCCGGTCCATCTGCCTGGGGCAGCCCGGCTCCTGATGCCGTCTTCCATGGTAAGATACTGGTAGAGATTTCCGCTGCAGGAAAGGCGGATAATATGACCGGCCGGAAAAAGAACAAAGAAGAGTTTCTGAAATATGCAGAGAAGCAGCGGCAGGCCGTCCGGGGCTGGACGGATTACTGGCTGTTCGGCGCATGGATTGCCGCGGCGGTGATCCTGTTCTGGCTGCTGGCCGGCCGCTGAACAGATTCGGAGCAGCACAAGGGGAGGAAACGGCGCCTATGAATGAACTGGAAACCCGGGATCTGATTCTGGGCAAGGCGGTCTTTTCCGACTGGCAGAACATGTACCGCAATGTCTGGTCGCAGGCGGAAAGCGCCCGTTACATGCAGTGGCGGGTGACGGAGAGTGAAGCCGAGGCGCAGGCGCGGATCCAACGGACCATCGCGTTTGAAAAAACACATGACACCTGGCTGGTCTACCGCAAAGCGGATGGCAGCGCCATCGGCTTCGCCGGGGTTGAGAAAACCTCCGATGACACCTGCTCGGAAACGGGAATCTGCCTGGGACCGCAGTTTGTCAGGCAGGGTTACGGAACGCAGATCCTGCAGTGTCTGATGGCGTACGGCCGTATCCACTACGGCGCAAAGACGTTCCTCTATACCGCCCGCAGCACGAACGAGGCGTCAAAGCATCTGGCTCTGTCGCAGGGGTTCCAGTATCTGCGCTTCCTGGAAAGAACGGACGAGCGCAGCGGCCGGAAATACACGGATCTGATCTACAGCCGGGCTCTGTGAGTGCGGCTTTTCTATGAATGCCGGGTATCGGACTTGATTTGCCGGTGAAAAAGGCTTAGAACATTAGAACCAGCAGTTTCCGGCACCCTGGATTTCAGGCCGGGCCGGAAGCAGGAGGAGATGAGGCGCAGTTGAACTACTACAAGACATTGGGTGTTGAAGCAAACAGCAGTCCGGAAGAGATCCGGCAGGCGTATCATGCGATGGCGAAGAAGTATCATCCGGATGTGTACCACGGCAGCAAGTCCTACGCTACGCAGAAAATGAAGAAAATCAACGCGGCTTATGAGATCCTGAAGGATCCCGATGCCCGCCGGCAATATGATCAGGAACTGGCGATGGCGCCGAAAAAGCCGAGAACCGCCAGAACCCGCCGCGCCAGTACGGTTCGCAGAACCAAAAAAGCCAGCCGTCCGGCGGACTACGCGGGAGCAGAGGCTTTCAGGGAATTCACCTGGACACAGGATCCGCTGTTTCAGCAGGCAACCGGTCTGTTTGGCGGCCGTGCGGAGATCTTCGATGATTTCTTCGAGGAACTGTTCTCCTCTGCGGAAGAGGACTTCTTTGCGGACAGTCTTTCCATGTTCTGGCGCCTGATGCGGTAAGAGATCCGCAGCCGCTCAGATCAGGGATTCCGTTTGCAGCCAGTGCACCATGTCGCGGACGGTTTCCTGCAGAGGGCGGACCTGATATCCCAGTTCGCAGTCTGCCTTTTCGTGGCAGAAGCAGCTGTTGACTGCAAGAGTATGCAGAGAATAGGCCGTATAAAGCGGTCTTTTCTTCTGCAACCGGCAGGCCAGCCCGATGCCCGGCACCGCCAGCTTCGCCAGCAGTGTGGGAATTACAGGAACCGGCTTGCGGCCGCAGCAGACGCCGGTCATCTGCAGAAGGTCGCAGATGGAAATGAAGTGCCCGCTGAGCAGATAGGAATTCCCCCGGATGCCGTGTTCCGCCGCCAGCAGGCAGCCTTTGGCTGCATCCCGTACATCGACGAAATCATACCCGCCGCCGACGCAGGCCGGCAGATTTCCCCTGGCGTATTCAATGACCATCTGCGACAGATGGTTGTGTCCGCAGTCATAAGGGCCGAGGATTCCGGAAGGCAGCACGATCACTGCGTCCAGGCCCTGATCGGCCGCCTGCAGGACCTTCTCTGCCGCTTCCGCCTTGGTCTTGGCATAGGCGCCGTCCACGAGATCCGCCGCATAGAATGAAGGCTCCCGCATTGTCTGGCCTTTGGGCAGGACCGGCACGGCATGCACGGAACTGACATGCACAAACTGCTTCACATGATGAGCCCGGGCAATCTGCAGCATGTTTTCCGTGCCGCCGACATTGACCTCGCGCAGATGCGCCGGCATTCTGGCGGCAATGGAGATGACGGCGGCGGTGTGGATGACAATGACGGAACGGCTGTCCGTTCCGGCAAACAGCGGTTCCAGAGTCTTTGGCTGGCAGACATCGCCTTTGAAATACCGGATGTTCACCGCGGTTACGGCCGGGTGTTCCCCGGGCCGGATCAGGGCATGAACCGTTTCCGGTCCGTCCGCAAGAAAGCGCAGGATGGTGCTGCCGAGATGGCCGGCGGCGCCGGTGATCACATAACAGACTGGTGCAGGTTGCTCCGTCATGATAGACTGCTTCCTTTCCTATTCTGATTTCATCATATCTCATCCGGTGTTTACTTTTCTGGAAACTGTGCTACGATGCTAAATAGTTCGAAAACGAACTAATAGGAGAAGAACATGAAACGGAATACGGAAACCCTGATGGCAATCCGCGCACTGACGAAGTACTACAGCCGGATTGCAAAACAGATCGGAGACCAGTTCGGACTGAATCCGATGGAGACTAACATTATTTCTTTTCTGGAGAACAATCCGGGCCTGGATACGGCCAGCGACATCATTGAACTGCGCGGCTTTTCCAAAGCGGCTGTGTCAGAGGGCATCGATGCCCTGGCGCAGAAGGGCATGCTGGTTCGCAACGAGGATGAAGCGGACAAGCGCCTGGTTCATCTGCAGCTGACTGCGGCTTCCCGCCCGGTGGGTAAGGCGCTGCGGGATTCCCGCCGGCGGTTCAGCGACCGTTGTTTTGCCGGCTTCAGTGAGGCGGAACGCCGGCAGTATCTGGAACTGACGGACCGGATTCTCGACAACCTTCTGGAAAGAGCGTGAAGATCATGGCGGACAGCAAGAAATTCCTCGGCACTGAGGATTTGAAGAAACTGCTGTGGCGGTTGTCGATTCCGACCGTCACTGCGCAGCTGATCAATGTGCTGTATAACATCGTCGACCGCATCTACATCGGCCACATCCCCGAAACCGGGGCGATGGCTCTGACCGGACTGGGCGTCTGCATGCCGATCATCATCATTGTCTCCGCCTTCGGCAATGCCGTCGGCTACGGCGGCGCTCCGCGGGCTTCCATCCTGCTGGGAAGAAATGATGAGAAGAGCGCGGAAAAGATCCTGGGCAGCTGCTTCGCGCTGCTGCTGGTGATCTCGGCGGTGCTGACCGGCGTGCTGCTGCTGGCCAACCGCAGCCTGCTGCTGGCCTTCGGGGCCAGCGCCAACACGATCGGCTATTCGCTTTCCTATCTGAACATCTATACGCTGGGCACCGTCTTCGTTCAGCTGACGCTGGGCCTCAACGCCTTCATCACGGCTCAGGGCTTTGCGCGCACCAGCATGCTGTCGGTGCTGATCGGCGCCGTCAGCAACATCATCCTTGATCCGATCTTCATCTTCACGCTGCACATGGGCGTCGCCGGCGCCGCCTGGGCGACGATCCTGTCCCAGTGCATCTCGTGCATCTGGGTGCTGCAGTTCTTGTGCTCCCGGCGTTCCTATCTGCGCATCCGCCGGGAAAACGTGCGCCTGGACGGAAGCATTCTGCGGCCGTGCGTGAAGCTTGGCACCGGCACCTTCATCATGCAGATCAGCGAGAGTGTTGTCACGATCTGCTTCAACTCCTCGCTGCTGAAATACGGCGGCGACATTGCGGTCGGCGCCATGACCATCCTGCACAGCGTCATGCAGTTCGCGCTGCTGCCGCTGCAGGGACTGGGGCAGGGCGCCCAGCCGATCATCAGCTACAACTACGGAGCGGGCAACAAGGCCCGCGTCCAGAATGCCTTCCGGCTTCTGATCCGCATCAGCCTGATCTATTCACTGACCTTCTGGGCGCTGATCATGCTGTTCCCGGGCCTGTTCTGCCGCGTCTTCACGGCCAATGAAGATCTGGTCGCCTATGCGGTGCCGGCGCTGCGCGTCTACACGGCTTCGCTGGGCTTCTTCGGCATGCAGGTGGCCTGCCAGCTGACCTTCACGGCGCTGTCGGATGCAAAATCCTCGGTCAAGGCGGCGGTCATGCGCAAGTTCATCCTGCTGATCCCGCTGATCTATGTGCTGCCGCTGGTGTTTACGAAGAACCAGGCGATGGCTGTCTATCTGGCGGAACCGGTTGCCGATGCGGCGGCGGTCCTGTACACCTACGAGCTGTTCAAACGGGAATCCCGCATTCGCATGGACGCGATGGATCAGCCCGGATTCTGCGCGGTGCCGGCGGAGCACTGATCCCAGCACGTTTTCCTGAGCCGGCAGTACCGGAATGCGGTTATAATAAAATCAATGGAAACAGCTGCGGATCCCATCACCCGGTATCTCAACAATATCGAGCGTCTGCGGGCGTTTGACAACGCCTCTTTTGATGCGGATCTGCCCGGCGGGGAAATTCTGCAGAAACTGCTGGCGATGCGCGAAGAAGCGCTGGCGATCCGCCAGGAGAATGTCCGCCTGCTGTCCGATCCGGCGCTGGGTTTCGGGCTGGCTCCGGAACAGATGCATCCGGAACAGGCGGAGATGCTGCAGGACTTCGCCGTCCATCTGGCCCGTTTTTCCATCCACAAGGATCTCGGTCTTTTCTATGATATCCACCGGCAGCTGCTGGCCTATGCGGAATGGAAGCAGGATCCGGATCTGACGGTGATGGAGCATTACTACTGCGGACTGGCGCTGTTCTATCTGCGCAATCCGTATGAGAGCCTGCATATGGACACCTACGAGGACGAGCTGCTGGCGCATTTCCGCGCCAATGCGGCGCTGCTGCCGAAAATCGGCGCGGTTGCCAACCAGGACACCCAGTTTTTCATCATGAGAAGCGTGGGCAATGTCCGCCTGGGCTATTCCCTCTATGAACGTGACAGCGAAGAACAGGGATCGTTCTTTCTGTTCCAGCCGCGGCTGGGAGACGTGGAACGCTACCTTGAACAGCAGCAGGAGGACATCCGTGTTTTCTTTGACCCGAAGCTGCAGGAGCAGATGCCGTATCTGCCCTGGGATACGATGCGCTACGCGCTCAGCACGGGCTGCATGACGCTGTTCAGCTATCTGCGCAATCACGACGATGAGCAGGTAGCCCAGTTCGTCTATGAGCGGGCGCTGTACATCGAAAAGCATCTGGAACAGACGGAGAATACCCGGGACCGCTATGTCAAGCCGCGCATTGTCTACTATATTTCCGCTGCGAAGTTCCATGCCGGCAAGATCAGCATCGACCAGCTGCTGGAAACTTTCTTCCGCACCCTGGAGCAGGCGGATCCAAAAGACTATTCCCTGGACGGAACGTATCTGAATCTGGATCTCGGAAACTATGCGCTGGCCTACTGGGGCAGCTACAGCCGGGAGGAGAAATGGCGCCCGCACCTGGACGCCATCCGCCAGCACGCCAATGCCTATATCCGCTCCATGCCGAATTCCGATTCCTCGCAGCTGGTGGCGCAGTATCTGATCCACCAGATGAATCTGAATTATTCGCTGCATCTGCACAGCGACGCCGGCTACATGCTGCAGAACCTGATGGTCCTGGACAAGCCGTCCTATGTGCATTCCTACATTGTCAGCGAACTGGCCCGGGTGCTGGGCAGCTGGCTGTATGAGCATGATCCGGACATCTTTGAGGATCTGAAGGCGTGCCTGCGGGAGCATGATCAGCCCGATACGGCGCCGTTCCTGCTGGAGATGATCCGCATGTCCGGCCTGTACAGCAACGTCGGCATGCTGAGCATTCTGCCGGTGGCGCGCATGAAGGCCCGGCCGCTGACAGCGGAAGAGGACCGCATGATGCAGCTGCACGCCTATGCCGGATACATCACGCTCTGCCTGCATCCGGACACGGTCATCTATGCGCCGGCCGCGCTGGGACACCACTGCTGGTACAACGGCAGGGGCGGTTATCCGGAGTACTACGACCGCACGAAACAGAAAGCGGCGCTGGCGGTGGACATTGTCGCCGCGGCCAGCTATCTGGAACAGTCGACGGATGCGATCGGCATCTGCCTGGAGGAGCCGGTGAGCACTGCCCAGGCGTTTGCGGAGATCCGCAGCGGTGCCGGTACGCGTTTTCTGCCGCAGCTGGCGGCCGCCATGGAAGATGAGAACCTGAAGGAACGGCTCAATACGATTCTGGGCCGCGGGCGGCAGGCGGCATACATCCGCCTTTACCGGCGCCGGGAAGCACAGGAGAACTGATATGAGACAGAAAACCGCAGACAAGGAACTGGAGATACTGAACTCCATCCATATCGGCATCTGCATTCTGGAGATGAAAGATGCGTCGCATCTTTCCACCGTGTTCATGAACCGGCGCATGCTGCAGATGCTGGAACTGGGCAGCCCAGAAAGCGGTGATGACCCGCTGGTCCTGGACTACATGGAGGATCCTTTCAGCTGCGTGCACCCGGCCGATTTTGAGAAAGTGACAGCGGCGTTCAGGGAAGGCTATGACAAAACGTATTTCACGATGGACAATTACCGGCTGCGGCTGGCCGGCGGCGGTTATCTCTGGATCAAGGAGAACGTCTCGCTGTATACGGCAAAGGACGGTGTCCGCCGCTTCTGCGCCACCTACCGCGATGTCAGCGAAGAGAACCGCCTGCAGTATGAACTGACGGAGCGGCTTGGTCTGGAACAGCAGCTCAGAGCCCAGGCGGATAATGCGAACAAGATGAAATCCAGTTTTCTGTCCAACGTCAGCCATGACATGCGCACGCCGCTGAACGCCGTACTGGGTTACACCAGCCTGGCCCTGGATACAAACGATCCGGCGCAGCGCCAGGAATATCTGGAAAAGATTTCCAAGGCATCCGCCATCCTGAAACAGCTGATCAATGACACCCTGGATCTTTCCCGCATTGAAAGCGGCAAGATGACCCTGAAACCGGAGGCTCTGCGGCTCGATGATGTTCTGCAGAAGATCATCATGACGGTGCGCCCGGATATGGATGACAAACAGATCCGCTTTGTGCTGGATGAGGATGATTCTGCAAAGGTCATGGTGTTTTCGGATGCCATGCGCCTGCAGGAGATACTTCTGAACATTCTGTCCAATGCGGTCAAGTTCACACCGGAAGGCGGCATCATCCGGCTCACAGTACAGGCTCTGGATAAAACGGATTCCAATCTGTGCGAGCGTTTCACGATACAGGACAGCGGCATCGGCATGACCGCGGAGTTTCTGCAGAGGCTCTATGAACCGTTCGCTCAGGAACGCAACAGCAGGACGGCCGGCATTGAAGGCTCCGGCCTCGGACTGACCATCGTCAAGCGCATCATCGACATGATGCACGGGACGATCCGCGTGCACAGCGAACCGGGGAAGGGCACCACGTTTGAAATTGAACTGACGCTGCCGCGGGCTTCCGAGAACAGCGGCGTCATGGTCCAGAAGGCCGGCAGCCGCGTCCCGCTGAACGGCCTGAGCATTCTGATCTTTGAGGACAACAGCTTCAACGCGGAGATCGCCAGGACCATGCTGGAACAGCAAGGCGCGCATGTGGAGCTGGCCGGCAACGGCCGGGAAGGCATCGACCTGTTCGCGGCCTCGCCTCTGCATCACTTTGACGCCATTCTGATGGATATCCGCATGCCGGTCATGGACGGCTATGAAGCCGCCCGCAGCATCCGCGCCATGAACCGCGCCGATGCCGGGACGATTCCCATCATCGCCATGTCGGCGGATGCCTACGCGGAGGATATCCGCCGTTCGCTGGCCGCCGGCATGAATGAGCATCTGGCCAAGCCGATTGAACTGGAAAGCCTGTCGGCAGTGCTGGCAAAATACGCAGCACAGCCGCAGAAGGAAACAGAACCCGCAGAGAAACGCTGACGGGGAAAGGAGATCCGCATGTCTTATCAGGTGAAAGTGACGGTTCTGGACAAGAAGCTTTATCCGGAACTGCAGCAGCAGTACTGCGCCAATCCGTGCAGCGGCAGATGCCCCTGCTACAACAAGGGGGATGAATATCTCTTCCGCCGCGATGAGGAACGGGACGATTTCTGGCATATGGGCGCCGGCACGCTGGTCAAGGCCGGAAAGCCGGATGAGGATCCGGCGCATTCTCCGGGCACCGCGCACTGCGGCGAACCGGGTGTGCCGTTCTGCTCGGAAGCCTGGGATGCGATCGCGCGCTACATCTATGCGGGCCTGCAGGGCGGATCCATCATGAAGGGCTGGATGAAGGCGGAGAATACCATGATCGCATGCTGCTCTGACGGCACCCGGCCGGTCATTTTCAAAATTGAGCGGATCGAGGAAAAGTAGCGGCTGCCGGCGGCATTGGATGGCAGCCGGAGAAATGATTCTTGAACAAGGAAGAGGGTGACGGCATGAAACTGGTCGGACTGGATGACAATTCTCTGCAGCTTTCGCAGCTGCAGAACGCTCTGGCGCTGTCATGCCGCCGGAATCAGGAACCGCTGGAATTCAAAGGCTATCAGGGCGGCGACGCGCTTATGCTGGACTATGAGGACGGTCTGGATGCGGACGCCTATTTTCTGGACATTCAGATGAAGGGGACCAACGGCATGCAGTGCGCGCGGGAAATTCATCAGAAGGATCCCAAGGCGCTGATCGTATTCATCACCGCCATCAAGGATTATGTGTTTGAGGGCTATGACGTTGATGCCCTGGGCTATATTCTGAAACCCTACGAACAGGACCAGATTGACCGCATGCTGGCAAAGGTCCGCCGGCGGCTGGCCCAGCAGCGCCGCAGCATTGTTTTTCATACGGATGAAGGAGAACGCCGCTTCGCGGCGGATGAGTGCTGGTACATTGAATCCAGCCGCCACGATTCCATCCTGCATACGAAGGCTGAAGAAGTGACGCTGCGCAGCAGCTTGTCAGAACTGGAGAAACAGCTGCAGCCGGAAGGCTTCTTCGCCACCCACCGCTGCTATCTGGTCAACCTGAAGGCGGTTGAGCAAGTGACCCGGGAAGCGTGCATGCTGCCGGATCATCATCCGGTTCCGATCGCCCGGGGAAACTATGAGAAAGTCATGCAGGCTTTCATTGCGGCCAACCGGTCATGATCCTGCGCCTGCTGTTTCTGATTCCGGCGGTTTACGCAGCGGTGCTGGAATGCCGCCGCAGCCGGAAGAACCTTTGGGCCGCGCTGGCGGGCCTGGCGGGAATCCTGCTGCTGGCTCTGTTCAGCGATGCGTCACTGCTGGGGCTGCTGCTGCCGGCACAGTGCTTTGCCGTCCTGCTGATCCTGCATCCCAACTTTTCCCGCCAGGAGATTCCGCTGACGCTGCTGACCGGATTTCTGTATGCGTTTCTGGCCGGGCTCGCAGGACAGCTGCGCCGGCCGGTGGAATTCGCCCTGGTCAGCCTTTTGACCACAGCCGTCATTGAATACATTCATGAGCGGGTGCTGCGGCGGGAAGAGGACAAGACCATCATCTATCAAAACAAGCTGCTGAAGCAGCAGATGGATGAGGTGGAGACGATGTACATGACCATGCGGGGCTGGCGCCACGATTTCCACAACCACCTGCAGGCCCTGAAAGGCTATCTGCAGCTGGATCAGAAGGAGCAGGCGGAAACGTATCTCGGTGAGCTGGAAAGCGATCTGACTCAGATTGACACGTTCTACCACAGCGGCAACCTGCAGGTCGATGCGATTCTCAACAGCAAGTGCGCCATCGCCGAGAAAGCGGACATCCGCCTGGATGTGGCGGCGGAGGTGCCGGCTGAACTGAGCGTGCAGGATGTGGATCTGTGCGTGATCCTCGGCAATCTGATGGACAACGCGATTGAATCCTGCCGCAGGATTGAGGACCGGCAGAAGCGCTTCATCCGCGTCACCGTCAATCCGCTCAAAAAACAGCTTTATCTGAACGTGACCAACAGCACGAATGAGGAGATGAAAATCCGCACGGAAAACTATTTCACCTCCAAGCGCGGCGATCACGGCTACGGGCTCAAGCGCGTGGATGACGCCGTCCGCAAATACGGCGGCTATCTGAAGCGGGCGAATGAACCGGAAGTGTTTGCCACGGAAATCGTTCTGCCGCTCTAGCCTGCAGTTCGTGCACGGATTCTGCAATTCGTGCACGTTTTCTTTTTGCGGCAGGATTGCCGCTATAATGAATGCATGACAACTGACGCATCCGCAAAAACAAAATACACGGTCTGGGGAAACCTGCACTATGTTTTCAATGATGTTCAGAGCTGGGAGCCGAAGCAGTTTCTGTTCTCCGGCCTGCAGATCCTCGGCAGCGCCTTCGTCCCGTATGCGGAAGCGCTGATACCAAGCCTGGTCATCGGCTGGATTGCCGGGGAGACGGATCTTGGCAGCTTCATCCGGCGCATCATCTGGATCTTTGCAGGCCTGGCTTTGCTGCGGGCTCTGAATGCCTATCTGTCGGAGCGCAACCGGAGCAAGGCGATTGATGTCCGCCTGCGCAGACCCTGGGCCAAGCTCGTGCATCAGCAGCTGACGATGGATTACGAGAAAATCGAAACGGCGGCCATGCGGGAGAAAATGGAAAGCGCCTCGCATGCCCTGGGCAACAACACCCTGGGCTATGAAGGCTTCCTGCACCATTCCGTGGAGTTCTTCTCCAATGTGATCCTGCTGGTGCTGGTCTCCACGATCATCGGCCGGATCTCCGTCTGGATCATCCTGCTGCTGGCCGGTCTGTCCCTCATCAACAGCCTGCTGTACCGCCGGGCATATCAGTTTGAGACCGCCCAGTTTGATGAAAAGGGCAGAATCTACTCCCGCCAGGATTACTTCAGCAGCCAGGCCACGCAGCCGGCGGTCGGCAAGGATGTCCGCCTGTACCAGCTGCAGGACTGGCTGATCGGCAGATACCGTGCGCTGTGCGCGCAGCTGCACCGGCTGAACCGGCAGGACATCCGCAACTTTGAAATCGCGGATGTGATCCGGATCCTGCTGGAAGGCGGCAAGGACCTGATCATTTACGGCTATCTGATCCGTCTGGCTTCGGCCGGCATGAGCGTCAGCCGGTTCGTGCTCTATCTGTCCATGGTCAGCACTTTTGCCGTTTACTTCGCCAAGGCGGTGGACAGCTGGAATGACGTTCTGCGCGACAGCGGCCTGATCGGCGTGTTCCGCAGCTACAATGAGATGCCCATGCAGAAGCGTGCATACCAGCCGCTTACGCCGGCGGATTTTGAACATGTGGAAATCATCGCCGATCATGTCTGCTTCACCTATCCGGGCGCGGACCGGCCTGTCCTGCAGGATCTGTCCTTTACGCTGCATGCCGGCGAGAAGCTGGCGCTGGTCGGCGTCAACGGCGCCGGCAAGACGACGATCGTCAAACTGCTGTGCGGACTGTATCTGCCGTCTTCCGGCACCATCACCTACAACGGCATCCCGACCGGCAGCATCGATCCGGATCTGCTCAGCCGCATCATTGCGGCGGTGTTTCAGGATTCCTTTGTGCTCTCCTATGAGATCTGGCGCAATGTGACCGTCCAGGACAAGGCGGATTCCGATCTTCCGAAAGCCCGGCAGTGCCTGGATATGGCCGGTCTGAAGGACAAGATCAATGCGCTGCCGGAAGGAATGGATACGTACCTCGGCAAGGATATCAGCGCCGGCGGCATCCAGCTGTCCGGCGGTGAACGCCAGAAGCTGCTGATGGCCAGAGCGTTATATAAAGGCGGCAGCCTGATGATCCTGGATGAGCCGACCGCGCAGCTCGACGCTATCGCCGAGTCGCAGATGTATGAGCACTTCCAGGCCGTGACGGCCGGGAAATCCGCCATCTATATTTCACACCGTCTGGCTTCCACCCGCTTCTGCGACCGCATCCTGTTTCTTGCGGACGGTTGCATCCGGGAACAGGGCAGCCATGAGGAACTGATGAAGCAGAATGGGGCGTACACCCATATGTTTGACGTGCAGTCCCATTACTACAACGAAGAAGGTGATCCGGCATGCGAAGCCGAATGAAGCAGGTCCGCAGGATCCTGAAGCTGGTGGCCGAGATCTGTCCTTCCGCGCTGTGGACCCTTGCCTTCCAGAGCGTCCTTGAGGCTCTGCAGCCGTTTGTCTCCATCTGGTTCTACAGCCGGATCCTGAACAGCATCCAGGCCGGTCTGTTTGAGCAGGCCTGGCGGCAGGCGCTGATCATGATCCTGACAATCACCGTCCTGGCGCTGGCTGCAAAGAGCGCCAAGAACCGCTGGGACGCAACGTCCCAGTACTTGGATGATCTGCTGGAAGTGGAGACGCTGTACAAGGCGTACACGATGGAGTATCAGGAACTGGAGAAGGAAGAGACGCTGCAGTCCATCCGCCGCATGAAGAACGCGGCTATCTCCAACGGCGGCATCAATGATTTCACGCAGAACGCTTTTCTGGTTCTGCAGTATTTCCTGACCATGCTGATCAGCGTGTTCTTCGCCGGCGGCATCATCCTGCAGATGGCGGCATCCGGCGCCGGCCGCATGTCGGCAATTCTGCTGGGCATCATGCTGGCGGCCTATGCGCTGGCCTTCTGGGTCAGCAGCCGCATGAACCGGAAGAAAGGCAGGCTCGACGTCGAGTCGCGCCATCGCAATGAGCATGCCAACAGCGCTTCCAATTATCTGTTCGGCAGCATTCTGGATTACCGCAACGGCAAGGACATCCGGCTCAGCCGCATGCAGAAGATGCTGGAAAGCGAATTCAACCGGTTCAATGATATCTTCTGCCCGAACTACATCCGCTGGGGCAGGAAATCCGGTGAATACTCCGCTTTGGAAATCTTCGTCTTCGTGCTCGCCGGCGGCACCGCCTATCTGTATGTCGGCCAGAAAGCACTGGCCGGGCTGCTGCCCGTCGGCAGCGTGCTGCTGTATGTGAATGCGCTTGGCCAGCTGACGGATGCCGTTTCCAGGCTCGTGCAGAAATTTTCAGAAGTCTCCTATCAGAGCGAATACATCCGCCTGTATGAGGAGTTCATCCACCATCCCAACGTCCATCAGCTGGGCACGATCCCGACTGAAAAGCGCCAGGATCGGAAATATGTCTTCACCTTTGAGGATGTCAGCTTCCATTATCCGGATACCGCGCAGGATGTGCTGTCCCATATCAGCCTGACGATTGACGCCAGCACGCAGATGGCCATCGTCGGCCGCAACGGCGCCGGCAAGAGCACGCTGGTCAAGCTGCTGTGCCGGCTGTATGAGCCGACCGGCGGCCGCATCCTGCTGAACGGCATCGACATTGCCAAGTATGACTACCGGGACTATGTGGATCTGTTCAGCGTGGTGTTCCAGGACTTCAGCCTGTTCGCGCAGCCGCTGGATGAGAACATCGCCGGCGGCGGTGAGCCGGAGGATGCCCGCACCCGGCAGTGCCTGGAAGAGATGGGCCTGGGGGAACGCTTTGCCAGAGAACCCAGGGGCATCCGTTCCTTTCTCTACAGAGACATTGAGGAAGGCATCCAGGTCTCCGGCGGCGAGGCGCAGAAGATCGCCATCGCCCGGGCCCTGTACAAGGATGCGCCGTTTGTCATCCTCGACGAGCCGACCTCGGCTCTGGATCCGCTGTCAGAGGCGGAGATCTATGACAATTTCCACCGCCTGGTCCAGAACCGCAGTTCCATCTTCATCTCCCACCGCATGTCCAGCTGCAAATTCTGCCGGGAGATCCTGGTGCTGGATCACGGCCGGATCGTCCAGCGCGGCACGCATGAACAGCTGCTGAAAGAGGCGGGCATCTACCGTCAGCTCTGGGAGGCCCAGGCCCGCTACTATCAGAAAGCGGACGGAAACAGCGCCGGACATCCGTTGAATTCCGCGGCGGAATGATGTACGATACAGTCAGCGATGATCAGGATATGTCTTCCTGAATGCCATGCTGCAGAGAAGAGACGGACGGTGCAAGTCTCGCTGGCGTCAGACAAGGTACTCCCTGTGAGCTGCGCTCGAAAGAGACGCCGTTTCCCGCGTTAAGGGCAAGAGGCAGCAGTCTGCTGCGAATAAAGGTGGTACCACGAGTCTTCGTCCTTTGACGGGGACTCTTTTGTTACTTTAGGAGGTAACGACATGAGAGATTTTGTGAATGAACCGGAGCTGCATACGCTGAATCATTCCTGCGCGCACGTCATGGCCCAGGCCGTGAAGCATCTGTGGCCGCAGGCAAAATTCTGGGTCGGACCGGTGGTCGAAGAGGGCTTCTATTATGATATGGACCTCGGCGACCATGCGATCACCGATGAGGATCTGCCCAAGATTGAAAAGGAAATGAAGAAGATCTGCAAGGACGGCAAGCGCATCGTCCGCAAGGAGATCTCCAAGGCGGAGGCCGTGGAGATGTTCAAGGATGATCCGTACAAGGAAGATCTGATCAGCCGTCTGGATGACGGCAGCATCACGATCTATACGCAGGGCGACTACACTGACCTGTGCCGCGGACCTCATGTCGACAACACGAAGCTGTGCCGCTATTTCACACTGACGAAGCATTCCGGCGCCTACTGGAAGGGCGACAAGAACAACAAGGTCCTGCAGCGCGTCTACGGCGTCTGCCTGCCGAGTGAGGAAGAGCTGAACCAGTACATTGCGGATCTGGAGGACGCCAAGCAGCGCGACCACCGCAAGCTGGGCAAGGATCTGGCCATGTTCATGTTCGACGATGTCGTCGGCTCGGGTCTGCCGATGTGGCTGCCCAACGGCTTCACCGTGCGCCGCCTGCTGTCCGACTACATCATGGACAAGGAGCTGGAGCTCGGCTATGAGCATGTCGTGACGCCGTCGGTCGCCAACGTCCGCCTGTACAAGATCTCCGGACACTGGGACCACTACAAGGAATCCATGTTCCCGGCCATGAAGATGGACAATGAAGCCTATGTCCTGCGGCCGATGAACTGCCCGGAGCATATGATCATATACCGCTCCACGCTGCATTCCTACCGCGATCTGCCGGTCCGCATCGCCGAAGTCGCCAATGACTTCCGCTATGAGGCCAGCGGCGCTCTGACGGGCATTGAGCGCGCCCGTGCCTTCACGCAGAATGACTCGCACATCTTCTGCCGCCCGGACCAGATCAAGTCCGAGGTGGAAGGCGTTACCAAGCTGATTCTCGATGTCTATCATGACTTCGGCTTCAAGGATTTCGAATTCCGTCTGTCCCTCCGGGACAAGAACAACGCGGACAAGTACTTCGGCAATGATGAGCTGTGGGAAAAGTCGGAGCGCGAACTGCGCGAAATCCTGCAGGATATGAACGTCAAGTTCTATGAAGCAGAAGGCGAAGCCGCCTTCTACGGACCGAAGATCGACGTCCAGGTCAAGAGCGCCATCGGCCATGAGGTCACGCTGTCCACAATCCAGCTGGATTATCAGCTGCCGGAGCGCTTTGAACTGACTTATGTCGCCGAGAACGGCGAAAAGGTCCGTCCGGTCGTCATCCACAGAGCGATTCTGGGCTCGCTGGACCGCTTCGTCGCCTTCCTGCTGGAAGAGACCAAGGGTGTCTTCCCGGCCTGGCTGGCGCCGACTCAGGTGACGCTGGTGCCGGTCAACCCGGATGCGCATCTGGATTATGCGAAAAAGGTCGAAGCGGATCTGCACAAGAACCACTTCCGCGTCAATCTCGACAGCCGCAACGAGAAGCTCGGCTACCGCATCCGCGAAGCGCAGACAAACAAGATTCCGTATTCCCTGGTGCTCGGCGATCAGGAGCGCGACAACGGTACGGTCACGTACCGCAAATACGGCCAGAAGGAACAGATCACGGTCAGCGAGCAGGAGTTCATTGACCTGCTGGCCAGGGAAGTCGCTGACAAGGGTCTGGTTTCCGGCAAGTAACCAATACTTCAGCACAAAGAAAAAAGGCGGAGCTCAGTTCCGCCTTTCGCTGTTTTGAGGGGGATCCGCATGTTCCTGTTTCAGGGTGTCCAGCACCGCCAGCAGGGAGCCGGGGATCATGACGGCCAGGCCCAGCAGATAGCGGCTGGACAGTCGTTCATGCAGGAACAGGAAGGACAGCAGGGCGCTCAGGAACGGCGCCAGCGCATAGAAGGCGCTGGTCCGGGCGGCGCCGATGCCGTGCTGGGCGCGGACGTAGGCGAAGATGCTCAGCCCGTAGGCAGTGAAACCAAGAGCCAGAGCCGTGAAGCCATAGCCGGGAGCCGGCAGCTTCTCGCCAAGAAGCAGGGCGATGATCAGAGCGCCAGTGCCGGCGCCCAGGCCTTTGATAACGACGATCTCATAGGTGTTTCTGGCGGAAAGCTTCCGCGTGCAGTTGTTTTCCAGTCCCCAGCAGACGCTTGCCGCCAGAACCAGCAGGGAGCCGGCGGAGAAGGAGATGCTGGCGGTTCCTTCAAAGGAGAGGATGATGCTCGACAGCGTGATCAGCGCCAGCGCGGCCCACATCCGCCCGGAGATCTTCTCCTGAAAGGCGAAGGCGGCGATCAGCGCGGTCGCGGCGATTTCAAAGTTGCTGAGCAGAGAAACGTTGGCCGCCGTGGTGCGGGCGGTGCCGTTCAGCAGCAGGATCGGCGCCAGAATGTCGAGCAGGACCATGCCGATGACATAGGGCAGGTCGATGCGGGTGATCCGGTCTGTTGTCTTGGACTGGCGGGGCTTCATCTGCTGCATCAGCAGCATGCCGCAGCCGGCGCCCAGGTACAGCAGGGCGGCCAGCATGGACGGACCGATGACGTTCAGCAGGATCTTGGCGACCGGGGTGCTGAGCGCATAAAGAAAGGCGGCAAGCACCGCAAGCAGAATCGCATGACTGTCATGATTCCCGGACATTCCTGTCTGCCTTCTTTCTATGCATTCAGCCGGATCACAGAATCTTTTCCATCAGATCAAAGTCGATCAGCCGGCCGTCAATCTTGAAATATCCGGGCAGGCTGCCGGTCTTCACAAAGCCGAATTTCTGGTACAGGCGGATCGCCCGCTCGTTGTCGGAACGCACTTCCAGGGTGACGATCTCGACGCCGGCGCTGGTCTTTGCAAACTCCAGCAGCGCTTCCATCAGCAGGCTGCCGGCGCCCATGCCCCAGGCCGAGCGGCGGATGCAGATGCCGATCTCGCCGCGGTGGCACATGCGCGCACCGGACAGTGCCGAGAAACTGGCCATGCCGATGAGTTCGCCGTCCCTGCGGGCAATCAGGAAGACGGTCTTCTCAGAGGCGGCGCAGTCCGCCAGAAATCTGCGCTCGGCGTCCACCGTGAAAGGCAGGCCGGCGGCGCCGTAGCTGAGATTGTCGGTCTCACTGCCGACGATCCGCGAGAGGGCCAGAATCTCCGCTGCATCTTCGGGTTCTGCGCGTGTGATGTCTATGGCCATGCTTCTGTCCTCCTGATATCGCAATATCCACATTATACGTCTTCTGAACCGTTCCGGGAGAACAGCAGCTGCAGCAGCGGCGCAAAAAAGCGGGAGCCAGACTCCCGCAAAACGGCATTTTCGATATCTTTTCAGATGCTTTTCGGACTGCGCATATGCCGCAGCGCCGGCAGCAGGGCCAGATAGAGAGGCACCGCGACGGCGGCGCTGATGAGCGCGTTGGTGACGCAGGCGAATACGTTCCAGGCCAGCGAGATCTCCGCGGCCGGACGGCCCAGGATCAGCAGCTTGTAGAGATAGCCGGCCAGCGGATCGAACACGGCGTTGAAGCCGAGTCCGGCTACCGCTGCGATCAGAGCGTGGCTGCGGCGCTTATGGACATCCGTTTCGTCTTCGATATGGTAGCAGCGGTGCGCAACCGTGCCGGTGACCAGGCCGATGCCCAGCTTCAGCAGAAAGGTCTTCGGCGTATAAATGATGTAGATGGGATCAAACAGATCGCCGATCGTCATGCCGACCGCCCCGCCCAGGCCGCCGATCCAGCCGCTGAACAGCAGTGCTCCCAGCACCGGCACCATGTTGCCCAGGTGCACGCTGGTGGCATCGCCGCCGGGCAGCGAGATCTTGAACTGCAGAAATGCGAAGCAGACATAGCTCAGCGCCGCCAGCATGGCGGTGATGGTGAAATCACGCAGATTCGAATGTTTCATGTTTCCGCCCCCTGCAGACCATTGTACCCTGAAATTCTGCAAAGGCATCAGAGATAATCAGAGAAAACCGTTTTCGCATGCAGGAATGCTGTCTGCGCAGGCTCGTTTTCCGCCGGCCGGCGGATCTCTTGATTTTCAGCCCGGCTTTGCTATATTAAGGGTATAGAGACGGCAAGGCTCCCGAGAGGATGTCCGCTCATCTGCGGCTCCTTGGACAGAACCCGGGCCGGTTCTATGAGAAGGAGGCTCATCCGGAAATAACTCACCATTGCTGCCGGTGCGCACCGGTACGCTTGCGGATGCAGCCGCGAAAACCGTGTTCCGGGAGGAAAAGGGATCATGACCCTTTCCGTCCAGGGGATGCGGTTTTTTTCTGCCGCCGCCGGAGAATATGGTATTCTCTACCTGTGAATGCCGTTGTCTGCAATGATCAGAAAACCATGAACGCCTGCTTCCTGGCGTATATCATCCAGGCGGTCATCAACAATTTCCTGCCGCTGCTTTTCCTGCACCTGGAATCCGTCTACGGGATCACCCTGGGGGAGGTCACGTTCGCCC
>Ga0183095_10394_pt1 | contig 19967 bp, 30 predicted proteins | sample BioMet4_FD_130346 | JGI IMG/M metagenome (GOLD analysis project Ga0183095, IMG submission 130346) | Microbial communities from bioreactor (seeded with sewage sludge) at LBNL, California, USA - Biofuel metagenome 4 (v2) (version 3) | ecosystem: Engineered > Bioreactor > Anaerobic > Unclassified ...
TGTCTCGTTTTTAATGAATCTGTTATCTCTTTCATATCTTTTCTTGTATTTATCTCTTATCTTATTTCCACATCAAAGCCAATCCCGCAGAATACATATTTCTGAGCAAAGGCTCTCACGGCTTCTTTGTCCACCGTTGAAGGTATCGTTATCACAAAATCACACCCTGCCACACTCATACTTTGAGGCACAGCCAGCAAAACATTTTTCTTTGTCCCATCATCATCGCTGGCACCATTCTCCAATGCCAGAGTCATATCTTCCTTTGATGTTACTGCAAAGAGTGGCACTTTCACCCAACTGATATTGCTGTTGTTTTTGTCTATTATATCTATCTCAGATGAGAATTTTTCTCTTAATAATTTTCTGAATACCAAAAGCTGTGAGGTGTATTTCATCTCCTCTAACAAAGTGTCTTTCCATGCCTGGCTCTGGTCATATCTATCCCTAATCCATTTTGTCAAGCACCAAAGCAATGGATATAACAGCTTACTTTCTCTTAGCTTTATTGGCAATAGGTTGTTTATTAGTTTGCTCCAATCCATTTCTAATTCAGATTAGACTCTGCCTCCATGTTTATGTTCCAAGTATTCACTGCATAATAACCACTCTGTCCGCGGTAATTTCTTCCCAACTCCGTGCTTGAGTCTGCTCCCAAGAGCTTAACTGCCCAGCAGTCCTTGACTCCATTCGTTGCCATTATGCAATCCACTATCTTCTGCGTGAATATAACGCCGCCAAATTCAATGGTGTTTAAATAGGTATTAATCGCTGTTTTAACAGTCTCTTCAATTTCGGTTTTGGATTTTTGGGCATCATAATATATCTTGGCACTTATTCCAATGTTGACAGCTTCCATACTTTGTGCTATCACTGTCATTCCAACAGGCTTGATGAGAGCACAGTATTGGGAAAATTGAGCCAGTTCGTTATCCTCTGTTGTCTGGCTCAAAGATTGCAAAGCTCCAATAGAACCTTTTGCCACTCTCAGATAAATACTTCTCCCATCTTCCACCACAGCACAATACTTCACAACCTGTTTTGTTGTATCTGTTAGTGCATAGCTTATCTCTCCGCTATCACTTACAATGAGTTCATCTCCTTTCTGCCATTCCAAAGCCTTTGCATGCCACCATTGTTTGGTGCCGTAGCGTGTTGCCAGTGCTGTTTGCTGCACATCCTCGCTCCACGAAGCCAGGGCTGTTTCTCTCAGCCACACCACATAAGCCACCACATAAAACAATATACTCTCTATTGATACTTTAGAAAATTGTTCATCAAAATTCTTTGATGTATCCAAACTATAAAGTGTCTGCACATTGCTGTCAGCAATGAAAGCATCTGTAAGTTGTTTTTTTATTTCACTAATTGTAGCCATTTCTTTGCATATCTTATTATTATGAATACTCCACAAACAATGATACAGACAACAATAGTTCGCCACCATTTCTCTAACCATGAGAAATGCTCTTTGGTAATCTTTGAGGCTTTGATGTCCTGATAAAGTGTGTCTGTCTTTATCACTGTATCGTTTTTCTGTCTATCAATATATTTTGTCTGTATGTGCCAACGCTCACAAAAAACGCTATCTTTAACCTTCTGTACAATAACACTATCTTTAATCCATAGTGCAATGCTATCTCTTTGTTGGTGTGCAATAGTTTGCTTTGAGGCTCTATTCTCTTTGCTCTGAAGAGTTGTTTTAGTTGCACTGCAACTACACAAAGCAATGCAAATTATACTACTCAACAATATCAACTTTCTCATTCTTTGCCAATTTTTTGATTACAGCTGTCAATCCAGCAACTTTTTTCTCCAAATTTTCTATTTTACCATTAAGGTCAATCTTTTCTTGCAATAGAGATTTGTTTTCTTTTATGAGCTCAAGATTCTTGCTTTGCTCAGAAGCTAACTCTAAGACTAAGTCTTTGTTCTGTTTGGTTAATTCTTGTATACCCTGCAATAGATCTGTTGTAGACTTACTCACAAGTTCCAAGTCGCTTTGTTTCTTCTCTCGTTTTGTCATCACCTTGGCAGAGAACCAGCCAACAACAGCCGTTGTGATGCACATTATCACTTGCCATACATATTCATTCATTATTTATAACCTCCTTCTATTTTTAATCCCTTTGTTGTTAATTCTAACACACTCAAAGTCATTCCGTCTTGCTCCATCATATCCATGATTTCCTTACGCCAATATTCTAATTCATTGTCGTTTATTATCCCGTTTATTCCAACACCAAATAGAGGATACTCTTTCAACTCTCCCTTCTCTGTGAGAAGTATCAAGGCTTGATTTTGTGGCAAAGTATTGCCAACCATTAATCCATGCTCTATCTTTCCTTCACTATCTTTCTGCAAAGTAATGGCAAGTTCATAGCTCTCACTATTAGAGCTCAACTGTATTCCTATTCCTTTACTCATCAGTGTAATATCTTTGCATCTTCGTAATCATCTTTGTTTAACTGCTCAGGAGCTTGCAATGGTGCTGGTACTGTCAGTGTCCCTGATGCAGGATTTTCAGATATTGTCCCACTAAATGTGGCATTGTTATGTGTGTGGTTTTTGCACCAATCTACCAAGTCATTTATCTTATCTGTCAACTCCTTTATCTTAATCAAACCGCCCAACTCTCCACCATTAAGTATTATCTTATCTATTTTGCTACATTTCACAATAACTAAATCCCTAAAATCTCCTCCGCTCATATCTGCAATCAAGACTTGTGATCCAACTTGAGGAACAACTTGCATGTTCATTTTCTCTCCATCTGCAACAGCACATATCTTAACTTCAGTCAAAGTTAAATCACCAATAGCCACTTCACATTCTTGTCCATCTATACTGAGAACCTTACCACACAGCAATCCTTGGGGACTGCCAGATGCTATCTCTTTTATCTTTTGGGCTATCTTTCCGTAGTTATTCATTGATTTTTTTACCTATACTTATGACTCTTTCTCCTCCTTGTGAGGAAAAATTTACCTCTGTTGAAATAACATAGTACACACCATTCTTCTCAGGGTATTCACTGTCACGCAGCTCTATCTTATATGTGGGTTCACAATAAGGAACAAGCCAGCCAGTAAAATTACCTTCAAAGCCTGTATATACTATTTGTTGCAATTCCTGCTCACCTCTTTTTTGGAGCGATGTCTTATCCGTTACTCCATATATCTTTATATTTCTTTTCTCTCCACCCTGTTTTCCTACTGTCACAACTATTCGTTTGCCGTCTTTGCCAACGCCTTCTACCTCCACAAAATACTTTCTTTGATCTGCCTTCTTATATTTCAAAGAGGATTTTTCTATATTGCGAGCAAAATCAAATGTTATCGCTTTGGAGTTTTCTATCTCTTTATATTGTGGGTGTACATGAAGTGTCTTATCCTTAAAGTATATATTAGCCTTTGTCTCATCTTGCACTTTCTTCAAGACGTCCCATGCGTTCACATCTTTAATTACAAACTTATCATACTTGAAATCATAATCACAAGAAAGACCATAACTCTTATCCACCTGTTCAATCAAATATTTCAAAATGGTAAACAAAGAGACTTTTTTTAACTCTTTATTTTTTATCTCCTTTCTGAAAAGATATATGTCATCTTCACACTCTAATTTAACCGAACTGTCATCTGTTGTAATGGTATTTAAATAGCCTTTAAACTCCATTTGAAGACTATTATCATAACCTAACTCTATGGCGACAGTATCGCCTTCTTTTAGCTTGCTCTCAATGTCTATACTTTTATTTATGTATGTTGCAGGCAAAATTATTTCAGCAGTATCTGAAAGACTTTCCACACTCTTTCGTATTCGCACACTATCAACATATCCAAGTGTATATTTACCTATCTTTATTTTGTATTCCATTGCCAGCATAACTAATCCCCCTCAACAATTAAGTCTGCTGCAGTATAATCATCACTTACTGCTTTAATACTAAACATCTGATTTGCCATTCCTTTGGTAAAAGGAAATTCATAATCCTCAATAGCAATATTCTTGATATTGAATATTGAAAACAAAGGGCTCATCACATTCAATACTTGTCGAGCTTCACACATATTCCTAAGTCTCATTAAAGCCTCTGAAGGAAGTTCGTTGTTTTTATCTCCTATGATAACGCCAGCTATATTTACCTGATAGTCGTCTTGTGTCCATAACTCTTTAACAGAGCCTCGTCTTAACGTGTCAGATATTCCTGCTTTCAAAACATTGCGTTTTACTATTGTGTTTTTCCCTGATACGTTAACAACAGGTTCTATTGGTAACTGCCAATATTCACTCTCGGAAGACAATTTAATACTTAATGGACATGAGCAATTGACATTTAATAAACCCTCCGTCATTTTAGTAGTACTATCTATCTTCTTAATCACTTCTGGGTGTGTCAGCCAATATGGTGGAAACTTATATCCTGTAGCAAAATCTATATACATCTCTTTATATCTTAACTTACTGAACTTTGTGCTATATTTAACACTCTAAACATTGCCTCTGCCACTTGGCTTTCAACATCAGATTTGTTCTCTGCAAATCCTCCACTAAAAGTCATTTTCTCTATTAGATTTTTAAACTCTATCTTGATATTAGTACTTCTCTGACCACCTTGTGTGATGGTTTCTTGTGAGGCTCCACCAACATTACCGCCACCTGCATTACTATTAACACCGCCACCTGCATTACCAACACTGGCTTGTAATTTATCATTAGTGCCTAAGCCTAATTTATTTTTCAATCCTTTTGTTACATCACTAACTTTCTTACTGTTATCCCATTGAAGATTGATAGAACCAAAAGACTCCTTGACTTTCTTTACATCTGTTACGACCTTTTTCCCTGCATCAGTTATAGCCTTTTTCCTTGCCTCTATATCTGCATTTATCTTATTGATAGCTGCTTGATTAGCTGAGCTATCTCCTAAACCTACTGCTTCCTTAAACTTGTACCAGCCAAGTTTTATCTTGTCTATTCCGATAAGAAAACTATTTACCATCAAACTGAAATGCAACTTGACACTGTCAACAAAAGCAATCAGTATGTACTTCATTCCATTAATCACACCATGCCATAGCGTACCCCAGCCTTTTACCTTAAAACATACTAATGATATTACAGCTATCAATGCAATAATACCAAGTATTATAATCCCTATTGGACAGCCCCACATTGTTATATTAAGAAATTTCCATGCTATTGTAAAACCTTTGACTATGAATGAAGCTACCTTGACAACATTTGCCCATAAATTAGTAACTATTGTTTGTATACGAACAATACTTGTGCATATTAATATTACCGCACTGAGACCTCCAACAACAGAAGTAATTGTTACAATAGCAGTATTGCCTTTCCTTAATTCACTAAAAAACCATACAACTTTATCTGTTATAGTTTGTATAACATCTAATGTTGGCTTTAAAATTGGTGCGAGGACATTGTCATAAAATTTTGTTGCTATCTCTTGCATTGAGTCTATGAAATTACTCCACTTTCCACCCAACGTCTCGCTTGCTTTCTCTGCTCCTTTATAAAATAATCCTTGTTTTTCTGTTGCCCATTGAAATGCCTGACTCAGCATATTAGCAGAAATTTGACCTTTACTCATTTTATCTCGCAAAGATGCCATACTTTCCCCAGTCCTTTCACTTATGACTTGCAGAGGATTAAAACCTGCATTAATCATCTGCAATAAATCTTGTCCTTGCAATTTACCAGCACTTGTGGCTTGTGAAAAAGCCAAAGTTAATGACTGCATTTTTTGACTATCACCCATTGATATGTCTCCAATTTGTTTCAGTGTTTTAAAAGACTTTTCTGCACTTACTCCAAAACTCATCATTGTTTTTTGACCCTCTATAAGATCTGTTTTCTCATAAGGAGTTTTGATTGCATACTGTGTAATGCGGTTGTAAAAATCGCTGGCTGCTTGTTCATCATTCTTGAATAGAGTTTTTAAGTTAGTTTTCTGCAATTCGGCTTTCATGCCTATATTTACACTCTTACCCAATCCAACAATAGCCACAGAAAGAGGATTAATTAAGGCAGGAACAAAACTGCCTATCTCTCTAACCCATTTTTTTAATTTACCTCCATCCAAGCTATTCAACTTGTTTATTTCTTTTTCAAGTCTCATTATTTCATGGTTGGTTTCTCGTATTGCTTCTTTATTTGATGCAGGTATCCATTCTTTCTGTAGCTTTAAGGCATTTACTTTTTGCGTCAATGTGCCAATTGAACGTCCGACTGTATTCATAGACATATTAGCAGCATTGATTTGCCTCTCAACTTTTGTCCATGTATTGAGTTGCTCATTATTATTAATGCCTATCTTCTTTAACTTTGCGGAGATATTATCTCGTAAATCAAGTGTATATGTCAATATATTTCCAGCCATCTTTGTTTTAGTATTGTTTTTTTACTATTTTTGCATCTGTTATGTGGACAATTATATATATAATAATAGGCTTCTATTTAGCGACTGCATTTGTGGGATTGCTTTCCAAGTTTATTCCATTTATATTGCCTTATATTTTTATTGTTATGATTTGCATAGCATTATTACCTTTCTTCCCCTTCATAGTGGTTTACCAAACATATAAATATCACCGAAAATTTATGCTACTATCAATACTTATAACTATCATTTTAATTTTAACAATCTGTTTGTATATCTTTGTTTAGCCTTTATTAGCCTTTGCTTCCTCTTCTCTTATCCATTGCAGATCTCTGTATAACATTGCCCATTGTTGGTCTGAGAGACTGTCGGGGTCGGAAACATTCATGTAGTAACGCAACAAAGCATTGCAAGCCCTTACACCTTTTCCGACACCAACACCCGCAGCCTCTATAATTTTTCCAGCTCAGCCTCCTTCGTCTCAATTATATCTCCTAATTTGGCTGAAGCTGATAAAAAGAGAGTATCATCTGTCTTTATCTCTTCATCGCCGCCAAGAAAACAATCTCGCATTATGATTTCATTAAACTTTAAAGGGTTGCTTTGTCCTGCAATTGATGCAAAGCCCAAAGTCCTCCTTGAAGGCTTCTTAAAGTAAGCCACCTTATCTTCAACTGTTATTTTGAAGATGTCTCCATGCTCTTTTTTCCAAGCATTAATTTGTTCTTTTGTTACTTCCATTTTGTTATTTTATTACATCTATTGATAGGCAAACAAAGGGTAGAGTTATCTCCATAAATTTGTCGCCCTGTTTTATTTCTTTACTTTCCTCAGTAAATTGCAGACCTTGTATACTGTCATTAATCATCACATCTCCTTTTGTTGGGTCTCCATAAGATACTATTGCATCAAGATTAAGCCCCAATATACTTCCTCCACCCAATACTCTCAATGTCTCATACTCACTCTGAGTAAGTGATATTTCACCATCACATTTTTCATTACCTTTCTGAATAGAAAGAGCTTTATTGCCTTTCCCGTATAAAGCCTCTTTCTCTTGAGATTTCTTATACTTTATGCCTCTGAACCCTGTAACATCTCTGCCACCAAGAATGAGAGTCATATCTTCAAATTCATATTCTCGTCCGTTTACCATTTTTACCTCCTTTTATTCTGTTGTTACCATAAAACCAAGATTGATATTGATATACTTGGCATAGCCATAAGGCTTGACTTGTACAGACATATTCAACTGTGAAGTGGATAGTATATTTTGATTATAATCAATGAAACACTTTACACCTTTATCTATGCTATCTGTTGAATCAACACCCAACTCACCTTGTGAAGTCATCTCGTTGTATATTCCTGACACTATCTCCTGTTGCCAACTCTTACACATTGCAGGTACAAGTGTGCCGTCATTCTTTACAGGTATCTCATCATTGACATGATTAAGCATAATTTTATAGGCAATACGATACGCCTTATCTATTGTCCTACGATGAGCAATACTTCTATAGTCATCTGTTATTGCTGTTGCCAAGCAGTCATCAGAGAAAAAATATCCAGCTTTGCCTGTAAATGTTCTAAAAGTTATATAGCCCTTATTATTCAATGTCTCTACGTCTGCAAAGTAAGGATCTTTATCCCCAATAAATAACTCTGTTGCAACCAAAGCTCCATCTTTAACACGACCAATATGCCTTTGCACAGGTATTGAGGCAATTTTGCCTGCCAATATTCCTATTGCAGCACCTTTGCTTGATGTAATAGTATCTCCAATTAATAGAGCTACACGATCATAAGACATCTCTGTCAAATCTGCAAGTTTAGTTATATTTGTATTATCATATTCACGAGCCTGCAATAAGGTGAACAATGGAGCATACAGCGTGTTTGTTGCCCATTCTCCTAATAATTGTGCATTCTTCATTGCAACCTTGCAATCTGCATCTAAGCCATCTGTTATTGTTGCACTATAACCTGTTGCTGGAGTATAAGAGACAACTAAAATTCTTATACGACCATTTGCTGCTTGAATAAGTTTTTTAGCATAGTCTTGCTCCTTATCAACTAAGTCACTCTGCTTTGCTGTGGAAGGGAACACCATAAGCCACAATTCAGCTCCATCTCCTGCTTGCTCATAAAAGTCTTTAACATCCTTATACAGCGAAGCATTAGCATCTGTACTTGCTGATGTAACACCTAAAGCTACCAAGTCATCCAATTTATACAGAATGTGAGGTGTCACAAGAGCAAGTTTGCCTGTTCCTGTGACAGCTGAACCTGTAGCCACCATTCCAGTCACGCAATCGGCACTTGGGCTCACTGAACCCAAAGCACCATTACTAAAAATTATCTTTACTCCTGATAACATATTACTTGCGTGTTATTTCGTCAATTGTTTTATTTTTCAAACCATTGCTGTGATTAACAGCATCACATCTTTCAAAGAAATACAATGCATCATCTGTCTTAAACAGCTTTTCGCACTTCGGATACAAGGCAAATATTTCTTTTGCCTTTGTATCTAATTTCTTTGTCGTTTCCTTTTCCAACTCCTCTACTACCTGTTGAGTCGTTTCTTCTTTATTCTCTTTTGCCATATTTATATCTCCTATGAATTAATGTTACTAACAATAGCTCCAATCGCTTCATCTCTTAATGGTAAGGCAATGAAATAATGTCTATAAGACACAATATTTTCTTGTGTTGTTGGCATTACTGAAGCATCTTGCAGATACACCTTCGTTTCTCCTGTTGCTTTCATCATGCGTGGAGCATAAAAAGCTATTGATGCATTTCTCTCTGTACTTGTTGCAACAGAACCATAAGCCAACTTTTTCAATGAAGATACTGTGTAAGAAGGAGTATCCACATACTCATAGACTTCAAATCCATACATATTTGCGATTTTGCCTGTGGTGTAGTTGTTGTATTGTTGTGAGAATACTCTATCTTCTTCTAATAAGTCAGACACATGCTCAGGTGCAAGAACCAAAATTCTACCAACCAATGGCACCTTGAGTTTATCAAACTTCTGCTTAAGTTGTATAATATCTGCTGCTTTCATCTTCTTACGTGTTTTATCAGCAGAAACATCTCCAGTTGTGAGAATAACAGGTGTGTTGTCAGTATTTTCATTTGGAGCCAGAGAATGAAGAGCTTTTTTGTATTTTGTCTCTGCGATAACATCTGTGTGTCTTTCAACAACACTTCCAATTTTATCATAAGATAGACCATGCAGTTCATCATCTGTTATTTTTGTAGGTTTAGTTTGATACTTATCCAAACTAACAGGTTTATTAGCATCCGTTAAACTTTCTATCGCCAATGGATAAGTTGTATTGTTGATAAGTACTGTAGGATCACCACCAATGTCTACGAAATTGATAATGTTATTTTTTGTATATTGGTCATAAGACTTAATTCTACTAAGCCAACCAACACTTTCCATTGATGTGCGAAAAGCCTTGATCATTTCGCCTGTCCATATTTCTGGGTATAAACCTGCCCTTAAAGCTCCTTTTGCACATTGTAACGGCAAGGCTGCAATTGCATTTAATCCGACTGCTCCAAAAACAGGAGCAATGCCAACAATAGAGGCAAGGATGCCTCCGAGAATGCAGTTCATCGTAACTGCCATAATAATTTTAATTGCTGTTTTCATTTCTTTCTTTATTTTATTCCATTGTTAAATCAATACCATATTCTGCCTTATACAGACGAGCATATTCTGCCTTGTTAGACTCTCTAAGAGCCATTAATTGCTCCTGTGTCATATCACTCAATTTTTCTGCTTGTTTCTCTTTATCTTCAACATTATTTCCGATGATATTGGAAGGCTTACGCATCTGTGTCATACAATCAAATGTTGCTTTCAGCTCTACAGACCCTATTTTCTTGCCAAGATTGACAAAATATTCTTTCTTGTCTTCTGTTATCTTGTGTAAAGAGATAGCATTGTCAACTTCAACCTCTATGGCTTTAGTTTCCTGTTTCTCAATTTTTGACTCCAATCCCGCCACTTTATCAGCTTTTAATTGGAGCTCGCTCATTTTGTTTAAAATCTCGGCTTCTGTTGCATTTTCGCTTAAGCCAAGTTTTACTGCAATTTCTTTCATCTTGCTTTCTGTTTTGTTACTATTCTTGTTTAATTTAATTCTTGGTATCTGACAATCTTCGCCATACGCCAATTTGATTTTATTATGATTCTCGTCATAAAGTACCAATGCATCATCATTAGCTCCTATGTCCACTACTGACACTTCTGTGAGCTTCGATTTTGTTACAGTACTTCTTGTTTGTCCCTGAACTAATACATCTGGGCTATCACTCTGCTCTAATAGATCTATACCCATGCTTACCATCCTCAGGGTACCATTATCCCATTTAGCTTTGATTTTTTGAGCAAATTCGTCGCTTTCGTCAAAGATCGGAGTACCGATTAAATTATCTCCATCAATTCTAATGTTATCAATTCTTCCTATTGGTAGTATCTCATCTTTATTGCCATAGAAAGCTCTGTGATGCATAAATAGCATAACAGGATTACGTTGATATTGTGTTATGTCTATTCCTTCAGTTAAAACTCTAAATCCATAAGAATTAAGAGATGAATTGCTAATTATTACTTCTTTTTCTTTTGCCATTCTTCCGTCTAATTTTTGGCAAAAGTACACTCAAAGTAATGTATGACAAAGGAATAGTCCAACCCCTGAACGCAATAGTCCAACCTATGAACGAACATTATGCTACAAAACTCATTGGAAGTATTTTTGCACAAAATAGTAAGAAATGGCGAAGATAGACGAAAGGACAAAGGAACTTGCAAGACTATATTTTTTGCAAGGTAAAACTCAAAAAGAAATATCAGAGATAGTAAAAGTTTCTAAACAGACTTTGAATAAATGGGTCAATGATGGCAAATGGACAGAAAAAAGGGCAGCGAGCAATATTACTCGTAGCGAACTTGTAAATAAATTGCTCCTGACAATTGACAAGCTAATAGAGAGTGTCAATGATAGTGATGATCCTACACTCATCGCTGGTTTAGGTGATAAACTGAGCAAATTATCTGCAACAATAGAGAAGTTAGATAAGAAAGCAAGCGTTGTAGATGCTATTGAGGTGTTTATGGCTTTTGGAAAGTGGTTGCAATATCGTGCTTCCTATGATTCTGAGCTAACACCTGAACTACTGAAAGCAATCAATCACTACCAAGATTTGTATATTTCAGAGGTTATTGGAGCAAAAGGTAAATAGTATGCCACAACCTAAGAATTATACAGAGTGGAAAGAATGGTGTGAGACAGTTCAATCTCAGACTATCATACATCGTATAGAGAGTCCCGAAATCAAACAAAAACGAATAAATCATTTGCTAAGTAATTATTCTGACTTTGTTGATTATTATTTCCCTCATTATTGCACAAATAATCAAACAGGGATAAAGATTTCATCAGCACCTTTTCATATCAAGGCAGCAAAAAAAATTATATCATCGCCTAACCTCAAAGCTGTATTCCAGTGGGCAAGAGGACATGCAAAAAGCACACACATGGATGTCTTTATACCTATGTGGCTCAAAGCACAGAAACATAGGGAGCTAAATGTCATGGTTCTTGTTGGTAAAAGTCAAGATAATGCTAACACACTTCTGGCTGACATCCAAGCAGAACTTCAGTATAATCAAAGATATATATCTGATTTTGGTGAACAGTATGCTATCGGGTATTGGACTGATGGAGAATTTGTAACAAAAGATGGTTGTGCTTTCTTTGCTCGTGGTAGAGGGCAGAGTCCTCGTGGATTACGCTATCGCAACAATCGTCCTGATTACATAGTCATTGATGACTTAGATGATGATGAATTATGCCTCAATGACAGTCGTATTCGTAACTTAACCAATTGGGTTAAAGAAGCTTTATTCGGAACTTTGGACGGTGGTAGAGGCAGATTTATAATGGTCGGTAATCTAATCTCTCGCAACAGTGTACTATATAATCTTTCACAAACAGAGGGAATATATTTATCCAAAGTCAACGTCTACGATGGAGCTGGCAATGTGAGTTGGTCTGAGAAATGGACAAAAAAAGAAGTGCAAGACATGGAGGCTTTTATGGGGTATCGCTCTTTCCAAAAAGAGATGATGAATAACCCAATCACAGAAGGTGCTGTATTTCGCCATGACTGGATACGTTGGAAAAAGATATTACCTCTGAGAAAGTATGATGAGATAGTGGCTTATTGTGACCCATCGTTTAAAGGTTCTTCAAAAAACGATTATAAGGCAATTAAAGTCTGGGGAAAAACAGGAACAGACTTGCATCAACTGTTTGCATTTGTACGTCAATGTTCAGTTAGCGAGATGATACGTTGGTTTTATGACTTACACGAGAGAATAACAAAAGAGGGAGCAGTATGCAGCTATTACATAGAAGCCAACTTTCTTCAAGACACAATTCTTGATGAGTTTACTACGGAAGGTAATATTAGAGGCTACCAACTACCAATACATGGAGACAAAAGGAAAAAACCTGATAAATTTCAACGAATAGAAGCCATCTCTCCACTGTGGGAAAGAGGCTTCGTGTTTTATAATATAGAGATGCAGAAAGATCCTGACACTCTAACAGGACTTGAACAAACACTTGCATTTGAAAAAGGAATGCACTCTCATGATGATGCTCCTGATGCTGATGAAGGAGCAATATTTAAGTTACAAAAAATATCTCGTTTAGAGAGATTTCCTGCAATAATAGGACAACGAAAATCTAATATAATATGGTAAACATAATTAGAAATATCATTTACCAACATAAGGTAAAACAAGCAATCAAGCAAGCTAATGAGCTTCATGCTCTAACAAATAAAAGATATTTTGTAATGGCTGTTGGTCGCAAAATTCAACTTTTCACAAAGCAAGACCTTAAATTTTTAGTCGCAACACGCAAATTCCGCAAAGGTGTAGGCATAGCCGATCTTGAACGAATTGCCATATATACAACAATATAATGAAGTTTTTGACAAAAGAAGATTTTAAAGCAGTGTGCGATAATGCTACACTTGCAGTAATAGATCAAGCAGATGAAGCTAATCTTGACCGTGCAGAGCTTTACTCAATAGAAGAAATTAGTTCTTATTTGCGTGGTCGTTATGATGTTGCAAAGGCTTTTAGTCAAACAGACTCTGCTCGCAATAGTCTGCTTGTGATGACATGCTGTGATGTTGCTTTATATCATCTCATAGCTTGGTTACCTAAACGAATAGGTTTTGAAATAAGAGAGATTAGATATAAAAGAGCTATTCAATGGTTAGAGAGTGTACAGGCATCAAAGGCTTGTCCTGATTTGCCTTCACTTCAGAATGACAAAGGAGAGGATGTATCTCCAATAAAATTTGGCTCTTGGCAAAAAAACAATAATGAATATTAAGCTATGAATTTGAAGCAATTATTCGCACGCAAAAATAACAATAGCCAATTAGAAGCTCTGCTTGCTAAAGGCAATTTAAGTAGAGAGGATGTGAGAAAGACCATGCTTTCTTTGGCTTTGAGAACAGATTATTTAACCAAAAAAGATGTTGCTGCATGGCGTATGGCTTGGCAGAGAGCAATAGATATTGAGCATCCTCGCAGAGCAGAGCTGTATAATATTTATACCGACTCAATGATAGATCTCCACCTTAGTGGAGCTGTGGAACAACGCAAAAACATGGTATTAAAGAAATCATTTCGTCTCATTGGCAAAGACGGCAAAGAAAATCGCAATACTTCTGAATTATTTGAGGCAGAATGGTTCAAAGATTTTATGCAGTTAGTTCTTGACTCTCGTTATTGGGGACATTCTCTTATTGAACTTGGGGACAAGATTGATAATAAATTTTCATCTGCCACATTAGTGCCACGTAAACACGTTATGCCAGAGTATGGTGTCATACTCAAAGATGTAAATGATGAGCCTTCACAGGGCATCAATTATCGTGATGGAGACCTCTCTATGTGGTGCATTGAAGCTGGAAAACCTTATGACTTAGGGCTATTGCTCAAATGTGCTCCTCAAACAATCAGCAAAAGGCACATGTTGTCATTTTGGGACGGCTTTGGTGAGATATTTGGAGCTCCAGTCAGAGTTGCTAAGACTGCATCTCAAGATGTGGCAGAGCAGCAAAGAGTGGAGAAAATGTTATCTGATATGGGAGCAATGTCTTGGGGATTATTCCCTGAAGGCACAGAGGTGGAGTTTTTAGAGACTTCTCGTGGTGATGCTTTTAACGTATATGACAAACGTATAGATAGAGCTAATTCAGAGATAAGCAAAGGTATACTTAATCAAACAATGACTATTGACTCAGGCTCTTCGCTTTCACAAAGTCAGGTGCATTTGGAAGTGTTTCAAAACGTGATAGAGAAAGATGCAGACTTCTTGCGAGATGTTATCAATGACAAGCTCATTCCTCTAATGATTACACATGGTTTCCCTGTTCAAAACTTTCGCTTTGATTGGGATGATGCTGTTGATTACACTCCAGAAGAGATGCAAAGCATTGAACAGATGTTAATCAATGCAGGTTATGAGATAAAGCCAGAATACTTTATTGATAAATACAACATACCAATAATAGGTAAGAAACAAAGCGAAGATTTTTTCGCTTAAGCCCCGAATATTTTGCGGGGCTTCACTCTGCTCTCAATCTTTTGTATGAGAAAAACAATACTGCAGTGCTTTCTTCTGATGGCGAGTTGTCTTTTGATCACTCTCTGTTTGACAAAGCAGTTGCAACAATATACGATAAGAAAGATTTCACAGCCTCTATGCTGACAGACCCAGCTGTTAGAGATTTGCTTGATGAGACATATCGTGTCTTTCACAAAGCTCTTGACAGAGGATTGATACATGAAGTGCCTGAGCAATTAACCTCTTCATTAGAACAGAATGTGTTTATTTTTTCAGGCTTTAAGACTTACAATGAACTTAAAGAAGTATCACTACTCTTAAAAGGAGAGGATGGAGGCTTCAAGTCTTTTGAGAAATTCAAAGAAGATGTCTTGAGTATTGATAATACATATAACCGAAGTTACCTTCAGGCAGAGTATAATTATGCCGTACAAAGTACACAAATGGCTGTCAAATGGAATGACTTTCAACAAGACGCTGACCACTACGATTTGCAGTACCGCACCGCTGGTGATGACAAGGTAAGAGAGGAACATCAAGCCTTAGACGGTACTACGCTTCCTGTCAACGATCCTTTCTGGGACTCTTATCTGCCACCTTTAGACTGGAACTGCAGATGCACAACAGTGCAGGTGCTTAAAGACAAATATCCTGTAAGCAACAGCAAAGACTCTATCGCTAAAGGTGAGGCTGCAACAGCTAAGCCTAAACAAAAAATGTTCCGTTTCAACCCAGGCAAAGAACTCAAAATCTTTCCTAACAAACACCCATATTACAAAAGTGCAGAAAATAAGCTAATAAGAAAAAAAATAGACCAGCTACAACCTGAACAATTTGAAACCATTCCAACAGACAAAGGCAAAGTACGTATAAGTAACAAACAGCAAAAACACGAAAGGCAAGAGAATATAGACATTGCCACTAAGTTAGCTAATGAATACGGTTATTCCATTGACCTTATTGGAATAAAACCTAACCAAAAAACTCCTGATAGTTACAACAAGACATTAGGAATTTTTCAAGAATACAAAGTATCAAAAACCAATACATTGTCTTCTGTTGAAAGATTACTAAGAAGTGGTTATCATCAAGCCGATAATGTCGTACTACAATTAAAAATAAAAGATAAAAAAGGATTGGCTAACAAAATAAAATGTAGAGTAGAGAGAACAGATAATGCTAAGACATTACATCTTATTATAAACAATCAACATATAAAATATACAAGAGAAGAAATATTAAAGGAAGGCTTTGAAATACAATATGAGTGAATATTATAGCTAATACTCACTCATAAGGAGGGTCGAGGACGTATCCTCATCCAAGAGCAAAGATACATCTTTTTTCTTAATCACAACAAAAAAAACGAAAAAAAATGAACAGCAATCAATTCATTCAACGACTTCTAAACGATATAAGAGTTGATTTATCTGATGAATTTGATAAGAATTTCTCACGTAAGGCATTCTTTAATGAGAAATGGCAGGAGCGTAAGAGTGATGGTAAAGGTTCACTGTTGTTAGCCACTGGTAAGTTGCGTAGAAGTATTAGGGCAAAGGTAGTAAATGAAAGTATCGTTTGGACTTCCAGTGAGATATATGCTCTAATACATAATGAGGGTGGAGATATAACAGTAACTCCAGCATTAAAAGCACACTTTTGGAAGAAGTATTACTCTGTTGCGGGGAAGATACACTACAGCCGTTCAGGTACTCAAAGACAAAACAAGACAAACGACCGTATTAGTTCTTTGGCAGGGTTTTATAAAGCTATGGCATTGATGAAGGTGGGAAGCAAAATACATATACCCAAAAGACAATTCATAGGCTTTTCGCCAGAGGTAAGAAAAAGAATTGAACTAGTGTTTAAACACAATTTAAAAGGACTTCAAACACAAGTAACAGACATTTTAAAACCCAAGAAGATATGAGAAAGAAACTTTACATGTTAATCAAACAAGCTCTGCTGAGCTTAAAAGAAAATGATACCCCAATAATTAAAGAGGTGAATTATTGGAATGAACAACTGATGTATATAAGCCAAGAACAACCTTTTGAATTGCCAGCTGTGTTTGTTGAGTTTGGTGTCATTGGTTGGACTCATCTGCTTAGCGGTGTGAGAGAGGCTGACTGTGAGATAAGATTACACATAATAACAGATAGTCGTGTTGGTTCTTGGCAACAGGCAATAGATGCCTTGGATTTTGCAGACAAGATTAGTCAGCAGATCACAGGATTAAATGATGAGAACATCTCTGCTTTTCAGCTTCTGCAGAGTGAAACAGATCATAATTTTGATGAGTTACAAGATAACATTGAAACCTATTCAACACACATTACAGATACGGTGGCTTTTAAGGAACCAACAAAGACAAAAACTGTAAAACTCTGTATTGAAGTAAAAGAATAAAAAAAAGAGCGAAGCTCTATTTGCTTCGCTCTCATTCAAACATTGTCATCTGTCGCCTGCTAACAGCCTCTAAGGCTTCTATTTGACGTTGATAATCTATACACAGGTATTGATAGAAAGTACTTCTTGATATATGAAATACATCTCTCACATAATGAATGTAGATATATTCATTGCTAAGTCCTTGCTTAGATAATCTTTCATATAATTCGTTTATCTCTTTAACTTTGCCCAAAAAATACTTCTTTGTGTATGCCATACCTTGCAATTTTTTATTATCTTTGCCTCTGGGAGTAAGGCTCTGGGTGCTACCGCAAGGTACATTCGGAGTTTTTTTATTTCCGCCGATAGGCTGCCATTATTTTGCTTAGCACCTCGCCAATCATTATCCTGTTTGGTGTGTCATAGTGCTCTTTCCAACCACTCTCCATGATAAAGAATACACTCCATAAACACGACTTACTAATTGATATGTTCATTTTTGCTTTGCTGGCTTTATTCTCGCTTGTCATAAGTCTTGCTTTTATCTTTTCAATTTCATCCTCAAACATCTCTCTATGATATTTTATTGAAAATTCCTCCGTAAAATCCCTTGGTGTGCTTGAGAGGAGATTTGCTTGCATATCTGCCAGCAGTCCACCTAAAAGCCTTACATCTCTTTTCTCTAAACTTACTCTAATGTTTTTCATACTCTAATTATTATTGTTCCAAAGCTCAGCATTAAGATACGTCTCCGCATACTTTTTCCTCGTTCCATAAGGAATAAGAGCAAAGTACTTGTCAATGTATTGGTAGGCTTTTCTCTGCTCGCTCTTGGTCATCTTGTCCCACTTCAGGCGTGTCTTCTTTTTGCTGCTGTTTAACTTGTCATCATATTTGTTCCAAAAAGCCTCAAAGTCTAATACTGCCTCCACTATTTGCAGATTTCTTTTCTCACTGAGCCATTTTCTCAGTCCGTCTGTTGTCTTGGGCAGATAAGCCACTAACCATTTATGTTGTTTCTCACTCAAAAAAGCTCCAGACAGGTCGTAGCTGACAAGCAAGCCCTCGCTATTGTAATTAGCCACAACCTCGCCCTCAAAGCTCTCTGAAGTGATTATGTATTGTTTGCCTTCCATATCTCTAACACTCTGTCATTCCCAATGGAACATTTATCCATGCTCCTTGTTCATTCTTAGTTTCTGCACGTACAAATTGTTTAGAGTACTCAGGTTTGTAGGCACTCTTAATTATCTGTACACCTTCTTTAAACAGAGGATCATCATATTTGTCTGCCAAGTTAGAAAGCAGTACAACTTTGCTTGGTTTGATATTGCCTTTTTTATCTTTGCTTAGCAGTTGCATCACTGTCTCTATTAATTGCTGTGTTTTTTCTCCCTCTGCCAATGAATATATGTATTCCTTAACCTTTTCAATACCTTCATTGACCGTGTCATCATAAGCGTCTTTCACACAATAGCCAAGTGTTATCCTCTTTGTTCCTTCTGCATTCATAAATGTGTTACAGTTCTGACCTTCTTTGACCTTAAATAGTTCTTTCTTCATAGCAATTGCTGTGTTAAAGCTATCATAAATCTTTTTTTTCTGATCAGAGAGAGCTTTACTTATACTATTGAGTTCAGTGAAATACTCATCTACAATCTCACCAACCATAGTCTTATAATTTGCTTTTTCTTTTTCAGCATTTTCTTTCTCTTGCATTTCTTGCTGTTTCAATTCAGCTTTCAGTTCTTCTCTTTGCTCTGGTGTTAGAGCTTTTAAATCTAATGTTTCGCTCATCTTGTTTATTGTTTTTGGTTTATATCTCATATAAAATATCTATTCTTCCTGTGCCTATTGCAAAGGCAACTTCTATTGAGGCTCCAATGCTATCTTGCCAGTCTGCCATTGCATACAAGCAATCGCACTTTCTACTCAACACGCTCAGATCTCTGAGCATAAATCTCTCCCACACTTTGCACTCTGGTTCTCTTATTTTCAATGGGTTTATGACTCTGAAGCCTTTGGCTCTCATGTCATCTTCTGCCTTAGCAAATTTCTCCCAGCATTTCTGCTTATCTTCTCCGCTTATCTTACCTGACAGGTATATTGTTCTACGCTCCTTTGACTTCATCTAATGTTAGTTTATATAATTCTGGTTTATCGTGAATAATGAATTTAACACCATGCGTTAAACAATAATTTTTGGCTGCCTCAAATGTTGCAAAGTCTACTATTTCTCCATTTTTCTTTTTGCAGTTCCAAAATTTATCGTTTTTCATTGTTACTGGTTTATATCTATCATCTGCTTTGATGATCTGAAACCCGAGTACTTCTCTCTTTTTCTTTTGTGTTTCCATTTCCTTTTTAATTATTACTATCTGAATTAATTATGTGTTTTACTCTTCCATCTAATATTGAATAGGAGTGATCTATTATCTGATATGTCACAGGCACAAATTCCTTCCTTGCAATCTTCACACTCAACTCTG
>Ga0183095_10591_pt1 | contig 19954 bp, 20 predicted proteins | sample BioMet4_FD_130346 | JGI IMG/M metagenome (GOLD analysis project Ga0183095, IMG submission 130346) | Microbial communities from bioreactor (seeded with sewage sludge) at LBNL, California, USA - Biofuel metagenome 4 (v2) (version 3) | ecosystem: Engineered > Bioreactor > Anaerobic > Unclassified ...
TATACCCCAAGTGGTGATTGGGGGAATGGCAATTCCCCCCCCTAAAGTTGCTGATCGGCTCATCCATCATTGCGCAGCAGTAAGTGGTTGACTTTAGTCCGAGCGTTCGTAGTCCTTCTCGAGCCAAAAAGAAGTACCAACTATGGCAAATCCTATACAGGCAGCTATCATCATTCCTTGCCATGGAAGGAAAAAGCCCACACAGACTATTGCTATGCCCAGAGCAAATATGCCTAAGAATCGTTTTGTGTTCATAATATATTTGATTTATCTTAAATTTACAATAATCAATTTGTGAACAAAAAGCAGGTTATGTAATATCTTGTGTATCCAAATATTTATTTAGCGGAAGAATATAGCTCGATTAGCACTTTGTTTATTTTTTGTATTTTAGTTCAACAGGCAGAGCACAAGCCCCTTAATGTTTGGGTCAGCTACAATGATATGTACTTGCTGAACCCTTTGCGAATAGACATAGGGGTTTTGTTGAGGCTTTTCCTACAAAAGATATTCATGTGCTGTAGTGAAGAGAAATGTAATCTTTGAGAAATCTGTTCCAATGGTAAATTGGTCTCTCTCAAGGCGCGATAGAGTATGTCCTTTTTTATTTCATTGCTCCATTGTTTAGGTGTCTGTTTGAAAGTCCTTTTGAAACGTCTCAAGAATGCTGAGCGACTCATGTTTAATCTCGCCGCCATTTCTTCAATGCTTAGGAATTCTTCTGCCAACTTACTCACCTTGAAATAAAAGGACTCATCGGTATAATAGAGAGGGAGGAGAAGTTGCTGAAGTTCCTCCTGGGTGTAGGTTGCCATGAGCAGGTCTTGTAGCCCTGATTGCATAGTTGGATTTATATCCCGAGTGAGATGTTCTCGCTTGTCAATATAGTTCATCATTTGATCAGCGAAGGTCCGGATTTGAGGTAGTATACGAAGCACGGGAAGGATATTGGTAGGCTTTGGCATGTTACGAAGCGACTCGTCAGTGAGTATTTTACGACAAAAAGACAAATTATCACCAATTATGAACAAGAATAAGCAAACGGTATCCTCGTTCATTTTGACCCTATGAAATTTAGCCATAGGGAAAATGCACATGAAACCATTGCCGTTGGCTAAGTAATCTTTTACACGTTGGTTATAGTCGAGGGTTATGTTACCTTCAAGAAGAAAAGCAAGAGTTGGTACCGAGACGTTGAACATCCCATATTCTCCCTTTTTTCCACGCACAAGTCCGAAACCTTCACGCACAATACGATCAGGCTTATAATCGGGGTCTGCTTGTTTCATGAAAAAAATGTCCATACAATTCAACTTAATGTTGGAACTAATATCTCAATTTCATTCTCTTGGTAATACGAAATAAAGATAATATATTATTTTTTTTTTGATTACTTTCTTATAAAAAAAATACCATTTTTTAACACATATGACACGAATATATGATTTATAGAAACTTTTATGTGTGTGTTTTTTGTATATGTTGTTTAAATTTGCAATAAATCAAACTTGGCCACAACTCTTTAGAAATCTATTTTCCGTATCAATAAATTTGGCACTAATTCTTTAGCAACCTTCTCATCGTATCAATAAACTTGGCCATAGTTTATGGACAATCTTCTTATCGTATCAACATGCTTGACGATAACTCTGGGAATAAATATGAAAGCTTACAAAAAATGCAAAGCATGAAAAAACATCAGTAAATTGTTATTGAAATGAAAACATCAAGAGTCACATATAAGCAGAAAAGAATGATTTATGTTAGGCCTATTACCGAAATAATAAATATGGAGGTAATCTTCGGATAACCCACTTATTTTAAGCATGGCCCCTCATATGTGGGATGCTCAAGTCCCAATCAATTTCAATGCCAAGTGGAACAAAGATGAATTCTTGCAAAAAGGGAATACCATCTATAATACCGAACCAACCTTAGATGCATCACACTTGGATAAATACAATCCGAGTTTGCAAGATGTATACTGGTACATGAGTGACGGTGACGTACATTGGGATAAAGATCAGCACTGGCTCATTCGAAGTGATGTTGACTACAAGCTTGAAGGCTGGGGAGGAATATGGGTAAAGCAGCGTTATTTAGTCAATCCAACGCCAGCTCCATCGTCAATGCCTACTCTACAACCGGGTACAACCAATATATACATTAAGAATATTGTTAAGCTAGGTAAGCCAGTCAATGATTCTTTGTATTTCTTTGTACCTGCAAATGGTCGTTACGTAGCTGGAGACAAGTTCTCAAGTTGGAGACCTATTCTGATCGATCAGTCAATATTCGGCCATTATTGGCTTAGGTCAAATATATCAGCAGACGAAACGTACAGATTCTACTTTGATAGAGATGCGATATATCTCGAATTCAATGCTCTTAAGTATAGAAATGCATGTTTTAGCTGGACAGACCCTTCATATCTGACATACCTCGAGTCCTTAAACGTCCCTTAGTTAATATGAGTTCGGTGAACGAAAGTTGTGCTATGACTTGGAGAACAGCATAATTTATATAACCTTAAAGTGCCATCAACCAAAGCATGACTAGCAAAATTGCAAAGTTCACCGAATTTGTGTTAATAAATCTGACCTATTGGTCGGGTTAAGTATGCATTAGCAATTTAATTCGCCAATAGGTTTATTAATCTTTAATTATTAGATTATGAAAAAGATGTTATTTATCGCTACAATGCTTTTCTTGAGCATAAGCAATGCACAAGCACAGGTGGCCTATGAGAGAGCAAAGTTCTTCGACAACTTCTATATTGGTGCGGAGGTTGGGTTGACAAATCGTTTTCATAACAAGATAAGCTTCCCTCTCAAGCCTGTCGCCGGCCTGAAGCTCGGCAAGGATTTCACTCCGATTTTTGGTGCGAACCTCTCAGGAACGGTTGACCTTGGAACCCATGGCTTTTATGTGGATTGGCCGGGGAAAATCTACATGAACAGCAAGACTTTCGTCAAGTTGCTGAGCTTTGGTTTGAATGGAACTGTAAATCTCACAAACCTTTTTAGTGAGTATCGTCCAGACCGTACCTTTGAGCTCGGCCTTGAGGCAGGCTTAGCCACGGCCACCGTTTTAGGCGACGAGGTCCTGATTTCTTACAACAACTATGGTGATAACACGGAATTGACCTCCAAGTTAGGCATGACCTTTGCCTGGAACCTCGGCGAACTAAAGGCGTGGCAAATTTATCTGGAGCCTGCCATGGGCTGGAATCTCACCCATGGTCCCGGCGACGCGGTCAAATTTAATGGCGCCACTTCACAGATAAAGTTGCTCTTAGGAATAAAGTATAAGTTTATGACTTCCAACGGAACGCACAACTTCAAGGTTTACAACATTGGGGATATGAACAACGAACTCAATGAATTGCGTGCCCAGCTCGTCGCCAAGCCCAAGGAAGTGGTGAAAGAGGTGGAGAAGGAGGTAGTGAGGGAAGTGGTGAAGGAAGTGCCGGCAAATTGCGAGAGCATGGTTTTCGTAACCTTCGAACAGGCCAAGTCTTATCTTACCCAGGAATCCAAGAATGTGCTCGATGCCATCAAGGTGGGCGCTCATGTGCAGGTCGTTGGTACCGCTTCTCCAGAGGGCACAAAGCGATTCAACGACAAGATTGCCCAAAAGCGTGCCGATGTCGTTGCCAAATATCTCAAAGATCGCGGTGTCATCGTGGATAAGGCCTCAGGCAAGGGCGTAACGGGTGTGACCTCCAACCGTCTGGCCGTGGTCATCGCGAAGTAGGCAATGCCAATCTCTTATAAAAAAGTGTGTCAAGGGCCTATCTAAACAAGATTTATTGATATTTTTTAGAGGTAAGTTTGATAGTATGTATCCCGGCTAGTTTCGGGTTGTGAAGATAGATTACTTTTGGCACACGCTTTTTTGGGGTATGTCTATCCAAATGAGAGACTGCTAGGAAGGTGTTCGTAGCGTTCCCAATATTGGAGAGACATACCTATTGTTGTTGTTATCATTTGATAACGACACACCTCGTTTGGTAGAAAAATGTGATTTTAGTATTGGGGATGACTATGGAATGCTCTTAAAATAACTCGGTCTGCATCACACTTCCATTGTAGGGATTGCGACCTAGGTGTTCGAAGGCGAGTGGGGTAGCCATACGTCCTCGAGGTGTACGCTTGATAAAGCCCTCCATGATGAGGAACGGTTCATAGACATCCTCTACGGTACCAGGGTCTTCGCCGATGGCAGTGGCAATGGTTGAAATGCCTACTGGACCTCCCCGAAACTTATCGATGATGGTCGAGAGAATCTTATTGTCCATCTCATCGAGTCCAAAAGAATCTATGTTGAGCGCTATGAGCGACAACTGAGCAATGCTGGCAGTGATTGTTCCGTTGCCCTTAACCTGTGCAAAGTCGCGTACACGGCGCAAAAGTCCGTTGGCAATTCGTGGTGTGCCGCGGCTACGTCTTGAAATCTCCGTGGCGGCATCATCCTCGATGGGCACCTTGAGGAGGCGAGCAGAGCGCAGTATGATTCGCTTCAATGTCTCGGCATCGTAATACTCCAAATGCATGTTGATACCGAATCGGGCACGTAGGGGAGCTGTGAGCATGCCCGAACGGGTAGTGGCTCCAATCAGGGTAAATGGATTCAGGTCAAGCTGAATACTTCGCGCAGACGGTCCTTTGTCGATCATGATGTCTATGCGATAGTCCTCCATGGCAGAGTATAGATACTCCTCTACAACAGGTTGCAGACGGTGAATCTCATCGATAAAGAGCACATCGTTGGGCTCAAGAGAGGTCAATATACCCGCCAAATCTCCTGGTTTGTCGAGGACCGGTCCAGAAGTAATCTTGAAACCCACCCCCAGTTCATTGGAAATGATCTGACTTAAGGTCGTCTTTCCAAGTCCGGGAGGGCCGTAGAGTAGAGTATGATCGAGTGGTTCGTTGCGGTATTTAGCCGCCTCTACGAAGACCTCAAGGTTTTCGACCACCTTCTGTTGGCCGTTAAAGTCGCGAAAGCGCAGTGGTCGCAACGCATTCTCAAACGCCTCTTCCTCAGACGATAGCTGCTCTTCGCGAATGTCAAAGTCTTCTGCCATTGGTAGTTATTTTGTTGCAAAGATAATGAAAAGATTGGAGAAGAGAGTGGGAGAAAGATGAAAAGATGATGGGAACAAAATAGGAAAAGATGCAAGGATCTAATATAAATATCTAAAAATAAGAAAAGGCGAGGTCCGCTAACATACTTTGTCTCATAGACAAAGATGGCTTGTCTACTTATATTCGAAGCCGAATGGGGTTGTGATTCAAATTGAATTACTGTGTGAATCAATTTGAAACACTCAGTAAATCAAATTGAATTACTCGGTAAATCAAATTGAATTACTTCGTGAATCAATTTGAATCACAAGCTCGTTGAGGCCTTGCATACCTCGTAGCATACCTTTCAGGGTTGCAGGAAGGATAAGAAAGTCATAATTTTGTCGTCAAATAAACGCAAAGATTATGATACATTACGATTTAAAGAAGTACAACATCCGTAGCCGTCAAGGCTATGGCAAGTATTTTGCACACACGCGGCGCAGAGAGACTATGGACCTGACAGCTATCGAAGAGATGGTAGAGCACAGTTGTTCAGTTACTCGTGCAGATGTGCGTGCGGTTCTTAGTGCACTTTATGACGGGGTCAAGACTCTCTTACAAGACGGTCATGTCGTAGATTTAGGGGAGTTTGGACGTTTTTATATCTCTGTCACGTCGGTGGGTGTGGAACGAACTGAAGATTGGAATCAGCAGCGCCATATCACCGGATTCCAACTAAACTACACGCCTGAACGCCATCATGATCACTTGCGAGGCGGGCATTACCTTACTCGCCCGATGCTTAAAGGATGTCGTGCCAGGCGTGATAAGGAAAAAGAAAATTTGAAATGAAAGAAGATAAAACTACATTAAGTCCCTGAAAACGGAAGTCTTCTCACCCCAACTCAGCCTTCTTCTGCTCACCAAGCTCCTTGGAGACGTAGTTGAAGAGACTTTGGCAGCAGTCTTTGGAGAAGTCCTGCGCGCAACCAATGAGCTTGTCCCACTGTTCAGAACTTAATCCCGCCTCTATCTGTGCACGCGTGATCCCATAGCGCATAAGGCCATAGATGAAGCCTGCATTGAAGTTATCACCTGCGCCAATGGTGCTGACAGTATTCATGTCAGGAACGGGATAACTGCGTTTCAGTCCATTTTCAGCCCTTAACTCCACCTGTTGTGCAGCCTGAGTGTAAATAAACCTCTTGCAATAGAACGAAATCTCCGCATTGTAAACCTTATCGGGGTCATCCTTCTTGTATAACACCTCGAAGTCTTCATGGCTCCCCCGAACGATGTCCGCATACTCAAGGTTTTCCAAGAGATTTGGTGTGAGCTTCATCACTTCATTCTTATGCGACTGGCGGAAGTTGACGTCGTAGTAGATGATTGCCCCATGCGTGCGTGCGTCATCCAGCAAAGCTACCATCTGCGGGCGTATTACCGGATTCAATGCATAGTAGGACCCGAAGAGTAGAATGTCGTCTTGCTGAATGTCAGGGTAAACAAAATCGAGTTGATCATGCGGATGGTCTTTGTAGAAGATATACTCTGCATTGTTCTGCTCATCAAGAAATGCCAAGGAGACTGGCGACTTGGAGTCGGGAAATATGTTCACGTTATCGGCATTGACACCGCTTTCCTTGAGAAAGCTGACCACGTGGCGGCCCACACGGTCGTTGCCAGCCTCGCTGATGAGTGTGCAGTCTATGCCTGAGCGTCCAAGAGAAACAAGGGCATTGAAGGAAGAACCGCCTGGATAAGCTCCTATAGGCTGTTCGTTTTTGAATATAATGTCGAGTATTGTCTCGCCTATTCCTATTACTTTTCGCATGATGTGTTATCGATTATACTGTGCAAATATCTTAAAAAAACAGCATTAATCAAAGCAAAAATGGCTATTTTTGCATGCATAATGAAATATAACACAGCAACGCTTAGCAATGGTCTACGCGTCATTCACTTGCCTTCGACTTCGTCAGTGGTCTATTGTGGTTACCAGATAGCCGCAGGTTCGCGCAACGAAAGAGAAGAGGAGGAAGGATTGGCTCATTTCTGTGAGCACGTTACCTTCAAAGGAACCGAGCATCGCAGGGCATGGAATGTCCTCAATTGTCTGGAGAGTGTAGGAGGCGATCTCAATGCATTCACCAACAAAGAAGACACCACCTACTATGCCGCTATACTAAAACGCGATTTTCCTCGCGCTGTAGAACTGCTTACAGACATTGTGTTTCACTCTACCTATCCACAATCGGAGGTCAACAAGGAGGTTGAGGTGATCTGCGAAGAGATAGAGAGTTACAATGACTCGCCGTCCGAATTAATCTACGACGACTTTGAGAACATTATCTTTGAAGGTCATCCACTCGGTCACAATATTCTCGGTTCGGTGGATAACGTGCGTCGTTTCGGCTCTGTATCAGCCCTTGCCTTTGCACGAAAATATTACCGACCTGACAACGCCGTGTTCTTTGTCTATGGGGATATAGACTTCAAGGATATACTGAAAAGGCTTAATAACAGTCATGCATTGCAATCAACGGCATCTGTAGAAAGCTTATCCCCTAATTCCTCCCTATTGGGGAAAGAAAATGTCAACACCTCCAACGATGTGTCTGATGTTCAACCCAACACTATTCCGCATCTTCAAGGGGGAGGGACTTTGGAAGAGACTGCTACCGGTGACGGCCGAGTATATATTGTTTCAAAAGGCACTCATCAAGCCCATGTCATGGTGGGAAACCGAGCATATGACATCCACGATGAACGCCGCATGGCGCTCTATTTACTCAATAATATCCTTGGTGGGCCTGGGATGAATGCACGTCTGAACCTTGTTCTCCGCGAAAGGCGTGGACTGGTCTACACCGTGGAGAGCTCAATAGTGAGCTACGGTGACACTGGATTATGGTGTACCTACTTCGGTTGCGACCCTAAAGATGTGAATCGCTGCCTCAGATTGGTTCGTGGAGAGCTAAATCGCTGGATGAATCATCACATAAGTCCTACGCGTCTGCAAGCTGCCAAGAAGCAAATCAAAGGGCAAATTGGCGTAGCTTGCGACAATAGAGAGAGCTTTGCGCTTGACTTCGGACGCAGTTTCCTACATTATGGCTGGGAGAAGGACATTGCCAAGCTCTATGCCAACATCGATGCTATTAGTGCAGACGATATACTTGCCGTGGCGCGCGACATCTTTGCGCCAGAGCGTATGACCACACTGATCTATAAATAAGTGCCATTGGAGAGATCTTTGAGTGTTCAAGGCCCTCGAATAATAATATCAACGACTATGACATTACGTGAGATTTTAGAGCACAGACGAGCCGTACGGAAATATGATTCCACAAAGCCGCTCGACCCAGAACAGGTGAAAGACTGCATTAGCCAGGCCATTTTGGCGCCTACAAGCTCTAATATGCAATTGTGGGAGTGCTATCATGTGACTGATCCAGAGACTCTACAGGAGCTCACCCATGCCTGCCTTGGTCAAGGAAGTGCCCGAACGGCACAACAGATGGTGGTCTTTGTGACTCGTCGTGATAAGCATCTGCAGCATGCTAAGCCTGTGTTACAGGCAAATATCGATGAAATTCATCAGAATAGCCCCAAGGATAGGCAGGAGCATCGCATCAAGTTGCAAGAGCTATACTATAACAGAGTGATGCCCTTGCAATACATGCAGTTCTTTGGTTTGAAAGGACTGCTAAACAAAATACTTGCTCAAACCATTGGTATTTTCAGGCCTATGGTGAGACAAGTGACCGAAGGGGAGGTGGATACTGTAGTGCATAAGAGTTGCGCTTTGGCCGTACAGACTTTCATGTTGGCCATGAGTGAGAAGGGCTACGACACGTGTCCATTGGAGGGATTTGACAGTTACCGCGTGAAAAAGGCGCTACATCTGCCCTACAGATGCCAGATCAACATGGTCATTACTTGCGGCATACGATTGCCTGAGGGGGTTCGTGGCGATCGTTATAGACTACCTTTAGAGGAATATTATCATAGAGTGGATTAACCGTTCGGGCTCACTCCTAAGGCTATCATAGTGAAATGGAATAACGGGCAATGATAAAAAGTGGTGCGAATTGCCCAAGAAGACAGTTAGAAAATCAAAGGCAGGGATTGGCCATTGCCAACCCCTGCCTTTGATTGATAGGATATTTTATTTGTAAAGGTCGTCATTGATGGCCTTTATAGTGTCGACGGGTGCAGCAATAGGACTAATTGGAACTTCGATAGTTCTGGGCGCATTCAACTTAGGACTACAATTTAACTCGATAGTCTTATTCTGTGCGTCATACAATCCGCCTGTTATTGCATCTATGCTAAGTCCAATAAGTCCACCAATGACAATATTTCCGAACACCCAGCCATTGGTTTTGCGTCCTGGTATGAAGTCGCGGTATACGTAATTGGGCGAAGTTACCGTGATCTTGTCGTTGAGATGTCTCTTGTTTACCTTAGCCACAAAGGGTAAGGAGACGTTTTCATAAGTGGCCTTGTGTGTTTTAATCGTTACCGGTTCTTCTTGTTGGCCATTGATGTTGATTGATGCTTGAGTTCCAGTGATGATTGTAGCACAAGAGCTCACCATTAGTACTGAAGCCGTGATAACGGCTAAATACCCTAAATTTTTCATGATAATGTGTTTGTAATTTTATTTTTTTGGTAATAATATGGGTTGTTTTGTAAATGAAAATTAAGGTTTATTGGACATCTTTTTTGTCTTTCCAAAGGTGGCGGGCATAGACCCAGCCATATCTGTCGTAAATCTTAACAAGGTTGCCTAAACGGGACTTGAATTGCTCAAAGTTCTTTTTCTCGGGTTGGATCCATTGTATCTCGGAGAGTGCCCCCATACGTGGTAGCACTTGGTATTCGACCAACTGCTTCGCATCGATATACTCCGTCCAGAGGTTTGCTTGCGCTCCAATAATGTGCTTGGCTTCCTCCGGTGTAAGTGTCGAGTCAACTGGCTCGAAGTTATAGGTCTTTTCAATGGGTACATTACCGCCGATGAGTAATGGTTCGTTTCTTTGATTATCTGTCTGATAATAGTCGAAGTAGCAGTAAGTAGTGGGTGCCATGATGACGTCGTGACCTTGTCTTGCAGCCACTGCTCCGGGCTCCGCCCCCCGCCAGGACATGATGGTGGCACTTTGGTTCACTTCACTACCTAATATCTCATCCCATCCTATAAGCTGACGACCATGATCGTTGAGGAATTTCTCTACCCGAGTGGTGAAGTATCCTTGGAGTTTGTCCTCTGCAGACACCTTGTTATCGGCCACAATTTGCTGTTCCTTAATGCGCTTTTGGCAATCGGGGCACTTCTGCCAACGTGTTTTGGGCGCCTCATCGCCTCCGATATGGAAGTATTTTGCTGGGAAAATGTCAATCAACTCGCTGATTACGTCTTCCATAAACTGAAAAGTATTCTCCTTTCCAGCACACAAAATATCAGGAAACACACCCCATTCTTGTATCACTTGATAAGGCCCTCCAGTACAACCAAGCTCTGGATAAGCCGTAAGTGCAGCCTCCATGTGGCCTGGCATGTCTATCTCGGGGATGACAGTGATATAGCGTTCAGCTGCATATCGTACGATTTCTCGTGCGTCATCCTGTGTGTAGAACCCGGTATAAGGTTTCCCATCATAGATGTCGGAGTTGCGGCCCAACACTGTCTGTAGGCGGACGGAACCGATTTCAGTGAGTTTAGGGTATTTCTTAATCTCGATGCGCCACCCCTGGTCGTCAGTTAAATGCCAATGAAACACGTTCATGCCATGAAGAGCCATCATATCAATGTACTGCTTAACAAACTTCACTGGGAAGAAATGACGGGCGCAATCCAAATGCATGCCGCGGTAGCCGAAGCGAGGAGAGTCGCTTACCACACCAGCAGGATATTCGACTTGTGTAATGGTATCGGCGACAGGAGTGGCCTTGCGGAGTGTCTGAATGCCATAGAACACGCCACGTGGTGTGCTGCCGGCAATGGTCATGGCTTTACTCGAAACAGTTATGGTGTAAGCATCATCGCCTATTATCTTCTTGTTGAGCACGAGGTAAATGGCTTGTTTGGCATTGTCGGAGGTAACGCCGATGTCTATCCCAGTGTTGTCCTTGATGTATTGAGCCAAGAATTGGGCATTTCGCTCTATGTCGGCATTGTCATTGTGAAATATAATTTTAGTGTCGCCGTTGAGCACAAATGGCCCTTTAGCGATGAGTTTCACCTCACTTGGCAATGGCACCACATTGTAGTCGGCCTTGCCGACAGATGATTTTGCATTGGCACTCAACGTAACAAGGAATGTCATCATCAATAAAAAATTGAGCTTTCCCATAAGTTTATAATTATTTCGGAATCAACATGTTCGTGTATTTGGAATGACCAGATTTTTCAATAGATTTTGTTTGATTTCGCCAATTAAATATGATGAGTGGTCAATCGGGGATGCTTGATGCCGACAAAGATACTTTTTTCTGTGCTTTTTTTGATGCTTAAGGCGATATTTTTAAGTAAAATCAAAAAACTATTCTGTATATTTGCATGGAGACTAAACTCCAACTTATATTATAATTCATACAATGAGAAGACCGATAAGTATTTTTTTGTTTCTGGCTACGCTTTTCACTGGGACAGTCCATGGACAAGAGACCATTAATCAGCGCGTGGCCGATGTTGTTTCTCCAGAAATCAGTGCCGATAACCGAGTTACCCTTAGGCTTTATGCCCCACAGGCAAAGAAAGTGGAGATTCAGAGTAATCTTCTGGCTCCGATTACACCAGTGTCCGGCCAGTTGTTTCCTCCAACGATAAGCATGACTCGTGACTCCGACGGTTTGTGGCAATGGACATCTGGTGAGCTGTCGCCTGAACTATACACTTATTGTTTCCTTGTCGATGGTATCAGGCTGCTCGACCCTGCCAATGCTTATATTCAGCGTGATATTGCAACGTGGACAAACTACTTTCTTATCGATGGACCATTGTCCCAAAACTACATTGTACGTGATGTTCCACATGGGGCGGTGAGTAAGCTTTGGTATCCATCTCCAACCCTTGGCATGGAGCAACGAAGACTCACAGTATACACTCCTGCAGGTTATGAGGATCATCCGAAACGACGTTATCCAGTACTTTATCTACTTCATGGTTCTGGTGGTGACGAGAATGCGTGGAGTGAATTGGGTCGTGCGATACAGATACTCGACAATTTGATTGCCCAAGGAAAGGCCAAACCGATGATTGTAGTGATGCCCAATGGCAATGGCGCACAGCAGTCAATGCCTGGTACCTACGCTAACTCAATGTATCAGCCGAGTTTCATTAATTCTAAGACAACTGACGGAGGCATTGAAACAACGCTCGCTCATGATGTCCTTCCGTGGGTAGACAGTCATTTTCGCACGTTCGCGGATCGCAATCACCGTGCAATAGCTGGCCTTTCAATGGGAGGTTTCCACTCCTATTACACGTCAATGAACTTTCCCGAATTGTTCAGCTATGTTGGTTTGTTCTCTGCTGCACTCAATGAAGACCGAAAGCAGGCGGTGAGCGAAATCTACATGGATGTCGATAATAAGTTGAAAAATCAGATGAGCAGTAAACCAAAGCTCTATTTCATCGCTATCGGCAAGGATGACTTTCTTTATAAAGAGAATGTAACTTTGCGCCAAAATCTTGACAAAATGGGTGCAAAATATGAATACTTGGAGAGTGATGGCGGCCATGAGTGGCGCAATTGGCGTAAGTATCTCAATATCTTCTTACCTAAATTGTTTTGAGATTAAAATGGACGGAGTTTCTATTAACTATTGATTGAACTGCCCTTTGATGTTATTCTGGCCTATGAAAGGAACGCAACGGCCCTATGAATCAAATTGTTTCATGAGATCTTTGCATAGTAATCACATGGTGGCTTGGCCTTCGCTGAAGCGTGATTTAACATAGATCGTACAGCTTTCATTGTCTTATTGATTAGTTCCACTGACTAATTATGGTGGCAAAAAATTGAGGCGATAACATGAAAAACATGTATCGCCTCAAAAATATCAATTTTTTGTCGCTGGGTTATCGTGCCATGCGGTAAATCTCCTCGATGTCATCGGTGTGCAATTTTTTGAAGTTACCCTGAGTAATAGTGTCTCTGCGTGTGCACCTGCTAGCCATCTCATGTATCTCTGCATCGGTAACGTCGCGACCGATAAGCTCATGGATAGTGATAGGCATACCAATGGCATGGAAGAATTGCTCTGCACAGGCAATGCCTTTAAGGGCTGTTGCCTGTGGGTCGTTATAGTCGTTGGGAACGTCCCAGACATTAACGGCGAAGCGAACAAAGCGTAGTACGTCTTCCTTGTAGACGTAGCGTGCCCAACTTGGCCACATGACGGCAAGGCCGGCACCGTGGGTAACATCGAACATAGCACTCAGTTCATGCTCAATCTGGTGCGTTGCCCAGTCGCCAACAAGACCTAAACCAGTGAGATCGTTGTGCGCAACGCTTCCTCCCCACATGATTTGTGCGCGGTTGCGATAGTCTTTCGGGTCCTTAAGCACGGCGAAGACACACTCGCGTAGTGTACGCAGCACGGCCTCTGCGATATTGTCAGTGAGCGTCATGTCTGTGTCATGGGAGAAGTAGCGCTCCATGGTATGCATCATCATATCGGTCACTCCAGCGGCTGTTTGCCATGCTGGCAGAGTGAAAGTACGCTCTGGATTCATGATGGAAAACTTGGGACGACAAAGGTCATTGGAATATCCCAGTTTAACATTTCCATCTTCATTAGTGATGACTAATGATTCGCTCATCTCGCTTCCAGCGGCAGGGAGGGTGAGAACGGTTGCAACTGGCAACGTATCAGTGGCTTCTTCTTTGTGAACAAAGAAGTCCCACACGTCTCCATCGTATTTTGCACCGAAGGCGATTGCTTTGGCTGAGTCAATCACACTTCCGCCTCCAATAGCCAGAATGAAATCTATTTTTTCATCACGCACGATCTGTACGCCCTTGTGTACGAGTGAAAGTCTAGGGTTAGGAACTACTCCTCCAAGTTCGACATAGTCCACTCCACCCTCACGGAGATACCCGCATATTTCGTCTAAAAGTCCTGATGTCTTGGCGCTCTTGCCGCCGTAGTGCACCAATACCTTGTGGCCGCCATATTTATTGATGAGTTGTGCCACCTGTTTTTCTGATTCCTTGCCGAAGACTACCTCGGTAGGGGCATAATATATAAAGTCTTGCATAGTCTTGAAAAGTTTTAATAATTCATGTAAAAAGTTCTTCAAATATACGTTTTTCGTTTCAAACGGCAAAGAGAAAGGGAAGAAAAATAAGTTATATCGTGACAAGATGATGGACAGAATGGGCTTGCACAACGACACATCATAGACAATAAATTCATTGCCTAAGCATCTTTACGATAGAGGGTGTTAAACTAATTCTTGCCGGAAAAAGCAACAAAATAATTTCCGAAATTAGACTTCCGGACTAGTAATATTTTGTTGCTGTGTCTTCAATATGCCTCTGCATTTCTCCAAAATATCTATCAACTCCTTCTCGGTCTCGGCCCTAAGCATCGCAATGCGTGTCTGACGAAAGTCGGGAATGCCTTTGAAGATGGGGGAGGCTGCAAGGTGGCGGCGTGTGTGCAAGATGCCACGGTACTCGTCTATGCGCTCCATATTGATGCGAAGTTGCTCCTCTAGAATGTCAATTTTATCGTTGAGTGTCAAGGGAGCAGTTGCTATGAGGCTGCCACCCAATGAGGATTGGAGGTAATCGCGTATCTCTTTGAATATCCAAGGACGACCAAATGTGGCTCGACCAACCATCACAGCATCCACGCCGAAGCGCTCAAAGGCGTCCTTTACCTGTTTTGGAGTGGTAATATCTCCATTTCCTATGATGGGGATATGAATACGAGGGTTGCGTTTCACCTCGCCTATAAGCGTCCAGTCTGCCTCTCCAGTGTACATCTGAGAACGCGTACGGCCGTGTATAGTGAGGGCCGAGATACCGCAATCCTGTAGTTGCTCGGCAAGCGTGGTGATGATGAGATTGTTAGAATCCCATCCTAAACGTGTCTTTGCGGTTACAGGTGTATGCATCGCCGCAACAACGGCGCGTGTGATTTCAAGCATCTTGGGAATATCGCGGAGAAGTCCTGATCCGGCGCCTTTGATGGCAACCTTCTTCACGGGACACCCAAAGTTGAGATCGATGATGTCAGGGTTTAAAGTCTCAACAATCTTGGCTGCCTCCACCATGGAGTCGACGTCGCGACCGTAGATTTGAATCCCCACGGGTCGCTCATCGTCTTCGATGCGCATCTTGTCCAAAGTGGACTTGATACTGCGTATGATGGCATCGGCGGAAACAAACTCCGAGTAGACCATGTCAGCGCCAAACCTCTTGCAAAGCTTGCGAAAACCGATGTCGGTAACGTCCTCCATCGGGGCAAGAAACAATGGATGATTGCCAAATTCTATATTTCCAATCTTCATATTCGGGCACAAAGTTACAAAAAAACCTATCCTTTTGGCAAGTAAAGGAGTGCTTGTTATTTTACAAGCTCATTCAAACTGTCACAATTTTCAGGCTTATAAAGGTTTCCGAAGTAGGTATAAATGGCTACTTCAACAAGTGATACGTCCCACCGGCGTAAGGCTTTACCACGCCTTTCATTTCCAATCCGAAGAGTAGCGAGCTGGCAGTGCCGATGGGGAGGGCCGTCTTAACGCTGATGATATTAAGCTGGAGGTCATTGGTTTTATCCAATAAGGAGACAATTTTGAGTTCTTCAGGCGACAAGTTGGGGAAAAGTTCGCGTTCTATTCCATTATCTAATGCCGCCTTTATCTTCAAGTCGTCTTCCCATCCCATGGCCTTCACGAAGTCTTCTGCCGAGGTTATCAGTCCTGCTCCATTATCCCTAATCAAGTTATTGCATCCCTCGCTTGACTTAGCACCCACGACACCAGGGAAGGCAAATACATCGCGATCGTATTCTTTTGAAATACGAGTAGTGATAAGCCCACCTCCTTTTTTTGCACTTTCCACAAGGATGCAGGCATCGCTTATGCCAGCAGTGATGCGGTTTCGACGTACAAAATTGAGTTTGTCGGCATTGGTATGCGTCATGAATTCGGTAAGCAAACCTCCGTGAAGCACCATTTCATTAGCCACGTCCCTATGTCGGGGAGGGTATAAGTCATCGAGTCCATGTGCCAGAACTCCTATTGTTTCCAAGTGATTTTTCAATGCATGGCGATGTGCGCAGACATCGATTCCGTAGGCCAATCCGCTGACAATGACAACATCTGGACACATTTTGCTCAGGTCGGCAACGAAGTTTCGGATGAGGTCCTCACCGTAAGGCGTGGCATGACGAGTGCCAACGATGCAGACGGTGCGCCGAGCATTGAGGTCGGCAGTACCCTTGTAAAAGAGCATCAATGGCGCATCAGGACACTCCTTCAGTCGTCTCGGATAGTCGTCATCGTTCAGACAGATGGTTCTCACATCGTGTGCGGCACAATAGTCCAATTCTTCCTGTGCCCTTGTGCGGACGGCCTCCACGTCTTGTAAGGCATCGATCACCTTTTGTGGAATACTTGGAAAGAGTGTCTTCAGCTCACCACGCTGCTCAATGATGGCCGTGGCTGACCCCAAATGGCGATATAGTTCCACCATCGCATTGAGTTGGAAGTAGCTTAGTCGGGTAATGATGGCGGTATTGAGAAGCTCTGTCTGACGATCCATTTCTTATCGATATAAAGTTAATTTGGCGACAAATCAATGACTTTCTCGTTCAAACTGCTCAATGATGGGCAAGAATGCACGATCATAATCCTCGCTTGGAGCAAAACGACCATTGATGAGTGTCACTAGTTCTACGTCTGCATGGAAGCATAATCGCTCGTCGGAGGCGCGGTAGATGTCGTGTTCAAAGATGTAGCCCACGTTTGATTTGTACAGGTTCATGCGTGATAGAAACTCGTCATCCGAGCGCAAGGATGTCTTGAAACGCAACTTCATTCTTGCCACGACCGCATCTACGCCGCGCTCATGCAGTTCTGCAAAGCTTACCCCAAGGGAATGCAGGAAGCGGTGTCGCGTATGTTCGGTGTAGTGAACATAGTTTGCATTGTTGACAATTCCTTGTATGTCACACTCATAATCGCGCACATCCATGCGCGTTTCAAACATGTATTTTTTCTGTTTCATGTCCAACAAAGGTAGCAAAAAAGCCTGTACACATTGGAGGGTTCCCCCGTTTTTTAATAGAATTTAGGCAAATCGAAAACGAGGTATTGGTTTCCCGTGCGGACATGGGCGGGCGACGGCCATGCCTTAGTGTGGCGATTCCCAGGCACGCCGCTTTTAACCTGCAAGCAAAGTCGGCGTTTTGCTTACTCGTTGATTTTTTGAAGACCACCGTTTTTTTTACTCCTTTTAGAACGGAAAAATGATGTGTAGGGGAGGTTGGCAGCGTTTGGCTCCTCCCACGCGTCCCGTCGCCCTGTGGTCGATGCCTGATCGCATCGCGGTTGGTGCTCTTTCGTGATGTGGTTACAATCCAGTCGCACCGCGGTTGGTGCCTGGCCGCCGGGCGATTAAGGTCCTTTCGCACCGCCACAGCGACGTAGTCGTGGCGCGTTTTTCGACTTACCTTCGTAAGTCTTTGTCTTGACGATGGTTATGAAATCTTGGCGAGGCTCGCCCATTTCCGCCCGACATGTTGCGCGACGATCAGAAGCCCGCTCTCGCGACGGTCTAAATTGATATTTTGGTGGGTTTTCCCGAGCTTCTCTGTCATTCTGATTTCCATCGGTGCCGCGCATGAGTGCTTTCCGTCTACGGTTATCCCCATTATCGAAACTTGTAATAACGGCGTTCAGAAGAAGTCATCATCGCCTTAAGGCGCGATGCCATGAAAGTCGTAACTTTGTATGGTAAACGATTAAAAGCACCTATGAACATGACAGAATTGATTATTACACTGGAAATCATCGTGTGCCTTCTATTGATGGCTGGCATCGTGAAATGGAATGAGAGGCACTGACGCGCCTCTCATTCCATGTTTTCGTACCTCGTTTGCTTCCTGTTCTTGTTTCATCCCTCGCAAAACAATGTGTTGGCGAGAATGGCCGTGGAATGGGCGAGCATGCGCTCAAACTCACGTGTGGAGTTCTTGACGTAGGAGCCGCGTAGCCTGTGGAAGCAACCCTCCATTTCGTTCTTGGGTGCGACGATGGGTATGGCGCGCAGTCCCTTTTGGTGGATGATCGTCGATTCTGCAAGGATCGAGATGTTATGGGTGTGATGGAGCAAGTCAAGGATGATGTTGACATGGTTGACCTCCACGCGGATGTTGAACTTGAGGTCGTTGTCCTTTATGAGCTCATCGAAGGCATTTCGTGCCTGCAAGCCACGCGCGGGGAGTATGAGGTTGTACCGTGCCAGTTCGTCGAGTCGCACCGATTTGTGGCGTGTCAGGGGGTGGGTGGCTTGCACGATCGCCGCCAGCCGGTTGGTGAAGAGCAGGCGACTGTCTATCTCCTTGTCGTTTCTCATCGGACGGAATGCCAGCACGAAGTCCAGCTCCTGCTTCTTGAGCATGCCCATGAGTTCTTCCATGGTGTTGTAGTAGATGTTAAGCTTCACGCCCGGATAGGTGTGCATGAACTCCAGGATCGTCTCCGACATGATGGTGGAGAATGAGTGCGTCAGTCCGATGTTGAGTTCGCCCACCAGCATGTCCTTGAGGTCTTCGATGTGGTCTATGCATGCATTGGTCGACATGACGGCCTTTTGGGCGTAGGGTATCAGTTCCTTTCCGGCCTCGGTGAGCGACACCTCGTGGCTGTTGCGTTCGAAGAGCGGCAGTCCTATCTCCTGTTCCAAATGGCTGATTTGCTGCGATAGCGTGCTCTGGGTGATGAAAAGCCTACGGCTTGCCTCCGAGAAGTTGAGTGTCTCTGCGACTTGAAGAAAGTATTTTAATTGTCTGATTTCCATATAATCGGAGATTATGATGTTGCAAAATTATGATTTTTTTTTGTTATTCCGGGGTGTTTCGCATGGGATTATCGCTCACGTCCGACGGTTGCCGACCCATCGTCGTGCCTTCTCCTGGCTATCAGTAGGCGGTGCAATCTTAGCTTTCGCTGGCTCTCCAGCATCCTTCGCACGAAGATGTTGGGAATGGCCACGCCGATGGCGATGCACATCGTGATGAGCGAGGCCATGATGAGGTTGTGCATGGCGACGGTCACCTCGCCGACGACACCGTGCAACTCGATGAAGGCGAAGAGTGCGCGATACATGAATACGCCGGGGATCATTGGAATGACGCTGGGTATCGAGAGGCATTGGTGAGGCGTGTGCACCCAATGGGCGGCCATCACGGCGAGCAGGCTGGCGAGCACCGAGCCCGCAAGAGAACCGACGATGATGCCTTGGTCCAAACCGAAGTTGCCCGTGCTCGGGCCGAGGTTCACGAAGTTTCTGTTGCAGACGGCGATGATTCCACCTAAGGCGACGATGGGCAGGAGCTTGGGCGAGGTGTTGAAGATCATGGAGAAGCCCATCGCCGAGATTGCTGCCGCGACGGCAAACTCGACATAGGAGTGGTGAGGCACCATCGTCAGGTCGGTCACGAAGTTGTCGATGCCGCATACGCCGATGGCGAGGACGATGCCAAACGACATGGCGACGATCATGAGCAGTGTGTTGATGGCGCGTACGAGGCCCGTGCGCACATAGCCATCGAGCATGTCGCTCACAAAGTTGATGATGGGAACGCCGGGTACGATGAACAGGGCGCAGGCCATGAGCGGATGCCAGGGT
>Ga0183095_10264_pt1 | contig 19859 bp, 10 predicted proteins | sample BioMet4_FD_130346 | JGI IMG/M metagenome (GOLD analysis project Ga0183095, IMG submission 130346) | Microbial communities from bioreactor (seeded with sewage sludge) at LBNL, California, USA - Biofuel metagenome 4 (v2) (version 3) | ecosystem: Engineered > Bioreactor > Anaerobic > Unclassified ...
CTAACAACTATCAATTCAGTTATTTTCGTTTCGCGATGATGTGTTATGAAAAACTTTCACCGCCCAGAATTAACCGAACCGACAAAATCCTCGTCAGACAGGAAAAAACTCCTGACTCCATTAAAAGATGAAAGAGATTTGTGATTTTTATCCACGCAATCAGTTTGCGCAGGATCATATACAAGACATTTCTTGTATATAAAGCTTTGTATTATTCACCTCGACACAATCGTTTTGTGTGAGGAAGACATACAAGACATTTCTTGTATATAAAGATTTTGGGTCTGGCAATTTTTCAATATGAGATTCAGAACAAAACAAAAAGTTTGCTCGAATCTATAGAGATTCTGCCATTCTGACCTTACATGATAGTAAGAGAGTCGAATGCTCACAATTTTGCTTTTTGTGAGGGATACATACAAGGAATTTCTTGTATATAAAGCTTTTGTTTGAATGATTTTCAACCATAGATTTCGTCGCAAAAATAAATTTTTGCAAAATCTATAGATTTAATGATCACTGATCTTCCCAGATCAGGGGATCTTCTAAAGACATTACTGACATATAAATCTTTCGGGAAAGTGCTTCCAGCAAAACTAAACTAAAAGGCTGATAAATATATCTTTTCCAAAAGAAATTAAGTTAGGAAATAAAAGATAAGACAGAATATATTTATTGTTAAGTACAGGATTTTATTTTTAAATTTATTGAATAGTTTTCGTTACGAGATGTTTTCTGGCAATTAACTTAACCTACTTAAAAATTAAGGACCACACACTGTTATAAAAACTCTTTTAGTATTAATAATTGTACACGTTTTCAAACTATATCTGAGTTAAAAGAAAACTCGTAAAAACTGAACATTAAGAATAACAAAGTTCCTCAATAACGAAAATTATAGCCTGAAGTTCAGTATTAGAACCTTAAACTTGCTCAGTGAGTTTTATATATATAGGATTCCAATTAAATTAAGAGGAGTTAGGAGTCCCTTTAAGAAATTGGGAAGAATTTGGGATTTTATACCTGTTTGGATCTCGCTTAGTTGTATCTATGAAAAAAAGGAGAATGTTAAGTACCAAAATAAGATTAAGATATAAGATCAAGATCAATCTCAGGAGAATTTTGGTTTTTAACCCGGTTTTTACCCCTGTAAATGATCAGGGATTATTTGCTCCTCAAATGCCAAAATGGAGGTTAGACATTTGATAGATATAGATCCCAGTGGTATTCTGGTTCGTTACAATGTAAAAATGGAAAAGGAAATGACACCGGAAGATGCTGCAGAAGAACTTTACCCAAAGGATTCAATGATTTATCCGATTGCAAAGGCCATCTTTGAAGGCGAAGAGGATGATGTTGTTGAGGGGTTGGAAAAGGCTATCAGTTCCGGAAAAGACCCGATCTCCCTTATTAATGACGCATTGATGGTTGGGATGGGCGTAGTCTCTAGGCTTTATGATGAGGGAGTCATTTTCCTGCCAAACGTCATGATGTCTGCTGATGCCATGTTGGAAGGTATCGAATACGTTAAGCAGAAAGCAGGAAAATCACCTGAAACCAAAGGAAAAATTGTTTGTCACGTTGCAGAAGGTGACGTGCACGATATCGGAAAGAACATTGTGGCCGCACTACTGAGAGCAGCCGGCTATGATGTAGTGGATCTTGGAAGAGATGTCCCTGTGGACGAAGTAATAGCTGCCGTGGAGAAAGAAAAGCCCCTCATGCTTACAGGTACAGCCCTCATGACAACGACTATGTATGCATTCAAGGAAGTTAATGACAAACTTCTGGAGAAAGGCTACAGGATTCCATTCGCATGCGGCGGTGGTGCTGTCAACCAGGACTTCGTGTCAGAGTATGAGCTTGGCGTGTACGGTGAGGAAGCAGCCGATGCCGCGAAAATAGCCGATTTCATCAAGGCAAATGGAGACAACATTGTGAAACTGAGGGAGAAATTCCATAGACACTGAGGAGGCGGAGTAGATGGCAGTAACAAGATTTACTAAAATGGCTTATGCAAGCGCGGATGATATGGTTTTCGGAAAAGCTACCACGCCAGTTAAAACAGGGCTGGGACTTGAAATCGGTGCCGGTTACACAACTCCCGAAGTAAACTATGCCCCAAGACCTGAAGCCGGAGCATCCAAAGAAAAGCTCATAAAGGAATACGAAAGGATCACCACCGACATTATGGCAAGGATGGTTCAAATCGGAGCTCCAGCTGTCGTGCTTGAAACCGAACATGTTCAGCAGATGTCCAACAACCCCTCCTGGGGAGCAGCCGTTGCACACGCCCAGAAAACTATCATGGAAGATTACCACGATGAATACGGCATAAAGTGCGCACTCCGCCACACAATTGGTGACATCCGTGAGACCAGAGACTTCCTCACTCTCAGAGGAGATAAGTACAGCGTCTTTATGGAAGCCTTCGAACAGTGTGCCCAGAACGGAGCTGATATGCTCGCAGTTGAGTCAATGGGTGGAAAAGAAGTATTCGACTATGCAATCCTCAGGAACGATATGGCCGGAGTACTTTACGGTATAGGTGTTCTCGGTAGCATAGATATGGAAATGATCTGGCAAGACATTGCATCAGTTGCAAAAAAGAATAATGTAATAGCATCAGGTGACACAGACTGTGCCCAGGCAAACACTGCGATGTTCATTGCAGGCGGGCTGCTGGACAAGAACCTCGCCCACACACTTGCAATCATTGCAAGGACGATTTCTGCCGCAAGATCTCTCGTTGCTTACGAAGCCGGTGCAGTCGGCCCTGGAAAGGACTGTGGTTACGAAAATACCATTGTAAAATCCATTTCAGGTGTCCCGATAGCTCAGGAAGGTAAAACTTCAACCTGTGCTCACTCCGACCTGATGGGTAACATTGTCATGCAGTGCTGCGACCTCTGGTCCAACGAATCTGTTGAGTATCACGGCGAATTCGGCGGTACCACGGTTCAGTGCTGGGGCGAGACCTTAGCTTATGACTGTGCCCTAATGAATGTTGCTCTTGATTCGGGTAATGAAAAAATACTTCGAGACATGTTCGTAGCTTCGGATATGTACAGAGACGCACAGGGCTATGTACTCGCATACCCGAACGCCTACAGAGTCGGGCAGGCAATTGCAAAAGACGGAAATGATATTTACCTCCGTGCCAAGAATGCCGCAATAGAATGCATCAACATTGTCGAAGAAGGAGCAAAGGGCAAACTCGAGCTCTCCAGATTCGAAGCTAAAGCCCTTGCAGACGCAAAGGCCGCTTTCGAGGCCCTTACCGACGACAAAGAAAAGTTCATGAGTGACTGCCTTACAAAGTATAAACAGGAAGTCAAAGTCTTCAAGCCGGAGAACTACGGCCTCTAATCAAGGCAATTCTCCTTTTTCCTTTTTTAAAATCCCGAGTGTAGTTTTCTAATTTTCCTGATAAATTTTTTCCTGATAAATTTATATAGAAATTTTTAGTACTGGCAGACTCATTTAGCACTGGAGATTTTTCTGTTAAGCAGTAACAGTTGAGTGAACACCATATAGTTGTGCTTGTAAAAATTAACACTTAATTTACTCAAGATCTACAATTACGCAGGGCACGAAAAAATCGGTCAAAATAATTACAACAAGAATATATATCAGGAAAGAGACTACTTGAGAGAAAGAAGTGAACAAGATCCAGTTCTACCAGGATTGGATACGGGCGAAATAACTAATATGTTAAAAAATTGAAAATTGCAATAAAAGTGTTAATAAAAAGTAGTGAAAAATTCGTAAAAAAATAAGTTACTATTCAGGTACCTTAAATCGACATCAAAAGCCGTAATTTAGAATGTTTGGCATTTACAATTTACTTTAGTCAATTTTATAAATTGATGACAACTGAGGTCATTTTTAATTTTGCTATGAATTCCTTATTAGACATATCCCTGTGACCAAAATCGATGTTAGTTGACTTATTTAGGGTACCTGAATAGTTACAAAAATAATAGAAAAATTAGTTAAATTCGTTTTTCTGTGGGTCTTCAAGCATAGTATTCGTCTCTTGCCTCGACCATCGCTTTGATATGGGAAAGCGGAGTCATAGGTGCAATTCCGCAGCCAGGCGCCAGTACATCTACACCTTCGGAAATAGCTTTTTTTGATTCTTCTTTTATCTTATCGATCGGACCTGGAAGCAGAACAAAGGGACTTGAGATATTTCCTACGAGCCTTGCCCTATCCCCAAGCACTTCCTTAGCCTTCTTAATACTGCCAACTTTTTCTTCAACGCTCAAACCTTCAAAACCACAATCTGCCATATAGTCAAGGATCGGGGCCACACTTCCACAGATATGCAGGACCGTAACCGAATTTACGTTTGAGGAAAACTTCTGCAGCCTTGACTTGAGGTCATTTTTGAAAGAATCCGGACTCATCAGGTCAGGAGATGCTACAGGATCGGCAACGGAGATGATGTCCGCACCTGCAATAACCATTGAATTTGCATACGCTATTGTGGCATTGGTCGCGAAATCCAGTGCCTGATGTAATAGATCGGGCTTTTTAATAGACCATTTCATAAAGGACTTCACACTTGCCAGATCGGAAGCAAGAGTAACAGGTCCTTCCATTCCTCCTATAATAGGTACATCTGGCCCTACTCTTTCCCTGATAATTTTGATAGAATCAAGTACAGCCCGGATCCTGCCCATATCAAGCAGGTTCTCAGGCATCTCCATACCCTCGAGGCCTTTGGGATACGGATGTGCAGTAACTGACGGCTGCCTGTTTTTAGTCCCCATATTAACCTCACAACCCATAGCTTCGGCAAGCACAGTCAGGCAATATGGAACTCTTACAGCTTCAAGCCCGCTTAATTCATAGTTTGCAATCGCGAGCTTTGCCATTTGTTCAGGATCAGAATGAGCCTCTGGCCAGGGAGCCCCCACTTCATCCATTAGTTCAACAATTCCTGTCTGGGTTACAGAACAGACCGGGACTTTGTCAACTTCTTTACCTTCAAGCGCATTTAAAAGTCTCTCCTTAAGTGTCATCTCATTCATAATTATCTCCCCATGTTAAGTTTCAATTTGTAAGTTTTTAATCTTTTGAGTTCCCTACGACATTCTCGTATGCTACTGATCTTTCAGATCAATAACTTATAGTCTTCTAACCCTTTGAGGCATATCAAAATTTATAGAGTTACCGTCAAAGGCAAGTAACCACCTTAGGAAAACCTAAATCCCCATGCACAGATTGACTAGTGTCGAGTCAACCGCAAAATGTCGTATAAAATCAATTGCAATTATTCGGAAATCGGTAAATCCTTGAGAATTGACGCGACACTAGTATGGTCTGAGCCGGTTTCCCGGATTGCCTCTTCCTGTTTCATTCTTTTCTCCGAAGAGAATAAGTCTACAGGCTTTTATCCCACTATCCGTAGAAAAAACGTGTTTGGTTATGAAATAATTTTGCTTATCAGATATTATTTGAAAGTGTGATTTATTTTATCTTGACTTTGCCACATTTCTTTTTCACGTCAACAGTGAAGTATATTCCCTTTATAAATTTAGCCTTGCATTTGTAAATTTAGTCAAACTGTGCCAGAAATGAATTTTTTTGAAAAACCACGGAAAGCACGGAAATAAATAATAAAGGCGTGGTTCTTCCGTGCTTTCCGTGTTTTCCGTGTTTTCCGTGGTTGTAATATCCAGATCGAATCAATTTACAACCGGCTGCGTTTTCCGTGTTACAAAATTCCATGTGACTTTAAAAAAATATTTACATTATAATTTATAATTATTTTTTTATTATGTGTCTATTTAAGAATCGATGCAGTAGATATGAGTAATGTTTACAAAAGAATTATTATTTCGTAACTATTCAGCCTGGATAAAACAACATCAATAGCCATCGTTATTAAGATTCAACGTACAAATCTCTTTGAATGGATTTTATTTGATTGTTGGCGATTGATTGTGCTTTTTCTGTGTTCATCAGTCATTTATTAAACTCCTTGTTTTCATCAAAATCAATATCAATCAACTTTTTTTTGGAGGTTGGATAGTTACGTTTAAATAATATAAAACAAATTTTACAAAAATTTTGATATATTGTCAAATGTTAAAAGCATTTTCATTTATTTATGTATATTATTCAAAGAAAATTGTGTTCGTTTTCAAAAATGTACATTTAATATTTTCAAATACAACTGTTTGTAATATAAAGAAAAAAGGACTTGATGATATGGATAATCTTCATGAAGCACTGGAGAGAAAAAATATTGCTTATTTTTCAATGGAGATAGGTCTTCGTAGTGAAATCTCGACATACGCAGGAGGATTAGGGGGTCTTGCAGGTGATGTCATCCGCTCAGCTGCGGATCTGAATATTCCATTGGTAGCAGTAACACTGGTAAGCAATAAAGGCTATTTTAGACAGATTCTTGATCCTGCAGGAAATCAGATGGAACAGACTGACGAGTGGGATCCTTCGCGTTTTATGACTCTTTGCGAAGAAGAGGTAAAAGTAAAAATTCAAAATAGAGACGTTAAACTCAGAGCCTGGATTTATACTTACAAAAGCCATATAGAAGGTTGCGTGCCGATAATATTTCTAGATACAAATGTTGAAGGAAATGAATCGGAAGACCGCAAGATTACGGATTTTCTATATGGAGGCGATCAACGTTATAGACTCAAACAGGAAATCGTACTCGGAATAGGAGGAGTACGGATGCTTAATGCCCTTGGGTTCAAAGTCAGAAAGTACCATATGAATGAAGGGCATTCAAGCTTGCTTGCTCTAGAACTTTTGAAGCAAAACAGCGTAGACCCAACAAAAGTAAAGGAGCTTTGTATCTTTACTACCCATACTCCAGTGGAAGCAGGGCATGATAAATTCAATTATGGGCTTGTAGCAGATCTAATCCAGGATAAAAACGATGTTGAGATCCTCCGCAAGTTTGGAGGAACAGACTACTTTGATACAAGCATTTTTGCTATGAACTTGTCGAACTACATCAATGGCGTTACAAAAAGACACAGCCAGATCTCAAGTGCACTTTACCCTGGCTACAAAATTCATGCCATTACAAATGGTGTTCATTCCTATACATGGACTTCCCCTTATTTCAGAAAGCTTTATGATCACTATCTTCCGGATTGGGAAAATGAACCTGAACTTCTGATAAGAGTCGGAGAAATTCCAGACACCGAGATATGGGAAGCACATTGGAGTGCAAAAAGAAATTTGATCGACGAGGTGAACAAAAAAACAGGTGTAGGTATGGATTATGATACTCTTACAATAGGCTTTTCACGGCGTATGACATCATATAAGCGTCCAACTTTAATTCTGTCTGATCTTGAGATGCTTAGGAGTATAAACAAAAGAGGCAAAATTCAGCTTATTTTTGCAGGTAAAGCCCATCCTAATGATGAAGCCGGAAAACAAATTATAAGGGATATTTTTAAAGTAATGAAAACACTTCGTGACGAAATAAAAATTGTATTTCTGGAAAATTATAATATGGATCTTGCTACAAAAATGGTTTCTGGAGTTGATGTCTGGCTTAATACTCCTACCTGTCCCTACGAAGCATCAGGTACAAGTGGTATGAAAGCTGCTCATAATGGAGTAGTGAATCTTAGCGTGCTTGATGGTTGGTGGATTGAGGGGTGGATTGAAGATGTGACAGGTTGGTCTATTGGGCCCAAACCAGATGAAAAAATTTCAATAGAAGAAACAAGAATTGCTGAGCTTAAAGATCTCTATTACAAACTCTACTACATCATCGTCCCTATGTACTACGAACAAAAAGACGAATGGTTCAAGCTAATCAATAATTCAATAGGTATGATAGCATCTTATTTTAACAGTCATAGGATGATGAGGTATTATGTCACACAAGCTTATCTTTGAAAGTCTTTAAAATCTAACTGGACTCAATTTCGAAGAAACTTAAACTGACGAATAAAATGATACTTTATGATGAGATCATATAAAGAATAAAATGATACTTTATGATGAGATCATATAAAGAATAAAATGATACTTTATGATGAGATCATATAAAGAATAAAATGATACTTTATGATGAGATCATATAAAGAATAAAATGATACTTTATGATGAGATCATATAAATTATAGGCAGTTCTGTTCAATTGTTTGGCTCTTTAACAGTATTATTAGCAGAGAGAACCGTAAATTGAGGGATTAGCAAAAGAAATGAATTACAAATATTTAGACGTAAAAATAAAGAGAGAACTATTTAAAGCCTATTCAAAAAGTGATTATATGTTATAACTTTTACAATACGAAATATAAAAAACGGAATATTCTAATACTACAGACCTATTGTAACTTTTTAACATTCATAACTGACCTTTCGGATAAGCTCTCGTTCTCTTTTTTACAAAAGGAGTAAGTAGGTCTATGAAAAAGATTAGAATAGGAATGTTTGCCTGGGAAAGTTTATATTCAATACGTGTAGGGGGGATTTCACCCCATGTATCTGAACTCTCTGATGCTCTTGCAGCAAAAGGACACGAAGTACACCTGTTTACACGAGACCGTGAAGATAAAGATGAGATAATAAATGAGGTCCATTATCATAAGATTGCCTGTGATCGAAACGGGGGAATTATTGAACAGATGAACCGGATGTGTGATGCTATGTACTGCCGGTTCCTTGAAGTGAGAAAAAGCACAGGAGAGTTTGATGTATTACATGGACACGACTGGCACCCTGTAAATGTACTTTGCAGGATAAAAGCCCAGTTTGGACTGCCCTTTGTGCTGACCTTCCACAGTACGGAATGGGGGCGTAATGGAAACCGCCATGGAGATTGGTGGGAGGCAAAGGAAATCTCACACATGGAGTGGCTTGGAGGCTATGAATCTTCGGAGATTATCATAACCTCGACCATATTGAAGGAAGAAATCAAGCAAATTTACAAAATTCCCGATTACAAGCTCTGGGAAATTCCTAACGGCATAAACGTGGGAAAAATAAAAAGGCAAATAGACCCTGGAGATGTGAAAAAGCAATACGGCATCCATCCCTGTCTTCCAGTGGTGCTTTTCACGGGAAGGATGTCTTATCAGAAAGGGCCTGACCTGCTGGTGGAAGCGGCTGCTAAAGTCCTGAAGAAAAGGAATGCACAATTTGTGCTTATAGGAGAGGGGGAAATGCGCTCTCAGTGTGAATATAGGGCTCAAAAACTTGGCATTGGAAATTCCTGTAATTTCCTCGGGTACGCTCCGGATAATACCGTAATAGACTGGTTCAATGCCTGCGACCTTGTGTGCGTGCCCAGCCGGAACGAGCCCTTCGGAATTGTGGTGCTTGAAGCCTGGGATGCAAAAAAACCTGTAGTTGCAAGTGATGCAGTCGCCCTCGTAGAAAATTTTCAGACAGGCGTCATTACTCATAAAGAGCCATCTTCTATTGCATGGGGTCTCAATTACGTTCTTGAAGGGCTTGGCCACAACAGAATGGGAGAGAAAGGTTATGACCTTATTAAAAAACGGTATAACTGGAAAATAATAGCTGAAAAAACTCTCGAAATATACAAAAAAATTATTGAAAAGCAAGAATTAAAGGACAAAAACGCATAGAACAAATATTTTAAAGTCACTGTGCTTAATTTAACATGAAAATGTTGCCATCTGCAAGCACTTTCATTGGTTGTGCGTGCTATTCAAAGAATATCATGTTCGTTTTCTGTAAAATTTGCTCTATACCACTTAGTCTTCTTTTTTGGAAGCTGTTCAGCCTTGACTCGAGCTTTGAGATTTTCCGGTCTTTAGCAATCAGTTCTTTCTTTAATTCCTCAAGATATTCCTGAAGGTTCTGAATCTGCTCGCTCTGCCGCTGGACAGTCTCCTTTTTTGATTACTAAACGAGGCATTCAACTTTATAACTGTATAATAAAATTGTTATATATTAACAGAAAGTTGCAGACAATACAAATAATATATTGTAAATACATCAGACGATATATAAAGAACCGAAGCAAAAGAGCAGATTATGGTACGTATTTCGGACAGGATAACAGTAATTCAGGGAGATATCGTAAAACTGAAAGTGGATGCAATCGTAAATGCCGCAAATTCGACTCTTCTTGGAGGCGGAGGAGTCGATGGCGCTATCCATAGAGCTGCAGGGCCAGGACTGCTGGAAGAATGTAAGGGTTTAAAAGGCTGTGCCACAGGAGAAGCAAAAATTACAAAAGGATATTTCCTGCCTGCAAAATGGGTAATACATACTGTCGGACCGGTATGGCAGGGGGGACAGAAAGGAGAGGATAGTTTGCTGGCTTCCTGCTACAGAAAAAGCCTTGAACTTGCAAGAGAGTATAATATAAAAACCATTGCCTTTCCAGCTATAAGTACAGGAGCATATAACTTTCCTTCAGAGAGAGCTGCAGGAATTGCAGTTTCCGAAATAGCTAAATTCCTTCAGGGAAATGGATTGCCTGAAAAGGTTTTTCTTGTTTGTTTCAATAAAGAAACATGCCGGCATCTTCAGGAAGCATTTTCATGAGTCTTTGCAGTTTAATTTAAATTTAAAACGAATTAACTTTATGTATTATTTTAGATATTATAAGTATGTTCATTAACAGTATATTTATAATACAGTTGCCAGCAAAGTCCATGAGGACATTTGTTAAAAAGACATTTTAAAAATAGACTGAAAATTAGTCTCCCGAGCTCAATTATTGAGGATCGTTTATCTCGACTATGTCAGATTAGACAGTTATTCCAATTGCAGTTATTGATTTCACTACGAACAATATACTAGTGTCGAGTCAACAATAAAATGTCGTATAAAATCAATTGCAATTATTTGGAATTATTGAATCCTTGACGATTGACTCGACACTAGTGTCGAGTCAACCGCAAAATGTCGTATAAAATCGGTTGCAATTATTCGGAATCATTGAATCTTTGATGATTGGCCCGACACTAGGGATATGAGATCTAATGATGACGTTTTACCTTGTAATGTGACATAGTCAAGTTAGATTCTAAACAAAAATTAATAATGATAACAGACTTCGGGTTGGATGTAGTACCAAATTTAACGGTTAACACTGGTAAATCGTTAACATTTTGAAAAAGATTTTAAATTGGCAAGTGAGAGGCAAAAGCTCGCAAAAACTGATAAGTCGGAGAAAACAGAGCAAAATATTATAAAGGTCTGATAAAAAACTAGTACTCAAGTTTCAGATCTTCGAGCTTTCAGGAACAGAAGCAGGAAAGTACAGGAACAGAAGCAGGAAAGTGTAGGAATAGAATTAGGAAAGTGTAGGAATAGAATTAGGAAGTACAGGAACAGAATTAGAAAAAAGGACCGGAGGAGTTGGTTATCAATCACGATGAAGCTTTTCAAAGAGGACTTGGCCTGATTAAACAGAAAAGGTACGAAAAATCAATTAATGTCTTCAACAAGATTGTAGACAAAGATCCAGGTCACACAGGAGCTCTATTTAACAGAGGACTCGCGCTACTGAAAATCAAAAAACCAGAAGAAGCCCTCGACTCCTTTTACCAGGTCCTGCACTTAGAGCCCGAAAATTTCGATGCCCTGTACAAAAAAGGAATTGCTCTGGCCACCCTTGGAAAGTTTGAAGCAGCTCTCGAAGCCTATGACAACGCACTTGAAATAAATCCTGAAAATCCAAAAATCTGGTACCATAAAGGACTGGCGTTTGCCGAACTGGAAAAAAATGAGGCTTCAATTCTTTGTTTTGAGAAAGCACTTGAGCTTGAACCGGAATGCGGAAGCGCCTGGTATGCCCGAGGCACCGTAACTGGAAAAGCCGGCAGCTACGAAGAAGCACTGGAATGTTTTGAGCACGCACTTGAGATCAACCCGAAAAATACAGACGCTTGCTACTCAAAAGGCCTGGTTCTTGCAAAGCTTGATAAGTACGAAAAAGCGCTGGAATGCTTTGATTCTCTGATTCGGGAAAACCCCAGACATAAAGATGCCTGGAAACAAAAATATTTATCGTTGATAAAGCTGGGGAAGAACGAAGAAGCTCTGGAATGTGTTGACGCATTTTTAAGGAAATTTCCTGTCAGTGAGACTGCTCTCTATCAGAAGGGCATTCTTTTAAACGAACTTTCCCGCTATGAGGATGCCGAGAAAACTTTTGCGAAAATTTTGAAAATAAACCCAGGAAATAAAGAAATCTGGCTCAAGAAAGGTCTTGCTCTTATCCAGCTACTCAGGCTCAATGATGCCATAAAAGCTTTCGAAGAAGCCATCAGGCTGGACCCTACTTATTTCGAAGCCTGGAATTACAAATGTCTTGCTCTGATGAAGCTTGAGGTCTATGAAGAGGCTCTTGAAGCCTTTGACTCTATGCTTGAAATTTATCCAGAAACTAAAGAAATTTGGTACAACAGAGCTCTTGCTCTCGTGAAACTGCAGCGCTTTGGAGAAGCTGCAAAATCTTTTTCAAGAACTGCCGAACTGGACCCTACATACGGTGATGCCCTGTATCAGCAGGGGCGTTTGCTTGCCAGAGAAGGAAAGTATGAAGAAGCTCTCAAAGCCTTCGATTCCATGCTTGAACAGAATCCAGAATTTATTAAGGCCCAAAAGCTCAGGGGTACTATGCTGATTAAGTTAGACCATATCGAAGAGGCTCTTGAATCTCTTACACAGAGCCTTGAAAAAGAACCCGAAAACTATGGGCTCTGGCTGCAGCAAGGATTAATTCTCCTTGACAACGGAAAATTCGAGCCTGCCCTGAAAGCTCTTGATAAAGTTGCGGAACTCAAACCCGATAACGATGCATGCTGGATGAATAAGGGTTCTGCACTCTATTCCATGGATCGCTACGAAGAAGCCCTGGAAGCCTTTGAAGAGGGTCTGCGGCTAAACCCGTATCTCGAGAAAGGCTGGAATAATAAAGGAATAGTGCTGGGAAAGCTTGGAAGAACTGAAGAAGCCCTTGAAGCTTTTGAAAAAGCTGTAAGCCTCAGGCCTGACTTTGAAGATGCCTGGAGAAATAGAGGACTGATTTTGCTGGCTGCCAACGAATATGAAAAAGCCAGCGAAGCCTTTGCCGAAGTTATTAAAACAAGTCCTGAAGACCTTGATTCCATTTACAACAGGGGAACAGCCCTGCTAAAACTCGGAAAAACGGAAACTGCCCTGGAATGCTTTGAAAAAATCCTGTCCCGTAATCCCGATTATCCCGAGATATTATATAGCCTTGCGGTTGCGCAGGCGAAACTAGGAAAGCAGGAAGAAGCCCTGGAAACTTTTGAAAAACTAGCTGCTAAAAATCCCGAAAATCCGGAAATCCAATGCAGGAAAGGAAAATTTGCAATGGAAATCGGAAAGTATGAGACTGCGCTTCAGGCTTTTGATCAGGTTCTCAGTGAAAAGCCGGAGTCCAGGGAAGCCTGGTATAGAAAAGGGCTTGCCCTGATAAAACTGGAACGCTTTGAAGAGGCTATAACAGCCTTTGACGAAGTAATTGTAAAAAATCTAAATTATAGAGAGATAGGTAATTCTGATAATGAGAAGTTAAAAAATCTCGATCGTGATAATATAGACAAACCAGAATGTGATGAGATAAAGAGCCCCGACTACGAATACGGGAACCCTGATTATAAAGATGAGAATCCTGACTACGAGAACGCACGTACTTACAAAGGATTTGCGCAAATGCAGCTTGAAAGGTATCTCCCTGCCCTGGAAACCTTTGAGAGCGCTCTTGAAGAAAAGCCGAATTCCGATATTCTCTGGTACTACAGAGGCCTTAGCCTGTATAAGATAAACATGTTAGAGGAAGCAACATGTGCCTTTGAGTCTGCAGTTCGCCTTAATCCTGAAATGAAGGAAGCCCTGGAGTACAGGGCCTTCTGTCTGTTTGAGACCGAACAATACAAAGCTGCCCTTGAGGCTCTTGAAGCTGTACTTGAAAGAAATCCGGAGAACCTTTCTGCACTACATAAAAAAGCTATTTGTTTCCTGCAGTTAAGGAAGTACGAATCCGGAGCTAAAACCCTTTCCAGAGTACTGGAACTTGACCCTGGCAACAAAGAAGCAAAGTTTGAGCTGGGGATCGCCAGTTTCGAATCAGGAGAGTACGATAAAGCCCTTTCTCTTTTTGAAGAAGTAAGTGAGGGCTCAGATAAAGGCTCTTTTGTATACTGCCCTGAAAAGAACTCATCTGAACAAAATAACTCTAAACAAAATTTCTCGGAACAAAATAACTCTAAACAAAACTTATCTGAACAAAATAACTCTAAACAAAACTTTTCTGAACAAAGTATCTCTGAAGAAAAGTACTCTTCGTTCTACTGGAAAGGGCTTGTGCTTATCAGGCTGAAAGCTTACGAAAGAGCGCTTGAGGTTTTTTCAAGGCTTACCGAAGAGAATCCCCTGTTTGTAGAGGCCTGGTATTTGAAAGGAATATCCCATTCAAAACTGAAGCAGCATGAGGAAGCAGCAAAAGACTTTGAGAAAGTCCTTGAGCTTGACCCTTCCTATCGGGATACCTGTTACCATTTGGGACTTTCCTATTTTGAGCTTGGGAACTTTGAGGAAGCTATAAGGGTTTTTGAAGCCGCCCTGAAAATAGATCCTGAAAACCTTGAGACCCTTTACATGAGAAGCCTCGCTTTACTGCGGTCAGGAAGATATGAAGAATCGGCTTCAGGTTTCAGGGAAGTCCTTAAAAGAAATCCATTCGATACTGAAGCTCTTGCACACCTGAGTACAGCCTCCTTCAAGCAGGGGTTTTATGAAGAAGCCCTTAAACTCTTTGATCAGGTTCTGGAGAATAATCCGGAGAGAAAAACTATCCTTTTCAGGAAAGGAGTTGCTTTAAAAGCCCTTGGCGAAGTAAAGAGGGCTTCGACTATGTTTGACTCTGTCCTTAAATTGAAGCCTGACTGCACTTATGCCCTTGAGCAAAAAGCCTATACTCACTTCGAGCTTGAGGAATATCCGGAAGCCGTTGAAGCATTTAAGACGGCTCTGGAATATTGCCAGAAAAAGGAAGATCTGCATTACTACAGAGGCATTGCCTTTTTCAGACTGGGGAATTTTGAAGAGGCCATAAAATCCTTTGAAAACGCTCTTGACCTCGGCTGCCAGCAACCCGAAATTTCTTATTACACAGGAATTGCCTACTTCGAAAACAGAGAATATGAAAAAGCCGTGGAAGTCTTCAATGTTATCCTTGATTCCGGGGCACCTGACCTCGAAATTCTGTACAAAAAAGCCCTGGCCCTTTTCGAACTTGGAAAGCCAGAAGAAATGGTTTCTACAGTTTACACTCTTCTCGAACTTGAAACCGAGAACTTTAATATTAAAGACGCTGGAGAGTTTGAAGAAGAAAGCTATGAGGAAAGCGCAAGAGAAGAAAACACAGGAGAAGAAAACACAGGAGAAGAAAACACAGGAGAAATTCCGGCTTTCGAGAATACAAAAGCTTTTGAAAAACTCCTTGAAAAATTTGCATTCTCCCTTATAGAGCTTGGAAGGTATGAAGAAGCTCTGCTGCCGCTTGGAAAACTTACAGCAAACGAATCGGCTTCAAAAGAGGTCCTTTACGGCAAAGGGATTGTGTTTCAGGAGCTCGGCAGACCTGAGGAAGCCCTTGGAATATTTACAGAACTTTTATCCTTTTATCCTGACTTTGAAAAAGCCTGGTACAGGAGAGGGCTCATTCTATTTTCTCTTGAGTACTATGCTGAAGCCCTAGAGTCCTTCGAACAGGCTACTCTGGAAGATCAGACGGAACATATTGAAGAAATTAACGAATTGAGTTTGGACGAAATTCAGAGAGAAAAAATGAGAGAAAGTTCTGAGTTAGAAGATGAATTAAGATTAGAAGATGAATTAAGATTAGAAGATGAATTAAGATTAGAAGATGAATTAAGATTAGAAGATGAATTAAGATTAGAAGATAAATTTGGATTAGAGAAATTAAGTAACAATGAAATCGAAGATGCCTGGATGAAAATTGGGCTTTCCCAGCTCAAACTGGAACATTACGAAGTCGCCATTGAGATATTTGAGAAAATTTTAGAAGTAAAACCCGAAGCTTCCGACCTCTGGTATGTAGCAGGGCTTGCTCTAAGGGGGCTTGACCAGGATGAACAAGCCGTTGAAGCTTTTGAAAAGGCCGTGGAACTCGATTCAACTCTGGAAGCTGCCTGGGAGCAGATAGGGCTTTCCCTTCTTAGATTAAATATTTACGAGGAAGCAAGCCAGGCTTTCAGTTCTGCTCTAACTCTGAACCCTGAAAATGTAAACGCTCTCTACAGCCGATCAGTTGCCAGTTTCAATCTCCAGCATTTTGAGGAAGCGGCTCAGGATCTCGAAAGGATACTCCTGTCTACCCCTAATTTCCCGGATTCTATTGAAGCCTGTTACAGGCTCGGGATTGCCAGAATGGAGCTTCAGGAGTACGAAAAAGCTCTTGAGGCTTTTGATAGAATTCTGCAGCAGGACCCGGCGCATAGGGAAGCTCTCTATTACAGCGGGCTTGTGCTTTTCAACCTAGGTGAGTACGAAGCTGCCGCTGAGACTTTTGGAATGCTACTGGAAGCCTCGCCCGAAGACCCAGAAAGCCTGAACTATCTCGGGCTCTGCCTGCTGGAACTCGAAAGCCCGGAAGCAGCGCTGAAAGCCTTTGAAAAAGCCGCCCTTTTCAATCCGAAGAATGAAGAAGCTCTGTATAACGCAGCCACGACTCTTATCAAGCTTAACCGTCCCCAGGAATCAATCAGCTATTTTGACCGCATCCTTGACATTTCCCCGGAGAATATCGACGTCCTGAACTACAAAGGGATCGCTTTCTGCAAGCTTGAAATGTACAGGGAAGCCCTGAAAGCCTTTGACCTTGCACTGGAAAAGGATCCTGAAAACATCAAGTCAATTTATAGTGTAGGGGTTGTCTGCTTCAAACAGAAACTCTATAAAACTGCCTGCCGGGCCTTTGGCGAAGCCCTTGCCATTAATCCCTGGCACGAGAAGTCCCTGAAATATCTAGGGATCTCACTTGCAAAAATGGAAGAGTACGAGGATGCCCTTAGAACCTTTGACAGGCTGCTCAGGATAAGACCTCACGATGTGCAGGCCATGAACTACAGGGGAGTTATTCTCGGAAAACTGGGAAGGTATACCGAGGCCATAAACACCTTCAATGAAATCCTTCGCCTCTATCCCGAAATGGCAGACGCGAAAAGAAAAATTGAAGCCTTAAAATGCATTGAAAATAAAGAGGATTCCAGTGAAGATCTCTACTAAGGTTTTTGGGAGAGGTTCTGGAAAGGTAGAAGAGGGCTTTTACATATTTTTTTTCTTAAGTACCCGCAACGAAATAACCTATGCAACTTATAATTTATTGTAACTTTGATTGGCTACATTGATAGTGAAAATCAAAACGTTCAATTGGAAATCTGCATAGTTTGTTCTGAGACGGGGCCTAAGGCGAATAACCCAGCTTTACAAAAAAATAATGATATAGAAGTTTTAATGAAACTAAAAAACAAGGGTTCACGTCATCCCTACTTGAAGGACAGGAAATTTCTGATCCTCAGCACTCTAGAAATGATAAAAAATTAAAAAATAAAAAGAAGTAGAGTTAAAAAAATAAAAAAAGGTTGCTTTATCTTCAAGTATTCGAGCCTGCTTTATAGCCTCTTGGGAAACAGTCACTATAACCTCTTTCATAGCCTCTGGCATAATCGCTTTTACTGGCTTCTTTCTTTATAAACGCACTGTAGGGCTTCCTGCTGTCGGCTTTGCCTTCTCTAAATCCGTCTTTATAGCCGTCTCTGCAGCCATCTTTGTAGCCTCTGTCATATTCTTTTTGATTTCCGCCTGCCGACCCAGCTTTCAGGCCTGCTTGATAGCCTTTCGGGAAGCAGTCGCTATAACCTCTTTCGTAGCCTCTGTCATAGTCGCTTTTCCTGGCTTCTTTCTTTATAAATGCACTGTAGGGCTTCTTGCTGTCGGCTTTACCTTCTCTAAATCCATCTTTATAGCCATCTCTGCAGCCGTCTTTGTAGCCTCTGTTATATTCTTGCTGATTTGCGCTTACCGCAGCAACTGTCACTGATACTATAAAACAAACTACCAGTAAAATAGCCAATGTCTTTTTTATACCCATTTATTCACTCCCACAATCTGTTTCAACTTTACCAATTGCCAACAAAGTCAATTTCAAACATATGCAACATAACAGTCATTAGTCATAGAATATAATATTAATAGAAATATAAATAAGGAATAAATAAAAATCTCCGCATCGAAAGAACCAGGCTGTACATAGGCACAAAAACTTGACTTTAAAAAGTATATTCGAATTACTGATTATTTTCCGGCAGTGTCTCGAATTTGCTGTAAATTCGAAATCAAATTGTTGTGTACAGAGGGAATTAATCTTTTAATATCTTACGTTCCGCATTTTTAGGCGCATAAAGGGCCTTCGATGTTGTATTATGCGCTTAAAATATAAGCACATAATTTTTTGATTGAATTTCAAAATCGACATCAATTGAGAGTATATATCTGTAATAATGCTTAATATGCGCTTAAAATATGGGGACTAAGGTTAATATGGTGTTTTCTGCCATAGAACTTTTTGAGGTTGTGATTTTACAGAAAAAGAATATGATATTCTTTGAATAACATGCACAACCAATGAAAGTGCTTGCAGATGATGGCATTTTCATGCCAAATTGACACACTGTCAGATTCATCTTTGAGTGCTCCTTCATCTATATCTGTTTTCTAAAATTCCCAGCATATAGTAAACTGGACATATGTAAAGCAGAAAATGAGAGTAGAATGAGAATCTGTAAATGCTGGAAATATTAACTGATTATTGATGGACCATCAAAGTTGGATAAAAAAGTTTCAAAGTTAAATTGTTCATGATAAAGACTTAATATTCAGTTAGAAAAATTTATAAATATAAATTCAATATTGCCTGCAAATTAGATAAGTGTGATAATTGAAGGTAATATATTCCTTTTTATAAATAGATTATTTTAAAATTGTTTGAATTTTCTTTGTGGCTAAAATTGCCACGGTTATTCTAGTTAGGAATATACTTTGAACGACGCGCATACCGGCATGTTCAACATTTATAAAAGTTAGGTAGATAAATTTAAAAATAAATGAATGTGACTGAAAAAGTGATGAAAACATATGAATCTTCAAAAAAACAGAATAGAAGAAATTGATTATCTAAGAGGACTTGCTATATTGGCCGTAATAGCTATTCATACTTCTGCTAATTTTGCAGAAATACGAGATATAAATCTGTTATTAATAATAAATGTGATAATAGACGTATTTTCACATTTTGCGGTTCCATCGTTCATATTTATATCTGGTTTTGTACTATCTCATATTTACAAGGGTCAGTTTTCAAAAAAATCATTTTACGCAAAAAGAGCGAAATCAATACTTCCTCAATATATTATATTCTCAGTGTTTTATACACTATTAAGTATAGGATTATCTGCGATAAATGGCAAAGCCAGTTCACCTTCTATATTAACAATGATAATTAATTTACTCACAGCAAGTAGTTCCTATCATTTATGGTACTTTGCTGTGATAGGTCAGTTTTATATATTCTACCCCTACATAATGAGAATATATAGTAAGTTTGCAGATAATAATAGGACACTCTATTTTGCAGGTATAATTTTAATAATCCAACAAGTGTGGATAATAGTGAGTGATTTTGCTCAAACCGTCTTAGAGGCTGTCTGAATATTATATTTCTCTTATTTTCTTACGTTTTTTATCCGACCTAGCCGTCTAATCATTATATGGATCATAGCAGCATATATTAATGCTTGGCTTGATTCTGTTAATCCTTC
>Ga0183095_11013_pt1 | contig 19804 bp, 20 predicted proteins | sample BioMet4_FD_130346 | JGI IMG/M metagenome (GOLD analysis project Ga0183095, IMG submission 130346) | Microbial communities from bioreactor (seeded with sewage sludge) at LBNL, California, USA - Biofuel metagenome 4 (v2) (version 3) | ecosystem: Engineered > Bioreactor > Anaerobic > Unclassified ...
CTTCGCGAGCGCTTACCGAAAGGAGACCCAGACCGCCGAACCCGGCTACTACGCCGTCACGCTCGACGACAACCACGCGAAGGTGGAAATCGCCGCGGCGAAACATTCGGCGATCTACCGGATCGCCTATCAGGGCGGTGGAGCGCCGCAGCTTTTCGTCGATCTTCAGTACGGCATTCTCAATTGGAGTGTAAAAGATCCGGCGCAGCGCGTCATCAGTTGCGCGATCCGCCGCGAGGGGACCGACACGATCATCGGGACTGTGCGCACGCGGATGTGGGTCGAGCGCACCTATCACTTCGCGCTGAAGTTTGATCACGCGATCCGCGAGTGGACCGACCTTCCCGCGCGCGACCCGCGTGAAAAGGCGCGGCGCTTCGTACTGGGTTTCGATCTGCCTGCGGGCGGCACGCTGTTGACCAAACTCGCGATTTCCGCCAGCTCCGAAGCGGGCGCGTTGAAAAATCTTGAGGCGGAAATTCCCGCATGGGATTTCTCCGCCGTCCGTTCGGGAACCCGTTCCGCCTGGAACGGCGTGCTGTCCCGGATGACCGCCGAAGGCGACCTGAAGGCGAAGACGACGTTCTACACCTCGCTCTACCATCTCTTCATCCAGCCGAACGACCTCGCGGACGTCGGCGAAACGCCGCGGTACTCCACGTTCTCCTGCTGGGACACGTTCCGCGCGGCGCATCCGCTCTACACGATCATCGCGCCCGAGAAGGTGGACGGCTTCGTCGATTCGATGCTTCTCGATTGGAAAGAACACGGTTTTCTGCCGATCTGGACGCTGTGGGGCGTCGACAACCAATGCATGATCGGCACGCATTCCATCCCTGTGATTGTGGACGCCTATCTGAAGGGTTTTCGCGGTTTCGACGCGAAGAAAGCCTACGCCGCAGTCCGGGATTCACTCCGAAACAAGCACGACCGCCGCAGTTTCGAACACTGGGACGTGCTCGACAAATACGGCTACTATCCGTTCGACCTCATCCGTACGGAAAGCGTCTCGCGTACGCTTGAGCACGCCTACGACGACTGGTGCGCCGCGCGTTTCGCCGAGGCGCTGGGTGAAAAAGACGACATGACCTTCTTCGACGACCGGTCCCATAACTGGACGAACGTTTTCGACACCGCGCTCAGTCTCGCGCGCGGGCGCGACTCGACCGGCAAGTGGCGCGATCCGTTCAATCCCTTCAAACTCAACGTCGGCGACAGCGGCTCCGGTGCGAAGGACTTCACGGAGGGCAATGCCTGGCAGTATTCCTGGCACGTGATGCAGCATCCCGAACTTTTGGTGAGCCTCCACGGCGGCAGGGAAAAGTTCGCCGAACACCTCGAAAAGCTGTTCAACCTGCCGGAAAAAGCTGAGGGCATGGGCTTCGCGCTCGACGCGACGGGGCTCATCGGACAGTACGCGCACGGAAACGAACCGAGCCACCACACGATCTATTTCTTCCAGTACGCGGGGCGCGGCGACCGTACGGCCGAACTCGTGCGCGAGGTCTGCGACAAATTTTATAAGCCGGAACCCGACGGACTCTGCGGGAACGACGACTGCGGACAGATGAGCGCCTGGTATCTCTTCAGCGCCATGGGCTTCTATCCGTTCAATCCCTGCGGCGGCGACTACGTTCTCGGCGCGCCGCAGTTCCCGAAGATCACGGTCTCGCTCCCTGCCGGGAAGAAACTCGTGATCATCGCGAAAAATCTTTCGGAAGCCAACAAGTACGTGCGTTCCGTCACGTTCAACGGCAAACACGTCACCGGCTTCATCCTCAAGCATACCGATCTGATGACCGGGGGTGAACTCGTTTTCGAAATGCGCGGTCCCAATGGGAACACGAAAGAGCCGGTCAGAAGCGAAACGTTGCAGGGGATCTGAACAGAAAGCTGCAACTGAGCAAAGATTGGGGCGAAAGACGGGACTCGAACCCGCGACCCGCAGATCCACAATCTGCTGCTCTAACCAACTGAGCTACTTTCGCCATCAAAAAATGTCTTGTGAGGATACCAAACGACAGACGAAATGCAAGCCGTTTTCGGCAAGTTTTCAGGAAACGGGCGCATGGCAGTTCTGTTGGTGCCGATGAATCCTAATCGTAATCATAATCATAATCTTGTTCTTGAGTTGAAGGTTTTAGCCGGAGTAGACTGCGGCCATGAAAACGAGCTTCGATCACGAGAAACTGGCCGTCTATCAGGAGGCGATTCGATTTGTGGCTTGGGCTGGAGGCCTCTTGGATACGCTTCCAAAAAGTCTGGCGGCCTATGACCAGTTGGACAGGGCCTCGACGTCAATTGCTTTGAACATGGCGGAGGGAAACGGCAAGTATACGCCCCCGGATCGATGCCGGTTCTTTGACATTGCACGGGGCTCCGCATTGGAATGTGCGGCGTGTCTGGATGTGCCCGTAGCCAAGAAGAAGCTGGCTTGTGCCGAGCAAGGGAAAGAGATGCTAGTGCCTATCGTCTCGATGCTGGTGGGCTTGATCCGTAGCACCTCCTCTGATCGTGTTCATGAGGAACGGATCGAATATGAGGCCGGCAATCGGCAGTTAGCGGATTAAGATTACGATTAGGATTACGATAAGAATGTCACCAACAGAACTGCCATGCGCCCACCCTCAGCCCCTCAGCGGGTGCAAGGTTGATTTTTTTGAGGAATGCGATTTTGTTGGGATTCACGAAGGATGGTCCCTAGCACATGAGGGAACGACGGTTGACGCGGCCGGAGTCCGCATGCCACCCGCTTCGCACGGTCCGTCGAAGAAGGTGGTGCGGGCACTCCGTGCACGCGGAATCGTGCGATTCTGCGCATAAGGGGTCTCCACTGTCCTATCGGTCAGAATCGCGTTTCAAAAAAATTCCCCTTGCACCCGATTTCCCCAACGTTCACTTTGACGGTTTCGGCGCCCCGTCCGCGGGTTGACGAATACCGTCCGATGTGTGGTTGGGCTCCGTCTTGGTTTCCTGTTGTCTCATCGCCTTTGGAATCGTGTATGGCAGGATGATCGTGTCTGCGGCAACGCTCAGTGGAAGGTCGATGATCACGAAAGGAGCCATTGCCCAGAAGACGGGTGCAACCGGATTCTCTGGCGCCACACACGCATAGAAATACTTGCCATCGAGCTTCACGCCTCCGTAGACACCGGAACTCTTGACTTTGAGAGGACCGGGGCCTCGATTGCCCCTTTGATACGAAATGGTCCCGCAGCCCGATGCTACGATCATGAGGCACACTGCCAAGCATCCTGAGGTGACCCGTTTCATCATCATCTCTTGCCCAACGTCAGCGACCTCCAACCACCGGAGCCGAAGGCGTACGGTGGTTGGAAGTGTCGCTTGGTTCGGCTTTGTCTTTGTCTCGTTTGGGGTACAAGAACGTAATCGGTGGGTAGAAGTGAAGAACGGCAAAAAGAAGCACGCACCATCCCCCAATTGAAAGTGTTGGGTTGAAAGAATCGACTTCTTGTTTCAACTCCGGATCAAACACCTTCGCACGATATTCTGGGAGCCACGAGAAAATCATCATGCCAACAGCTATGCCGCCGAGGATCAAGGAGAACCACCAGTATTTTTTCCATATCCGATTCAATGCGGGTATCACACGAATCGGCAAGCCAACAATCAATAATGCGACGACAGCTATTGCGGAAAATATGCCGCCCATGATCGGCTGAAAGATCATCGAAAGAATGCCATCGTAAACGGTCATCGCCACAGCAATCATGTAGCACATGACACCAAGTGCCATCGCGGACATTATTTGTATGACGATAATCATTCTTGTTTTGCCGAACGTCGAGCGCCACGAACGCGCGTCAGCGCGTTCCGTGTGCGCTCTGGTTCGGGGTTCTGTCTAATCGGGATTGAAAACGCGAAAATAGGGAGTCGAATCCCCAAACCACAAAAGCAACTGCAATGGCGAACGGGACGGTAATTATGGGAAACATGACAACCAGCAATGCGTCCCCAAAATCTCCTTTTTCTATAGGCAAAGCGAGGGGATATACCATTAACGCAAGTGTCAACACTGATGCGATGAATTCAGCGCGGTAGAAAGATCGCAAAGTCTGTTGACGAGGTTGTAAACGTTCGACGAAAACTTGAATCATCAAAAGCAACACAAAAGGAAAAGTCCAAGTAATTGCGAATAATGTAAAGGACAACATGGATGGCAAATGGTTCCATGGAACTCCTTTACAGGCCATGACGAACATAATGGGGCTAACAGCAATCGAATATTTTAAGAAAGGTTTCATTCTCTTTTTTCTGTCCCGAACGTCATCAGGTCAGGCGCGCTGTAAAGCGTCGCCCGCACCTGCTTGTTGGAGCTTGTCTGATCTCTCTTTCATGATGGCCAATACACAGTCCCGTTGCTGCACCACGAGAATGAAGCCAACGATCATTGACGGCAGCATGAACACTGCTCCGACTCGTGGGATCAGCCCGATAGTGCATGCTAAGATACTCAGAATGCTATCGGTCACCGCTAGTCCGAATGACATGCGTTCGGAGGTGATGCCGACCTTCTTCAGATAATTATTGGTGTCGATTGCAAGCCCGGCGTAGGCAACAAACCACCAGTAGAAGCAGTAGAAAGGGATGAACCCGAAACCGACGGCCTTGCCCGGAGTAACCCGTGCGCCGTGGCCCTGGAGCAGAGACCATTGGCGGTACAGCAGGATGCACCAGAACACGGTTGTCACAATGAGTGCAGGAATCCAGATCAGTCCAAGGAGAAGCTCTCCGGCTTTCGGAAGAAACTCACCGATAATGCAGAGAGGGAAGCCGATCCACCATGTCACGGCGATAATCACGAAATGGGTCTGAACCGACTCCGCGCTGAATGATAGTAAGCGGCTTAACTTTGACAGCCTATCCAGTCTTTGAGCGCCGTGCTATAACGCAGGCATGAGCACACAAATTGTGAGGACGGGGCGCAAGCGTTATGCCGAGAGCGAGCGCCGTGAACTGGTGCGGAAATACTGCGGGAGCGGGATGACGCAGGCGGCGTTTTGCCGGGCCAACGGTCTGACGGCCGTGACGCTCTCGAAGTGGCTGCGCGCGCGTGGCGGGAAAGGGCGCGGCCGCAGTGCGGCCGGGTTCGCCGAAGTCGAGATCGCACCGCCGGCCGTGTGCGATCTGGCGGTAGAGGTGGCCCGGCCCGACGGGCGGGTATTCCGCTTCAGGAACCTTCGGGCCGACGAGGAGCACGCGGCGTTCATCCGGCGGGTGGCGTCATGCTGAACGTCACCAGCGGGCTGAAGGTCTATCTGGCGGTGGAGCCGGCGGACATGCGCAAGGGCTTCGGCGGGCTGTACGCGCTGGCCTCGGAGAAGATGCGGGAGGACCCGCGCCGGGGCGCGCTCTTCGTCTTCACGAACAGGGACAGGAACCGGGTCAAGCTGCTGCACTTCGACGGCACCGGACTGTGGGTCTGCGTCAAGCGGCTGGAGAAGGGAACTTTCGCCTGGCCGGCCGGCGTGGAGGTCGCGGACGGAAAGCTTCGGCTGGGCGCCGAGGCCCTGGCGCTGCTCCTCGACGGCGTGGACCTGAAGGGCGCGAAGATGCGGCCGTGGTATCAGCGGGAATGACGTAAAAGCCCAATAAAAACGATGTTTTCGCGCACATTACGGTGGCGTTTTTCACGCGTTCTGTTATAATGCGGGGCAGTGAAAAACGAGACCGTGACAATACCCAGAGACGAGTACGAGAAGCTACTTGAGCTCGCCCGCCTTGTCCCGGTTCTCATCGCCGAGAACGAGCGGCTCAGGGCGGAGAACAAGCTGCTGCGCGACAAGGTCGACCTGCTCGTCAGGCGCGTGTTCGGCAGCTCCAGCGAGAAGCTCGATCCCGGCCAGCTGCTGCTGGACTTGGGCGCGGGGGAAGAGCCGGGCTTCGACGAGGAGCCCCCCGCCGGGTATGAGGCCGCCCCGTCCCCCCGGAGGAAGCGCGCCGCGAAGCGCGAGCGCCTGCCCGACGGGCTGCCGGAAGAGCGGATCGTCATCGACCCGCCCGAGGTCGAGGCCTGTCCGGAAGAGTGGCGCCTGATCGGCTCCGAGGAGACGGTCAAGCTCGACGTGGAGCCGATGCGCTTCAAGAAGGTCGTGATCGAGCGCCGCAAGTACGTGAGCAGGACGGGCGGCGGCGCACCCGTCATCGCGCCCGCGCCCGAGCAGCTCATCCCCGGCAGCTTTGCCTCCGCCTCGCTGCTCGCCCGGATCAGCACCGGCAAGTTCGCCGACCACCTTCCGCTGTACCGGCAGGAGCAGATCTATGCGCGCGAGGGCGTCATCCTTTCGCGCAAGACGCTGTGCGGCTGGGTCTGGCGGACGGCGAACTGGCTGCGGATCATTTACGAAGGGTTGCGGCAGGAGGTCTTCGAGGCTGCCTACCTGCAGGCCGACGAAACCCCGATCAGATATATCTGCCCCGGGCACGGCAAGACCAAGACCGGGTATCTCTGGGTCTACCACGCCCCGGGCAAGGGCGTCCTTTTCGAGTGGCACGCAAGCCGCGCCGCGGACTGCCTCGCGGACATGCTCGGGGATTTCAGCGGCACGATCCAGACGGACGGCTACGCCGCCTATGAAAGTTACAACGGCACGCGCCCGGACGGCCGCAAGCTCAAGCTCGGCAACTGCTGGGCGCACGCCCGCCGCGGCTTCCACAGGGCTCAGGACGAGTCGGCCCTCTCCAAGGCCGTGCTCAAAGACATCCAGGAACTCTACCGGGTCGAGGCGGAACTGAGGGAGGCCGGGGCCGACGCGCAACAGCGAGAAACCCGCCGCCGGGCGGACAGCGCGCCGCAACTCGCCGCGATCAAAGCCAAGCTTGAAGCCCAGCGCCCGCACCACCTTCCCCAGAGCCTGACCGGCAAGGCGGTCTCCTACGCGCTGGACCGCTGGGACGGGCTCACGATGTACGTCGGCAACGGGGAGATGGAGATCGACAACAACCTCGTCGAAAACGCGATTCGGCCCAGCGCCATCGGAAAAAAGAACTGGCTGTTCTTCGGCTCCGAGAGCGGCGGCTGGCAGAACGCCGTGATGTACACGGTCGTACAGAACTGCAAGATGCACGGGATTAACCCGGAAGAGTACCTCAAGGACGTGCTCGGGCGCCTGCCGCACATCAAGGCCGACGAGGCTCGGGAGCTCACTCCGGCCAAATGGCTCGCCGCACGGTCTCCGGCTTCACAGATCGCTTAACTTGCCACCGTCAAGACGGTCAAAGTTAAGCCGCTTACGAATGATAGGTTATCTTGCATTTTGTTTCCTTCTTGCTCCAACGTCAGCGACCACCGAACCCGTGAGCCGAAGGCGAACGTGGGTTCGGTGTGTCGCCATTGTTGGGCAATAGTCTCTCGCTTGCCTTCCCGTTAGTTGATGGGTTGGAACCTTCGATGGTTGCACTTGTCACAAACTATTTTTGAAGCGATCTTTTCAGAACTGCTTCCTCCGGATGTTCAATGGCTGAGAGAATGTTTTCCGCCACCTTATCCAGAAGCTTGCTTCCCCAGAAAGGGTCGGTCATGTCATAGTAAATGACTCGGATATGCTTAAGATCAAAAGGTATATCAGCTTCGTTGGACGAGATAAGCACCACGGGTTTCTCTAGAGCGTGGGCTAAGCCGAGCTCGTAGAAGACATTGGGATTCCGAGTAGTAAGTTCGGCAACCAGCACCTTCGCAGAATTTATCCCCGCCCAAATTTGATCGATGATTTTCCCGGTCCCGAATATATCCGCATCGGCTCGGACGGCTCGCAGACCAGCTTTTTCTATTGCTGGCTTGTATATCTTGGAGTAGTAGTCGCCAAGCGGAGCTGCAAAAGGCATCATTACGAAGCATGAATCACTGGCGTCAACCTTAACCACTTTTTCCAACTTCTTTAATGTTGGCGAGTGCGTTCCAGTTACGTTCGATCCCTGAGAGACATCAATTATCCGGATCTTTCCATCGGTTTCGGCCAGTAGCTCAGCCGCCTTAAGAGACTCGATGAAGATGCCTTGGAACTCTGCGACCTTGTCATCTGGCACCCCAAAGGTGTCTACAAGCGCGTTATGAAAGAACTGACTGTCAGGAAGATTCTCACCTCGATAGTGTCCATAGACATCCGATATTACGGGCGCGTTAAGCACCGCGTCTCTCATACCATCGAGTTTGTCCTGAGGATCTTGCGGCCGTAATACGCGTTTCGCACGCTCTGTAATGGCGATCTGCCCTGGGGTGGGCCGCTCAAGGAATCCGTACTTTATCCCAGAACTTACTTCTACCTGATATGGACCAGCATCCCCGACACCCACAAAAGTGGCAGACTCCTTCACAGTGCATGGCCTGCCAGCGTTCTGATCAAGAATAGCTTGGGGTATCCGAAGAGATTTCTCTACGGAGTTTCGAGGATACTTAGCAGGGGGCGAGACTGTTTTATCCGCTGCTGCTTTGGCCGCAGCTTTTTTTCGAGCGAGGTTGATCTTCTTGTTTTTCGATGTGGCCATAATCATTTCTCTCCCTCTTTTAAAGCGCCCAACGTCAGCGGCCTCCGGCCCCCTGAGCCGAAGGCGAATGGGGGTTCGGAGCGCCGTCGGGTTGGGCTGTTATCATCTGCTCATCAGCCTGACTTGTTCTCTTGCGATCTCTAAAGGGCAATGCAAGAATCACCATGTAACTAATGAGCACAGTGTAGTTTATTACGCGTCTCCACAGCGGATGAGACAATACCGCATCTGGCGTGATAGCCGCAATCAGTCCGCCGACAATTAGAGCGAAGGGAAGTGCTGTTAGTATGAGCGTCAGACCATACCAGCGTGCGCTCTTGCCGTTGAGAGTGATTGTCTTGGTGAGCTTGAGTTTTCCCATGATAAGGACAATCAGTCCGATGATAATCAATCCGATCATTTTGTACTCGCTTTCTATTGCCCAACGTCGCGAGGCACGAACGCGCATCAGCGCGTTCCGTGACCTCGCTGGTTGGAATTACAAGTCGTGTCTCCCAATCGTTTTTGCAGCAGTAACACAATGAGAGTAGCCCAAATCACTGCACAGGCCATCTCAGACAAGTAGTACCAACAATCTGGCAACCTGACCCAATTATTGTCCAAGTACCCCACAACGAATGCCAAGGGATCTAAAATTAAAAAGGCGGACCGAATTAGCATCGCAACCCAATCTGCCGGAGGATTGTTGCCGTATCCCCATGTGATAAGTAAACTAAAAAGGCTATACACGCAAAGGCCATGGATTATGGAGAACAATGGGACACCTAAAGCCCACCAATAACGTGTTACAGTGCTTTTCATTTTCTTCTTCCAACGTCGCCCACCATGCACGGCGCGGTAGCGCCGTTACATGGGTGGGCTGGTTAGCGATTTTGAAATAGTTTTTTGAGGTCTCGCCAGTCAGTAGCCAGTGCAACACTGGTTACTGACTGTCGGAAATTCTTCCCTTCGTCAGGCGTCGTAGGAATTGAGGGACGCGTTCACACTTCAGCGATGCAAAGACAGCAATGATTCCGACGGAAAGCCCTCGTATACGTTCCGTTTCCTCCCAAAGAAATGCTCCTCCAGAAATGATTGTGATAAAAAGTAATGCTGCGGCAAGTCCACCGAGGAGGGGACGCAACAAGCAACGCCTGAAGTCGATGGGCTTGCCACTCAGATGTTCAATGCCGACAAGGAATAGACTTACGATGAAACCCAACCCAAAGCAGAAGAGTGTGTTCCGCATATTTTCTGTACACATCAAGAACGGGAGAAGCCATGCACCAGTACATTCGAATGATGTTTTCTCTTTGCCATTAACACTTCGAGTGAATGTCTGTTGAAACGGGAGTGTGTATCGGTAGATGGGCAATTGAGACCCAACTCGACTGTAATAATTGCTTACGGAAAGCATCTGCAACTGTTTGTCAGGTGTGAGCTGAATATGAATATCCTTGGCACTTTCATGTGAAATAGGGAGCAGATCCTTTAGTGTTTCCTCAAAAGGAAGTTTGTTAGCTGTGCAATATTTTTGAATATCCGCTATCGTTAGCCAGCCCCAGACGAGATATGCTGAGACGCAAAAAAGAGTCGTCATAACCAAAAACCGACCTGCGTTAACAACCTTGTTTATTAGTTGTTTTGCAATCGATTTGCATACGATCTTTATCATCGTCTCGCTCCTTCACGCTAACGTTGCAGCGCACCAACGGCGCGGTAGCGCCGTTCGGTGTCGCTGCTGGTTAGGATTCTGTCGCTTTTCCCTCTTCAATTCCTCGCACAATATCGGTCATTGAATAGTGGACGAACTGACTTCCAAGTGCTGTTAGGACATAGGGTTTTGAATTTTCAAAAGCTGATTCGACAGTGGTCGGTGCAGGGCCATGTGATCGTCGTGGATGTTTTCGGAGGAATTTGCCATCAACCGTTGTTTCCCGCTCTTGGCGAATTACACCTCCCGTGCTCAGATCCCGAATTAAAAGTTTGAACAGATCGGCTTCTGCGGAATCCTCACGAACAATTTCACCATGTATTTCCATCCAGATGTCGTATCGACTTACCCTTGGATTCTTGTAAACTGTACGGATGACTGCAAAATGAGCTTCGTGATACAGCTTGAGCCAGTCGATAAAGAGTCGAATTACATCATCTGAGCAGAGTTTCGTTCCTGCTGCATTGGCGACAAGAGTCGCCACATACTGTCTCTTCTCTTGTGTATCAGATTCATCCCAAGTGCGAAAAGCTTGTCTCACAAGGTCAAGATACTCTTCGCTTTGTATCCGCTCGTGGATTTGGTCGCCTAGTCTTTCAAGTCGAGCGGAAATCTCAGCCAAAGTGGTTGCCAATCGTGCGATTTTCTTCTGGTGCTCTTCTAGCCATTGGGTGCGCATGTCGTTTGCTTTGATGTCTCCCGCATCCGTTTTAAGAGTCGCCATCGTGCTTATGAACCCACCGACCCACGGAATGCTACCAAGCGCAGCTAGGAAAAACTTCTCGCCAACCCTCCGACTTGTTGATGGAGTCAGCTTGCCAAGCTCCGATTTTATAAGATCGCTCCTGTCGGCTTCTTCTGACGCTGCTGGTGATGTCTGTGTCTCAGTCATATTGTTCTTCCTAACGTTAGCGACCTCCGGCCCCCTGAGCCGAAGGCGAATGGGGGTTCGGAGTGTCGCATGGTTGGGGGTTTGTTTTATCCGACCATATTCCGCAGCCGTTCCCATAAGCCTGTTCGATTACGACTCTTCGGTATCCAGCCGAAAAAAAGAATTTGGTGAGATCGTCGCTCCTTGAACAGATTTCTGATTCCGGCATTTTGTTCTTTTCGAACACGACGACAACGAGACTCTTGTGTTTTTGCACACTGAAGTAGTGTTCGAGCTCTTTCAGTGAGAATGAGACAATATCATGAAGGCCATTGTTGTCTTCTCCGATGCCGATGTCAAATTTGCCGCTAGCCGGTTTATAGGTGATTAGTACATCCGCCGCTTCTGTAAAATCATGCGCAAGTTTTGTGGTGTCGTTAAAGGGAAGATTTGAATAGTCATTTGTCCCGGGCGTTTTACATCCCGAAAGAGCAAGCATTGAAACCAGAACTAATGCTATTCTTTTCACTTCTGTTTCGGCCCCAACGTCAGCGACCTCCAACCACCGGAGCTGAAGGCGAACGGTGGTTGGGAGTGTCGCTTTGTTGGACTCCTTTTTGACTCTGTCTAGGCATTTGCGTTTTCGGGTTCAGTAGCCATGCTCCGATGAGCATCAGAATCGACAAGGGAAGAATGCATCCGATCCAGTGCAGAGCGGGCACTGGTGTCTTCTGTGTGGCTGACTCAAACATGGCCGGATTGAGCACTGGACCGAGTGCGGTGACAAAAAGGGTGGCTCCCAATAGCATCAGCAATGTGCGCAATATCTCTCGGATGATATTCATTTCATCTCTGTCCAACGTCGGCGGCCTCCAACCACCGGAGCCGAAGGCGTAGGTGGTTGGGAGGGCCGCATTGTTAGACTCGTTTTCTCTTTCGTATCATCTTGGCCACAAAAGGGTTATCAGAACCAGAAAAAGTGTTGTCGCAGTGATATACTCTGGGCAAGGTCGATCAAATGTCTGTGTTTGTCCCCGTTTGCACTGGTACGCTATGACAAAGGATCGAACACTGAAAATTGTCGAACTCAGAAACAGCCAAAGGAGGACAAGGCCGACCTTGCGGACTATTGAATAAGCCGTCGGGATAAAAGTCGCGCAGGTGATGAAAGTAATGCCGAGGCCGAACAATGCGGAAGCACAGGCACATCCTTTTGCGAAGGCCATCATCTTCGGATATTCTCTCTGATTACGAACTGTCATTCCTTGTTGTCTAACGTCAGCGACCATCGGCCCCCTGAGCCGAAGGCGAATGGGGGTTCGATGTGTCGCTTGGTTCGGCTTCACCGTGTTTCTCTTTCCAGAGTTCAAGCAATAAATAATACGTATCGCTTTCGAAACTCCCTATTCTAAACAAGCAAAGAGCTAATGCTATCCCAATTGATGTAATTGAAAGAAAAAGCACCGCAAAAACGAAACCCTTTAAAAATGGAAGCGTTGCGGTGTGCTCGTCCCCGACAAACATCTTAAAGAGAGCAAATGAACATCCAATAATCGCAACGCCCAGCAACGGTTTCAGCCATCGAAGTTCTTTGTCGCTTCGAATTCGCCTTTCGACGAATCTTATAATTTCTTCGGGTTTGTGTTTCATTGTTTAATGTGCCGAACGTCAGCGCCCACCAACCACCGAAGCCGAAGGCGAACGGTGGTTAGGTGTGGCGCATGGTTCGCTCAGTTCTTTCGACTTCGGGTCAAGTCTCTCATGGGGGTGTCCATGCGTATCAGAATGTAACCGGGCCATGCGAGAGAAAACAGGGCGATCATCGGACCTCCTTTGTGAAGCCACAGAGCAACAGGATAAAGGGAGCCGAAATTGTCTGCAATATACCAGCAACCAAAAGTCACAAGGACAGTTTGGATCAGTCCAAGTACTATGGCAATGAATGTGCGAATGACTATCTCTGTCTTTGTCATATTGTTTTTGTGATTAGCGAACGTCAGCAGCCAGCCGCCACCTGAGCCGAAGGCGAGCGGTGGTTGGCTGTGCTGCCGGGTTAGGCTTGTTTGTCCGATTGATTAACAGGTGAAGCGCTCTTGCTAATCGTCATCTCTTTCACTCTTGCGTCCATTGCCGTCGAGTACTCCCATCGCAATAAGCAGAGCTGGTACAAAGATGAGGAGAAGGATGATCAATGGAGGCACCCTATTGCATGCCGCAATGATAATGACAGGGGCAAAAACTATAGAGCCTAGCCAGCAGGCTTTTCGTTGAGCCTCGCCAGTTGCAGGAGAAAAGAACAGTGCGGAGAGAAAGAAGAAGTAGAAGGAAAAGACTAATGCGATAAAGAGATCGGATGCGTGCCTATGGCTAGCGCCATCACTCCAGCCGGAAAAGGTCCATGCCAAATAGGATAGTGGCGCGATGATGATGCCTATAATTAACGAAAGGATGGCACTTGCTCGTTTCATTATCATTCCTTGCCTAACGTCGAGCGCTTGGCACGGCGCAGCCGTTGCCAAAGCGCTCTGGTTGGAAATCATTTGGTATCTGGCTCCATGCGGAATATCGCCATAACGCCGTTGTTAAAAGTGATTGAAGCCGGAACATATAGTACTCGATGTTCTTCGGCGATACCTTCGAGACCTTCAAGGTGAGACTCAAAGGAAATGCTTCGCCCGCTGCCTTCTTCCGGCCCCACGCCGAATGCGCCCGCAATGTTGTAGAAATCGCGTTGAGTGATTGCATGAACAGGCCCAAGTTTTCCTCCAAAACCTTTGGCCATTTGAACGGCTTTCTCTTTTGCATTCTGACTTGCCTGCATCAGTAGTTCGGTTTCAATTTCAACCTTGTTGCTGGCACCAAAGTCGGTCGATGCCCATACGATATTCGTGTTAGTGAAAATCGTTTGTGCTATATCAACGTAGCGTGAAAGATTATTCACAGTGATCGAAAAATGGCGTGAAGCTTTGTAGCCGACGACTTTTCTGGCTGCTCCTTTTTCTTCATTTTGCAGGGCTTCCTTTTCAATTCGGTGGGCAATAATGTCCTTGGGTGATATTTGTTGGTCGTATAAGTACTTTAGGATGACTTTGCTTTGGTCATCAATTGCTGACATAGCCTCGGACGCACCTGCGCAACGCATTTCAAGGTTGAAGTTAATCTGTGCCATATTGGGGGCCACGTCTTTTTTTGCATAACCTTCCACAAAAACAAATGGAAAGGTGGGCATTTCAGCATTGGCAATAACAGCCATGACAGTGACCGTTATGAACAAGATGCTTGTCTTCATTCGTTTCCTCTTTCCAACGTTGCGGCGCACCAACGGCGCGGTAGCGACGTTCGGTGTCGCCGACTTGTTGGACATCATTTCTTTGTGTTCACCGCTATTCGCTCAACGGCTCGTACAAGTCTCAACCCGAGCACGCAAAAAAAGATGACTGTTGCTATCCAAATTACATATCCAATGAGCATTGGGAGAAAAATAACGGCCAATTCGCTCATGATCGACGATGAATGGCTTAACACAAGCGGGCCATTTTCATTTGAAGTTCCAGACGTCTTGTCTTTATCCGGAAGAGTAATCCTGACAACCTGTGCATTGCTTCCATCAGGCTCTGCTACAGTTGCCTGCATATATCTTTTGCCGGACGGATCAGTGACCATTTCGGTTTTCTGAACTTTGCCTTGCTGGACGAGATGAGTGTACTCACGAGAGTCGATTGCTTGGGTTTGCGACACCGCATGCGAAAAGGGTGTTAGCAGAATGAAGACGACAATCATAATCAAGAATAGCATGTGTCCGATGCAAGCTGTCTTCATTGTCCTGTCTTCCTTTGTCCAACGTCAGCGACCACGAACCACCGGAGCCGAAGGCGAACGGTGGTTAGGTGAGCGCAGGGTTGGGGGTTCCGATAGTTTTTCCAGCCTTGCCCAGTTTGATGGCCGACACGATGGTGATGACGATTCCGATCAGGCAGGCGATCCAGCCAGCCGCTGTGGCGTACAGCGCCAGACTGATGTTACTGGCGAGTGCCTCAGCCTGTGGTTGTGGTTGCCCGAGATTGCCGAAGGCCAAGATCATGCCAACCACCGTTCCGATCACTCCCCAGATCGGTCCCAATGCGAGGATGATTCCTGCAACCAGCCAGAGAATCAGTTTCGTCTTCCTTTTCATCTTTGATCCCCAACGTCGGTGGTGTGGGACGGCGCGTTAGCGACGTTCCTCACCACCACCTTGTTCGGCTCGGTTTGTTTCGCACACATTTGTCTCAACTCTATCATACGGGTCGGCAGTCAAAAAATCGTCTCCAGCTACGCACCGCAACACGTCTCTGTCAATCTGCCACACCATCATCGGCTTCCTGTCGATGTAAACAATGAAACAAGGTGGGGTAGTCTGTGACAACCAATCAATAGAGACCTTCCGGTAGGGTAAAGTTGTTTGTTTATGATCGGTAATGCCTGTTTCCGTTTTTTGTAGAAAGAGACGAAGGGTACCATCAAGAGAACTTGATTTGCTTCCCTTAAAAGGAAGCCCGAACACCCACTGGTTCTGTATGTTGGGGTGCTTTGAGATTAGTCTGTTCATACTGGGCCCCAGTAGAAACAGAATCGAGCCAACAATCAACACGAGAAGGCCAATAACTATTTTTCGCTTCTTCATCTTGTTGCCGAACGTTGAGCGCTTCCGACGCGCGGTAGCGTGTTCGGAAAGCGCTCTGGTTCGATTTGTGTTTCTCTTAGTCCGGGAAATTCTTCATCGGGATAAGGGAGCCTTCCTCCAATATCACGTACAAATGAGAGGTGCAAACGCAAGGCATCTATCCATTCGTTTACAGTTCCGATGTCTCTCCGCTGAAAAGCATGAACAGCGTTGCGTCGTTGTTGAACCAATTCCACATATGGAGTCCAATTAACACCTACATCCCAAATGTGCTTCTGAAAGAATTGTCGTAACTCCTCCAATTGACTACTGTCAGGATCTATTTTTTGCCCTCTCCGGCAGATTCCCTTTGCATCGTTTGTGTAATCGTCATAGTAAACACATAAAAACAGCTTGAGTTGTCCTTCAACTAGTGCGCCTAAATTTATCCATGCTAAAATTAGGTCTCCATCGGAATCCATATTTAGCCATCGGGACAAACTTTCCGCTAAAGACGTTTGCCAATGAAGCATTGATTTGTCCAAAAGAGAGGCTACTTCGCCTGATGCCCATCCGCCGCTATTTGCCCAAAAGTCCATGATGCTGCGTGTAAGGATTGCAATCCGCTGACATAATTCATCCGCATCGTAACCAAGTGTGTCTGTATCCGGTGTCATCTTTTTTTAATCGAACGTTGGAGGCCAGACACGCGGCGAATGCCGCGTTGTCTGCGCCGACTTGTTCGCCTACGTGTCTTCTCTCTCGTCTGAATACAGGTAATAAAAATCAAAATCCACGCAGAGCGAGAACTTAGACAAACCGTCGACAATGTCCCTCTCGAAATGCAGCCCGGGATACTGAACATTGAAGTATCCCACAAGCTGCATACAGCCGCCGAGTTTCACTGAGATTGATTGAAATGCTGGAGTGTGTTCTTCGAGTTGAGTCAGGACATCACGGACGTGATCCTCAAGATCGGCGGTTCTGGCGAGGCGAGAGTGAAGAGACCACCGGCTAAATTTCCGCTCCAGACGGTTATCGCGATGAAGATCGCCCTTGCGCCAGGAATCGCTCGGCGTGACACCTATTTGCGCAGTGATGTCTGCCGGATCGAAATCACCCGTGACGGTGAAGTACGCGTACAACTCGTTCTTCTTTTTCATATCGTGTGGCGAACGTCGCCCACCATGCACGGCGCGGTAGCGCCGTTACATGGGTGGGCTTGTTCGACTCGTTGTTTCAATTTCTTTTCCAGAAGCGCCACCAACTTGCAGCAGGGTCGGGATGCCTCTTTGTAAGAATAGACTGCCGAAGTTCTTCCATCTCTTTCGGATATAAGACACTCTTGATGGGAAAGTCTTTTGAGTCCATGTCACCCAAAATGTACCGGCGGTTGTGTTTTGGGACAGCTTCGTAAGCTGATCGGAGAATCTCGATGCTCTGTGGCGAGGGGTTGTTCTGGTACACCTTCCACGCCTCAAGACACTGCGACTCGGTTGTTGGCCTTCCGTTAAGCCGCTCGATCTCATCGGCGACTTCAAGGATAAAGTCTTCGGGCGCTATGAAGCAACGCACCTCCTTTGCTTTGAACTTGGCGAGGAACGATACTGACACATCTGCCCCTTCTGGGAGTTGTGTTACAACCCATCCAGAGCGAACTTTCTCTTTAAAAGTCGCAAAATCCACGAGGCCCCAACAATCAACCATGCCGTCCGCATAGATGCTGATATGGGTCAGGAAAAACTGGCCATTGTGAATGAATGACATAGCGAAGACGCCGTCAATGCGTCTGTCTCCGTCAATCCTGTATGTGCGGAAGAAGTTCGCCATTTTGTCTTCTTTTACCGTCGAACGTCAGCGACCACCAACACCCTGAGCCGAAGGCGAATGGGTGTTGGGTGTGTCGCCGTTGTTGGAATCATATTACTCTAATCAAAATTACTGCCACAACAATTATTACTGGCGAAACCTGATTGATTCGGAGAATACGGTTCCACTGTAATTTCTCTTCATCACTGGTGGATGGGCAATGTGTTTTATGACACGTAACGGTGGCCACCTTTAGCCATAAAGAGAGGCCTATCCATGATACGAGTATAAGGGGCCAAGCATATCGGATTATCTGCCATCTCAAATCCACGTCGCCGGTTTGTACAATGCGAATTCGAAGCAGCACTGCAAAATAGGCGAGTACTGCTGATATGGCAATATGTACTATGCACATGACTTTCGCTTTAAAAAGATCATCTGAAGTTTTTTTTGTCATTATAAATTCCAACGTCGGAGGCTACCGGCGCGTATTCGCGTTCGGTAAGCCGACTGGTTAGGCTATTAGTGGTTTTTTGCTTAAGAAAACACATTTTGTTCGCATTCTGTCTTCTTTCGGATTTTTTGCATCGTGTTTTTCCCGCATGCAGGGCAGTACCCCAATCGTCTTGGCTCTCCAGCGGCTTTGTATCGCACGCCACCTGCATCCCAATAATCTTGCTTATACCCACAGGAGCATTCCATCAGCCATTTTTTTGTGCCGCCCTTTATGGCTGCAAATGCCTTTGAAGGAAGGACAAGTTTGAGAAATCTGTGTTTTGATGGCTCAGTAATCATTTACAACCTTTTCATGCCTAACGTCGGAAGCCACACACGGCGGTCACGCCGTTGTGTGGGCTGACAGGTTGGGACCCCGTGTTCTTTGAAAAAGGTCCCCAAGTGTCAACTCCGGGAACTTCCATGCCTCTGTGACCTTGCATCCATAAGATTCTTCTATCCGCAACGCGAATGTTTCCATTTCAAGGGCGTCGGGCCATCCGGGTTGTGGATACACTGCTTGGTAGATTCCAATGATTGTGTCGCATGGTTTGAAGTGCAGGCGTTTCGCCTCTTCAAATCCGAACGAGTTCGTCAAAAGGGTGAGAAAACATCGAATTTCCGTCTTAGGTGCATCTGGAAACTGACGCTTCCACTCTCGTCCAGTACAACGCCTAGCCCAAATAGTTGCGAGCCGACGATTGCTTTCTCTCGACTGGGATCTCATCGCGGCTACGAGGAGTGTCACAAGGACACCGAGAATCAGAAGTTGAAGTGTATATTCCATTTCTTTTGTCCCAACGTGATATGGACGTCCAATCGCAAAACTAGGGTAAAAACCGTTTTTACGATCCTCCCCATGTTTGGTCTAAATTCTGACACGTCCCTTGTTATTCGTCAAGCGCGGATGTATGTTTTTCTATATCAGGGCGTTAGCACCGAAAGGTGACGGGGCGTCAGACAATCACGCCGGACGCCGCATGACGCATAACATCGGAAAAACACATGTTATGCGTCCAATCGGAGTTTTTTTGACAAAAGGCCAATAAAACGTTTTTTGACTGGTCCGGGCGGTGATCCGCAATACACGCCGCAGGACGCGCAGCGGGTTTTTCTGGAAGGTCTGGAGCGGGCGGGCCAGTTTCCCGAATGGCAGGTTACGCAGGCCGCACGGGCGGTCGACCTCTATCAGCGGACTGCGGGTTTCGGAATGCACCCGGCTCCGCGTGCAGGACTTGGATTTTGAACAGGGCTTGCTTTCCGTGCGCGCCAGCAAGGGCGACAAAGACCGCACCACGTTGCTTCCGGCCTGCCTGCAATCTCCGTTGAAAGCCCACCTTGAACGCGTTAAGAAACTGCATGAACGTGAATTGTCTGAAGGGCGCGGCGATGTTGAACTGCCTTACGCGTTGCAAAACAAATATCCGAAAGCCGCGTGGGAGTGGGGTTGGCAGTATGTCTTCCCGGCGGCGGGGCTGTCTGTCGACCCCCGGTCCGGCGCAGTCCGCCGCCACCATGTCGGCGAAGAAGTTCTGCAGCGCGTCATGCGGCAGGCCGTGATTCGGGCGGGGCTCGTGAAACATGCGGGCGTCCATACCCTTCGCCACAGTTTCGCCACGCACATGCTCATGCGGGGCGTGAATATCCGCGAGGTGCAGGATCTGCTCGGCCACTCAAGCGTCGAGACGACGATGATCTACACGCATGTTATGAGAGGGCTCGGCTCGACGACCGTCAGCCCGCTGGATCAGATGAGATGAGGTGAGCGGAACGTCGAACTCAGAACAGG
>Ga0183095_10563_pt1 | contig 19780 bp, 19 predicted proteins | sample BioMet4_FD_130346 | JGI IMG/M metagenome (GOLD analysis project Ga0183095, IMG submission 130346) | Microbial communities from bioreactor (seeded with sewage sludge) at LBNL, California, USA - Biofuel metagenome 4 (v2) (version 3) | ecosystem: Engineered > Bioreactor > Anaerobic > Unclassified ...
CCCGTCACCGCGCCGCGCGGCGTCAGCTCGACGCCCGCCGCCGCGGCGTTCAGGCCGTCGGTGTTCGGCCTGCGGCCCGTCGCCACGAGGACGGCGTCCGCCTCGAGCTCGCCGTACTCGCCGCCGACCGTATAAAATACCTTTCCGCCCTCGAGCCGCTGCACCTGCGCGCCGAGCATGAACCGCACGCCGCGCGCCTCGAGGATGCGGCGGATCTCCGCGGCGACGTCCCCGTCCTCGCGCGGGAGGAAGTCCGTCCCGTCCTGGAGCACCGTGACCTCGGAGCCGAAATTCCGGTACATCGAGGCGAATTCCATGCCGATGTAGCCCGCGCCGATCAGCACGAGGCGGCGCGGCAGCCGGTCCTCGTCCATCAGCGTCTCGCTGGTGTAGACAGACGGATTGCCCGCCATGCCCGGCATCTCGCGCACGACGGGGGCCGCGCCGGTGTTCAGGAAGATGCGCCCGCCCTCGAGCACGGTCTCGGAGCCGTCGGCCCCGCGCACGAGAACGTGCGTCCCGTCGACGAACGAGCCCTCGCCCAGCAGGACGGTCACGTTCGGCAGGTCGGCGAGCTTGTGGTAGTTCTTGCCGCGCAGGAAGCCCGTCACGCGGCGCTTCTCGGCCACGGCCGCGGCGTAGCGCGCCGCCTTCGCCTCGAACGAGCCGTCCGCCGCGCTCGCGGACTCCGCCGCGCTGGTGACGAGCGACTTGGACGGGATGCAGCCGACGTTGATGCACGTTCCGCCGTACATCCCCTCCGAGCGCTCCACGAGCGCCACGTTTTCCCCGCGCCTGGCCAGCGCGCCGGCGAGCGTCTTGCCGCCCTTTCCAAAGCCAATGATGATCGCGTCGTATTTCATAGAGACTCTCCTTTTTCCGCGGCGAGACCGCCGGCGATTTCTTATACTGTAATTATATCAGTTACATTTATATTGTCAAGGGGGTCCCCGAATTATTTTGCGCGAAAAAGCGCCGCGCATTTCGATGCGCGGCGCTTTCCTTACGGTTCGGGCGCTCCGGCGGTTTTGGCGAGCTCCACGATGGCGGCGTGGCAGGCGGGCGTTCCGGCGGCCAGCGAGCAGCGCCGGTCGAACCGGAGCGGCGCGCCGGTCAGGTCGGTGACGACCGCGCCGGCCTCGGAGGCGATCAGGCTCCCGGCGGCGTAGTCCCACGGCCAGAGCACGCACTCGAAATAGCCGCCCAGCCGCCCAGCGGCCAGCGCGCACAGGTCGACCGCGGCGGCGCCGAAGCGGCGCAGGTCGAGGCAGCGGTCGTACAGGCCGCGCGCGATGCGGAACGAGGCGTCGGCGTATTCGCGCAGGTAGGGCGTGGTGCCGAAGCCGAGGACGCTGTCCTCCACGGCGCAGGTCTCGGCGCGGATGGGCTTCCCGTTCAGCGTCGCGCCCCGGCCGCGCTCGGCGGCGTACAGCTCGCCGGAAAACGGGTTGTAGACCACGCCCAGCTCGACCTCGCCCCGGCGGGCGAGCGCGACGGAGATCGCGCAGTAGGGCAGGCCCTTGATGAAGTTGCTGGTCCCGTCGATCGGATCGACGATGAACTCCAGCTCCCGTCTCTCGCCGTTCCCGCCGACGTGCTCCTCGCCGAGGAAGCCGGCCTCGGGCGCGAGCGCGAGCAGGTCGGCGCGCAGGCGGCGCTCGACCGCGCTGTCGTAGCGCGTGACGAGGTCGCGGCGGCTGCTTTTTTCACGGACGTCCTTGTCGTCCGAGGCGAAAAGAATAAGGTTCCCCGCGCGGCGGACGACGTCCTCCACTTGAGCGAGCATTTCAAAGCCCTCTTTCCCGGGCATTTACAGTGCCCGCGGCAGTTTATTCCTTTTCCAGCGCCATCATTTTGTCGACGCGGCGCTGGTGGCGGCCGCCCTGAAACGCGGTGTCCAGGAAGGTGTCGACGATCTCCAGCGCGAGCTTCTCGCCCACGACGCCCGCGCCCATCGACATCATGTTGGCGTCGTTGTGCTGGCGGGTCAGGCGGGCGCTCATCAGGTCGGAGAGCAGCGCGCAGCGGATGCCGCGCACCTTGTTCGCGGTGATGCACGCGCCGATGCCGGTCGTGCAGCAGACGATGCCGCGGTCGCACTCGCCGGAGGCGACGGCCTTCGCGGCCGGGCCGACGAAGTCGGGGTAGTCGCAGCTCGCGAGCGAGTCGGTGCCGAAGTCCTTATAGGCGAGGCCCCGCTCCTCCAGATGTTTCTTGATGGCCTCCTTCAGCGCGTAAGCGCCGTGGTCGGCGGCAACAGCAATCATAAAAGATCCCTCCAAAAAGAATTTTCTTGCTGAAAAACGTTCCGTCAGAACAGCCACGACAGGACGTATAGAACAAGCAGCATTAAGATCAGGCAGCCCGCGCCCATCGCGGCGAGGCCGCGGCGGCCGCGCCGCTCGAGCGAGGCCCAGACGAAGCAGAGGCTCGCCGCGCAGAACACGCTCAGCGCGCAGCTCCCGCCGAGCGCCCACATCGCGGCGGCGGCGGCGAAGGCCGGGAACAGGAAGATCCCCTGCGGCTCCCCGCGGCGGAAAAGCGCGGCCAGCGCGCAGACCGAGGCGAACAGGCCCGAGAGGGCGAGCGGCCAGTCGGCCCGCAGGAGCCAGAAGAGCGCGGCCGGGTCAGGCCCGAGCGAGCGAACGTCCGCGAGCAGCCGCGCGAGGACGGCTTCGTAGTACGCCGGGGAGATCAGCAGCGCCGGAAACGCCATGCCGCCGATGACGGCGGCGGGCAGATGGAGCAGAAGCGTGCACACGGCGAGCGCCGCGAGGAACACGAGCAGCGACGCGGCCGTGTGGCCGCGCGCGCCGCTGCGGAAGCGGCAGACGCCGGCCAGCAGCACGAGGAGCAGCGCCCCGGCGGCGAAGATCATCACGGCCGGATCAAAATAGCAGCCGGCGGCGAGCGCCGCGGCGGCGAGCAGCAGGTCGGGACAGGACGCGCCGAAGCCCTCCCCGGCGGTCATGAAGCGCCAGAGAAACACCGAAGCGAGCGCGCAGGCCGCGCTCGCCTCGGCGGATGCGGTCAGATCGAGCGCGGGCAGCAGGGCGCACAGCGCGGCGGCGCGGGTGCTGCCGGTGAGGTTTTTGCCCAGCAGATAGACGCACCCGGCCGTCAGCGCGGGCAGGACGCCGCTTGTGACGGCGGCGTAGACCGCGGCTTCGGCCGGGACGGCGGAGCCGCCGCCGTAATGGTCGGCGAGGGTGCGGGCGGCGGCGAAGCCCCAGGCCGCCGCCGCGAACGCGCAGGCCGCCGCCATGGGCAGCGCGTCGCCGCGCTCCATCGGGAAGCGGCGGCCGGCGAGCGAGAGGGCCGGGCGGTCGTGCATGGCGATCCACTCGAGCGTGCCGCCGCGCGGGCGCATGGCGCGCGCCCAGGCCGCGAAGTACCAGACGACCAGGGCCAGCGCGGCGGCGAGCAGCGCCAGGTCGTACCAGCGGCCGAGCCGCCCGAGCCGGGAAAACAGATCCGCCATAACCGCGCCTCCCCCTTCAGGATGCCCCTATTGTACCAAAAAAGAGCGGCAATAGCAAATACTATCTGCCCCCGGCGCGCGCGCGGTCCATCTCGACGAGGCGCCGTTCGAGCTGCGCCACCGTGACCGTTTCGAGCCGCTCGCGGCAGCTCCGGTTCATCGCGTCGTAGACCTCCTGCATCGCGTCGGCCATGCCGGCCGCCACGAGGCACTTCTCGCACGGGTCGCCCGAGCGCCAGGGCACCGAGACGGCCTCCTCGCCGAGCGCGTCGTAGATCCGGGCGAGCGTCGTGTCCCCGGCGTCGTCGTTTACATAATATCCGCCGCCGAAGCGGCCCTCGCGCGAGAGGACGAGGCCGGTGCGCTTGAGGCGCGCCATGACCTTGCGCACGCGGGCGGGGTTGGTGCAGATATTTTTCGCGAGCTCCTCGCTCGAGAGCTGGCACTTCCGGTGCCAGAGGTAGACGATCGCGTGGACCGCCACTGGAAATTCAGCCGTCATCTTTCTTCTTCTCCTTCTCCAAAGTCGTGCGCAGGGCGCCGGTCGGGCATGCGCGCCGGCAGGCGCCGCAGCGGACGCACTCGGGACTGTTGGGCCGGTCCATGACGGGCAGGTCCATTTTGCACGCGCGCCGGCAGGCGCCGCAGCGGACGCATTTTTCGCGGTCGAGCCGGAAGCGCAGCAGCGCGAACCGGTTAAACGGCGCGTAGATCGCGCCGAGCGGGCACAGATACCGGCAGAACGGCCGCCACACGACGACCGACAGCAGCGCGACGCCGATCAGCACGGCCAGCTTCCAGCGGAACAGCCATCCGGCCGCCGCGGCGAGAGCCGCGTCGGCCGACGTGAGCGGAATGCCGCCGAACAGCGTGCCCGACGGGCAGACGTACTTGCAGAACCACGGCTGGCCCTGCCCCGTGAAGTCCACGGCGAACATCGGCAGCAGGATGACCAGCACCAGCAGAATCCCGTATTTCAGCCACCGGAGCACGCGGTCCCCGGGGAGCTTTTTCAGCTTTTTCGGGAACGGGATCTTGTGCAGCAGGTCCTGCACGAGCCCGAACGGGCACAGCCAGCCGCACACGAAGCGCCCGGCGAGCGCGCCGAACATCATCAGCAGGCCGAACACGTAGAGGGAGATCTGGAACTTCCGGCTGCCGAGCACGGCCTGCAGCGAGCCGATCGGGCACGAGCCGAGCGCGCCGGGACAGGAATAGCAGTTGAGGCCCGGCACGCAGACGTGCTTGCTGTTCCCGGTCCAGATCTTTCCCTCGCCGAAGCCCTTCCAGTAGCCGTTCGAGAGGGCCGTGAACGCCGCCTGGCACCAGAGGCGGTAATCATGCTTCTTACCCAATTCCGATACACTCCATGCAGATGAGAACGGCCTTGCGCCAGACCGTCTCGGCCTCGCCCCGGTATACCCCGAGGATCACGAACAGCGCGCCGAGGAGCAGGACCGCGACGGCGGCCCCGCTCCTTTTCCAGAATCCCGTTTTCATGCGCCGAGCTCCGCGAGCCTCTGATCGATGATCGAGGCCCATCCGTCCTTGGACTGGGAGCCGACGACCGCCTTCCCGACAAGCGCGCCTTTCTCGTCGAAGAAATAGGTCGTGGGCACGGCCTGCACCTTGAACAGGATCTTTTCGATCAGATCCTTCGAGGGCACCAGATGCGTGTACGTCGCGCCGGTGGACTTGGCCAGCTCCTGCGCCAGCTTGGTCTGGTCGGGGTCGGCCTCGCCCTTGCTCGTGACGGCGTCGGCCACGACGCCGACGATCTGCACGCCCTTGTCGGCGTACTCGGCGCTCAGCTTGCCCAGCTCGGGCATCTCGTTCAGGCACGGGCCGCAGTAGGTGGCCCAGATGTTGAGCATCGTGAGCTTGTGGCCGGAGAAGATCGTCTGATCGACGGCGTTGCCCTCGATGTCCGTGGCCGTGAACGAGCCGAGCAGCCCGTCGGAGGCGGCGGCGGAGGCGGAGGCGGCGGTCGTTTCCGCGGCGGCGGCGTCGAACGCGCCGGAGGCCGTGTTGTCGTAGGGCCAGGTGGTGATGCCGCCGATGTCGTTGACGTTGGTGTAGCCCATGGCGGCGAGCTTCGCCGAGGCGTCCGCCGCGCGGATGCCGGTGCGGCAGTAGACCAGCAGCTCCGCGTTCAGATCGGGCAGCAGCTTCGGCTGCGTCGTGCCGATCTCCTCGTTGGGCACGAGAATCGCGCCCTTGATGTGCTTGGTCTCGTACTCGTCCGCGCGCCGGACGTCCACGATCACCACGTTCTTGTCCCCGCTGGTCATGCGCGCGTACGCCTCCTCGGGCGTCAGCGTCTTGTAGGTCCCGGCGGCGGCCGCCGCCGTTGTCGCCGTTGCCGCCGCGGCGGTGGTATCCGCGCTCTTCGCCGCCTTGGGCGAGGCGCAGGCCCCGAGCAGCAGCGTGAGCGCCAGAAGAAAGATCGGAAGTCGTTTTCTCATGGGTTTCACCTCGTGTTTCCGCCGCATTGACCGCGGCTGTTTATACTGAAATTATAATAGTTACAGTTCTTCCTGTCAAGACTTTTTTTCGCTCGGTTGACATTCGCCGCGCCGGCCGGTATAATTGTCGACAAAATGTGCGCCCGTCGGGGCGATTCAAAGGAGAAACCATGAAATACCGGGCTGTGATTTTTGATCTGGACGGAACCATTCTCGACACGCTCGAGGACCTGCGCGCGAGCCTCAACGACGCGCTGCGCCGCTCGGGCTACCCCGAGCGCTCGCTCGACGAGGTGCGCCGGTTCATCGGCAACGGCATCGGGAAGCTGATCGCGCGCGGCGTGCCCGAGGGGACGCCGCCCGAGGCGGTCGAACGGGTGCACCGGGACTTCACCGCGCACTACACGCTCCACTGCGCCGACCGCACGCGCCCCTACGACGGGATTCCCGAGCTGCTCGCGGCGCTGCGGCGCGGCGGCTGCCGCACGGCGGTGGTCTCGAACAAGGGCGACTACGCGGTGCAGGAGCTGATCGGGGGGTATTTCCCCGGCCTGTTCGACGCGGCGGTCGGCGAGCGGCCCGGCGTGCGGCGCAAGCCCGCGCCGGACTCGGTGAACGAGGTGTTGCGCCTGTTCGGCCTGCGGCCGGACGAGGCCGTGTACGTCGGCGACTCGGACGTGGACGCGGAGACGGCCCGCGCGGCGGGCACGGCCTGCGTCAACGTGGACTGGGGCTTCCGCAGCCGGGAATTTCTCGCGGCCCACGGGGCGGAGACGATCGTCTCCTCGCCCGACGAGCTGCTCGCGCTCGTGCGGTGAAAATCGCGGCCGGGGCTTTCGCCCCGGCCTTTTCCATGCGCCGGGGCGGGATGAAAATTCCGCCAGCCGCTTTTCTGTTGTATCGCGGCGCGGGGCGTGCTATAATATAATGATTCACGCGGCAGCGCCGCGAACCAAGGAGATCGCCATGAAGGACACCATCACCGTCAGGGGGGCGCGCGAGAACAACCTCAAAAACGTCGACGTCGCCATCCCCCGCGACAAGCTCGTCGTATTTACGGGACTTTCCGGCTCGGGCAAGTCGTCCCTCGCCTTCGACACCATCTATGCCGAGGGCCAGAGGCGCTACGTCGAGTCCCTTTCCTCCTATGCCCGCCAGTTCCTCGGCCAGATGGACAAGCCGGACGTCGACTACATCGACGGCCTCTCCCCCGCCATCTCCATCGACCAGAAAACCACCTCGAAGAACCCCCGCTCCACGGTCGGCACCGTCACGGAGATCTACGACTACCTGCGCCTCCTCTGGGCGCGCGCGGGCGTGCCGCACTGCCCGAAGTGCGGAAAGGAGATCCGCCGCCAGACGATCGACCAGATCGTCGACCGCGTGATGGCCCTGCCCGAGCGCACGAAGTTTCAGGTGCTCTCGCCGGTGATCCGCGGCAAAAAGGGCGAGCACAAAAAGGTGTTCGACGACGCCCGGCACGGCGGCTTCGCCCGCGTGCGCGCCGACGGCAGCGTCTACGACCTGAGCGAGGCCATCGAGCTCGACAAGAACAAGAAGCACAATATCGAAATCGTCATCGACCGCCTCGTGATGAAGCCCGACCTCGCGCGCCGCCTGACCGACTCGGTCGAGACGGCCGTCAGCCACTCCGGCGGCCTCGTCATCATCCAGCGCATGGACGACGGCAGCGAGACGACCTTCTCGCAGAACTATGCCTGCGAGGACTGCGGCGTCTCCATGCCCGAGCTCTCGCCGCGCATGTTCTCCTTCAACAACCCCTACGGCGCGTGCCCGGTCTGCACGGGCCTCGGCTTCCAGCTCGTGGCCGACCCCGAGCTCGTCGTGCCCGACGAGTCGCTCTCGATCATGGACGGCTGCCTGCAGGTCTCCGGCTGGGGCAGCGTGCGGGACGACTCGATCGCCCGCATGTACTTCGAGGCGCTGGGCAAAAAATACGGCTTCTCGCTCACGACGCCGTTCCGCGAGCTGTCCGACGAGGCGAAAAGCGTCGTGCTCAACGGCACCGGGACCGAAAAGCTCACCCTCCACTACGAGCGCGGCAACGGCCGCGGCACGCTCGAGCAGCCGTTCGAGGGCATTCTGCCCAACATCGAGCGGCGCTATCACGAGACGCAGTCCGACGCCGTCCGCAAGGAGCTCGAGGAGTGCATGGCCACCAAGCCCTGCCCCGCCTGCCGCGGCGAGCGGCTGAGCGAGGTGTCCCGCGCGGTCACGGTCGGCGGCATGCGCATCGCGGACTTCTGCGACCTGCCCGTGACCGAGGCGCTCGCGTTCATGAACGGCCTGAAGCTCGAGGGCAGCGCGGCGGTCATCGCCGAGCAGATCCTCCGCGAGATCCGCGCGCGGCTCGGTTTTCTCGAGTCGGTCGGCCTCTCCTACCTGACGCTCTCGCGCGCGAGCGCGACGCTCTCGGGCGGCGAGAGCCAGCGCATCCGCCTCGCCACGCAGATCGGCTCTAGCCTGATGGGCGTGCTCTACATCCTCGACGAGCCCTCCATCGGCCTCCACCAGCGCGACAACGACAAGCTGCTCGACACCCTGCGCCGCCTGCGCGACATCGGCAACACGCTCATCGTCGTCGAGCACGACGAGGACACCATCCGCGCGGCGGACTATCTTGTGGACTGGCACACCCCCTGCTCAAAAATGCAAAACGGGCACAGACTTTTCCGCATGTCTCTGCGAAAATTCTGTGCCCGTTTTATACGCCTCGGCGAGACGCCAAGATAATTTCGGCTAAAATTAGACCGAAGAAAATAATTGCCGAAGTTTTGTTGACTGACGAGCTGATTCCGGCTATAATAGTAACATCGAAAATAATTGCCGAAACTGAAATGGTGGTGCGTTATGAAATACATCAAGCGGCACATGGAAGATATCGTGCTTACGCTGAGCAAAAGCTGGCCTGCAATTCTGCTGACCGGGCCGCGGCAGGCGGGCAAGACGACCATGCTCAAAGAGCTCGCCAAACGTGAGGGCATCGGGCGCGAGTATGTGTCCCTCGACGATTTGAATATGCGGGAAATGGCAAAGAACGACCCGCAAATGTTTTTGCAGCTCCATAAGCCTCCGGTGCTGATCGATGAGGTCCAGTACGCGCCGGAGCTCTTTACCTATATCAAAATCCATGTGGACGAGCACCACAACCCCGGCGATTTCTGGCTCACCGGCTCGCAGGTCTTTCGGCTGATGCGGGGCGTGCAGGAGTCGCTGGCCGGACGTGTGGCGCTGCTGCATATGTCGCCGCTTTCCCAGCGGGAGATCCTGGGCGCGGAGTGCATGCCGTTTACCACGAACTTTGACGTGCTGGCCGAGCAGAGCAGGACGATGAAGCCTGTCACCACGCCGGAGCTGTTCGTGCGGCTGTGGAGCGGCTGTATGCCCGGCCTCGTCAGCGGAGATTTTACGGGGCGTGACATTTTCTATTCCTCGTATCTCTCCACCTATGTGGAGCGCGACGTCCGCGACCTGTCCGGCACGGTGGACGCGCTGAAATTTATCCGCTTCATCACGGCTGTGGCCGCGCGTGCTTCGCAGCTCGTCAACTACAAGGCCATTGCCGACGACGCCGATATTGACCAGATCACCTGCAAAAACTGGATCAATATTCTGGAGACGCTGGGCGTGGTGTTTTTGCTGCATCCGTATTCCAACAATGTGCTCAAACGCACCATCAAGACGCCGAAGCTGTATTTTTATGACACCGGCCTCGTCTGCTATCTGACCCGCTGGTCGTCACCGGAAGTGGCGGAGAGCGGAGCGATGAGTGGCGCGCTGCTGGAAAACTTCACGGTCTCGGAGATTATGAAAAGCTACCAGAATGCCGGGAAAGAGCCGTTCATCCACTATTACCGCGACCGGGACGCCAAGGAGATCGACGTCATCATGGAGGGCGACGGCAAGCTCTGCCCGCTGGAGATCAAGAAGACCGCCACGCCGGACAAGCGGCTTGTGCGTACCTTTGACGTGATCAACAAGTCGCCCCTCCAGCTCGGCACCGGCGCCGTGCTCTGCATGGCCGATCACCTCAGCGCATTCGACCGGGAGAATTTGATCGTGCCGATTTGGATGATATGAATGTAAGACGTATGAAGGAGAACCAATATGGATGAGCAATTAACCGCGGAGGCGATAAACGTATATTACAAGTCTGTATGCGAGGCATATCGTCTTGGCAATGTTGAATCCTCATATAACGCGCCGATTATTACATTGCTTACTCAGTTCGAATGTGCTGCCCGCGATCTGTCAGGTGAACGCAGAGGACAAACTGGAGAAAATATAGATATTAAACTTTGGCACAGTGAAGAAGAAGTTACAGAAACGGAACCGTTTGCTGGAGTTGAAGTGAAAAAGGTCGGCGGCATAGATAGGCGAGCACTTTCACAAATCAAGACCGAAGCTGATAGATATGGTAACGCCATTCTTACAGACAACCTTGAGTGGAGGTTTTGGCGTGCCGGAGATGCAGAGATGTATACTGGTGTAAGGCTTATAGAGGTTGTTGACGGCAAGCTCGTTTTGAAAGAGGAAAACACAGAGCTTTTTATCAGCCTTGTAGAAGAAATGAAAGTAATGGTAAATTGTTCTCCAAACGCTTCAATAGCATCTCCAACCTTGTTGAACATGAGGCAAGATATCGCTGGATCTTCTGAAGAAAAGTGTTTATACGATGCATATTCATTTGGTTTGATACCTTTATTTTGTTCAATAAAAGGAAAAGAATATGGAAATAAAAAAGCGCTACAAAAAAACGCATAAGACCGCCGAACCCGGTCTATACGTACACATCAATTACTGCGAGGCATCGTCGGGTGAGACGAATCTATCTGCCTACGCGACACACTTCATCGGAAAAACGGAAATCAGAATAGACGAAGATATCCATTCCACGACTTCGGCCCAAACCGGCTCTCTGGTGGAGGACAAGGAAAAACTGCTGATCGGCCGCATTACAGAAAAATACCGGAAACTAAAGAGAAAGCATGCCCAAGGTGTGGACACGCAAACGCCATTCAGCGATGCGTTTGGCAGTCTTTCCGAGCAGGAAAAGCTGCAGATGTGTCCGCGAAGATGGAGAGCTGCACATACAAAGCAAAATGCATTGGCTTTCTTCAAAAACACAACGCTGCCGATTTTGGATGGGTACGGCCGAGATCTCGGATCGACCGAGATTCTTGAGGCGATGGATGTGATGCGGGCAAGAATCGCACGGCACGGCAACAGTTCGGGTGCGGAAGGAGCCGTAGAAACTACACTGCAGCGTCATACCGCTGAATTCAACCAGATGTATCCCGTCCTGTGTACTATTCGGCCTGAGTTTGATTTGCCAGAGGTGCGATTTCCTGACCTCGTGGGGATCAAACGCACCCAGACGGAGCAATGCAAAGCCTTGACGCCACAGGCGCGCGTAGTATTTGCCTCTCTGCTGCTGCGACAGGTGCAAAACGACCTTTCCACCGGCGGCGTCCTCATGATGGGGATGGCTCGTACCGCAGAGGCATGCGCTCCCAAATTTGGCGACATTTTATTCTTTGAACACTATGCGGTCTATGGCATTATCAATCAAAGCGACGGTAAAGTTCAGGTTGCGGATTTAAAAACCGACGCGGCCTACCGCGTGGTTGTCCTGCAGACTTTTTTGCGGATTTCTTACGCCTGCGCATGACCTATTTGAAGGAGCAGGGCTACAGTGAGGCGGAGATTCAAACCATGTATATGGTATCCGCACCCCATAACCCCACAAAAATGGCAAATCCGCAAATGCTCTCCGCGTATCTGCGGGAACTGCTGACGCTTGCCGGATGCGGAGAGTCACACTGGAAGGGTATTGACGCACTGATGGAAGCGGAACCGGACAGAGACTGGATGGGGCAGAAATCGCGGGATGCCACGGCGTATACGCTTCGTCGTGACGGATGTACCGTCTGCTGTAATGTGTGCGGTATGGACCCCAATCTGGTGGACGTTCTGATGGGACACAAGCTCTCCCGTTACTGCCATGATGATTGGGAAGCCTATCATCGCAGACCCGACAACTGGCCGGTGATCGCAAAGCAACTCGAACGTATGGTGTATCACCCCAATTTCAGCAATCATCCGGCATTTTCTCCACTACCACTCCGTTGCGGGGACGAGATTGTCCGCAATGATGGACAGATGGCGTTTCGGGTCCTGGCGGATCCCGCTGAGGCGGCAGCGGTGGAAGTGGAATTGACCATTGAGACGCTGGAGCGAAACGACGTGCTCACCATTCTTACCCCAGGTCGCGGTGCAATACTTCGAAACGAAGCCATGCTCCTCAACACTTTGACATCCCAGCCCATTGGTGAAATCTTCGACCGGGCATTCTATCAGCAGTGCATTCAACTTGCGCAGCAAATCGACTTGCATCAGTTTGACGACATGACAAATTTTACATAAGGAGCAATTATGAAAGTTAAAGTACCGGAACTGGACGATGACAGCAGGTTCCACGGCGATGTGTGCCCTGACGAACAGGGAAAAATGAAAGGAATCTACCATTTAAACGACCATGCCGCATTCCACTACTCTGTGCGTTGGCAAAAACCAGGGGCCGCCTACGGTTATCGGGGAACAGTCAGCATGCGAATTTCTGAGACAGATCAGATTGTGGAAAAGAGCGGTGCGCAAAAGCGCCGGGAAACACTGAAGAAAAAACAGCGCCGCAAAAAAGAAACACAGGAGAATAGTTCTCCGGGAGAGATGGTTGAACCCCTTGACTGCTCAGAAATCGTGCGCAATTCAAATGTGTCCTGCAGCATATTCCTCAAAGAGCGAAATGCTTGTTCTGCGCAGATCAAGGCAAAAATCGTATGTGCCGCCCAAGTGCTCTATGCGAAATACGGAAGTCTCCTGCTGGATCAGGCAGACAAGCACATTCCTATTGAACGGATGGCTTTTTCACTTGCGATTCATGTGCATCAGGATCGGTATGTTTGCAGTAAAACGAAAAATCCTAATTCTCAGACAGAGGCGAAGCGCAAGCTGTTAAAAGTGGCAGAGCTGCTGGGTGCCGTGGAAATTGGGAAAATCTCTGCCCGTCGGCTTGTCAGCGTCAAGCGCAATTTGGGTAGCCAATGGGAAGCGTACTTCAAAGAAGCACAGTCGTTTTTAAGCTTTGCCCTCATTTTGAAAAAGGACAGCGAATGTGAAAACTGTTTTTCTAAGTTTCTGGAGAAAAATTCCGGCACAAAACAGCGCAATACGGCATCGCTCCAAATTGCAGGGACTGATACGGACATTCTTTCCAGAATGGAAGAAGAAAAGCTGGATGCGTATCTTGCCGGCAGCGTTGAGAACGGTAAAATGATGGGCATCCTGCTGCTGAAGGAGGCCGGACTGACCAGCGCACAAGCGTGCAGCCTGACGTGGAAGGACCTGTTTTTCTATGTGGATGCGGCGCATAAATCCAGCGACTTGACGCAGATGCAGGAACCTCAAACCTTGTATCTGTCGCTCTGTAAAGAAGAAACCGCTGGCGCTACCCACGATTACACCTTCCCGGTATTTCCCTTTGGAGCAATGATCCTCTGCCAGCGGTATACGTTCCTGCGAAAGTCCTACTCGGAAACGCAGTTGCAAACGATGCTCGTTGTAACGTCCGAGGCAAACCCCAAAGAGGGCCTGTCGCCTGCAAACCTGACAAACTTTGCTCGCAATATCGTCAGAGATTTCGGCGTAAGCTACGCCGTACTGGCGGGTCTTAAAAGTGGGGAGCAGGGTGCTGGCGTCACCCTGCTCCTGCACACCTATGCCAACCGTCTGGAAGAAATATGCGGATTAAAAAGCGATCCGTCCATGCTGAAATTCATGAAGCACCAGTCCCTTACCAACCCCGTGCAGGCGGATCACTATCGGAGCTTTACGGATGCGACCGCCAGGAATTATTTGAATACCGTTATTCGGCGCGACTGCCGGACAACGGGCAATCGCAAGAAAACCCAGGCGGTCACACGCACAAAGTTTAACGAGGGCGAGCGGATCCTGATACCGCCCAAAAATCCGCAGTATAAAACCAAAGTCGTACTAACCGGCCGTTTAAAGCCGGGGCAAGGTATCACTGTTATTTCCCAGTTCGGATGCAGAATTGCCGCCGTCGTCAGGCCTGCAAAGTAAGGGAACTCTGCGCATTACAGATAACCGGCGAGAAAAGTCAATAAAAAGCAGTAGACGCGGCGAAAGAGATTCTCCAAAAAATCCGCTCCGTGGAAGGGAACTGATTTCGGATATGCTTCAATTTTCCGCACGGGCGCTTTCCACAAAGCGGTGATGACTGCCCACATGATGCTTTCACCTCAGGGTTGATTGAATCCAGATGGTCCTTTACAAAAAGAACAAAATTCGGAAGCGATGGCGTTCACACAAAGCAGCCTGCTTTTGTGAGAGACACAATCGGGAAAAGCAAGAGACCAGTTCTTGTGAAATAACGCTTTTCTCCAGCGGAGAAGTTGAAAAAATGTAGATATCACAGGCGATTTACCACCTGTCGCTTCGTCAGAAACGATTGGAACAGACGAGCCATAAATGTGCATTCCACACGGATTCCACATGCGGGACAAAACTGCCTGAAAAGCAAAAAAGAAGAAGCACTGAAAACATAGTGTTTTCAGTGCTTCTTCATGGTGGAGAATAGCGGGATCGAACCGCTGACCTCTTGACTGCCAGTATAGCTGTCGCTAATATGATGGTAAGGGAGCAGCGCCCACAATAAGCACTGCTCCCTAAAAATAAATTGTTCTATTTGCACTGAATTTGATCGTTTACACAGAATTTGGAACGCCCTCAATCTAACCCCATTTATTGAGAATAGCACTAGCTGCTTATTGCTTTTGCTTATTAATTTAAGTTACTGTCTCTTAAGCCGCATTTCTTTTTCATCTTTATCCATCTCGTCGATTCAGTTCATATCGACACCGGCGTGCTTCTTCCATCAGAGATGATCCCATAGTGCGTTTAGCAGCATGTCGGTATTGAGACTGAGGGAGGCCTAGACCTTCTTGGTATTTCCGAAATTTGCCTAAATCATTTCAGGGATAGGGGTATAGACCATTTTTCACATCAGTTGTTTCTACCCTTCAAATAATCTGAGCAATCGCAACTTTCGTCTAGTAGAATAAGCTGGAGAAAAGCTTACAGAGAAAGAATTGCCTTGGAAAGCTCAAATGCAAACAACCAATTCATTTCTCTTGTCGGATGATTGATATGATTGGAAAGAAGCGCATTTGTGTTAACCCCCAGATGGTTGAGTTCTTTCCAAATTTTATAGCAATCACATACAGGAACGTTCATCTCTCCACAGAGTACCTTTGCTGTATCGATATATGCATCTAAAACTCCGGTGTTCTGCACATTCGCGCAAGCCGCAGCAGCATCACGAATGACACCAGGCTGAATACGGCAGTCCACTTCTGTGTTCATCATATTCGGTGTCATGAACAGAACATCAATTTGATTCTGTTGCAGCGTCTGAATAATATCACGCAGTGCCGCAGAATAGGTTGCGATTCCATCCATCCCGTTTACAGAATCGTTCAACGCAAAGCAAACAACCGTGAGGTCGGAATGCATCGGTATAACATCACGTTTGAGTCTCTCTAAACCATGAACCGCGTTGCTTCCGCTGACACCTGCATTCAAAATGGTAAGCAGTGCATTGGGAAACAGAATTGACATGATCTTTGCAAAATCAGTTTCATATGCTGCACTTTGATCAAAAACGGGAACCATTTCATTATTTGCATCTGTATAAATTTCAAAACAACCCTGTGTGACGCTATCACCCAAAAAAGCGATCGATGCAGTGGGCTGATTCCAGTTGCCCTTGGAGCGAGAAACCAGCTTATCTACGAATTTCATACTGATGCTCCTTTAATCTAGATGGGAAATCTGTGTCATATCCGAATAAAAAGCTTCGGTGCTGCTTCCCGTGTGTTTTGTGAAGTAGGGACAGCCAGTGCCCACCACTTCTTACGTTTCACCGTAAATCTCTCGAATCTTGACCAGGAGAAGCTGCTGGGGCTTTGTCTGCATCGCCCGGCGCACTGCAATAGTAGCCTGACTCACTTATATGCAGAACTCGGCATACGGCATGAACCGTATATTGACCATGTCACAGTGTGATGAACTCATGTAATCGCCTCGGCTTCACTTTTTTCAGTCTTTTTCGAAAAAACCAAGGGCTTCTTTGAGGACCTTATTGGACTTTTGCAGATCTTCGTTTTTCTACATGAGCCTGCGCTCATTCTCGGAAAGCAGTGCATCCCGACGGATTCCACGGCCCACAAAGGCATGATCGCCGAATGCATTCCGTTTCTGACGCCACACGGCCACAGAGTAATACGGGATTCCCAACGGTTTCCGCTGCCTGCTTGACCCGAACCTCGTCGGACAGTTTGACTGCCTTTTTTGAATTCTTTATCTTATTTGCACGTGGTAAACGCCGCCCTGCCTTTTTCCTGCTCTATCACGTTGGGTGTTTACGCTTTTCACTTCTATGATATCCCACCATATATTATCATTACTACAAAACCAAGTGGAGAAGGAGTTTTTACAACGGAGGAGATAGAGAAAGAGCTGCCTGACAGGAACATTTATTTTCTGCAGTCAATTAATATCTTCCCAAGGTTTTTGCCAGACAACATCTTGGAATATGCAGCGTCTATTTCAGAAAGAGGCATGATATCGGAAATTAAGAGGGATAGGTCATATTTTTTGCTGAGAGTTTTTAAGGCGCTTATTCCATTCCGAAAATGTTCCTGTGTATAAAGCCTTGAGCCAATTATTGTTTCTTCCTTGAAAGATATTTTGCCCAATATAAATTCATATTTGGCAGAGGAAAGGCCCAGAGAAAGGATTCTGCCTCCGGCAGTACATACATCGGGTAATTGTAGTGCGGTAACCTTTGAACCGGTGGCATCGCATACCACATCAAAGCCTGTACTTTGTGTCAATTCCGCACAGCGCGTTAGAAGATCACACTCAACAGGATTAATCGTTAAAAAGCCAAACTGCTGAGCCAAATGAATTCGGTCTGCATTAATCTCTGATACGACGACGTCTCCGCCTAATTCGCGTGCCATAAGGGCGACTAACAAACCGATAGTACCAGCCCCAAAAACCAAAACGCGATCTCCCTTTTGGATACCAGCGCGATTACATACATGGTATGATACGGCTACTGGCTCCCCAAGTGCAGCTATTTCATCAGTTACCTTGGGATCAACCGGGATCAAATTACTGATCGGAACCTTGGTATATTCAGAAAAACCACCGTTAACATGAATGCCTAAGAGTTTTAAATTGTCGCAAACATTATAACGCCCTGCCTTACAAGGGGGGCACGAGCCACAGGGGAGAACGGGATTCATAACAACACGATCTCCAACCTGGAAATCTCCGTGGTATGAGTTTGGAAGTGCCTCAATCGTGCCTAAAATCTCGTGACACGGCACGACGGGCAGCGTTGCCGTAGGGTGCTGTCCACGGTAGACGGTCATATCGGAACCACAAACACCACCATAACGGACACGGATCAGGGCCTCTGCCTCACTGATTGTGGGAATAGCAAGTTCACAGAGCCCCAGACTCTGCACATCTTTTAAAACCGCTGCTTTCATTTGTCGTACTCCTATTCAGGGCTGCTTGCCGATATAGGCAAGGATGCCTCCGTCAACATACAAGACGTGACCGTTTACAAAATTTGAGGCCTCGGAAGCGAGAAAAACGGCGGGTCCCATCAGATCTTCTGGCGTACCCCAACGCGCTGCCGGCGTTTTGGAAATGATAAAGCTGTTGAAGGGACTACCCTCAACTCTTAAAGGTGCGGTTTGCGGTGTGGCAATATAGCCAGGCCCGATACCGTTACACTGGATATTATGTTCACCATACTCCGAACAGATGTTTCGAGTCAGCATCTTTAGACCGCCCTTTGCGGCAGCATATGCCGAAACAGTTTCACGTCCAAGCTCACTCATCATGGAGCATATGTTAATGATTTTTCCGTGGTTCCGCTGGATCATGCCGGGAATGACCGCTTTTGACACAATGAACGGCGCGTTAAGATCCACGTCGATCACCTTACGAAACTCCGCTGCGGACATTTCACACATGGGAATACGGCGAATGATTCCCGCGTTGTTGACCAAAATATCAATCGGCCCAACTTCGCGTTCAACCTGTGCCACAAACGAATCAACTGCTTCTTCGTTAGTCACATCGCAGACGTAACCGTGTGCCTCAATGCCTTTTTCCGCATAGGACGCCAAACCCTTGTTCACAAGCTCCTGATTAATGTCGTTAAAAACAATGGTGGCACCAGCCTGAGAAAAGCCGGTCGCAATTGCAAAACCAATTCCGTAGGAAGCACCTGTAATTAGCGCTACCTTGCCCTTCAAAGAAAATTGCTCTAAAATTGTAGACATATGATTACCTCCGACTTAAAATATTGGCATTATTTTAAAAACAACACCGTTGAGCACTTGACACGCAAGCACACTGTGTTTTATAATATGAAACGCAGTATCACTTTACGAAACTAAGTATAGCTCCGTTGACGTATGTTTGTCAATAGGAGAAGCGAATGAATCATAATATAAAATGTGTAGGAGGATAGAAATGACAACGACAAGTGGGAACGTACAGTCGCTTGAACGAGCATTGACACTTTTGGATGCTTTAGCGGAAATGCCGGATGGGGCGACGCTAAAAGCAATTTCCGAAAAAACAAATCTGAACAAGAGTACAGCGCATCGCCTTTTGCATACACTTATTGCATTCGGTTATGTTCAGCAAGAGGAGGAAAATGAGAAGTATTTCCTTGGCCTGAAATTATTGCATTTAAGCAATACACTAATTGAAGGAATGGATGTACACTCGGTTGCGCGTCCGTATCTAAAGGAACTCTGCGATAAAACAGGGGAATCAGTGCATCTTACCGTGCGTAATGGACCGTTTGCTGTGTACGTAGATAAGTTTCAGAGCAACACGAATTCTATTCGAATGTTCTCGCAAGTCGGTAAAGCAATTCCGCTGTATTGTTCCGCAAGTGGGAAGATTTTTTTGGCGTGGATGGAAAAACAAAAGGCAGAAGTTCTGTTGCAAGCGCAGCCGATGCATGCATTTACGAAAAATACAATCGTAGATTTTAATACGTTATTCCTTCAATTGTCAAAGGTACATGAGCAGGGGTATGCTATTGACTGGTTTGAGCATGAGGAAAATATCTACTGTGTAGCGGCGCCGCTTTTCGATCGCAATCAGAGAATTGTGGCTGCCATCAGTCTTGCAGGGACAAGCCTGCAATGCAGTCCGGAAAAAATACTGGATTATTGTGCTGAAGTTAACCGTGTTGGGGCCGCTATTTCAGAGAAGCTGGGGGCAACCCAATATCCGCATATCCGGGATTAGACGCATCTTTTCAACGATCCGAGGGTACCATTCATAATACAAAAAACGTCCCGGTTTCCTTTTTGCAGGAAGGCGGGACGATTCTTTTCTGTCATACTGCTGGGGCCTTCTCACGGTTAACCTAGTCAACACAGACAAAAAATTATGCGTTATTATATTGCTTTTCACGGATAGCAACTTATTGACATAATAAAAAAAACCTTTTATAATATTATTATCATTTCATAATACAAAAGCATATTTCATAATACGAAATTCGGAGGAAAGATAATGAAGGAGCAGTTGCGCGCAATGGGGATCATTCCGGTTGTGCGAATTGATCGGGCAGATCAGGCGGCAGATTTGGCGCAGGCACTGCGCAGCGGCGGATTAAATTGTGCGG
>Ga0183095_11378_pt1 | contig 19721 bp, 22 predicted proteins | sample BioMet4_FD_130346 | JGI IMG/M metagenome (GOLD analysis project Ga0183095, IMG submission 130346) | Microbial communities from bioreactor (seeded with sewage sludge) at LBNL, California, USA - Biofuel metagenome 4 (v2) (version 3) | ecosystem: Engineered > Bioreactor > Anaerobic > Unclassified ...
GTAGCAAGTATTGTAAGGGTAAAATTCACTCTCACCATTTTTGTTGACAAGGGTATTACCTGAAATCCGGTTACGCCAATATCAGGAGGACTTAAAGGATTAGTTCCGGGTTCATTACCCATACTTTGGGTTTCTTGATAGAACCCATAATCATTTGTTTGAGGGTATTTTTTACAAAAGAAGCTTTTTCTTCTGGCACCACCTAAACCATAACAGTGTATAATACACCGGTCACCTACTTTTTGTATTTTAGCAGTAGTAGTATGCAAAGTTAGCTGATATTCTAAAATTGCCAATAAATCACGGCTGACCCTGCCCAAATAGATATGGTCATTAACGCTGTCAATGTTTTGCCAAATGGTTATCATGCCTTGAGAGAATCCCGAAAAAAGCATGGCAAGTACAAGCAGAAGAAAATTTAGTTCGAGAAAGAGACTGCCTTTTTTCTTAGTCATAGGTCACTATCGTCAACAACGGTTCAACCTTGCCCTGCAGGAATACTTTTATCTCAATCTGTCTAATATTCCCTCTGACGGGCAGCATGCTCTCCGTTACTTCCATTCTTAAATCGTCTGCTTCACAGTTTGATATTTTCTCGCCTAAGTGGAATTTGGCCATGGTTTCTTGTGCCAAATTCATAGCTTGGTGCCATTTTCTTTCTTTCACCAACAAACCTATCCCAAATCCATAACCGGCCATAATGCCAGTTAAACTGATGCAGGTAGTCATAATGCCCAAGAGTAAGGGAATAAGTAAAAATCCTTTAGCATATTTATTCACCACTCATCACCAATCTTCCAGTAACCGGCTGTACTCTTATATGTTTACTATAAGAAGGTATCAGACTGCTGGCAACAGTATACGTGGCCTTGGGGCCATATAAGCCCACCGGGAAAAAAGATAATTTTAACGGACCCATGAGATTTACGCAAGATAAAGATAATGAAGATAACATAATATTTTTCTTTACTCTGAAAGCATCTACAATATCATATTCGCTTCCTTGGGGAGCCAAACACAATAACAATAACATATGTCCTTGATACCTGGCTCTAGTTTGCATAAAACCAACTTGATGGGAAAGCATTTTTCCTGTCTCGGCAACCTGAGTTTGTTCATTTTTACAAACTAACTTTAAAAAGAAAGGCACAAGATTTAACTCCAGAACTGCCAGCATTCCCAGTATTATAAGCACTTCGACCAACCCGAAGCCCTTTGCTTGCTTAAGAGTTCTGTATTTTGTCTTTTGCCTTGGAGCCTGCTTACTTTGAGTCCGCCGTTCCTGAAGTGAAATGCGTACCATTGCTGGCCTCGCCTTTTGCTATACCATTTTTTGCATCAAATTCTATTTCCTTATACTCTTTGTTCGGTAAATAACCGTCTTTTACCAATATCTCTATACTGTCAGGATATTTACCGGTGTCCAGTTTATATATTTTAGCGGCACCTGTAATCATAGTTAAATTGGTCTTAAGCTGTGTATCAGAAGACCTTTTCATAGCCATCTCTATGGAAGGAATAACAGCCATTATCAAGGAACCAATAATGGCTAATACAGCAACAACTTCAATTAGTGTAAAACCTCTGGTGTGACTTGAGTGAGATAAGTTCTTTTTCACGTAGTGCATAAAATTGCCTCATTTCCTTTAAAATTCCGTAAACTTGTTCAAAAGGTCGTAAACCGGTGCCAGTAGGAAACAAAAACCACTGCCTACAATAAGTGCCAGGATAAGGAGCAAAACCGGTTCTAAAATAACTTTAAAGTCTTTTAACCCTGCTTCCAGATCCCCATCTAAAAGATGAGCTGCCTCTGTCAGCATAATATCTAAGTTCCCGCCGTTTTCGCCGATGAAGATAAATTCCCTGGTTACTCTGCTAAACATTCCTTTATGTAAAGTCGCTGCTTCTCCCAGAGAATTGCCCAATAATACTTTTTCTTTGATTTTATGATTTTCCCTTCTCAGTTTTCCCTGAGGCAGTGTGCCTTCAACAAGGCCTAGTGCTTTATACAATGTAATACCACTGGTAAGAAGTATTCCCAATAGTCGACAACAGCGAATCTCCAGAAAAGTTTTATGGTAGTTTCTGATAATCGGTAAATTTAGGAAAAGAACCGGCAGCTTTTTACGATAGCTTATGCAGCATAGGCAAAACATTACCCAAAATATTCCGATAATTTTAGGGGACATTTTCAGTATTTCCACCGTTTCTATAACTCTTAAAAGAAATTCTCCGGTCTTAATGCCCAGTGCCACGTATACTTTACCAAACATCGGCAAAACTTCAAAAGCAAAATAACCCATAGTTAAAAAAGTCAAAACAAGAACCAGACCCGGATAAAGACAAGCATTAAAAAGAAAACGCTTCGTTTCCCTTTCTTTAAGATAATAACCGGACAATTCTTCCAGCATCATAGCCAGCTGCCCACTGGTTTCACCTGCTTCTATTACCTGAGCAGATAAAGAACTGAATTCTAAGGGCTGCTTGCGAATTGCTATAGAAAAAGACAAACCTTTTTCTAAATCAGTTTGCAGTATACTGCAAACTCTCCCGATATTTTGAGAAGACTTTTCCTCTATTAGTTCCAATCCTCGCAAAAGGGGAATCCCTCTATTCAATAAAGCAGCTAGTCTGCCAAAGAAGAGTCCTTTCTGTTTATCCGACAAATGTACTATTCTAGACAAAAGACCTTTTGTGCCATGTTGTGCTCTCTTTATTTCTAATACGTACCCGTATTTATCACGAACAAATTCTGCCACATTCCATTGATTTTCTCCCCAATGGTTTCCCGTGAAAATACGACCTTTTTTATCACAGCCCCGCCAACTATATAAGTGCAAAATTCACCTCCTTTTCTCGGGTGCTACTATCTACTTCTGCTTTTTCATAATATTTCCTTTATTTTTCTCTATGTTTTTTCTTGTTTTTTATTATTTACAATTTACTACATACATCTTGCAGTCATAGCTCTTACACTATGGGTACAAAAGCCTTAACTATCTTTAGATACAAAAAAGCTGTAGCTAAATGATAAAATCATCATTAGCTACAGCTTTGTTCTTTATTCTATTTTTTTTCTTTGTCTCGCTTCAGCATGGTTTGAATTTCCTGCATAAAGTTGTTAACATCGGCAAATTGCCGGTAAACTGAAGCAAATCGAACATAGGCAATCTGGTCAATTTTTTCCAAATGTTTCATAACTGTTTCGCCGATAATAGAAGAAGTAACTTCATTATCTCCTCTGCTTCGCAATTCCTGCTCAATGGCAGCAGCAAAGCCCTTGATTTGCTCAAAAGAAAATGGCCGCTTCTCAAATGCCTTTAAAAGACCGGAAAAAAGCTTTTGATTGTCAAATAGTTCTCGTCTTCCGTCTTTCTTCATAACATACAAGGGAGTTTCTTCGTACTTCTCGTAAGTGGTAAAACGACGACCACAGCTGGGACATTCCCGACGACGTCTGATAGAAGTTCCATCGTCTATAGATCTGGAATCAACTACCCTTGTATCCTCACTGGAACAAAATGGACACTTCATTTTTCACTTACCTCGTTTCCCAATTATTTGCTGCGAATCCAAGGTGGAATCTCCGTGGAAGGAACGGCAAAGCCGCCTACAGGAGAAGTGGTTTCTTTTTTGCTACCAAAAGTAGTGTGTTTTGCTGTTTCAGGTTTAACGAAAGGTACAGCCTTTGGTGTACCAACAGTAGTGCCCTTCTTACCATCAATACCTGTAGCAATTACAGTTACTCTTATTTCGTCATCCAATGCTTCATCAATAGTAGCACCAAAGATAATCGTAGCATCAGGATCTACTGCATCAGTAATAATCTTGCATGCTTCATTAACATCAACTAATGTCAAATCCTTGCCGCCGGTAATATTTAACAATACACCATGAGCGCCGTCAATAGTACTATCCAGCAAAGGACTCTTGATTGCAGCTTCAGCAGCACTTGTAGCGCCGCCTTCTGCCTTAGCAGAACCAATACCCATCATAGCACTGCCTGCGTTGGTCATAATAGTTTTAACATCATTAAAGTCCGCATTAATAAGACCGGGAACACTGATTAAATCAGTAATTCCTTGTACACCTTGACGAAGAACATCATCGGCAATCCTAAATGCTTCCAGCATGGTAGTTCTTCTATCTACTACTTGCAGCAAACGATCATTAGGAATTGTAATTAAAGCATCAACCTTAGCTTTTAAATTAGTAATACCTTGTTCTGCTGAATTATAACGACGTCTGCCTTCAAACGTAAACGGTTTAGTTACGACGCCTACAGTTAAAGCACCTGCTGCTTTTGCACATTCAGCAATAATATGTGCACCGCCTGTACCGGTACCGCCGCCCATGCCGGCAGTAATAAATACCATATCTGCGCCTTTTAATGCTTCAGCAACTTCATCCTTAGATTCTTCGGCTGCCTTTTCACCAACTTCAGGATTAGCGCCTGCACCCAAACCCCTGGTAATTTCTTCGCCTATTTGAATTTTAGTAGGAGCCTTAGAGAGAAGCAGTGCCTGAGCATCACAGTTTACTGCAATAAATTCTACACCCTGCAAACCGGATTCAATCATACGGTTAACGGCATTATTACCGCCACCACCTACACCTACAACTTTGATTTTAGCTAATGGCTCATCTTTCTTACTTTCTAAATCGAACATGTTTTATGCTCCTCCTTAAACTTTTATGTCAAACTTGCAATGAGAATATACTACAGATTATTATATCATTAAGACGGGATATTTTCACGCTTTATTGTAACTTTTTTTATTTTTTTAGATACAAGCGCCTGATTATGGCAATATTATCAAAAATTCTTAAGCCAAAGGCTAAAACCGCTACATAATAAAGGTCTATACCCAGGCGAATGCCACAGTAACAAAGAAAAGCGGCAAATATACCATTGACAAAGAATCCTGAAATAAAGACCTGACTGTCATAGCATCCTTCTTTAACAGCTCTTATTCCTCCGAAAACAGTATCTAAAGAGGCCATAAGTGCTACCGAAAGAAGTTTAACATAGGCCTGGGGAATAATGGGAACATACAATCCCAGAACAATACCTAAAACAACACCAATTATAAGGATGATAATCACTTGGTCTCACCTTCTTCTGCCTTTATCTGTGGCTTAGCAAACTCATAATGTCTGGTGCCTTTAAAGGCCGGAACGGTTAGCTTATCGCTTTTTTCCACTTCTACGGATATGCCCCAGAATTTCAAGGTTTCAATAACTCCGCCCCTAAGTTTCAAGGCACTTTCCAAAGTTTCAGGTTTGCCAATAGCCACAATAACATAAGGCGGTGAAAATCTATTGTTGTTAACAGAAACAGTAGGTCCGGCACAACGAATTTCTGACACATCCAACAGTCTTTCTTTATTAATACAAATTGCTTCTGCACCTGCTGCTCTGAGTTCATTAATCAGCCTTAATAGATCATCATCATGGATAATATATAGATTAGGATTCTCTCCGGGTTTATGGACTACTTTACTATCATCTACCGTTACCTTAATTCCCGGTCCTTCCATAGGAAGTTCTCCTGCTTTAGACTTTAGATTTTGTATCTCTTTGGCTAAAGTTTCATTACCGGATTTATCTTCCAGTTTTTTAACTTTTTCTTCCATAATCCTATTTTCTTTTTCAGCTGCTTTCAGTTTTTCCACCAGATTCTCAGCCCTTTCCTGAGCAATAGTGTTTCTGGCTTGTTCGGCACTGCGAAATTGGGTGGAAAGCATGGTTCCCAGTATGACACAAACTATAAACAATAAAACTTTTGCTTGTTTTCCTTGTAGCATCCCCTGCGTTCCCTCCTTTATTGTAATTTAACATATGGTTTGTCATAAGTTAAATCAATATATTTTGCTTTTATAGGTTTAGTTTCAAGTTCTTTACAAACAATGGTGAATGTAGCCATCTTTTTTATAGCATTTTCCGGTGTTCCCAGAATAACAGGAACACCATTTTTTAAAAACACTTTGATACTGCCTTCAGGACTTAAAGAAATTTCTACAATACTTTTGGTAACAGCTGTATCCAGCTTTCCCAAAAATTCAATAAGGCCTTTGATTTCTTCATCCTGTACCATGTCTCCTGCATAAACATTGCCAACCTTCCAGCCGGAAACAAAAGGGGCCGAAGCATCTTTAATACCATTACCTACCGACAGCACATGCCCGCTATATGATATTTTGGCAAATCCGTTATAGGAACATTCTGCATATATTGCCGGTTTTCTTTCTTTCACTATTACATGAAGAACATTTGGCAAGGAATATTTTGTAGTTACTTTTTCTATACGTAAATCATGAGATAAAATATGTTCTAACTCACTGCGATTAATATTGAATAAGTTAACCGGTTCATGGATATTGGCAACTTTTTTAACTTCTTCTACGGTAATAGTTTGACCATTATCTACCACGATTTTTCCAAAAGCTAACCAAGGTCTATGTAAGAAAAAATACAATCCGCCAAAAACACATAGAGAGCAAATAACCACCAAAATAATTTTGGGTTTATTATAATGACGATTGTTGCGGCGCTGGGCATTTATACGTTCTTCAGTTGTCTGCACCGCTGCCACCTCCTATTAATATCTTGCGGTCTTCAGCATTATTTCACACAGGTCAGGGAAAGTCAATCCCATAGGTGTTGCCATCTTTGGTACAAGACTGGTAGCAGTCATTCCCGGAACTGTATTTACCTCTAAGACAATAGCATCACCATTATCTGCCAACATCAAATCTGCTCTGGCCACACCTCTGCAGCCCAGTGCTTTGTATGCTGCCAAAGCATAACTTTGGAGTTTCTTAGTAGTCTCTTCATCAAAAGGAGCCGGACATGTTTCTACGGTAGCACCTTCGGTGTATTTGGAATCATAATCATATACACCACTCTTAGGTTCAATCAAAACCAAAGGCATGGGCACAAAACCTTTTTCTGTTTCAAGAATAGCTCCTGCTACTTCTTTTCCCGTAAAGAAAGCTTCTACTAAAATATCTGTATCGTACACAAAAGCATCCGCAAGAGCTTTAGCAAGATCTTTTGCCTCTTTTACAATCGTCACACCTATGCTGGAACCTTGAGAAGCCGGTTTTACAACTACAGGGAGCCCTAATTGGTCAATAATTTCTTCAGCACATGCTTCATTGGTTTTCTTGACATTCTTTGTGATATAGAGACATTTTGCTGTAGGTACATGCATAGCTTCAAAAATACGTTTAGTATAAAATTTGTTCATACCAAGAGCACTGGCTAATAAACCCGGTCCTGTATAAGGTATTTTCAGCATTTCCAGACATCCTTGCATTCTGCCATCTTCCCCATAAAGTCCATGAACAGCATTAAACACTACTGTAGCACCGCATTCTTTTAACTGCTTAGCAAAGTTTTTAGGGTCTAAATCAATTTCTGTTACGTCGTAGCCTTTCGTTTTAAGTGCATCCATAACTGCATGGCCGGTGCGAAAAGAAACTTCTCTTTCCTTGGAAGGACCGCCCATTACTACTGCTACTTTTTCAATTTTATTCATTTTACATTTGCCCTCCCTTGTAATTTTTTCACTAGTGCTTCAGCAATTTTATAACCATCGCCGGCACCTACGGTCATAATTAAATCTCCTTCTTGAACTTCTTTTTCCAGATAATCTTCGATTTTTTCCGGGCTGGTCATATAAAGGACCTTTTGTCCGGTAGTATCTTCAATTTTCTTAGCAAGCATTTCGCTGTTCACACCCGGAATGGGTTCTTCGCTGGCAGCATATATGTCTGTAAGAATTAATTGATCGCAATCCGCAAAAGCTGTTGCGAATTGGTCCAATAACAGTTTCGTTCTGGTATAACGATGGGGCTGAAAAATACAAATCAATCTTTTAGGTTTAGTCTGTTTTGCCGCTTGCAAAGTAACTTTGATTTCCGTAGGATGATGAGCATAATCATCTACAATCCAAACTCCGTTAATTCTTCCTTTGGTTTCAAAACGGCGTTTTGCTCCATGGAAACGTTCCAAAGAAGCTAAAACACTTTCTAACTTAATGCCTATTTCTCTAGAAGCAGCAATTGCTCCTAAAGCATTTAAAACATTATGACGACCCGGAATCACTAAATGAGCCTGAGCCAGTTTTTCTTTATGGTAACATACATCAAAATGAGTTCCATCAGTACTGAATATGATATTTTCCGCTGTATAGTCTGCTTCTTTATCATCTATGGCATAAGAAATATAGCTTTTCGTTGTGGCTGCCGCTAAAGCTTTTACTTTAGGATTATCAAAACACAGAATAGCTTTGCCACCCTCTTTTAAGTTATCCACAAACTGAGCAAAAGCTTCCTGAATTTTTTCCACACTGCCGTAATGATCCAAATGGTCATTTTCTATATTAGTAATCACTTCCAGCCATGGATGAAACTTGAGAAAGGAACCGTCACTTTCATCGGCTTCTGCAATAACAAAATCGCTTTTGCCGTTCAGGGCATTGCCGCCCAGGCTGGCTACAATACCGCCGATTACAACTGTTGGGTCAACACCTGCTTCATAAGCTATACAGGAAAGCATGGAGCTAGTGGTAGTTTTGCCATGAGCTCCGGCTACGGCTACACCTTTGTGTTTATTCATTAAATAAGCTAAGACATCACTTCTGTGCAAAACAGGAACCTGTCTTCTTTTTGCTTCAACTAATTCCGGATTGTCTGGGTGAATAGCGGAAGAAATTACCACTGCTTCTGCACCTTCAATCTGACAAGCAGCATGACCGATGAAAACAACTGCTCCTTCTTTAGCTAAACAGGTAGCAATATAACTGGCCTTGCTGTCAGACCCTGAAACATGATAGCCTCTTTTAATCAACACGTAAGCCAAAGCACTCATTCCTACTCCGCCTATACCTATAAAATGCACATTTTTAACAGTTCCTAAATCAAGCACTTGAATCTCCTCCTAGTTTTTCTTTACAAGTTCTAATGCACCCTTCGCAATATCCATAGCAGCATTTGGTTTACTTACTGCTAAAGCAGCTTTATGCATATTCTCCAAAACATTCTGCTCTGTCAACATTTTTTCCAGTTTAGGCAGAAGGTTTTCTCCTTGCAGCTCCTTATCCAGAATAACTTGAGCTGCTCCTTGTTTTTCTAATGCTCTGGCATTAAATTCCTGATGATTAGCCGTAGCATAAGGATAAGGAATCAAAATAGCAGGAATTCCCTTTACCATAAGTTCAGCCAGACCAATAGCTCCTGCCCTGGAAACAGCCATATCTGCTACTGATAATGCCTTAGGCATTTCATGAATATATGGCAGTACTTTAATATTTCCTGCTGCCAAAACTCCTTCACCCAGCTTGGCAACGTAGTTTTCATAGTCCAGTGTACCGGTAGCATGGAGAACTTGTACATCACTGCGGCCTGCCAGCTTTTGTTCTACAACCAGCATAGCATTATTAATGCTTCTGGCGCCTCGTGAACCACCAAAAACCAAAAGAGTTTTTTTATTGGGATCAAGGTCAAAAGTTTTAAGACCTTCCTCCCGATTATCTGCAAGGATTTCTTTACGTACAGGATTGCCTGTATAAATTTTTTCGGCTTTTCCCGCAAAAGCTTTTGCCCCTTCTTCATAGCCCAAAAAAATTTTATCCACAAAACGAGAAAGGATTTTATTCGTAACTCCCGGCATGGCATTCTGTTCCTGGACACAGGTGGGAATACCTTTAACAGCAGCCTGCCAAAGAATGGGCCCGCAGACATACCCTCCTGTGCCAATAGCCAGATCAGGTTTTAGTTTATTTAAGATCTGTCGTGCCTCCCATAACCCGGCAAAAAGTTTTTCGGCTGAAACCAGTGTGGATAATCCCAGGTGCCGCTCGAACCCTGCTACGGTAATAAATTCCAACGGATAACCGTATCTTGGCACAATATCTTTTTCCAGGCCCTTCTTAGTTCCCACGAACACAATTTCTGCATCAGGTCGTAATTCTTTTATGCAATTTGCAATGGTAATGGCCGGATAAATATGTCCTCCTGTACCACCACCGGAAACAATAATTTTCACGATTTAACCTCCCAAAGTCAATGAGGTAATTTATGTACCAAATCTTTGAATACTTCCCCTCTTTGAGGGAAACTATCGAACATATCATAAGACGAACAAGCAGGTGATAGCAACACTACTTCCGGCACTTTAGCAAGATCATAAGCTTTTTTCACACCATCAGCAAAGGTATTAACTAAATAAATATGTCTTACACCAGCTTTAATAGCAGCCTCGTTAAACCGGGCCTTTGCCTCACCCAATAATATTAGAGCATCTGTTTTTGTTCTTACAAGCTCCATGAATTCTGCCAAATCCGTCATCTTATCATGCCCACCGGCAATTAAGACAATATGTCCATTCTTAAAAGCTTCCAATGCTTTTATAGCTGAATCTGTATTGGTAGCTTTAGAATCATTATAATAAGGAATGCCTTTTATAGTTTCTACATATTCCAAACGGTGTTCTACGCCCTTAAATGCTTTTAGAACCTTTCCCATATTTGCAAATGTTACTCCTGCAAAATAGGCACAGGCAATTGCCCCTAAAGCGTTCTGTTCATTATGAGCGCCGAATATCTGCATATCTTTTACTGCACAAATCACCTGTTTTTTACCTTCCCAGGCAAAAACAAAGTTGCCGTTTTCCATATAAGCGCCCTCAGGTAAAACATGCTTGCAGCTAATAAAGCAAACTTTTCCCTTGGCAGCCTTGGCGAAGCCACGAACTATTGGGTCATCGTCATTTAAAATAACCACGTCTTCTTTAGTCTGGTGAGCAAAAATGTTTGCCTTAGCCTTAATATAGTTTTCCATTGTCTTATGACGCTCAATATGGTCAGGGGTAATATTTAAAATTAAGGCAATATTAACCCTTAATGTTGTAATGGTCTCCAGTTGAAAGCTTGATAACTCTGCGGCTATATAAGAGTCTGCATCCAAATGTTCTGTTTCTTTAGATAAAGCCAAGCCAATGTTACCGCCAGTTGCCGTCTTAACAGGCAAAGTTTTCAGCATTTCCCCTACTAAAGTAGTGGTTGTAGTCTTTCCGTTCGTGCCTGTAATACCAACCCATTTGCCTTTATATAAACGTCCTGCTTCTTCTGCCTCGCCGATTATTTCCAAGCCTAACTGTCTAGCTTTGGTCACAACAGATGTAGTCAAAGGAATGCCGGGAGAAATAATAAACAATTTTGTTTTAGTCAAATACTCCGTTGGATTGATGCCACAAATAAATTTGCCGCCATTTTTTTCCAAAGCAGCGATAATAGTCTGGGACATATCTCTTGCCGTATCATTATAAAGAATAACCTTTTCGCCTTTATCGGCTAAGATTTCTGCTACTCCCTGCCCACTGATACCTGCGCCATACACGAAAACATATTTTTCTTTTGTCATGCTTAATTCCCCCTCTTTATCTCAGAACAAATAAAATTGCTCCCAGCAAAGAAAACACAAAACTAGCTATACTAAAACGTAACACCACAACAGGTTCCGGCATGCCTCCCAATTCAAAATGATGATGCAAAGGACTCATGCGAAAGATTCTTTTACCACCTGTATGTTTGAAATAAGCTACCTGAATAATAACTGATAAAGCTTCTGCCACATATACGCCGCCAATTAAAATCAGCAAAAGTTCTGTATGAGTTAATAGTGCCAAAGCAGCAATACCGCCGCCTAAAGCCAAAGAGCCTGTATCACCCATGAAAATTTTAGCAGGATAGTGATTAAATATTAAGAAACCTATGCAAGCTGCAGCTATGGTCATGGCAAAATTTCCCGTACTCAAATCTTTTTCCAAATAAGCGATAAAAGCAAAGCACAAAGCAACGGGAACTGTAACCAAAGAAGCTAAGCCGTCCAGGCCATCCGTCAAATTAACTGCATTGGTAGTACCAACAATAAGTAAGATAGCAAAAATATAATAGCCAATTCCTAGGTCAATAATCTGATTAAACCCGGGAATCCAGATAAGGGAACTGCCCGGTGTCACATCTCCCGGCCTAATTAAAAATACTATAGCAGCCAAAATCTGTAAAAAGAACTTTTGTTTTGATGTAAGTCCTAAATTCCTTTTGCGGACAATTTTAATAGCATCATCAATAAAACCAATAAGGCCATAGGCCACTACCAGCCAAAGTCCTGCTCCCAACCTGGGTGACATGGGACACCACAGAAAGCTGGCTGCCAGTATAGCTAAAATAATAATAATACCACCCATAGTGGGAGTACCATTCTTTTTAAGGTGTGCCTTAGGTCCGCAATCCCTAACGCTTTGGTCACAGTGCCATTTGCGCATTGCTTTAACAATAAAAGGCCCTGTCAGGGCACAAATAATCAGACTGGTCAGAAAAGCTCCCAAAACTATAAAATACATTATTTTCCTTCTTCCTTCTTGAATACTAAGTCTATTACTTTATCCACAGCCATGGAATGACTGCCTTTAAACAGAACAACATCAAAAGGCTTTACTATTTTTTTCAAAACTTTTGCTGCTTCCGTCCGGTCTTTTACATGATAAACCTGTACGCCTTTTTTTGCAGCACTTTCGCTGATAGCTCTTGCCTCACATCCATAAGTAATAAGACAGCTAACATCTGCAGCGGCCGCATAACCGCCAACTTTAGCATGAGCTTCTTTAGATGTTTTTCCCAGTTCCAGCATATCACTCATAACTGCCAAGGCTCTGCCTTTACCCTGTGCCTCCACTACACTTTTAAGTGTCTTGCAGGCCGCTTCCATAGAAGCAGGACTGGCATTATAGGCATCATTAATAACAGTTACATCACCAAAATGGAGTATTTCTTGACGTTTCCCTGTCATCACAATATTATGCAAAGCATGAGCAATGTCTTTATCAGGAACCTGGTAAATTTCTGCCACAGCAATAGCTGCCAAAGCATTCATAACATTATGTTCACCCAATAGTGGCATCACTACATCTTGGGTTTGCTTCGTCAGTGCACTTTTATAAGAAAAATGTGTATCTTTACCGCTTATTTTCACGTTAAATCCCTTAATTGCACTATTTTTTATTATACCATATCTAGTGATATTTGCGCCAGTAGTCATTTTAGAAACAAAGACATCATCATTATTAAGGATAGCATGATTTTGAGGTCCTAAATTCTCCAAAATCTCACTTTTGGCTTTAGCAATATTTTCAATACTGCCTAAAAGTTCTATATGGGTATCGCCTACATTGGTTATAACCACTGTGTCAGGGGCAGCTAAAGGTTTCATGGCACGAATCTGCCCAAGGCCTCTCATGCCAATCTCCACTACGGCAAAATCCGTAGTGGGAGTAATGGTCAAAAGTGTCTTGGGCAGACCTATTTCATTATTAAAATTAGCTTGTGTCTTTATTACATTAAATTTTTCTGCCAGACAAGCAGCGATTAAATCTTTTGTGGAAGTTTTGCCGTTAGAACCGGTTATGGCAATAACTTTAACCTTTTTCATGCTTTTACGATAAGTTTTGGCTATTTGCTGATAGGCAGCCAGCGTATCTTTGACTAAAAAAGTCTTAGCCGGGTCTGTTCCCACTTCTTTTTCAACCAGAACTGCTCCCGCGCCCTGTTCCAAAGCTTTCTTGCAATAAGTATGCCCATCGAATTTTTCGCCTTTTAATGCTACGAAAACTTCTCCCGGCATAATCGTTCTGGAATCGGTGGTAATACCCGTGTATTCAGTATCAAGAAGAGCACTTGTTACTGCTCCCGTTGCCTCAACAATTAATTTAGCCTTAAACATTTCAATTCCCCTTTTTGAAATAATCCCTCACAACTTCACAGTCATCAAAATGAATGGTCTTATCTCCTAGTATTTGATAATTTTCATGGCCTTTGCCGGCTATCATTATAACATCATCCGCCGCTGCATGGGAGAGGGCAAAATAAATTCCTTCCCTCCGGTCTGTAATCTTATGTATTTCCTTAGTAGCAGGAGCTCCTGCCAACCCTTTTTCAATATCGCTGATAATTACTTCCGGATCTTCACTGCGAGGATTATCACTGGTTACAACCAGTTTATCAGCTAATTCCAAAGCAATTCTTCCCATAATAGGCCGCTTTTTGTTGTCCCGATCGCCGCCGCAGCCAAAAACTACCCACAATTTTCCTTTAGTAATCTGTCTGGAAGTACGCAGTACATTATCCAGACCATCCGGAGTATGGGCATAATCTACAATTACAGTAAAGGGCTGTCCTGCCTCTACCAATTGGAAACGTCCCTTTACTCCTGTAAATCCGTCCAAGCAGCTCATAATAACCGTTGGGTCGATTTTTTCTGCAATGGCTACACCAACTGCCGTCATAATATTATAAACGTTAAATTCCCCTGTAATGTGCAGCAAAAGATCCATATCACCATCAGGTGTATGAAGGTTCAGTTTCATATGTTTTGCCCCAACAGTAAAACTTAAAGGATAAATGTCATTGGTATCACCTTTACCATAGGTAATAACCTTTGTTTTCGTCCTATCCATAATAATCTTTGAACTGGGATCATCCATATTGAAAACTGCCGTTTTATTAGGTTTATTTCCTTTATGCAAGTTCGTAAAAAGCAAGGCTTTAGCTTCACGATAGTTTTCCATAGTTCCATGAAAATCCAAATGGTCCTGAGTTATGTTCGTAAGTGCCGCTACATCAAATTCAATGCCTGCTACTCTATTTAATGCTAAAGCGTGAGAAGATACTTCCATCACAACATAATCACACCCGGCCTGAACCATCCTATACAGATTTCTCTGTAAATCCACCACATCAGGAGTTGTATTATGACTGGTTTCAATTTTGTCTTCAATCATAATATTTATCGTACCGATCAATCCGACTTTAAACCCTGCTTTACGCAAAATCATTCTTATTATGTTAGTAGAAGTTGTTTTGCCGTTGGTACCGGTCACACCAATCATCCGCAATTTTTTCCCTGGATAGTCGTAGAAGAAAGGAGCAATAGCAGTCATAGCTTCTTCGCTGCTAGAAACTTTAACCACGGTTAAACCATCTCGCGGTTTAGTATCTTCTTCCACTAAAACAGCTACTGCCCCTGCGGCAACTGCCTTATCAATATAATTATGTCCATCTGTATGAACACCTTTAATGCAAACAAATAAACTGCCCTGTTGCACAGTTCTTGAGTCTATGGTGATATCTGTAATTTCTTTTGCTGTGGTGCCGCTTAATACCTTAGCCTTTGGCAAAAGTGCCAGAATTTCTTCTAAGTTTTTAACCATTTTTCTGCCTCCTTGGATTGTTATACAAAAAGCAGCCTTAATGGCTGCTTTAAACAAACTGATACCCATAAAACAAAAGTTTATTTTTTGGCATAAGCATAACCATCGTAATCAATCTTATCGCTATTCATATGTACATATATATTACTTCTAGCTGTGCTCATACCTAATTTGCTGCTAGCAATAGCAGTAATTCGCTCCGGACTGCTTAATCTGTCTACATCTAACTTTAAAGTTTGATTTTCTCCCAAAAGAGTAGCTTCCTGCTTTTTCAAGTTAACCAAATTACTGGTTTTCACTACATAGAATTCGCTGATCGCCACATTGCCAAAATAGCATAGAACACCCACTAGGAACAAGAAAATGACCTGATGTCTTAAAGCTCTGTAATTATCATGTTTTACAACTTTCTGCGGAGCTTCTTGCTGGGGCTCTTTTTTATATTTATCATCATAGGCATAATTGTCATATGCGTAGTTATCATAGTTATAATTTCTTGCCAGCATCCTTATAATCCCCCTGTTTAGATTTTTACTGCACCTCGCAGTCTTGCACTACGAGATCTGGGATTTGCTGCTAATTCTTCTTCAGTCGGTACAAATTCTTTTAATTTTTTTACGGTAGGCTTTTTACCACATACGCACACCGGTAATTCAGGTGGACAGGTACAACCTTTGGCCAATTGCTTCAAGGTGTGTTTCACAATCCTATCCTCGAGGGAGTGAAAAGTAATGACCCCTATCCGTCCACCCGGTGCCAGGCGATCCACAGCATCGGTTATAACTTGAGCTAAAATTCCTAATTCATTGTTGACTTCGATACGGATTGCCTGAAATGTACGTTTGGCGGGATGAGGACCATCCTGTCTCGCGCCTTTTGGTATTGCTTGTTTTATTACTTCTACCAATTCTGCGGTAGTTGTAAACGGTTTTATTTTACGTTGTGCTACAATAAACTTAGCAATGCGTCTGGCCCAACGTTCTTCTCCGTAATTATGAATAACGTCATCCAGTTGCTGCTCTGTGTAGGTATTTACTACATAAGCCGCGCTTAATTTTTGTCTGGTGTCCATTCTCATATCCAGTGGTCCGTCGTGCATATAAGAAAAGCCACGTTCCGGATCATCCAGCTGATAGCTGGACACACCTAAATCAAAAAAAATACCTGTAATTTTATCTATTCCTAAATCATCTAATACCTGAGTGAAATTTTTAAAGTTAGAACGAACAATATCTACGTGGCAAGTCAGTCCTTGCATCTTCTCAGTAGCTGCTGCAATAGCATCTGCATCCTGATCAATGCCTATTAACCGGCCTGAAGCTGAAAGAAGCTGGGCAAAATGGAAAGAATGTCCGGCGCCCCCCATAGTACAGTCTACATAAGTGCCATCTTTATCTGTAATTAGCCAATCAACGCTTTCATTTAACAGCACGCTTGTATGCTTAAATTCCATGTGCTCCATCCAATCTTTGCTTACTCAAAATCAAGCTCTTCCACTAATTCCACAACATCTTTTTCTACTTTAGCATTATACTCAGCATAGCGCTTAACATCCCAAATTTCTGCTTTAGCGCCTACACCTACAATCAAGGCTGTAACATCTAATTTAGCATAACTCCTCAAATTAACCGGCAAAAGGATTCTTCCCTGTTTATCCGGTTCTGCTTCTACTGCACCACCAAAAATAAAACGAGAAACGTCTCTTTCTTTTTGTTTTGGCATCATTTTCTGGGCAAAACTATTTTTCAATTTTTCCCATTCCGTTAACGGATATACATCCAAACATCCGTCCACGCCTTTTGTTACAACAAAGTGTTTACCAAGTGATTCACGTAATTTAGCAGGCATGAATAAGCGGCCTTTGGCATCAATATTGTGTTCAAATTCACCCATTAGCATTATTCACTCGCCTACTTTCTCCACCACTTTTACCCACTTTTCACCATTATAATGCTTTTTTTAGCAAAAAGCAACATATTTGCGTATGTTTTTGGAGTTTTTACCCCTTTTTTCCTAGGTTGGCAATATTTCCTACTTAGTTGCTATACTTTATTGTTTTCTTTTGCCAAACTGTGGTATAATTACTTTGCAGGAATTAATTCTTTTAAGGAGGATTCACATGGCTAAAATTACCAGAGATACCGGAATTATTGAAGCAGTTCAAGAACATCCGGAAATCATTGAAGTTTTTCAACAATATGGACTGGGCTGCATCGGCTGCATGGCTGCTAATTTTGAAACCATTGGTCAAGGTGCCAGTGCTCATGGTCTTGATGTTGATGCTTTAATTGCCGACATTAACAAAAAGATTGGCGAGTAATTCTAAATGAACAAAAAAAATACGCTATAACAGATAACTGTTATAGCGTATTTTTTGTGTTTATATCAAACTATTATGTCAGGCTGATTTTTCTTTATTTGCAGTTTTAATCATCTCCCAGAATTTATTAGCAATCGGATTGCACAAAGTTTGCTGTTTTCTAATCAAACCAGTCGACAAAGGAACCTTTTTAAAGTTGCTTAGCACTACCAAAAGTTCTTTATTACGAATTTCTTGACTGATAAACTCTTTAGCTACAAAGCCAATACCCATACCCTGCTTAGTAAGTTCAATTAACGCAGCAGTACTGTTAACTGTGATTACATTCTGCACAGTAATAAAATTTTGCTCTAAATAATTATTTATTTCTTCTTTATTAACTATTTCTCCTTTTACTAAAATCAATGTTCCTTTAAACATCTTTCTCTTGGTTTTTTATTTATTATTACCTAAACCTTTGTAATAAGTTTTATTGGAAACAAACACATCATTCAATTGTCCCAATGAACAAAATTCCATTTTTTTTGTTAATAGACTTTGGCAAATCAAACCAACATCAAATTTGTTTTCTGCAATATCCTGATGAATTTGCTCCGAAGTTCCTATACCCAGATTAATTTGCACTTGTGGATATTTTTTAGTGAATTTTTTTAAATAAGGAGTCAGTATTTTGCGGCATAAGGTTGTAGTAGTTTCTATCCGCAAAACACCTTTAAGTGTATCAGAAATACAGTCCAGACTGGCTTCTCCCATTTGCAAGGCTGTTAAAGCCTGTTCCACATATCCATATAAGGTCTTACCTTCATGAGTTAATGTTACTCCTCGTGGATTACGGAAAAACAGAGGATACCGTAAATGTTTTTCCAATCTATGTACTGATTTTGTAACAGCCGGCTGGGTAATAAACAATTCTTTTGCTGCTCCGGAAATACTGCCGTTTCTAGCGACTGTATAGAATACACTATATAAAGACAAATCTTGTTCCATAATGCCATCTCCCCTTGCTCTTTTGTTTTCATCTTAGCATGGGGGAATTCAGACTGCATCAGCCGTACAGGGTAACTTTTATTCTATGTATATCCAATGTAGTAGTACTTTAGACCTAGTGTTGCTTTCTTGCAAAAAAACGTAACACAATAAAAAAGCCAAGAGGAGCGTGTTGTCTTTTCTAGGTCCTCGTCGCTACGCGGCTTAACGGCACTAAAGTGCCTACCGCTGTGCTTTACACGTCCCGAAAAGAAAAGCACGCTCCTCTCGATCTACTTGTCAGTATGTTACAACTCAAACTTTTTATTTTTTAAGTTGTGCAATTACAGCATTGGTAATATTAACTGTTTGTCCTTCGATTACAGAACCGGCTACGGCAACACCGGCCAAATGTTTTTCCTTGGCTACAGTATTTATATCTATGTTAATTTCTTTATTTATTGGGTTAAATAATCTTGCCTTGTCTCTTTGCAGTTGAGCATTATAGGCTTCTACCATTTTTCGTCTTTCTGCCACAGGCTTTTTAGCATATTTAGTATTAAAGTCATTCCTGTAATTAACAACTAATTGCTCAAGTGTACTCTTCGCCTTAGGGAAATCTTTGTGATGTTGAATAATTGTTCCCAGATTAACCAATCCGATAGATGCTGCAAACACTTGACTAGCACCTACTACCGTTAAAGCCATAGTAACAAATAATACCTTTAATGTTTTTTTCATAATTTTTTCCTCCATTTTTTGTTTTTAATAATTAACCGCGACCGGGAATAATACGTACACGCTCAATGTTCGGTGCTACCTTGTCTACTCTGATTCTCTCTAATTCAGGTCTGAATTCTGCCAAAGCTCGTTTATCAACAGCCAGTCCTTTTTGTAATGCCCTATAAATAATGGTGGCCATTTCATAACGTGTCATGTTACGTTGTCCATCATAATTACCATTGGGATAACCTTTAACAATACCATTACCGGCTAGCTTGGTCACGTATTCATAAGCCCAATGATTCTTAGGAACATCCGGAAAATCAATCGCAGCATCTGTTAAACCACTTATGCCGTTAACTTTGCTGGCCAGCATTTGCATTTGAGTACGCAAGTCAACTATTTCCTTAGCCATAGCAACTCTACTTCTGGATACTCT
>Ga0183095_11379_pt1 | contig 19662 bp, 19 predicted proteins | sample BioMet4_FD_130346 | JGI IMG/M metagenome (GOLD analysis project Ga0183095, IMG submission 130346) | Microbial communities from bioreactor (seeded with sewage sludge) at LBNL, California, USA - Biofuel metagenome 4 (v2) (version 3) | ecosystem: Engineered > Bioreactor > Anaerobic > Unclassified ...
TGTGAGCCTTTTTAATAGAGGTGCAGCAGCGCCAGCGTGACGCCGGTAAACAAGATCCACACACGGGTCGTCTTTTTCCCGCTCCACAGCCACACCATGGCCGCGGCGCATCCCGCCGCCAGCACGCACACCAGCCAGCTGCTCTCCAGCCGAAGCGGCGTGAAGCCGAAGCAGCCGATATACAGCGCCAGCTTGGAAAAAGCCGTCACCGCCAGCAAAAAACTTTCGCCAAGCAAAGCCGTACACATGGCCTTTGTGCTTTTGCTCTGCCGGGCGGGCGTCCGGGAACTGACAGCCACCGCCCCCAGAAGCAAAAAGTTCAGTCCCATGACCCAGCACAGCTCGAAAAAGCCCCGCCTGGCATAGGACGAAACCGTGAAGCTCTCAGGCAGCGTGCGGGTGAAGGCCCCGAAGAGATAACTGCCCTGGATCACGAAAAACAGCAGGTACAGCAGGCAGAACGCACCCAGCAGCATATTCCACACGGCAGGCGGCACCCGCCGCAGCTTTTCCGCACCCGCCGTGATGCGGACGGCTCTCTCCCGCAGCGCCTGGGGCTTTTCCCGCGCCGTACCCAGCACCAGGCCAAAGAGATACGCACCCACCGGCAGGCTCAGCAGCAGCCGGATGCCGTACTCCGGCAGATCCGGCAGCGTGATCCAGTCCAGCAGGTCTTTTGTCAGCGCGCGGAACTCACCGTCAGCCTCGCCCAGAAGCCGCACGGCTCCGTAAAACAGCACGGCTGCCAGCGCCACCGCTCCCACGGCGGGCCAAATTGTTTTCTTCTTTTCACCGTTCTTTTCTTCCCGGTAAAACAGCACCTGCAGCCGCAGAAAAAAATGGGTCAGGGGAAAGGCAAAAAAGCCATGGCACACATCCAGCGGCAAAAAACGGCCGCTCTTTCCTTCCATAAGACGGCCCGAGCGGACCAGAAGCCAGTACACCACATACGCATGGTAGAGCAGCACGGAAACGCCGGGGACCGCCCGGCACCGGCCGGCCAGAATGCTCGCCAGGATCACCGCCGCGCAGCCGAGCCACACCCAGCTCTCCCAGCACGCCTTCTCCTTCCGGTAGACCCACTCCGCCGCCGCGCAGAACAGCACCGAGAAAACCGCCTCCGCCACCTTTAACGCGGGGGACGTGTCAGCGGTGAAAAAAGCGCTCACATACAGATAGGCCATCAGGTAGGAAAGCAGCAGCGACGCTTTCTCCGCGGACGTGGCCGTGAAGGGAACTCTGCTCACCCAGGCCGCCGGCGCGGGCGCTGTGCCGTTTTGGGGCCGGGACGTACCGGCATCCATTGATTCCATTGAACTTCCTCCTATTCCTCGTTTTCCGGGTCATCCGCCCGGTACTCCAGCAGATCGCCGGGCTGACAGGCAAGAGCCGCGCAGAGCTTGTTCAGCGTTTCCACCCGCACTGCCTTGGCCTTGCCCGTTTTCAAAATGGAGAGGTTGGCCATGGTGATGCCCACCTTCTCCGACAGCTCCGTCAGGCTCATCTTCCGCTTGAGAAGCATCATATCGATGTTAAATACAATCATGCTCCGCCTCAGATCGTCAGATCATTGTCTTCACGCAGCACCGCCGCGTCCGTCACCAGGCCCGACAGCACACGGGCCGCCACGGCAACGGCCGCGCCGCAAAAGCTCAGCAGCAGCGCCAGAAGCAAAACGCCCGGATGGCTGATGTCCAGCAGATAATAAACAAAATTCATCGCCAGGAAAAAGACGCTGTCCCATCCGATCAGACGGGCCACCCAGCGCAGGCACGCCGCGTTTTCCCGGCAGAAGGCGCTGGAGCGCCCCATGCGCCCGAAAAGACGCCAGCCCGGTATCAGCGCCCCGAAACAGGGCAGCGAACACACCCAGATCAGCAGCATCCAGGGCCAGAAACGACCCGCAAGCTCCGGATGCGCCTCCGCTATGTCCCGACCCAGCCAGGGCACGATCACAAAACACACCATCACACCGCAAACTGCCGCGCCCACCACGATGCCCCGCAGCCACTCCGTCCTGTGTTCCAGCATATTGCATTCCTCCGCTTTTTCTTTTATTGCCGTCACTGTACCACAGTCCATATCGAATGTCAATCGTTTTTTATCGAATATCAATAAATTATTTTCGAATGACGATATGTCCTGTCGGCCATCAAACAGGGGTTGCTTTTTGAAGCGGGATGTTGTATCATAAGAACCGCAGAACAAGTGAATCATTTGTCTTCGGGGCGGGGTGAAATTCCCCACCGGCGGTCAAAGTCCGCGAGCGGCCACAAGCCGCACGAACCGGTGCGATTCCGGTACCGACAGTACAGTCTGGATGGGAGAAGGCGTGTACGGCATATATCAGTATGCTCTTTTTGTGCGTGCACCTTGGAAGACATGTCTTTCAAGGTGTTTTGTTATTTAACAGAAGGAGTGTATTTTTCTATGGCACAAAAACTGAGAACCCACAAACTGGCCGTCACCGCCATGCTGGCGGCGGTGGCCACCGTCCTGATGTTTCTGGACTTCCCCATTCCCTTCCTCATCCCGCCGTTTATCAAGCTGGATTTCTCCGAGCTGCCCGCCCTCCTGGCATCCTTCGCTCTGGGACCGGTCAGCGGCGTGGCCGTGTGCCTCATCAAAAACCTCATCAACTGCCTGCGCACCACCACCGGCGGCGTGGGCGAGCTGTGCAACTTTTTGCTGGGCGTGTGCTTCGTGGTCCCGGCCGGCCTGCTGTACCGGCGGAAAAAATGCCGCAAAAACGCCCTCATCGGCGCTTTCACCGGCGCGGTGCTGATGGCTCTTCTGAGCATTCCCGTGAACTACTTCATTACATACCCCATCTACGCCAACTTCATGCCCATCGACGCCATCGTGGGGATGTACCAGAAGATCCGCCCCAGCGTCAACGGCCTGCTGGAATGCCTGACCTTCTTCAACGCCCCCTTCACGCTGGTGAAGGGCCTGCTGGACGTGGTGCTGTGCTTCCTTATCTACAAGCCCCTGTCCCCCCTGCTGCACAAATAAGGTGCGGAACAGGCAAGCCTCCTGAGAAAATTCCGGACGCTTTTCCTGCGCGGAACAGCCGGAGCTGCCTTTGATCGCAGCAAAATGGCGACATCCTCTGCCGTTACGGCAGAGGATGTTTTTTATACGCGGCGGACAGAGCCGGAGTCTTCCGGTAAGAACTGACGGCACAATGACGCGGAAGCAGCCTCAGGCGCCGCCGCAAAGACCGGCCGGGACACTGCGTCAGCGTCCCGGCCGGTCTTTTGTATGTGTTTACCCCTTGTCTGCGGATGCTCCGCAGACAGAACGCCGCGCCGGGACAGCCTTCCCGTCCCGCTCAGGCACCGCCGTTTTCCCGCTCCGCGCCGAACGTTTCCGTGCCCTCACAGGGAGTCCTCCGCCCGATAAACAATCTCGCCGTCCACGAAGGTCATATACGCCTCCGTGCCGGGAACAGTCACCGGGTCCTCCTTCCAAATGACGAGATCGGCGTCTTTCCCTTTCTCCAGACTCCCGACCCGTTTCTCTATGCCAAGGCATTGGGCCGGATGGATGGTAATGTCACGCCACGCCTCCTCCGGAGAAAGACCTGCCTGGACGGCCAGCCCGGCACACAGCGTCAGATACTGCAGGGGGATCACCGGCGCGTCCGTGACGATGCTGACGCTCAGACCCGCCTCCGCCAATACGCGGGGTGTGGAAAAGCTCTTGTTGCGCAGCTCGATTTTGCTCTTTTTGCCCATCGTGGGACCGATCAAGACGGGATATCCGGCCTTTGCCAGCTCCTTTGCCACCAGCACACCGTCCGTGCAGTGGTCCAGCGTGATCTGCAGGTCAAATTCTCTGGCGATGCGGACGGCGGTCATGATGTCGTCTGCCCGGTGGACATGGCACTTGAGCGGAATGCGTCCCTCGATGACGGGGATCATCGCCTCCAGCTTCATGTCAAAGGGCGGTTCCTTGCCCTGCAGCTGATCGCTGCGATAGCGCTTTGCCCGGAACAGCAGTTCCCGGAGCAGAGCCGCCACAGCCATCCGGGTCACAGGGGACACCTTTTGCTGCTGACCGTAGAAGCTTTTCGGGTTTTCGCCGAACGCACACTTCATGGCGGCCGGATACCGCAGGATCATATCGTCCACACAGTTTCCCACCAGCTTCACCACAGCAAAGGTGCCGCCCACTACGTTGGAGCTGCCCGGCCCAGTGCAGGCAGCCGTGACGCCGCCCCGCAGCGCCAGGCCGAAGGCTTCGTCCTGGGGATTGATGGAGTCAATGGCGCGCAGCTGAGGCGTCACAGGATCGGTGCCCTCGTTATAATCCATTCCCTCCCAGCGCATGCCTTCGTTGTCAAGGCCGATGTGACAGTGGGCGTCGATACAGCCGGGCGTCACCAGGCGCCCTCCGGCATCCAATACCTCCGCGCCGGCAGGCAGCGCCACAGAGGGCGCCAGCGCCGCAATCTTTCCATCTTCCATGAGCAGGCAGCCATTGTCCAGCTCAGGCCCCACTATGGGGCGAATGTGTGCGTTTTTAATAAGAAGCATCGTCATTTCTCCTTTCAGACAGCGGCAAATTTTGATCGCAAAGCATTTGGACGGCACTCTCGGCCAAAAAAGAAGCGGCCGGCAGCAGCACGCTGTCCGGCGGGAAAAAAGACGGACTGTGGAGCAAGTCCCCCGTTCCTACGCCAAACAGGGTGCAGCAGATGGGGACGCAGGCACGGTAATAGGCGAAGTCCTCGCTGATCATTACCGGCGCCAATGTCCGGCAGGCACCTTCGCCCAACACCTTTACGGCGCTTCGGCGCATGATGTCCGCCAGCACAGGATGGTTCACCACCGGCGGAATGGAGTGGTCGATGCGTACGTCCCCGCCGCACCGATAGGCGGCGGCAGTACCCTCCGTCAACGTCCGGAGCCGACCCAGCACCGCCTGGCGAGCCGCCTCCGAGAAGGTCCTGGCCGTACCCAGCAGGGTGCAGGCGTCCGGTATGGCGTTGTCACAGCAGCCAGACTGCACCGAACAGACGGAAACTGCCGCCGTTTCCTCCGGCGGCAGATCATAACCCATCGTTGCCGGAACGGCCAGCGCCAATGCAGCGCCGCAGGGAATGGGATTGACCGATAAATAGGGCATGGAGCCATGGCCGCCGCGGCCGGTGACGGTGATCTGAAAACTGTCCACGGCAGACAAAAATGCCCCGTCGCCCACTCCCACGGTACCCTCCGGCAAACCGGGCCAGACATGCAGGCACAACAGCGCCTGCAGCCGGTACTTTTCAAAAAGCCCGGAAGCGATTATGGATTGGGCTCCGTTCACAGTTTCCTCCGCCGGCTGAAAAATCAGCACCACTGTGCCGTGAAGCGAGGCACGGCGACGGCTGAGCAGAACCGCCGCCCCAAAAAGAGCCGCGGTATGCACATCATGGCCGCAGGCGTGCATGACGCCGGGATGCCGCGAAGCACAGGCGGCATGCGTATGTTCCTCCACGGGCAGCGCGTCAATGTCGGCGCGGAGGCCCACGACAGGACCCGGCGCCCCGCCGCGCAGCACGGCGACGGTCCCTGTAGAAAGACCCAGCTGCGGGATCTCCAGCCCCAGCGCAGTCAGTTCGCTTATCAAAAGCGCCGTTGTTTCCGTTTCATGAGCAGACAGCTCCGGATACCGGTGGAGCTGATGGCGCAGCTCCCGCAGACGCTGCGTGAGCTGCTCTCTGTCTTTTGCTGTTTCAGTCGTTGGCATTGGTTTTCTCCTCTTTCGTGACCTGACACGGTCACGTATGGCTTGACCCGGTTTTTAATTTGCAGTATACTGAGTACAGTATTATGCCTGAAAATCTGATATTCGAGGTGGCAGACACAGTGAACGGAACTTGTTACAACTACATTCTGACCAACTTGCTCTCAGACGACGAGCGGCGTGTCATCACCAGCATCGTCAATCATATTGAAAGCGGCAAACCCAAGGTGGGCATCAAGAAGATCGCTTCGGAAAACTACGTGTCCACAGCGTTTGTGATGAAACTGAGCAAACGGCTGGGCTTTGCCGGATACAGTGAGCTGTACTATATGCTGGCAAACGGGGAACCCCGACAGGAAACCATGTCCAATCCCCTGCAGCAGCTGGTGGACAACTGCAGTCCGGAGATGGTGGACGAGTTCTGCCGCCTTCTGCAAAAGCATCAGAATCACAAAATCTTTGTGGTGGGCGCAGGGTTTGCCGAGCACGTGACCAGTTATATGGTTCAGCGGTTGGCCGTCTGCGGCTTTATGGTGTTCAACCATGTGCATTTTTATGATTACATGATCTTTCGTCAGGCATCCAGTCATCAGACTACTACCAATATCGAGCCTTCGGTCATCATTGCCATTTCTCAGAGCGGCGAATCGGAAGCCGTGATCAACGACGTGCGGGAGGCTCTGAAAAAGGATTTCGACGTGGTTTCTTTTACCCGGAGGGCCGATTCCACATTGGCGCACCTGTCAAATCTCACTTTTTTGGTGGATGCCTCACGGCAAACATTGATCAGTGCGGTGCCCAACCCGTTTTTCGGAAAAGTACTGCTGGCCTTTGAGGAACTGATGGGCGCCTTTTTCCGGCAAAAGCAGAACACCTGACAAAACAGAACACCTGACAAAACGCAGGACGGATGCCGTTCTGCGTTTTTTGATATGTCAGGCCTTTTCCTGTTCTCTGACCGCCTTCACAACGCGGCTGGTTCCCAAACGCGAAGCACCCAGCCGCAGGAATTTCTCCGCATCCTCCAGCCCGCCGATGCCTCCGGCAGCCTTGATGCGCACGTTCGGCCCCACATGTGCGGCAAACAACATCACGTCCGAAAAAGTGGCGCCGCCGGAACCGAAGCCGGTAGACGTCTTGATAAAGTCCGCGCCGGACTCGGTCACCACACGGCACATCTCGATCTTCTCCGCCTCGGTGAGAAAGCAGGTTTCCACGATGACCTTGAGTACTTTCCCGCCGCACACATCCTTAACGCGGCGAATCTCATCGAGCACCTTCCGGTACAGGCCGTCTTTGACCCATCCCAGCTGGATGACCATGTCGATTTCACAGGCGCCGTTTTCTATGGCGTCACGGGCCATAAAGCACTTGGCAGCGGTGGTGTCATAGCCGTTGGGAAAACCGATGACCGTGCAGATGGGGATCTTGCCCTGCACATAATCCGCAGCCTGCCGGACATAGGTCGCCGGGATGCAGACGCTGGCGCAGCCGTATCGGATGCCCTGATCGCACAGCGTGCGAATCTCCTCCCAGGCGGCCGTCTGGCGAAGCAGCGTGTGATCCACTGTGCGGAGTATTTCTTCTGTTTTCATTATACGAATTCTCCCCTTTCCCTAATAAGGAGCATGATTGTTCTCCGGTGTACCGATCTCGGTGAAACGCGGAAAATCGTCCACATCCAAGGTCTGCATGGAACGGGCAAAGTTGAACATGGCATCATAGAAGCGGACGTTCGCGGGCTTCCAGCTAAGACGCGAAGCGATGCTGCCCGTTCCGTTTCCGCCGGAAGCAATGTAGGCGCTGGCGGAAACAGTGTAGGAACGGTCTTTTTCAAGCGGCGTCCCGTCCGGCAGCGTTACGGCAAGCACTTTGTGCGGGGAGGCTTTGGTATGATCGAGCGCGACATGAAAGCCGGAGATCAGCAAGGCGGCGTTATTGCCAAACCGCTCCGGCGCATAGACCGTTTCCATCAGCTCCCACACCTGCGCGCCGGTGATGGCGGCGGTATATATGGGGTCATCATACCCGGCCACGGAAATAAGCGTTTCGCGCGTCACGGCGCCCGGCTCAATACAGCCGCAGGCACCGGTGGCGTTCATATAGGCGAATTCCGTCCCTCCGGCAGCGCGCAGACAGTCCGCCAGAAAGTCCCCCAGTTTGGACTCCACGGCCAGACGCATGGGCCAGCGCTCCGCAGCCTGCGACAGCGGCTCGGCAAAATACGGCTCAAAGGGATCGATAATGCCATGGACGTACTGCGCGATCTCCGGCCGGGCGGCGCCCTGAAGGGGCGTTTGCACCACGCGGCACTCCCGGCGGAGAACTTTGTGCGTTTGCCCGTCCAGCGTGAGGCGAGCATGGGCGATGCTGGCACCGCCGAAGCCGGCCTTCACCACACAGGCCCCGTCCTCCAGCCGGGCGCAGTCGCCGGGGATGTGGCCGCCGATCCAGATGTCGGCCGCGGGCGAGGCCTTGATCAGGTTCCACAGCTCACCGCTGAGCGCACCCTCCGGGGACTGATAAAAAGGAAAATGCGCCAGTACCACGATCACCTCGGCGCCCTCGGCACGCAGCCGCGGAATCCACGTCTGTGCCGCCTCGGCGCCGGAGGTGATTTCAAATGAATCGAAAGCAGGCTTCGTCACCATAAACGGCGTGTACTCCGTGGTGAGTCCCAGCACGCCGATCCTGACGCCCCGGCGCTCCAGAATGACGGTGGGGACAGTGCCCGGGATGGGACGGCCGGTGGCCTTTTCCCGAATATTGGCACACAATACGGGAAAACGGCAGGCCGCAATGCAGTTCTTCAAAAAATCCGGTCCGCGATCGAATTCATGGTTCCCCAGGCACATGGCGTCTGTGCCGTTGCAGTTCATTGCGCCCACCAGAGGCAGTCCGGGCCAGAAATTGGTGCTGAAAGCGTCGCCGGCGTCCAGCAGGAGCGTGCCCGCCGGGTTTTCGGACCGCAGGTCGTCCACAGCCGCGGAAAAGGCGCAGAAGCCCACGTCGTCCCGCGTTTGGCGCAGACGACCGGAAAAATCGGCATGGCAAAGAAAATCAAGAACGATGTCCGTCATATCCTCACCCCTTCAGACCGCCGCGGGACACACCCGTGACAATGCTCTTGCGGCAGAAAATAAAGAGCAGGATCATGGGGATCACCACGATGGTGGCAGCGGCCATCAGACGCTCATAGCGAATGCCGCTGGAGGTCATGAAGGCATAGAGGCCGAAGGGCAGCGTCCGCACTTCCTTGCTGTCGGTGACCACCACGGTCCACAAAAAGGAGTTCCAGCAGGCGATGGCGTTGAGAAGGCCGATGGTGACAAGGGCCGGCTTCGCCATGGGCACCATGATGCGCCACAGGTAACGCCAGTTGCTGGCGCCGTCCACACGGGCGGAATAGTACAGACTGTCAGGGATGGCCAGAAAGAAATTCCGCAGAATGTAGGTATAGAAGATGCTGGCGCAAAACGGCACGATCAGCGCCGGCAGCTTGTCCAGCAGTCCCATGTGCATGATGGTGGTATAGTTGGTGATGATCAGCATTTCAAAGGGGATCATCATCATGGACAGCAAAAAAGAGAAGAGCAGGTCCCGGCCGGGGAATTTCAGACGTGAAAACGCGAAGGCCGCCAGAATGGTGGTGAACATGGTGCAGACCACGCAGCATATCGTCACGATCACAGAGTTGCGGAAATAGGTCAGAAACGGCGCCTTGGCAAACGCGTAGACGTAGTTTTCAAAAACAGGCGTCTGCGGCAGAAACGTAGGCGGCGTGGTATTGACCTCAGCGGCGGTTTTCAGCGAAGAAACCAGCATCCAGAAAAACGGCAGCACCATCAGCAGTGCGCCCACGGTCAATATGAGATAGATCAGCGTTTTCTTGGCAATTTTCATAGCGGCACCTCAGTAATTCTTCCACTTGCGCTGGATACGCAGCTGCAGCAGCGTGAAGATCAGCACGATGATAAACAGTATGACGGCGCTGGCGGCGGCGGGCCCCAGCTGCCACTGCTTGTAAAACATATCAAAGAGGTAATACACCACGGTATAAAGGGAGTAGGCCGAGCCGGGTTTACCGTTGAACAGCGGGAACAGTTCGGTAAAGACCTTGGAGGCGCTGATCACGTTGATGATCATGGTCAGGCCCAGCGTCGGCGCCAGCAGCGGGACGGTGATGCGGAAGAAAATGCGGCCCGCGCCCGCACCGTCCACTCTGGCGGCGGTGTAATACTGGGGGTTGATGTTCTGATAGCCCGACAGCAGCAGAATAATGGTGAACGGCATCATGCTCCAGATACCGTAGATGATCAGCGCGGCCAGGTTATAGCGGGGGTCGTTAAGCCAATTGACCGGCGCAATGCCAAAGAGCGAAAAGAAATAGTTGATCAGGCCGTAGTCATAGTTGAACATCCATTTCCACACAAGACCCACAGCGGTGATGGACGTCACCATGGGCAGAAAATAGCAGGTCTGGAAAAGGCCCTGCAGCTTGATGCTGCTGTTCAGAAAAGTGGCGATGAGCAGCGAAAGCGCCGTGGAAACCGGCACCACGATCAGCACATACATCCCCGTGTTTTTCAACGCGTTGATGAAGTGGGGGTCCTGAAAAATCTGGGTATAGTTTCCCAGACCCACGCCCGTATAGCTGCCCGAGATCAGGCTGTAATTCTCCCGGAAGGACAGCAATATGACGTTGACAAAGGGGTAGACCGTGAAGATCAGCAGGCAGATCATAAACGGCGCCAGATAGGCGGCGGGCTCGGTAAAGGTGCGCAGGGTGATCGGTTCCTCCCTTTTGGCGCCGGACAATGCTTTTTTCATCTGTATCGCTCTCCCGTCTCCGCATGGAACAGGAATACCCCGCGGTTTTTAAGGCTGACCGACACCCGGTCGCCGGCTTTGATGTCCATCTCGGCGGGAATGAAGCCGCGCATCTGCTGCTCTTCACCCACCGCCAGGCGCACCAGCTCATCCTTTCCCAGAGAATAGCGCTCCAGCACCTGCGCGGTAAAGGCCGGTGCGTCGCCGGCCGTGGTGATGCCCTCCGCGCGAACCGCCAGAATCACGGGCAGGCCGTCCGGCAGCGACGCGGCGGGGGCGAAAGCAACGGGATCGCTGCAGCCGGCCAGCAGAATTTTGCCGCCGGCCGTGGTGCCCTTGAGCTTGTTGATAGGAGGCGCACCCAAAAAGTCAGCCACAAAATAGTTGGCCGGGTCCTCATACAGCGTCCGGGCGGTGTTCTGCTGCTGCAAAACGCCGTCGCGGAGCAGCACCACCTGATCCGCGATGCTGCTGGCTTCCTCCTGATCGTGGGTGACGAAAAGCGTGGTGATCCTGGATTCCCGCTGGATGCGGCGGATCTCCTCCCGCATTTCCACCCGGAGCTTGGCATCCAGATTGCTCAGCGGTTCGTCCAGCAGCAGTACCTGCGGGTCCTTGGCCAGCGCCCGGGCAATGGCCACGCGCTGCTGCTGGCCGCCGGAGAGCTCCGCCGGCTTCCGGTTGAGGTAGGGCGCGATATGTACCATCTCGGCCAATTCCGCCGCCCGCGCCAGACGCTGTTTTTGCGGGATGTGCTTGATCTCCATGGGAAAACAGATATTCTGCAGCACCGTCATGTGGGGATAAAGGGCGTAATTCTGAAAAACCAGCCCGATGCCCCGCTTTTCCGGGGGCAGTGAGGTCACGTCCCGGTCATCGAACAGGACTCTGCCGGAGGTGACAGATAAAATTCCGGAGAGCATGTTCAGCGTAGTGGATTTCCCGCAGCCGGAAGGCCCCAGCAGAGCGATCAGTTTGCCGCTTTCCAGCACAGTGGACAGGTCGTTGACCGCCACCGTATTGCCGAAGCGTTTTGTCAGATGTTCAATGGTAATCTGCATAGCCGTCTACCTCAATATCTCAAAAATGGGAGTTCCGTCAATGTGGTGCATAGTCAGACCCAGCATGGCCGCCATGGTGGGCGCTTCGTCCACCATGGAGCGGTGCCCGCCGACAACGGCGGACCGCAGGCTGGGACCCGCGGCGAAGAAGGTGGTGACTTCCTCCCGCGTGGGGCTGCCTCCGTGGGTGGCAGCTCCCATCTTTTTGTCGCCCGGCAGGCAGCTGGCCCAAACGGAGTCGCCCGCCGCCGCCTCGCCGAAGGCGATCGGCAGGGCGCTTTCGATAACAAAGTCAAAGGGACCCGCAAGCCCGTAACGTTCTTTTGCCTCTTTGGCGTCCAGCACCAGATGAAGGCGGATCTTCGGATCGTCCCGCAGACTCTCCAGAAGATCCCGCACCCGCCGAAGCAGCGCCGCATCGCCGGGATTGCGCACCTCGATCAGCGCCGCCAGCCCCGTGGAATGGCAGAAGGCGTCAAAAGATGTGACAGCGCCGTTTTGATCCGCCTTCAGAAGGCCCTTTTGCTTGAAGAGCACGTTCATCATGCACACATCCTGAATGTCCGTCTGGCCGTGGTCGCCCAGCACCACGATGTTGGTGTCGTCCAGCGTCCCCTTGCGGCGCAGGCACTCCATCAGGGCGCCCAGCTGTTCGTCGTGCATGCGCAGCTGATCGTGGGTCTGGGGAGCGTAAACGCCCCAGGTATGCCGGACAGAATCCAGATCGCACATCTTCACCAGCATTACGTCCGGCTGCGGCTCCTTTTCCAGAATATCCAGCGCCAGCGACATCGTGAATAAATCCAGACTGCGGTCCGGCCCCTTGAGATACCGGCTGTGTTTATAGAAATAGCGCTCCATCAGGTAATCCGTGGCGGTGCCCCGGAGCCATTTCTCCGGTTCGTAGCCGCGGTAGCCGTAAGGAACGATCATTGGCATATTCAGATCATAACCGGCACCGCCGGAAACGGGCCAGCTTAAGGAACAGGTGGTAAGGCCGCCGGCGTGAGCCGTGTCCAGCAGGGTTTCCCCCCGGACATCCGATTTCATGCAGTGCCACGGGGCACCGCTGACACCGCCGCGGGTAAGAATCTCGTTGTGTACGATCCCGTGCCGGCCCACATAGGTGCCGGTGAGGATGGATGTATGACAGGAATAGGTCAGAGCCGGGAATACCGGATCGATCTTTTCCACCAGAGCGCCGGCACGCAGCAGACGTCCGAAATGCGGCATGTCCCTCATCAGTGAAATGTCGGAGGCGCACAGCGCATCGATGCAGAAAACCAATAGCTTTGGCATGATGACTCCTTTCCGGAATTGGTTCCGCCCGGCTGAATGAGCGAGGCGCCCGCACTGTCCGGCCGGGCCGGACAGTGCGGGGAAACGCGTTACTTGTTCAGATCCGCCTGACAGGCAGTGATAAACGTGCTGTACGCGGTATCGGCGTCGGACTGTCCCAGCGACACGCTCTGCACCATCTTGTCAATCTCGGTCCTGATACTGGAGGCGCCGGGAATACTGGCGAGCATACCGACATTGGCAATCTCCTCCGTCAGAGCTTTGACAGCCTTGTTGCTGACGGCAAAGTCCTGGAAATCCTTGGACTGCAAGGCGTCGGAATATACGGGAACGGTGCCGAAGGCTTTGGCCCAATCCACGATGTTGTCGGTGGATGTGAAGAACTTCAAAAAGGTGTAAGCACCGCGGGCATGGACATCGTCCTTGCTGAGGCAGGCGAAGTTGTTGCCGAAGGAGGAAATGTACTTGACAGGGCCTTCCTGGGGAATGGGAACGCAGCCCACTTCAAAGGCGCCGCCCACAGCGGCATCCACATAGCTGGCACCCGCGCTGGAACCAATATAGGAGGCTACGGCCTGACTGCCGAAGGGACCGGAAAAATACTGATCTTCGCCCACCAGACGGAAATAACCGGCCTTGACGCCGCTGGCAAACCAGTTCAGTTTATCCTTCGCGATGGTTTCGTTGATATCCATGGTCTTGGTGCTTGCGTTGATATAGCCGCTGCCGGCCTGCATGATGAGGCACAGGTAGGTGTCTGTCACCGAGTCGGTGCCAAAGCCGGGGATACCGGCCTTCTCATAAATGATTTTACTGCAGTTTTCCAGTTCTGTCCATGTGGTGGGAGCCTTCAGACCATATTTGTCGAACATGGTCTTGTTGTAGAACAGCACCTCGCCGGCCGTGGTGCAGGGGAACACATACACTTTGTCATCGCCCCACTGGGTGATCTCCTTGTACTGTCCGGCAGGTATGCTGCTCTTGAAGTTGGGGATGCCGATCTGGGAATCGTTGATATAGGGAGCCAGATTCACCAGCAAATTCTCGCCGATGTAGTTGACAGCGTCGGAGGGATACATATTGGTAAGGTCGGGAGCCGTCCCATTGCGGGCAGCCTGCATGAGTTTGCTTTCGATCTCACTGTACGGCTGCTGCTCCGCCACCACCTCATACTCATCCTGAGATTCGTTGAATTTATCGATCAGCTTCTGCATTTCTTCTTCATGCTGATCGGTATAGGTGTGCCAGTATACGATTTTTGTCTTTTCCTTGGTACCTGTGCCGGAACTCGTGCTCTTTTGTCCGCATGCCGTAACCATTGTCAGAAGCATGGCCAGACCCAGAACAGCCGCAAGAATTTTTTTCACTTTCATTTTTCTGCACCTCCATAAATAAAATCATTTTATATGAACACACGCGGTATTCATTTCTTTATTAAATGGTATCCAAATAGTCGGCCAGCTCAGCCAGGGTGGAAAAGGAGCGATCGCATACCGGCGGGTCAATGCCGGAATAGGGATTCATCCAGACGGTTTCCCCGCCCAGGGCCGCAATGGGCATCAGGTCGTTGAAGGCGTGGTCACCGATGGAAATAAGATTTTGCGGGTCTTGCAGAAGGTTCGGGTCCGTCTTCCGCAGGCTTTCGATCATACCGTAAGGCTTGCGGGCACTGCAGCACACAGTTTGAAAAATGCCTGAAAAGCCAAGCTGCCGCAAAAATTCATCTACCGTCTGCCGGTACGAATTGCTGACCAGCACTGCCCGGGTCCGTTTTTGCAGGTCGATAATGGCCTGCCGCAGACGGGGACTGCCCTGCATCCCTTTCTGCTCCATCTGACGTCTGATCTGCCGGTAGAGCTCGTCAGACCGTTTTTTGTCCAAACAGCCGAGGCCCAGCCCCAGCAGATCCATCACCGACCAGGCATCGCCCAGATACAGAAGATCGTCCTTTCCCATGGCCTCTTCATAGCTTATCGGCGGACAGAGCTGCCCCGCAAGACCGTCGATCAGCTCGGCACACGAGTGCGCGTGCAGCGCCCCCGGCCGGTAAAAACGGTTCATGTGAAGCAGACGTCCGGCAAAAACGTCATCTGCCAGGCTGATGAGATCCTGCTCCCAATCAGTAAACGGCGTATTGGCAACCAGAGCATGTATGTAATCTGTGTGGAAAACAGTGTTTTGATAGATGGTCCCATCCAGATCAAAAATCACGCTTCTCTCGGATTCCAGCATAAAAAACCTCCTTGTCTGTTTGATTGTTTTTCAGTATAGCACAACCTTTCCTGAAAATTTTCTGCGTTTGCGTGTAAAAATGATATCTTGCATTTCGCTGCGGTATCGCCGGTATGATAAAAAGCACGGTGCGTTGCCGCACCGTGCTTTTTATCATGCTGTCTGTCACCGCCGACAGGAAAATCCGTCCGTTCCACACCACCGCGCCGTTTTACCGCGGTCTGTCACAGTAGGGCGTGTCTGCCACGCCCTGGGCCCGCAGACGCCGCACCAGCGCGTCCAGACGGCCGCGCCAGAAACGGCGAAACCCCGCCGCGCCGCCGAAATGCCGGACGACGGCGGGCGACAGCGCGTAGTAAATGCGGATGAAAACCCGCCCCGGCAAATGCCTGGCCAGTCTTTCGTCCCGGAAGCGCCGGAGCGTCCAGACCTCCGGACAATCATAGGAACCGTAGACACAGGTGGCCACATAACAGCCGCCCGCACTGCCCGAAGGCCCTCTGCTTCCGTCCCGGCGATCTCCGGGGCGGCGGCGCCCCCCGCAGTCCCTCCCGCGCCTGTCTTGGCAGCCTTCCCAATATCCCTCTTCATAACCTTCCTGATAATCCAGGTCGTCGTCTTCTTCCCAGTTCACAGTACTCCCTCTTTCCATCCGGTCGGGACACTCCCCTCGCGAATTTCTTCTATGTTGTTATTCTGGCACAATTCAAGTCCCAAGATCAGGACAGCTGTATTTCTCCGCCAAAATAGAGAAGGCGCGGGATTTGCAGCGGTTTCAGTTGAAAAGCGCCGTGGGGTGCGGTATCATCAGCTTAGTTTCAAACCGCCCGGCGCGGCGGTGCAAAGGAGGCATTCCCCATGGACAAACGTTTTCGGCCCATTTTCATCCTGGCGGCGCTCTCGGCCCTGCTCTACAGTCTGCAGATCTTCTTTTTCCGGGACACGCGGGACACCGTGTTCTATCTGATGCAGGATTTTGCCTTTTTGCCGGTGCAGGTGGCGCTGGTGACGGTGATCGCCGGGCGGATCGTTAACGACCGGGAAAAGGAAAACCGCGTGGAAAAAACGCGTATGCTCACCGGTTCTTTTTTCAGCGGCGTCGGTATTGAGCTGCTGCGGGAGATCAGGCCGGCCATCGGCGACACCTCCGAAGCCGCAGCACTGCTGCGGATCGGGGACAGCTGGGGAAAAAAGGACTTCAAAAAGGCGGCCGCGGCTTTGCGGCATCTGCCGCTGACGGTCATGTGCACGCCGGAACAGTTTGAAAAACTCAAAGAACGGCTCACGGCAGAAAAAATGGCGCTGCTGGTCATCTCCTCCAACCCGGTGCTGCTGGAGCACGAGGTCTTTACGGATATGCTCTGGGCCGTTTTTCACCTGACGGACGAGTTGAGTGCCCGGAGCGATTTTGCCGCACTGGAGGAGGCCGACACGGCGCACCTCAACGAGGACACACAGCGCGTTGTGACCATGCTTCTGGTGAACTGGATGCTGCACATGGGCTATCTGAAAGCGGAATATCCGTACCTCTTCCGTCTGGAGGCCGACAAGAATCCTCTGCTGCCGAAAAGCGGCAGTCATCCATGAAAAAACGCAAAAAGAGAGCCCGCCGGCAAATGACCGGCGGGTTCTCTTTTTTGCGTATGGGACTCACGGCAGGCACAACCCTCCAAAAATCCCGCTTCCCGCCGCCGAAGGATCCGATCCGCCCGGGGTGTTCAGGCGGTCGGTCCCATGGAAATCGTCCATCCGGCCGCAGCCGAAAACAGAGGGCCGCCGTGCTCCGGCATGACCGTGCGCCCTTCTTCTGATCGATATAACGATTGTATCGCGCTGCTTATCCCAGCGGCCAAAAAACTTTCTATTGGGCGGCGTAGATCTGCTGATCGCCGCTGATGGCGCGGCCCAGATAGGCGTTCACCCACGCCAGCGCCCCGTTCACGTCCCGCGCACAGAGCAGGTCGTACATGGTCCGAGTGTTGTGCAGCAGAGCATCCACACCGTAAAGCTGGCAGAAACGCACCCACAAAGTGATGACCGCCGGTTTAAAGGAGTAGTAGATCAGGGGTACAATACTATTGCCGCTCACCAGCGCCAGCCGGTGCTGAAAATCAAAGGCCGCGTCGGCGGCCTCCCAGGCCGTCCGGGCCGCCGACAGCGTCGCCAGACGCTCGCCGAGCTCCGCCAGCTCTCCCTCCGAGGCGTAGCGGATGGCCCGCTCCACCGCCAGACGCTCCAGCGCCCGGCGCACCTCCAGAATGGCGCGGATCTCCTCTTTTCCCAGGGTGCCGCCCTGATACTCCATGATGGCGGCCAGGGTGCTGAGGTTGCCCCGGCTGCGGTAATCGGCCACGCAGGTGCCCTGCCGGGGACGGATCTCCAGAAAGCCCTGGGCCGCCAGGTCGCTCAGGCCGCCGTTGACCACGGCGCGGCTGACCTGCATCTGCCGCGCCAGCTCCCGCTCCGGGGGCAGCTGGGTGCCGGCGGGCAGCTCCCCCGACAGGATGCGGCTTTGCAGCTGCTTGACAAACAGATCCTTCAGGCTGGGCGCCGAAATCTTCTCAAATTCCATCGCGTTTTCCCCTTCTTTTCTGGTTCTGGTTATACCAGATACCACAAGTTCATTTTAGCATGAAATATGCACAGAAGCAACACGTATTTCTGTATTAAATCAAGAAAATTTTCCTATTAACGGTTCATACATTGACATATTGCATAGAAAAGTATATCTTATTTTTAACAATGTCTGGTATAGCCACAAGAAAACGAGGAGGGAATTTCATGGACGAAGTCAGGATCATTGAGGTAAAGGAAAGCGTGTTCGCGGACAACGACCGGCAGGCGGAGGCGCTGCGCCGGGAGTTGAAGGAGAAGGGGATCTTTCTGCTGAATCTCATGTCCTCCCCCGGTTCCGGCAAGACCACCACTTTGCGGCGCACCGTGGAGGCGCTCAAAGGCGAAATGACCATCGGCGTGATGGAGGCGGACATCGACTCGGACGTGGACGCCCGGACCATGGCCGCCGCCGGCGTCAGGGCCATTCAGCTGCACACCGGCGGCATGTGCCATCTGGACGCGGACATGACCCGTCAGGGTCTGGAGGCGCTGGCGGTAAACGACGTGGAGCTGGCCATCCTGGAAAATGTGGGCAACCTGGTGTGCCCCGCGGAGTTCGACACCGGCGCCGTGAAAAACGCCATGATCCTCTCCGTGCCGGAGGGCCACGACAAGCCCCTGAAGTATCCCCTGATGTTTTCCATCTGCGACGTGGTGCTCATCAACAAGATCGACGTGCTGCCGTATTTTGATTTCGACATGGAAACATGCAAAAACTATGTCCGCCTGCGCAATCCAAAAGCGGAGGTGATTCCCATCTGCGCCAGGACCGGCGAAGGGATCGGCGCCTGGACCGACTGGCTGCGCCGGGAAATCAAGGCCTGGAGAGGCTGAGTGAAGGAGGAGAAACGTCATGGAGGAAATGAAGCAAAGTACGGAAAAGCCCAGAGAGCTGATCTTGAAGCTGGGCCAGATGATCACCGACCGCATCGGCGTGAAGGTGACGGCGGACGACCCGGAATACTGGGGTCTTGCGGGGGTCGTCACCGATGAGATGGCCGCCGTGGCCGTGAAAATGAAGGTGCGCAAGCCCATGACCATGGCCGATCTGGAAAAGGCCACCGGCCGTGACGCCGCCTATCTGGAGCCGCTGCTCCGGGAGATGAGCGTGGTGGGCCTTCTGGAGTACAACTGGGAAAACCCCACCCGCACCAAGCAGTACGTGCTGCCCATGTTCGTGCCGGGCTGCGCGGAATTTACCAATATGAACGAAAAACAGCTGGAGGAGCACCCCGAACTGGGCCGCTTCTTCGAGCGCATGAGCCGTCTGCCCCTGGAGAAGGTCACCCCCATGGTGCCCCCCGGCGGCGCCGGCGTGGGAATGCACGTCATCCCCGTGGAAAAGGCCATCGAGGCCGAAAACCAGACCGCCGACGTGGAGCATATTTCCCACTGGCTGAAAAAGTACGAGGGCAAGTACGCCGCCGGCCCCTGCTCCTGCCGTCTGTCACGCCGCACCTTTGACGAGGGCTGCGCCGACGATCCGGAGGATTGGTGCATCGGCGTGGGCGACATGGCGGACTATCTGGTGGAAACCGGCAAGGGCCACTACATCACCTACGACAAGGTCATGGAAACCCTTCAGCGGGCCGAGGACAACGGCTTTGTCCACCAGATCACCAACATCGACGGCTCCGACAAGATCTTTGCCATCTGCAACTGCAACATCAACGTGTGCTATGCCCTGCGGACGTCGCAGCTGTTCAACACCCCCAATATGTCCCGCTCGGCCTATGTGGCGGAAGTGGAAAGCGACAAGTGCGTGGCCTGCGGCCGCTGCGTGGAGCACTGCCCCGCCGGCGCCGTGAAGCTGGGCCAGAAGCTGTGCACCAGGGACGGCCCCGTGGCCTACCCCAGGCATGAGCTGCCCGACGCCGTGAAGTGGGGC
>Ga0183095_11047_pt2 | contig 19484 bp, 16 predicted proteins | sample BioMet4_FD_130346 | JGI IMG/M metagenome (GOLD analysis project Ga0183095, IMG submission 130346) | Microbial communities from bioreactor (seeded with sewage sludge) at LBNL, California, USA - Biofuel metagenome 4 (v2) (version 3) | ecosystem: Engineered > Bioreactor > Anaerobic > Unclassified ...
TGTTAATAGGTATTGCCGGTATGATTAATGTTTAAATTTCCTTAGCCCAAAATCAAATACAGAATATAAACATTAATCATACCGGCAATACCTATTAACAAGGTACCGAGAGTCTGAGTTCTATAACCGTTTGCTACAGTCATATCACCAAAATTGGTAACAACCCAGAAATAGGAGTCATTAGCATGGGACACAGTCATAGCACCGGCACCAATAGCAATAACGGTAATAGCAGCTCTAACAGGAGTTGCTAAACCTAATGAACTCATTAAAGGAGCCATAATACCTGCTGTCGTAGTAATTGCTACAGTAGATGAACCTTGTGCCGTCTTTAAAATAGCACTTAACAGGAAGGGGAAGAATATTCCCAAGCTGGCCAAAGTAGTAGAATTCTCTTTAATGAATGCCACCATATTGGTAGAAGCAATTACTTTACCAAGCACGCCGCCGGCGGCGGTAATAAACAGAATAGGACCTACGGTCTTTAATGTTTCATTGGTAATCTCATAGAAACTATTGGTCTTATCTTCAATACTACTGCTATACAAAGTGAAAATACCAATGATAACACCAATGGTAATAGCAATAATAGGAGTACCTAAGAAAAGAATAATAGGAATCTTATTACCGGCCATGGTCATAGCACTGGAGATGGTCATTAGAGCGATAGGCACAACAATCGGTGCAAAACTCATAACACCGCTGGGTAATTTACCATAACTTTTAATCAATTCTTCATAAGATTTCTCTGTATCTCCATCTTCTGTTTCTACGGCTTTAGTTTCTTCTTTAGTCTTTACTCTTTTGCCAATATAAATTGCAAACAAATAACCTACAATCATAGGAAGAACAGAAGCTGCAACACCCATGCCAATTACCAAAAGAAGGTTGGTGTCCATTTTCATGCCTTCATAAAGAGTATTAGCTGCCGCAATAGGTCCCGGTGTAGGAGGAATAAAGCAGTGAGAAATGTACAAGCCCATGGATAAAGCCACAGCCGTAGCTACACCCGATGCTTTAGTACGTCTTACCAAAGCTTTACGAATAGGATTTAACACAACAAACCCGCTATCGCAAAATACAGGAATAGAAACAATCCAGCCCATAATCAGCATAGCCAGAGCAGTATTTTTTTTGCCTACCACTTTTACAACACAGTCAGCCATCTTTAAGGCTGCCCCTGTTTTCTCCAGCAGACTGCCGATTAAGGCACCCATAATGATGACTATGCCGATACTGGTAAATGTCCCGGAAAAGCCTGAGCTGATAACATCGGCAATACCCAGGGTTTTCCCTGATTTCACCAGGGGAATGCCCCCAATTAGTCCAAAGATAACTGAAACACCAAGAATAGAAAGAAAAGGATGAAGCTTGTACTTCGCAATAGCAACAATCATGACAATAATAGCAATAACAAATACAATGATGAGCGGAAAACCTGTCATACAAAATTACCCCCTTATAGAATAATATTCTCCTTGCTTACGCAAAAACGACTACTATCCCAGCGCCTCCTTCCCGGTCTTTCCAATTCAAAATATACTCCTATTTTTAACATACTACAAGCAAAAATGCTGCTGAAATTAAGCTGAAAAAACGAGCAATTTATATAGCAAAAAATCGTCAGAAGCTTATTGATAATTTAATTTGCTTCTGGCGATTTTTAATGGCTGCTTTTTTCGTGCCTGCTAAGGCTTTTTCTTTTCCTTAATTTTATTCTTCGCAGACAGGTTCAGTATTATGTGAATTTTTTCCTTTTATTAGAGGATTTCCTGTCTGAGTTCTGTAATATTTCAATAATAGATTAAGACGAGTTTTGGTTTGAGTTTTTTCATACATACTGGTCAGATACCTCTGACATACTCTGCGGGAAATAAACAAGTTATCCGCAATATCCTGAATGGTTAAATTATCGTCTAAAAGCAAGGCAAATACCTCATTTTCCCGTGGGGTAAAGCCACAACTCACCCCAAAGCTTTCCAAAGGACTCAGAGGAATTTTTTCAACTTTTTCTTTATCAGGTTCCAAGCGCATCTGCGGCTGACCTTGTAAATAACAAAGAACAAAAATACCTATTACTACCAAAGTCGCCATTAACAGCAATTTATTACCTGCCAGAAAATAGCGCATTTTCGGTGCAGCCAAAACCATTAGGCCATTTACAGCACAATACACTACTCTGCCCATAACTATCCATAAATCCGGATATTTTGTTTTGGGTGCCATTTCCAAAAAAAATGCCATTAAATAGATAACAAAAAAACCTGCAAAGAAATATGTAAGACTTAAAGCAACATTGTAGGCTGAACCAAAAATTAACAAGGCACTTGCGTCAATAGCTGTTACAGCAGCACAGCCGGTCCACATAGATAAATAACGACGTTTCCCCACATCAGCCAAAAAGCCTGCCAAAACAAGCCCTACCGCAAAAAACAGCCGTGGCCAATCTGCCTCGTCCAAAACATTATGGGCATTTAAAAAGGTAAGATAACAATCAATAAACCCGCTTAGCAAAGACAGGAGCAAAACCGTTAAAATTGCCAAAATGCCTTGTCTGGGAAAAGCCTTGGGTGCTTTCTCATAAGGCAACGGGTTCTCAAAAAGCAAATCATGAGGTGCCTTCCACATAATAAACAGCATGCCCACAATGGTTACAGCCAAAGTTATATTAGCAGTTTGCCTAACTTGAAGCATATGGTGCTGAAGTATATTCTGCAGCGTCACTCCTATGGCCAAGGCTATGCCGAATATTCTGCCCAGATAAGGTGATCCCTGTAACGAAAAAGCCATATAGTAAAAAACAAATCCGGAAAAATTTCCCATGAGGAAAGCTTCTCCGCCCAACATCAGTAAGTAAGAACTCACGCTGTTGGTCCTCATGGGACCCAGCATTACCAAAATATAGATTAAAAGCAAAACTCCTAAGCCTAACAAGGCTTTTTTACGAGCTACTACAGAAGTAAATATTTTACGGCTTAAGGGATAGCTTAAAAAGCCCAAAGACATGCACAAAACATTGCAGGCCACGGGCCAATGGGTATTTTCCGTTCCGACTATGGTAACGCACTTTCCGATTATAAGCATAGAAGGAAGATAAAAGATCAAGCTGTATATGCTAAAAAAGCAAATTAATTTTATTTTGTTATGTAAAAGCTCTCTCATTTCTGTAAGCATAGCTTCTCCCCCTTAAAGCTATTATTTAATAATATGATAGCACCTATTTATAACTATTTCAATTTAATAATAAATATGTTTAACAAGAAAGTTGTAGGCAAATATGCAATAATTCGCTTATTTAAATATATATACGAAAAATTTTTGCACATTTACCCTGTCTGCGGACATTTATTATATGAAGAGGTAATTTCATAGCCTCTTTACAGTTCAGTAAAAGTTTTAAGCAGTAAAGCCGAAAGGCCCAAGAGGGATATCTCCTCATGAGAGGAGACCCTCTTGGGCCTTTTTGTGTGTACATCGTTACTACATATTACACTTTTGGTTTAAATTGCTTTTCTATTTCCGGAATTGCTTTAAACAAATCTCCTACAATTCCATAATTAGCACGTTGGAAAATAGGTGCATCCTTATCAGTATTCACAGCCACTACAACTTTGGCCTCTTTGATACCTAACTGATGCTGAATTGCTCCGGAAATACCCAGGGCAATATAAACTTTAGGAGCCACTTTCTTACCAGTTACACCAACCTGCCAGTCATGAGGTGCCCAGCCTTCGTCTACTAATGGTTTAGATACACCAAAAGCTGCACCAATGGATTTAGCTAAGGCCCGCACTTGTTCCATGCCTTCTTTAGAACCAACACCACGTCCGGCACTAACGATAATATCCGCATTTTCCAAAGTAACTTCCAAAGCAGGATTTTCTGCTGCAACATCTTCTGCAAAGCCCAAAATTTTTTGGGACCCGGTCATGCCTCCCAAATCAACAGCTTCCTCCACCACAGCACCTTGGCGGCCAGCATCGAAAGCATTGCCCCGGAAAATCTTATCACTAATCGTAGCCAATTGAGGACGAGTAGTGGTGAAAATCTTCACAAAAAGCTTGCCTGTATAAGCAGGTCTAACCCAGGTAATATCATCATTCTCAGACTCATACATACAATCAACGCAATCAGCAACCAGGCCCAAATTCATCTGAGCTGACAATCTGCCGCCCAGTTCACGGCCATTGGCACTGCCGCCGATAAGTAAAACATTAGGATCATATTTCTTTAATATATCTTCAACTACCTTTGTATAAATTCTGCCTTCAAAAGCTGCCAAAGCAGGATTCTGACAACACACTACAGTATCAGCTCCGTAACCTATTACTTGCTTGGCTACTTCCTGCAGATTGTCGCCTAAAAGCAAACCTACTAATTGTTTTTTCTTTTCGTCAGCTAATTCACGGCCCTTACCCAATAATTCCAAGCTAAGCTGAGAAGGTTTACCGGCTACTAATTCTACGAATACCCAAACACTATTTTTCTCTGTCATAGTCCCACCTCCTCATATTACTTTCTTGCTGCGCAAAGTGTCTGCTAATTCACGCACTGCAGCAGCTTCGTCTGCGCCGGAAATAATAATGCCCTGTTCATGCTTAGGCGGTTCAAACAGTTCAGTAACTTTCGTTCCTGAGCCGGAAGCTCCCACCTTTTCCGGAGCAAGAGCAATATCCGCCAAAGTCCAAACCGGGAATACAACCTTTTTGGCATTCATTTTACCTTTAAGATTAGGAGTTCTCACTTTGTTGGCTGTTTCCATAACGGAAACAACTACCGGTGTAGGTGCTTCAATTGTTTCTACCCCACCGTTATTTTTTCTGGTAGCTTTAATTTTTCCATCGGCAAAAGACACGCTTTCCACATAGGAAAGCAGATTCATACCTAAACGCTGTGCTACAGCAGGAGGAATTTGTCCTGTATCGCCGTCAAGAGATTTTTTCCCTGTAAACACTGCATCAACCTGACCGATTTTTTCAATAGCTTTGGCCAGTACTTGACCTGTTGCCAAGGTATCAGAACCTCTCACACCGCCATCGCATACTAAAACTCCATCATTGGCACCAACAGCAATGCATTCCCGCATTACGTCTGTAGCTGCCGGTGAGCCCATGCACAGAATTGTCACTGTGCCACCGCCTGCCTGCTCCTTGACCTGCAAAGCTGCTTCTACAGCATGCAGATCAGCCGGATTAAGCATACCGGGAGCACCGGTTCTTACTAAGTTATGTGTTACGGGATCGAGCTGAACATTGGATACTGCAGGAACTTGTTTTACTAAAACCACTATCTTCATGTGAATCCCTCCTTGTACAAAATACTATCTGTCATGCCGGCTCTTAACCGGCAAAACTTTTATAACTTTATTATAACATAAATTTTATGAAATAGTAAAGCTAATTGATAATAATTATTGATTATACGAGAAATTTTTAAATTAAAATACCTCTAAAACAAAATTTATGTTTTAGAGGTATTTCATAGTAACTTTAATGAGGTATATCAGATAGTAATAAGCTTTTCGTTAGCTTTAATGATTCCTGTTAACATAGGACCCCATTCCTTTACTTCAAAGCCCAATTTTTCCAGCTTGTCCTTTGTTTTCATAGCTGTAGCACTGGGCAGAGAGCAAGAAAACTCTACGCCTAAATTCTTCGCTTCTTGTGTCAGCTCATAAATACTGGCACTATCACACAAGAGTTGTTGAGTAGCTCCGCACACAATTATAGTTATTTTATCCCACCATTGGTTCTTCATGGCATTCATGGCATAAAGCAAAACCATATTGGTTGCAGTTGTAGGATTAGCATTGGTCCACAAAATATAAAGATGATTCATTTTTTTCTCCATTCTGTCCTTTTCTCTAAGAACCTTGTTATAATTTTTTTCTTTTGCTTGTCATAAGTCTGTTTTATTATTATAACATGAAAATATTCTCAGTACAATTGTAGGAATTTTTAGAGTTTTCAAGTTTGTATTTTTTTAAGCTTTTTACTTTTCTATTCCTTAGCACTTACTTTTATCTTTATTACATTGTATAATATGTCTATTAGGAGTTGATATTATGGAGAGTACAAAACCCTTATCACCTGAGGCCTTAAAAACTATTTTGGCCATGCAGCGTAATGAAGTAACTGAATACAATATTTATAATAAAATTGCCAACAGAGTAAAAGATGAAAAAAATCGTAAAACCTTACGTAATATTGGCAGTGAAGAACTGCGTCACAGTGAAATATGGAAAACTTATACAGGTATAAATGTAAAACCGGACAGTATGAAAATCATCTGGTATAATTTTCTTTCTATTGTTTTTGGCTATACCTTTGCCTTGAAGCTCATGGAATCAGGAGAAAACAATGCGGTCCATATCTACGAAAGTCTGGAAAAAGAAGTCCCCGAAGCCAAAAAGATTTCTGAAGACGAAGATTCTCATGAACAAGCCTTGCTTGGAGTATTGGATGAAGAACGGCTCCAGTACGTAGGTTCTATGGTATTAGGGTTAAATGATGCTTTGGTAGAATTAACCGGTACTTTAGCCGGACTGACACTGGCCTTGCAGAACACCAAGCTAATTGCCCTTTCCGGTTTGATTACCGGCATTAGTGCGACTTTGTCCATGGCCTCTTCGGAATTTTTATCGGCCCGGAGTGAAGGCCGTACTGATGCTTTGAAATCCTGTACCTATACTGGCATTACTTATTGCATCACTGTAGCCCTTTTGGTCTTTCCCTACTTAATTTTCGACAATGCTCACTACCTGGAAGCCTTGGGATTAATGATTACTATTGTAGTACTCATTATTGCCGGCTTCAGCTATTACATTGCCGTAGCCAAAAGCCTAAGCTTTATACAAAGATTCAGAGAAATGGCTGCTATAAGTTTAAGCGTCGCTGCTTTTTCCTTTGTAATTGGACTTGTCGTCAAAGAAGTTCTAGGTATTGATATCTAAAAACGTCAGCTTTTAATAATCTTTACTAATATTAATAGAGGCAGTAACACAATGATTAAATTGTGCTACTGCCTCTATTTTTTATTTCTTTTAGCCTACGTATTTATGCAGGACTTTGCGAACTGCACCCGGTCCCGCCAACATTTCCTTAAACATTGTTTCTATTTTTCCTGCTAATCCCGCCTGAACCAGGTCAACCCCAAAAACAACTTTATTGCTCAATATTTCTTTTAGCTGACCTTTATATGATTCCGGCTTGTCAAATTCAATTCCGGAAAGCTTACTTTGCAAATCAGCTTTAAGCGGATCACTGCTGACTTCCATAGGATTGCCTGCATCATCAACAGCCAGCAGATATCTCATCCAGCCGGCAATAGCCAAAGGCAGACTAACAAGAGTATTCAGGTCCTTACCTGCAGCTAAATAACTCTTAATAGTTTCTCCAAACCGCACTCCCACTTTTTGACTGGTATCTGTGGCAATGCGTTGAGGAGCATCCGGCATAAAGGGATTGGGCAATCTTTTTTCTACAACTTCATCAATAAAGGCTTTAGGGCTTAAAATCTTCGGATCCACTACTACCGGTAGCCCTTCTTTATAACCCAGCCTCTTAATTAAAGCAACAATATCAGCATCCTGCATTTCTTTGCAAATCAGCGTATAACCTAATAAACAGCCAAAAACGCTCATGGCAGTATGAAGAGGATTTAGGCAAGTTGTTACTTTCATCTTCTCCGTTTTATTTACAGTTTCCCTGTCTGTCATATACACGCCGGCCTCTTCCAAAGGGGGACGCCCATTAGTAAAGTAATCTTCGATAACTAAATATTGAGGACGCTCTGCGTTAACGAAAGGCGCAATAAAAGTAGCTTTTTTCGTTACTACAAGATCCATTCCTCCTATACCCGACTGAGTTAAAAGCTCAGCTATTTTTTTATTGGGACGAGGCGTGATCTTATCAATCATGCTCCAGGGAAAAGCAATTTTCTCCGGATTATCCAGATAATCTAAGAAACCTTTGTCCACAAAGCCTTTGCCCAGCCAAGCTTTTGCTACTGTCATGATACTTTTCTGAAGCTTTTCCCCATTATGACTGCAGTTATCCATGCTCACAAGAGTAAGAGGATATTGTCCAGCTTTGTAACGTCTATACAATAATCCGGTCACAAGACACATGGTATTCTTAGGTGCTTTGGGTCCCTGTTCCATATCAGCTGACACCATAGGCAAAAGTTCACCCTTCATATCTGTTAAGGCATAACCTTTTTCCGTTATGGTAAAGCTTAGCATTTGCAAAGAAGGCTTAGTAATAATTTCTGCCAGTTCCTGAATCTTTAGTTCAGAATCAACCTTTATAGATTTTCCAATGCTGGCCACAATCTCTTTGCTGATAGTCCCATCAGGATTAAGGGTAACATTCAAGCTGAGATTATCATGAGGAGTATAAACCTTGTCAATAATCTCACGGTCATAAGGAGAAACTGTGATAATACCGCTCTTTTGCAGTCCTTTATTCAACAATTCCTGCTGCAGTTTGGCGATGAAACCTCTGAAAATATTGCCTGAACCAAAATGCAGCCAAACGGGATATTTTTCAGTATTTTCTACCATTTCCTGCCAAGAAAATTCCGGTACTTTCACACCGGCCTTTTCCCACTCATCGGTTCCTTCCAACATTGTTTTAGCATTTAATTCCAGCATTTGATTATCTCCTATCACTTTTGCAGATTGCTTCCCACAAACCATTAAGATAAGTTAAACCCAGCGCTCTGTCATAGAGTCCGTAACCGGGACGACCAATCTCATCCCAAATCATGCGACCATGATCAGGACGAATATAGGTATCAGGACAAGTATCATAAACAGCCTTCATGATTTCGTACATATCCAAATCCCCTGTCGAAGACAGGTGGCTGGCTTCTCTGAAACAACGATCGCTGCCTAAGTGTTTAACGTTACGCACATGGAGACAGCCAATACGCTGCATCTGACCGAAATGTCGAATCATGTCAGGAATGTTATTATGCACATTGCTGCCCAAGCTGCCGGTGCACAGACATACTGTATTGCAGGGGCTGTCATGAAGTTTAATAATCTTGTCAAAACCTTCTTGATCATGAGCAAGACGGGGCAAACCGAAAATCGGCCAGCCGGGATCGTCAGGATGGCAGGCCATTTTAACTCCCACCTCTTCGCAAACAGGAATAATAGCATCTAAGAAGTATTGAAAATTCTCCAGCAACTTCTCATTATTCATATTCTTGTACTGATTCATTACTTTTTCCAAATCAGCCAATCTTTCCGGCTCCCAGCCCGGCAGGCTGAAACCATTGGAACTGGCAGCAGTTTTTTTAACGATTTCTACCGGTGTCATAGCCCCTAATTCTTTTTCGTCAAAATATAGACTGGTACTGCCATCTTCGGGAATAACTCTGGCCAAATCAGTACGCAGCCAATCTAAAACCGGCATAAAATTATAAACAATAACTTTGACGCCGTATTTAGCTAAATTGCGAATGCAAATTTTGTAGTTTTCAATGTACTTGTCTCTGGTTGGCAGTCCAAGCTTAATGTCTTCATGAACATTAACACTTTCAATGACCTCGCACTCCAGTCCAGCTGCATGAACATGATCTATATATTTCTTAATTTCTGCTTCTTCCCAGACTTCACCTGCGGCCTTTTCATCAAGCAGGCCCATAAGTCCGCTGCAGCCGGGGATTTGTTTAATGTATTTCAGTGGAATGGAATCCCTGCCTTCTCCGTACCACCTAAAAGTCATTTTCATTTTTGTTGTCCTCCCTTCACTCTATAAAACCACGCCGTCTTTAAATATTGAAATTTCTCTAAACTCATTAATTTCGTTTTTAGCCTGTTTGCCGCTTGCTACGGCAATAACTAGCTGAAGCAGCTGCTTCCCTACGGAGTCAATACTGTCTCCTGTAGCTACAACTCCTGCATTGAAATCAATCCAGTTGGCTTTTTTAGCAGCCAGGTTCGTATTAGAAGAAATTTTCAAAGTAGGTACCGGTGCTCCAAAAGGAGTTCCCCTGCCTGTTGTGAATAAAATTAACTGAGCTCCCGCCGCGGTTAAAGCAGTACAGGAAACCAAATCATTGCCCGGTCCATATAACAATGTCAATCCGTGCTTGGTTACTTGTTCGGCATAATTAATAACGTCAACAATGGGAGCTGTTCCACCTTTTTGGACGCAACCGCAGCTTTTATCTTCCAGAGTAGTAATGCCGCCGGCCTTGTTACCGGGACTGGGATTATCATATACCACTTCATGATGGGCAATAAAATAATCTTTAAACCCATTAAGCATATGAGCAGCCTTTTGAAAGACCTGTTCATTTATGCAACGGTTCATGAGCATTCCCTCAGCGCCAAACATCTCCGGAACCTCGGTCAAAATCGTACTGCCACCTTGAGCAAGCAATAAATCACTGAACTTGCCTACAACAGGATTAGCAGTAATACCTGATAAACCGTCAGAACCACCGCACTTCATGCCCACAATTAATTTGTCGGAAGAAAGTTCCTGCCTATGGAAGTTTCCGGCAAAAGCTATGCATTTTTTAAGGAGTTCACGGCCTTTGGCCAACTCATCATTTTCCTCCTGACAAGTCATGAAAAGAATCCGTTCTTTATCAAAATCTCCCAACTCTTCCAAGAACTGTTCATGAGTGAGATTCTCACAGCCCAGGCTTACCACAAGCACTGCTCCGGCATTAGGGTGTTTGGCCAAAGCAGCCAAAAGTTTCCTGGTTTGAGCATGGTCTTTACCTGTTTGACTGCAGCCAAAAGGATGGGTGAAAGCATGGATTCCTTCCACGGTTCCCTGAACTAAATCCCTATTATCCCTAGCCAGTTTTTCAGCAATATCATTCACGCAGCCAACGGTAGGAATAATCCAGATTTCATTGCGGATGCCCACTTTGCCGTCAGCACGTTGAAAGCCTTGAAAAGTCAAAGGCTTCCCTGTAGGCAATTTAATAGCCGAAGGATGATAGGAATAGGTTACCTCTCCGGACAGATTGGTTTTGGCATTGTGAGTATGAACCCACTCGCCTGCTTTAATATCTACCAAAGCATGTCCGATGGGAAAGCCGTATTTAATAATGTTTTCGCCCTTATTAATGGCTTTTACAGCGATTTTGTGGCCTTGTTTAATATCTTCTAAAGCTGTTATCTTTAAACCATCTACAGTAAGGATTTGGCCCTTTTCTACAGGTTGTATAGCTACAGCCACATTATCATTAGACCCAATATGTATTACAGAGTTCATAGCCGCCCCTCCCTGTTTTATAAACAAGAGGCAAAAGCAGCTTCTGCACCCTTTGTTCTGATTAACTTCAAATCTTCCGTCACAGCCCTTTCCAGACCTGCCACGGCTGTTAAATCCTCGCCCCACATTTTTTCATTAGTGAGAACTGCCTTAACCAAAGCTTCCGGTGCAGCGTTTTTGTGGGCAAAATAGAAATCTAACACCCAGCCATCATCCTGAGCAGAATATTCATTACCCTTAGGCCGTTTGCAAATAAGGACATCCTTTTCTCTTCTTTGAATATCATTGCTAAAGAAGGCTATATAAGCAGCTAAAGACATAGTAAGACATTTAGGCAGCTTACCTGTTTTCGCCACATATTCCTTGAAAGAAGGCATATTCCTGGCTCGCCATTTAGAAGTGGAATTCAAAGAAATACTCATCAATTGATGATCAACAAAAGGATTGTTAAATCTATCTGCTACTGCCTCAGCAAAGTTTTCCAAATCTTTTTTGTCCAAAGGCAAAGTAGGAATAATTTCTTTATAAAGCATAGTATTCATGAAATTACGAATAGTATCATCATGCATGCAGTCACGGACAATATCCTGACCGGCCAAATAAGAACCAAGGACAAAACCTGTATGGGCACCGTTTAAGATACGAACTTTTCTCTTTTTATAAGGAGCCACATCATCTACCACATGGACATTTAAACCGGCTTTTTTAAAAGGCAGCCTATCTTCCAGTTCTTTAGGACCGCCGATAATCCAAACACCGAAGACCTCGCCAACATCCAAGAGTTTATCCGTATAGCCATTAGCTTTTTCCATTTCCGCTAATTCTTTAGGGTCACGAATACGTCCCGGTACAATGCGGTCAACTAAAGTGGTACAGAACAGGTTTTCTTTCTCCAGCCATTTAAGGAAGTCGTCTCCCAGTTTCCAGTCTTTGGCATGATGAATGACACAGTTTTCCAGTTCTTTGCCGTTATTATCAATAAGTTCGCAGCTTAAAATAATCACGCCTTTTTGTCCGGCTTTAAATCTTTCATACAATACCCTGCACAATTTTCCCGGGAAATTTACCGGTGGATTCTGGTCAAATTTAGCTGTGGGATCATAAACAATACCTGCTTCCGTTGTATTGGAAACAATAATTTCCAAATCTTTGCTTCTGGCTATTTCCATTAAAGCAGCAAAGTCTTCATAAGGATTGATGCAGCGGTTAACGCAGGAAATTATCCTTTTGGCATCAATTTTTTTACCCTTTTCACTGCCCCGTAAATACAAGGTATAGAGTCCTTCTTGCTCATTTATAGCTTGCCCTGTATGACCGGAAGGACTATGTTGAGTAATAACAACTTTACCATTCCAGTCAGCTTTTTCATTAGCAATATCAAAGAAATAATCTACAAAAGCCCGCAAAAAATTACCTGTGCCAAATTGCAGGACTTTCTCCGGAGCCTTTTTTTTCAGATACCCTTTATAACCTATTTCTTCCAGTGTCTTATAGCTTAATTGTGCCATTTTGTTGCCTCCTGTTTACTGAAATAAATACCCCTCTTAACTATCTTTCTTCTTAATTTTAGCAATGTGATACTGAATAGTCAATGAACTTAGAAATGTTGAACACAACAATAAAAAACTGACAATGCCTTGCAACATCGTCAGTTTTTTCCTTATATTTTATTTACCGGCCAGGTGGGTTTTCCACCCCTTAGTACTTCGTCAATACCTTTAGCTGCATCAATGCCCATTTGGTCCATAGCTTTCATGCTTAGTCCGGCATTATGCGGGCTAACGACCACATTGGCCAAAGATAACAAAGGATTGTTTTGCTCAACAGGCTCCTTGGCAAAAACATCCAGCCCCGCTCCTGCTATCTTGTATGATACTAGGGCATTATACAAATCTTCTTCGTTAATCACTCTGCCTCTTGAACAGTTAACCAAAATACATTGAGGTTTCATCATTTTTAAAGTTTTGGCATTAAACATATTAATAGTATCTTTGGTTGCCGGGACATGAACAGAGACTACATCTGCTTCCTGCAATAAATCCTTCAAAGAATTTTTGCGTTCAATATAGTCAGGCCATTTGTCTTCAGGCAAAAAAGTATCCAGTCCTATGGCCTTCATGCCCAGTCCATATACTGTTTTATGTGCCACTAGGCGACCAATTCTGCCACAACCGATTATGCCGATAGTTCTGCCTTCCAGTTCCAGACTTTTAACAATATTTCTTGCAGCAAAATTACCTCTTCTTGTTTCCCCGTCCAAATAAACAAGATGGTTGGCACAGGCTAAAATCAAAGCTAAAGTATGTTCTGCCGCTGAATTAGAATTAGCACAAGGGGCATTAGTTACTTGGATACCCAGTTCTGTGGCAGCTGCCAAATCAATTTGGTCAGTTCCTACACCATGACTGCCTATTACTTTAAGCATTTTTCCTGCTTCCATAATTCTTCTGGTACATTTAATACTGCGTGATATCATTCCCGAACATTGCGGGATAGCTGCGCAGATGCTGTCTTCTGTGGCGCCTTCCAATACTACGACTTCATAGCCATGTACTTTTAAATAAGCTTTGCCGGGTTCCGTAATATTCTCAGGGATTAAAATCTTATATCCCATGCCATCTCCTCCAGTTGGGGTCAACTCTGACCAATTTTCTTATAAGATTTTGTTTAATGCTGCCAAGTCAGCTTCCGTAGTTGACCAGCAGGTAGCAAAACGATACACAGTATGAGTTTCATCATATTTTTCCCAAAAATTAAGTGTTACTTCTTTGGCCAGTTCAGCGGCCTTGGTATTTTCCAGAATAATGAACTGCTGATTAGTAGGAGATTCCAGGAAAAATTTAATATTTTTGCTCTTGAACAGCTTTTTCAAGGCTTCTGCCATATCTATAGCATGCTTGCTAATGTTCAAGTAGAGATTATCAGTAAAAAGTGTATCAAACTGAACGCCTAAAAGTCTGCCCTTGGCCAGTAATGCTCCACGTTTTTTCACCATATTAACAAAATGGGCAGGACGGTTGTTTTTGGTAAACACTACTGCTTCACCGCATAATGCTCCTACTTTAGTACCGCCAATATAGAAAACATCACAGATTCTGGCAATATCTTCCATGGTCACATCAGTGGTACGGCTCATAAGCCCATAGCCTAATCTAGCTCCATCAATAAACAAAGGAATTTTAAATTCATGGCAAACAGCAGCAATATCTTCTAATTCTTTTTTTGTATAAAGAGTACCGTATTCTGTAGGATGAGATATATAGGCCATTCCCGGAAATACCATATGTTCATGGTTGCCGTCTCCATAGAAATCAGTAATATACTGTTTCAGTACTTCGGCCGACATTTTCCCGTCTTTTTGGGGAATAGTCAGAACCTTGCTGCCGGAATATTCAATAGCCCCGGCTTCATGAGTATTAACATGTCCTGTCCTTGCAGCGACTACGCCTTCGTACCCTTTAAGCATGGTAGATATAATTACTGCATTAGTCTGAGTCCCTCCTACCAGAAACTCTACCTGAGCCTCTGGACAGCCACAAGCTTGGGCAATTTTTTCCTTTGCGCTTGTACAATAACGGTCAGCACCATACCCTGACAATTGTTCCATATTGGTTTCCGCTAAACGTTGTAAAATTTTAGGATGCGCTCCTGTTAAATAATCGCTTTCAAATGATAGCATTATTACCTAGTCCCCCTTAATTAATCGTTGTCTTATTATAGCATAAATTCCCTTGCTAAAATAGAATGATTTTTTTAAGAAGAAGTTATCTTTTTTGCTTTTTAATTATTAATATATATGTTTTTATATTTGTGATTTTAATTTAAGAAACTTTTTGCTTCTTTTACATTATTAGGAATAATATTATCTATATTTTATTGTTTTTACCGAATTAATGTTGACTATTTATGGTCAAGTTGCTAAAATTAAAATTATAAAAGTTTAAGTTTACTTGTAAAACTTAGGAAAGGTGGCAGAACAATATTATGAGAACAAATAGAGTTTCTCATGGGTTTACTCTTATTGAATTAGTTGTTGTTATTGCCATCCTGGGGCTTTTTGCCGGTATTGCTATTCCCCGTTATTTGGATTTTACGGCCAAAGCACGTGGCAGTAGAATAGTAGCCGATTTAAGAACAATTAACAGTGTTATAGCTGTTTATGAAGCCAAAACCGGTGAATTTCCTAATATAAGGCCCAATGGTGCTGGTAGTGATGTATTAACTGAGGATAACTCCAGTTTGAAAAAATATCCTTTACTGGCAGAGTGGCCTTCTCCTCCGCGAGGCGATACTGTCATCTTTCCTTGCAATCCTACTAAAACAATAACTCTAAAAAATGACAAGAATTACTACATTTGCAATGAAGCAGAGGGAACCGCCAAATTTGTAATTGGTAGTGTTAGTGTTGGTTCTAAGAGCGCCGGCTGGACTGCTGAACAATTAGCAGAAGGGGGCAGCGCAAAGTTTTAAATTTTTCGCCAAAAGTGCCAGGCACCAATGGAGACAAAATGTCTCCATTGGTGCCTGGCACTTTTGGCGCTTTTGGTGCTATGGCGACACTATTGGTACCATTATTGGTCAGGTGTCTTAAATTAGTTGGTGCTGTAAATATTTACCGGATGCATAACGCCAGATATAGACAATGGCCCGCACAGCCCAATCCAGGTACATGGCCAACCAGGCCCCGAACATGCCGAATCCCAAAGGTCCGCACAGAATGTAGGCACCGCCGATCCGGAAAACTACCATTGTGAAAACTCCCACGCACATGGCAAACTTCGCATCCCCTGCTGCCCTGAAAGTAACAGGCAGAGTAAAAGAAAATGGCCAAGTAAAAATTTCAAAAATAGCGTGAGTCCAAGTAATCAGCCACACCAGATTCATAGTAGATTCCGGCAGACTGTAAATTCTATTAATCAGAGGCCACAAAGCAAAAATTATTCCCGAAACAATAATATTAGCACCGATTACTACACCAATTATTTTCTTGGTGTAGTATTTGCTTTGCTCTAAATCTCTGGCACCTATGCAGCGAGCGATAACAGTAGTCATCCCGGCATTAATAGCCAGCCCCGGTATAACCTCAAATCCCCCAATCAGGTTGCCTACGGCGTTGGCAGCTATAGCTCCTGTCCCAAAAGTAGTTACAAGAGATAGGACCACTATTTTACCCAGCTGGAATAAACCATTTTCTATACTAAAGGGAATACCTACCTGAAGCATTTTTTTAATAAGATCAAGATTTAATCTGACTTTTAAAAGCGGAGGTATCTGTAAACGAAATTTGTATTTACGACCACAGTATAAAATGATAATTACGGAAACTATCCGGGAATTCAAGGTAGAAAGAGCCACTCCGGTTACTCCCCAACCCAGGACAAAAACAGATAAACCGTTACCAATAATATTTAAAATATTCATTAAAACTACAGTCAGCATAGGAAGCTTAGTATTTCCTGCCGTGCGAAAGACAGCACTGCCCCCTTGGAATAAGGCCATGAAAGGAATGGTTGTGCCCAAAACCATCATATATTCAGTAGCATTTTCTATTACATCAGGAGATGAACTGCCAAAAAGCTTGGCAAAAATAAATGATTTACTGGCATAAAAGGCCACCATCAGAACTAGGGAAACAATACCCGTAAGCCAGATCAGCTGACGGCCCCCTTCTCTAGCCTTGTCTAGATCTCCCCTGCCCATATATTGACCGATAATTACTGAGCCCCCTGTGGCTAAGGCCACAAACACCAGGTTTAAAAGCACACCTATATGGTCTATAAGGGAAACACCGGAAACAGCAGCTTCCCCCAGAGAAGCTACCATCATAGAGTCAGCCATGCCGACGGATATAACCAGGATTTGTTCAATCACCAAAGGAAAAAACAAATGCAATAGGTCTTTATTAGAAAATAAGCGGCCCAGCCTTGTGCTTGGCTGAGCCTTTTTTAAGACATTATCCATGAATTAATGCTCTCTTCCTGCAACACTATAAATATCAGCAATGATATACTTGCAAATATTCAGCTACTAAAATATGAGTTTATTATGTACTACTATAACACTTAAAACAATCTTTATGTAAAATTTTTACAAACTTTTTCTTTAAAATCACTATATTTTCCAAGCTGAGCACTTATTACTGCATAAACATTGCTACAATCGGTGCCAAAATTGCCGTAGCCACACCAATAAAACTAATGGCCAGTGACGAGAAAGCTACCTGAGTGAGACTAATGGGGATACAGCTGCTGGTTCCCAAAGCATGACTTGATGTGCCAATAGCAAAGCCTATAGCAATGTCATTGGTTACCCCCAGGACTTTCAATATTTTGTGAGCAAAGACAGCTCCTACTACACCGGTTACTGCTACTGCCGCAATTGTTATAGCAGGAATGCCCCCAATATCTGCCGACACTTCCATGGCAATAGGCGTAGTAATGGACTTTGGCAGCAAAGACAAAGTTATTTCTTTGCTAACCCCAAAAAGCTTACTGAAACCATAAGCAGAACCAACTCCTGCACAGGTTCCTATTACTGTTGCCCCTAAAAGTGCCTTTAAATTCTTTTTTAAAAGTTCCAGATTTTTTACTAATGGCAACCCTAAAGCTATAGTAGCCGGTCCTAAAAACATGGCCAAAAATTTGCCACCTATTTCGTATTCTTTGTAAGTGAATTTGTCCTGACAAAGAAGAAGGATAATAATCAAAACTGTAGAAGTTAAAAAGGGCGGTAAAAGAGACGTTTTTAATTTTTTTGCCAAAACTTCTCCTAAATAAAAGGTCAACAGAGTTAAAGCAATGCCCGTTAATGGTGAATTAAGCAAGGTTTTAGGCATGGTGGTCCACCTGCTTTCCTTTCAACATATAATTCAGGAATAGTCCGGTTACTACTAAGGTAAACACTGTTGAGCAAAAGATAGTTGCCAGAATTGCCAAGCCTTCTTTTTCAATAATATCCAAATACAAAACAATGCTAACAGAACCGGATACAAAGAAAAGGCTCAATTTAGATAAGAGCAGACTGCAAATTTCCTCAATTTGAGAAATTTTAATCACTTTAAAGGCAAGTAAAACAGAAAAAATAAGCATAGCTAAAAGTGGTGCCGGGAAAGAGCTCCCCACTAAGGCAAGGATAATTGCGGCAAATAATTGCAGGACAATCAAGATTGTAAAACCACTAAGTAATTCGTCTGCTTTCATAGGTGGCCTCCTATTTTGTGTAAGTGATTTTTATTCTACCACATTTACCGATAATCTGCATAGCTTTTAATTATTTTTTTCATATAAAAAAAACCCGGCTCCAATGAGCCGGGTTTCGTTTTTCTTTCTATTTCCAGAAATCCAAGTTTTGATTTTCAAGTCCAACAGAAGAAGCTTTGAACACCGGTTTTTTGCCTTCAGACAATTGTTGTCCGTAATCTTTCATAACTTTAATAGCAGTGCCGCTTAAAGCCAAGATAGAAGGAATATTGATTAAGCACATTACAGCCATTAAAATATCGGCAATAGCCCAAGCATTGCTCATGGAAAGAGCTGCCCCGAAGAAAATAACTAGAGAAGCAATTACTCTGTATTTAACCATAAAGGAAGCAGAAGGAACCTTGCTGCCATTCAAATAAGCTAAGCAGTTATCCACATAGAATAAGTTACCGATTAAGGTAGTGAATGCGAACAGAATCATAGCTACGGTAATCATAACAGGACCAAAAGTACCGAAATCTACCTGAGTAGCTTGCTGAACATAAGGAGCACCAGCTAATTTAGCAGTTGGAACTATACCTGAGAACATGCACATTAAAGCTGTAGATGTACACAGCACAGTATCAATAAATACAGATAACATCTGTACCAAACCTTGCTGAGCAGGATGGTGAACGTCAGCTGCTGCGGCAGCATTAGGCGCACTACCAACACCGGCTTCATTGGAATACAAACCACGTTTGATACCATACATCATGCAAGAACCGCTGATACCTGCAAAAATCTTTTGGAAGTTCATAGCATCGCTCATTACAGCGCTAACAACTCCCGGCAATTTATCCAGATGCATAAAAATAATAGCAATGGATAAAAGTACATAGAAAATACCCATAATAGGAACAAGCTTATCGGTAATTCTTACAATACGCTTGCCGCCGCCCATTACACAGTAGCCAACCAGCACAGCCAAGATAGCTCCGATAATCCAGGGAGTAACTGTTTTGTCATAAAAACCGTAAACAACGAAAGTAGACTGAAGATT
>Ga0183095_11384_pt1 | contig 19387 bp, 16 predicted proteins | sample BioMet4_FD_130346 | JGI IMG/M metagenome (GOLD analysis project Ga0183095, IMG submission 130346) | Microbial communities from bioreactor (seeded with sewage sludge) at LBNL, California, USA - Biofuel metagenome 4 (v2) (version 3) | ecosystem: Engineered > Bioreactor > Anaerobic > Unclassified ...
CGGGCATGATGTGCGTACTGCTGAAGGAAGACCGCACGATTCTGTTTGGTGATGCCTGCGGTGTCGCGGTCATGCTGTTTGATGAATTCTCATCCTGTGTCTCTGCATATCGGAAAAGCCTTCTGAATCTTCAGAAATACGAACCTCGCTACGATACTGTTTATCGGAATCACGGAACCTTTGTCTCCCCAAAAATCCTTCTGGAAAATGTGATTGCCTGCTGTGACCGTATTCTTGCCGGCAGTGATGACCATATCCCAGTAGAGTTTCACGGCATGCATCTCTATGCCTGCAGTGCGGCGGACAGCCACGGACGGCGCCTGGATGGGGTGGAGGGTAATATTCTGTATACTGCAGAAAAAGCACGCTGAAGAACAAAGATGATGCAGAATTATCGTGGAAAAGTACAAGTTTCTGTAAATGCGGTGCGGATGAAAATCCGCACCGCATTTCTGTCTTTCCATACGACCTCAGATAAAAGAGCATTTCTTTCATCGTTCTGCTGAGAGCCGGGTGCTGAGGCGCAGGATCCTTGCCGCAAAAAGGAATGTGCTAGAATCTAGGCATGCAGGCGGCGCTGAAAAAGAAAAGATGGCTGGTGGCTGTTTCCGGAGGGCCGGATTCCATGGCCCTTCTTTCCATGTGCGTGCGGGCCGGCATGGATGTCGGCGCCGCGCATGTGAACTACCGCAAGCGTCCGCAGGCGGATTTGGAAGAGAAGGCCGTCAAAGCCTGGTGCCGGCGGCACAGGGTTCCCTGCTATGTGCTGGACCGGCCGTATGAATATGAGGGCAACTTCCAGGCCTTCGCCCGCGCCTACCGCTACCGCTTCTTCGCAAAGACCGCCAAGGCGCACGCTTTTGACGGCGTGCTGGTCGCGCACCAGCAGGATGATCTCATTGAAACCTATCTGATGCAGAAGCACCAGAACATCACGCCCGCACGGTACGGCCTGAAGCGGACCGTCTTCATGGACGGTCTGCGCGTCGTGCGGCCGCTGCTGAACAAAACCAAAGCCGGCCTGGAGGCCTACTGCCGTCAGGAAGGGGTTCCTTATTATATTGATTCCTCCAATCTCAGCGATGCCTACGCCCGCAACCGCGTCCGCCATCATGAAGTCCAGGACATGGACGCTTCGGCGCGGCAGAAGCTGCTGCAGGAGATCGCGGCCGCCAACCGGCAGCTGCAGAGCCGCCGCAGACAGGCATCCGGGCTGATCCGGGGCGGAAAGCTGCCGCTGGCATCCTACCGGAAAGCGGACAAGGAGATCCGGCTGTGCGCACTGCGCCTGTTTCTGGAGCGTGATGATGCCCTGATTGAGGGCGCCAGCCGCCGTTATCTGGAAGAGATGGACGGGATTCTGATGCATCATGCGGATTTCCTGGAGGCGGTCAGAGACCGCTGGCTGATTCAGCAGGACGGCAGCGCCCGGATTCTCGAACAGATGCCGTCCGCCTATCAGATCCGGCTGAAGGACAGCCGGCCGCGGCGGGAGGAGTGCTTCCGCATCGCCCGCCGGGGGAAAACCACCCAGGCGCTCACGCTCACGGAATCCGATTTTCCGCTGACCGTGCGCAGCTGGCAGGCGGGGGATTCCATCCGGCTGCGGTTCGGCCGCAAGAGCGTGCACCGCTTCTTCATCGACCGCCGGATTCCGCTGTGGAAAAGGGCTTCCTGGCCGGTCGTTCTGAACGCTTCCGGAGCCGTGATTCTGGTGCCGGGACTGGGCTGTGACGTCGATCATTACTCTATAAAGCCCACCCTTTATGTGATAGAATAAGACTACTTACGGAGGTTTTTCCATGCACTCGGATATCAAGAAGATACTGGTTACCGAAGAGGAAATCAACGCCCGTGCAGTCGAGCTCGGGAAGAAAATCACCGCCGATTACGGCGCCCGGGGGGAACTGCCGCTGGTCGTCGCGCTTCTGAAGGGATCGGTTCCGTTCATGGCCGAACTGATCAAGCACATCGACCTGGACATCCAGATCGATTTCATGGACGTATCCAGCTACGAGGGTACGGAATCCATTGGCGACATCCATATCATCAAGGATCTGGACGCTTCCATACAGGGCGTTGACATCCTGCTGGTGGAGGACATCGTCGACACCGGCCGTACGATTGACACCGTTTCCAAGATGCTGCTGCACAAAGGCGCCAGATCCGTCCGCGTCGCGACCCTGTTGGACAAGCCGTCCCGCCGCGTCGTCGAACTGAAGCCGGAGTATGTCGGCTTCCAGGTCGAGAACGAGTTCGTTGTCGGCTACGGCATGGACTTCAACCAGAAATACCGCAACCTTCCGTACATCGGTGTGCTGAAGGATGAGTGCTATCAATAGGATCCGCATATAAAGGAGTACCGCAATGCAGAAAAACAAACTGCTTAACTATCTGCCGTATCTGATTGTCATCATCGCCATTCTGAGCCTGTTCTCCATGAACGGCTCGACGGCGACGAAGACGCTGTCATACAGCGAACTGCAGGACGTCCTGGCCAACAAGACGATCGATGAGTCCGTGCTTTCCATCGGCAGCAACGTCGTCACGGTCAAGGGCACCTATGAGGACAGCGGCAAGACTGTCGCCTTCTCCTCCACGGTTCCGTCCACGGAGACGGAGATCGAGTATCTGCTGGATGATCTTTCGAACGCCGGCAAGCTCACGATCGTGGACACCGCCAGTTCCAATGCCTTCATGGACACGCTGTACACGCTGGTCCCGATTCTGGTGATCGGCGGCTTCGCCATCTGGATGATGAACCGCATGAACGGCGCCGGCGGCGCGAATGCCAAGGCGTTTGAGTTCTCCAAGTCCAGAGCCCGTCTCGAGGGCAGCATCAAGGTCCGCTTCAGCGACGTCGCCGGCTGCGACGAAGAGAAGCAGGAAATGGAAGAGATCATCGAGTACCTCAAGTACCCGAAGAAGTTCGCCAAGATGGGCGCCCGCATCCCGAAGGGCATCCTGCTGGTCGGCCACCCCGGCACCGGCAAGACCCTGCTGGCCAAGGCGGTCGCCGGTGAGGCGAACGTGCCGTTCTACAGCATCTCCGGTTCGGACTTCGTGGAAATGTTCGTCGGCGTCGGCGCCAGCCGTGTCCGCGACATGTTCAAGAAAGCCCAGCAGACCGCGCCGTGCATCATCTTCATCGATGAGATCGACGCCGTCGGCCGTCAGAGAGGCGCCGGATTCGGCGGCGGCCATGACGAGCGCGAGCAGACTCTGAACCAGCTCCTGGTGGAGATGGACGGCATGGAGGACAACACCGGCGTCGTCGTCATCGCGGCGACCAACCGTCCGGATGTCCTGGACCCGGCATTGCTGCGCGCCGGCCGTTTCGACCGTCAGATCACCGTATCGCTGCCGGACCGCAAGGGCCGCAAGGCGATTCTCGAGGTCCATGCCCGCAACAAGCATTTTGCGAAGGATATTGATCTCGGCGCGCTGGCCAAGCGGACGCCCGGATTCTCCGGCGCGGATCTTGAAAACGTATTGAATGAGGCGGCGATCCTCGCCGTCCGTGAGAATCTGTCGGAGATTCACATGTCCCAGATTGACGAGGCCATTGACCGGGTCATGATGGGTCCGGCCAAGAAGTCCCGCACCTACGACGACAAGACGAAGAAGCTGGTCGCCTACCACGAATCCGGACATGCCATCATCGGCCTGTATCTGGATGACAGCGCCGTGGTGCAGAAAGTCACGATCATCCCGCGCGGACAGGCAGGCGGCTACAACCTGATGACGCCGAAGGATGAGAAGATGATGAACACGAAGAGCGATCTGGTCGCGACGATCACGTCCTACATGGGCGGCCGCGCGGCTGAGGAGCTGTTCTTCGATGACATCACGACCGGCGCCGTCAACGACATCAAGAACGCGACGGACATCGCCCGCGACATGGTCACCAAGTACGGCATGAGCGATCTCGGACCGATCAAGTATGACGCCGGCAGCGAGAACGTGTTCCTGGGCAGAGATTATACGTCGAGTGCGAATGTCTCCGGACAGGTCGCCTTCGAGATTGACCAGGAAGTGCGCAAGATCATCGACCAGTGCCACAAGCACGCGACGGAGATCCTGAACCAGCACAAGGATGAGCTGGTCCGGATCGCGACCGCGCTGATGGAATATGAGACCCTCACCGCGGAACAGATTGAAAAGGTCATCAAGGGCGAGTCCATCGAAGCGGACTTCAACAAGACCGAGGCGGAAGCTGAAAAAGAAGTAAAGGAAGAAACGACTCTGACCGGCCGGCCGAAAGACGAGCCGGAAGAGAAGCCGCAGCCGGAGCTTCCGGAAGAAAAACCGGAGGATCCCGAGATTCACAATCCGACTCATTAGAGGATGCCCGGAAGGGCATCTTCTTTTTGCTATAATGGAACCGGAATGGAGATGATCGGAATGAAGAAAATGACAATGGCGGTACTGGTCTGCCTGCTGGCGGCCGGGTGTTCGACCGCCCCGCAGAGCCCAGCGGCGGCAACAGCGGCAGCGGTGAGCACGGTGCCGGCGGCAAGCACGGAACCGTCGCCTTCCGCATCGGCCTCTGCGGAAGCCAGCCTGCCGGCGGACGCGCAGACGCTGGACGGCGTGCTGGAACAGGATCTGCCGCAGACGCTGACGGTCACCATCCAGGATCTCGAGGTGATCTTCACAAAGGACCTGTCCTATCAGGAGACCGGCAAGCTGGAAACCGGGCAGGAGATCACCGTGACCTATACCGGCAGCCTTGACAGCCATCCGACGGCGCTGAAGGCCGCGGCCAAATAGCGCCAGCGCCTTTCAAAAAGGCGTTTTCCGGCGGCCTCCGCGTGGACAGTGACCGGAAAACCCCTATAATAGAATTGCTGGTGAAACGATGAAGGAAACGGAAAATGACAGAACGCTGACGCTGCTGACATGGCTGACCGGCATAGCCGGCGGCATGCTGATGGCGATGATCCTGCTGATCATGATGCGGATGGCTTCCTATCCGCTTTTCACATTGTCCTTCTGGCTGATTCTGGCGGCGGCCTGCGTACTGCCCGCCTGCATGATCCCGCTGGAGAAGGCGGGCATGAAGCGCTACTCGCAGCTGGTGGCGGTCGGCGTCTCGCTGGGCATCTGCCTGGCCTACGCCAAGACGGCCGGCCGCAATGACGCGACCGTGACCATGCTGATGCAGGAGGTCGGCGTCCTGCATGCCGGGTCCCTGCTGGTGACGCTGATCCGGCTGTTTTTCGCCGATCACAGAAATGGAAAAGAGGCAGGCAGATGAGCCTGATGAGCCCCTGGGGTGAAAAACTCGATCCGACCTGTCCGCTGCCGGAATATCCGCGCATGCTGCTGCAGAGAAGCAGCTATACGAATCTCAACGGCATGTGGGAATTCCAGATCACCGGATCCTCGGAAAAATACCGCGAGGATGCGTGGGAACGCATCTGCGTGCCTTTTGCGCTGGGCTCGAAACTCTCTCTGACCGACAAGCAGCTGCAGCCGGGCCAGGTGCTCTGGTACCGGCGCCGCTTCCGCTATGAAGCCCGGCTCCCGCATACGTTGCTGAACTTTGAGGCGGTCGACCAGGTCTGCGAGGTGTTCCTCAACGGCCTGCCGGTCGGCGGCCACCGCGGCGGCTATGCGCCGTTTTCGCTGGATGTGTCCGGCGCCGTTCTGCCCAGCAATGAGCTGATCGTGCGCTGCACGGATGACAGCGACACCGGCCTGTACGCCTACGGCAAGCAGCGCCTGAAGCACGGCGGCATGTGGTATACGCCGAGCAGCGGCATCTGGCAGACCGTGTGGATGGAGGATGTCAGCGACGGCTACGTGCAGGACATCCAGATCCAGGCGGACTACGATACCGGCGATGTCAGCTTCCAGCTGAGCGGCAATTTCAGCCAGGCGGTCATCTCGGTTGCGGAAGACCGGAAAATCATCGGCCGCGGCGTCACCAATGACGGCACCTACGTCATGCATCTGGACCGCTTCCGGCCCTGGAGTCCGGACGACCCGTTCCTGTACGACGTCTACGTGCAGACCGAGGATGACACGATCAAGAGCTATTTCGGCATGCGCAAGTTCTCCGCGGCCAGGGACGCGAACGGCTGCACGCGCTTCTGCCTGAACGGCAAGCCGCTGTTTCTGAGCGGGCTGCTGGACCAGGGCTACAGCGTGGACGGGCTGATGACCTATCCCAGCGATGAGGCGATGGAATATGAGCTGAGCACGATCCGCGCGCTCGGCTTCAACATGCTGCGCAAGCACGTCAAGGTGGAGTGCCGGCGCTGGTACTACCACTGCGACCAGCTGGGCATCCTGGTCATGCAGGACATGCCCAACGGCGGCGGCCCCTATCAGGACGGCGTCACGCTGGTCTGGCCGACGCTGGGACGCCGGCGCATCCGCGACGACCAGTATGAGAAATTCGGCCGCGCCTCGGAAACCGGCCGGAAAATCTACTATGCGGAACTGGATGCCATGCTGAAGGAGCTGTCCGGAGCGGTCAGCGTCTTCGCCTGGGTGCCGTTCAACGAGGGCTGGGGGCAGTTTGACAGCGCCGCCGTCACGCAGCATATCCGGCAGCTGGATCCGGTCCGGCTGGTGGACAGCGCCAGCGGCTGGTTTGACCAGAAGGCCGGCGACTTCAACAGCCGTCATGTCTACTTCCGCCCGTTCCGCGCCCATCCCGGCCGGGACGAACGGATTCTGCTGCTCAGCGAGTTCGGCGGCTATTCCTACCTGGAGCCGCTGCACAGCGAAGCGAAGAAGCTTTACGGCTACCGCAAGTACAAGGACCGGCTGATGCTGGACAATGCGGTCCAGGATCTGTATCAGAAGGACATCCTCGCCCAGATTCCGAAGGGGCTGTGCGGCTGCATCTACACGCAGGTGTCCGATGTTGAGGATGAATGCAACGGACTGTTCACGGCGGACCGCCGGATCCTGAAGATTGACTCCAGGAGAATGCGCCGCATTAATGAGAAATGCATACGGGGAGCGATATCCGAATGAAAGATGAAATCGTCGTCGCCCAGGCCCTGAAGAATCAGGTCCGCATTCATGCGGCCTCGACTACGGCTCTGGTGGAAACGGCGCGACAGCTGCACGACATGTATCCGACTTCGGCGGCGGCGCTGGGCCGGACCATGACCGTCACCGGGATTCTGGGCAGCACGCTGAAAGATGAGAATGAGCATATTACCGCCACGATCAACGGCGGCGGCCCGGCCGGCACCATCATGGCCCAGGCCGACGGCGCCGGCAATGTGCGCGGCTTTGCGGCCAATCCGCAGATCTATCTGAAGAACGGCCAGACCGGCAAGCTGGACGTCGGCAAAGCCGTCGGCAGAAACGGCTACCTGCGGGTCACCCGCGACCTCGGCCTGAAGGAACCGTTCACCGGCACCGTGGCTCTGCAGTCCGGAGAGATCGGCGATGATTTCGCCTATTATTTCGCGGTCAGCGAACAGACGCCTTCCGTGGTTGCGGTCGGCGTGCTGGTGGATACGGATTATTCGATCCGGGCCGCCGGCGGCGTCCTGATCCAGCTGCTGCCGGATGCGGACGAGGACTGCGTGAAGGCCGTCGAGGCGATTGCGAAGGACATGAAGCCGGTGTCGCAGCTGATTGATGAAGGCCGCCGCCCGGAAGAGATCATTCACCAGCTGTTTGCGGACGCCCGGATTCTCGAACACCGGGACATCCGCTGGCACTGCGGCTGCAGCCGTGAGCATTATGCGGCGGCGCTGGCGACGCTGCATGCGCAGGATCTGACGGAGATGATCCGCGAGGACCGCGGCGCGGAGATCGTCTGCCAGTACTGCGGAAAGAAATACCAGTACAGCGAAGCGGAGCTGCAGCAGATCCTGGACAGGAAAAACCATGTGGAAAATCGGTGACGTCGAGCTGGCCAATCCGGTCATCGCAGCGCCGATGGCGGGCATCTCCAGCCCGGCTTTCCGCACGATCTGCCGCCAGTTCGGGGCGGCCCTGTGCGTCAGCGAGATGATCAGTGACAAGGCCCTGCATTACCATAACGCCAAGACCTTTGAGATGTGTGCGGTCGATCCCCATGAGCATCCGGTGTCCCTGCAGCTGTTCGGCGGCGACCCCGTGACCATGGCCGAGGCGGCGCATTATCTGTGCGAGCATACGGACTGCGACATCATCGACATCAACATGGGCTGCCCTGTCAGCAAGGTTCTGAAGGCCCACGGCGGCAGCTATCTTCTGGGGGAACCGGAGCTTGCCGTGGAAGTCGTGAAGGCGGTTGTCGCCGCCTCGAACAGGCCGGTCACCGTGAAGATGCGGGCCGGCATCGATGAGCAGCACATCGTCTGCGCGGATCTGGCCCGGCGCTTTGAAGAGGCCGGCGTACAGGCCATCGCCGTGCACGGGCGCACCCGCAGCCAGATGTATGAAGGCCATGTCCATCCGGAGTACATCCGCATGGTCAAAGAGGCGGTGAAGATTCCGGTCATCGCCAACGGCGACATGAAGAGCGTCGCCGACGTGCAGGCGATGATCGCGGCCACCGGCTGCGACGCCGTCATGATCGGCCGCGGCTTTCTGGGCCGGCCGTACTTCATCCGCGAGCTGACCGCCTGGTTCGCCGGGGAACCCTGCGTGCCGCCGACCGAGGACGAGCGCCTGGACATGTGCATGGACCACGCCCGGCGGCTGTGCGCCGAGATGGGCGAGCACCAGGGCATCCGCAACATGCGCGGCATCGGCGCCTGGTATCTCTCCGGCATGCCCTACAGTACCCCCGTCAAGGCGAAGATGTCGGCGCTGGCCAGTCTGCAGGACCTGCAGGATCTGCTGGAAGACTACCGCAATCAGCTGTCGGAATACCGTCAAGCCGTCTGAAGAGACGGCCTTTTTTTCGGCCGGAGCGTCCGGATGGACAGATTCGGTTCCTCATGATATCTTATCAGTACAGAGTCCTGATAAGAAGGACACAGGAGGAAATACAATCATGATCAACGACGGCAGAAAGCTCACCAACGAGGTCGGCGCTCCGATTGCCGACAACGAGAATTCCATCACCGCCGGACCGCGCGGCCCGGTCATGCTGCAGGATGTGTGGCTGCTGGAGAAGATGGCGCATTTCAACCGTGAGGTGATCCCGGAGCGCAGAATGCACGCGAAAGGCTGGGGCGCCTACGGCTCCTTTACCTGCACGCATGATATCTCGCAGTGGACCAGGGCCAAGGTGCTGCAGCAGGGCGCCAAGACGGATGTCTTCATCCGCTTCTCAACGGTCGCCGGCGAGCGCGGCGCGGCCGACTGCGAGCGCGACATCCGCGGCGTGGCCGTGAAGTTCTACACCGAGGAAGGCAACTGGGACCTGGTGGGCAACAACACGCCGACCTTCTTCCTGCGCGACGTGCACAACTTCCCGGGCCTCAACCGCGCCGTCAAGCGCGATCCCCGCACCGGCATGCGTTCAGCCCAGAACAACTGGGACTTCTGGACGCTGCTGCCGGAGAGCTTCCACCAGCGCACCATCACGATGAGCGACCGCGGCATTCCCGCCAGCTTCCGCAACATGCATTTCTACGGCGAGCACGCCTACAGCTTCTACAATGAGAAGAACGAGCGCGTCTGGTGCAAGTTCCACTTCCTGACCCAGCAGGGCATCAAGAACCTGAGCGATGAGGAAGCGGAGAAGATCAACGGCATGGACCGCGAATACCATGGCCGCGATCTGTTCGAAGCGATTGAGCGCGGCGACTATCCGAAGTGGACGCTGTATGTGCAGATCATGACCGAGGAGCAGGCGAAGAACCACTATGAGAACCCGTTCGACATCACGAAGATCTGGCGCCACAAGGAGTTCCCGCTGCATGAAGTCGGCGTGCTGGAGCTCAACCGCTGGCCGGAGAACTACTTCGCCGAAGTCGAGCAGTCCGGTTTCTCGCCGGCCCATGTGGTGCCCGGCATCGGCTTCTCGCCGGACCGTTTCCTGCAGGGCCGTCTGTTCGCCTACGGGGATGCCCAGAGATACCGCCTGGGCGTCAACTACAATGAGATTCCGGTCAACCGCGCCAAGAGCCCGGTGAATGAATACCACCGCGACGGCTACATGCGCGTTGACGGCAACTACGGCGCGGCGCCGGCCTATACGCCCAACAGCTACGACTACTGGATGCCTTCGCCGGAGGTCTCGGAGCCGCCGCTGGATCTGGAAGGCGCAATGTGGCGCTTTGATCCCAAGGAGGATCCGACCGATGACAACTTCCGCGACGGCGGCGATCTGTACCGCCTGATGAGCGAAGAGAAGCGGCAGATCCTGATCGACAACACGAAGCGCAACATCATGCCGGTCACGGAGAACATCAAGTACCGCCACGCCGTGCACTGCCTGAAGGCGGATGAGGAATACGGCACCCGCATGGCGGCGGCGCTGGGACTGGATCTGGAGGAAGTGCGCCGGCTGGCGAAGCTCGACAACGCCGGACTGATCGCGGCGACGATGCCGAAGAAGATGTAGTACGGCCGGCCCGTCCCGTTGTATAATCAGAAAACAGAAGAGGGAACGGACATGGCAGTACTACGGCGCAATACCCGCCAGCGGCAGATGGTGCTGGCGGAAATCCAGAGCAGGGAAGGGCACTTCACGGCGGATGAGCTCTATGCGCGCATGCGCAGCAGGGATCCCCACATCAGCCGCGGAACGGTCTACCGCAACCTGCAGCTGCTGGCGGAGGAAGGCGCCATCCGGCGCGTCAGGATGCCCAACCGCAGCGACTGCTATGAACGCAACCTGGCGGAGCATGATCATCTGCTGTGCCGCGAATGCGGACGCCTGATCGACGTCGGACCGCTGCAGAGCAGGGTCGACCAGCAGGTCAGCCGCCGCAGCGGCTATACGGAAATCCGGCATTCCTTCCTTTTTTCGGGAATCTGTCCGGACTGCCAGAAGAAACACAAGGCTTGAAGGAAGAGATGGGAGGCGTTATTTCCCATCTCTTTTTGAATGCTCATTCAGATCTGCGGGGAATCCGCCTAGACCTGCAAAGAGGACTGTTGAGAAGGTGTCCCGGGAAATAAAAACAAGGTACGCACGGTCTGAAACAAGAATCGAGATGTTTTCATAAAAGGCCGTTGACATCAGGAATTTTCAACGTAGAATTGGGATAGACGCAAGATAGTAGGAAATCCAACTATTTTCATTGGAGGACCTTGCGCCGACGGGGAAATGCCTATGGAAACAAGAAGCAATTTTCTGATCAACATCTCCGTGCTGTACCGCAACATCCAGAAATATCTAGACCGGGCTCTGGCAAAATATGACATTGGATCGGGACAGGTCACCTTTCTGTTCCTCATCAATGAGCATGAAGGCATCACCATGCAGGAAGCCTCCCGCACCGCGGAAGTGGACAAGGGCACTGCCACCAAGGGCATTCAGAAACTGGTGGAGCAGGGATACGTCGAGATCAAGACGGATGAAAACGACAAGCGCGTGAAGCGCCTGTACACCACGCAGAAGGCAGCCGCGATCATCAGCGCGCTGTATGAGTGCCGGAACGAGTGCCGCTCCGCCATCGCCAAGGACGTCGACTTCGACATCTTCGATGCGATGCTGGAAAAGGCCTGCGCGAATTCACGCATGTATCTGGCGCCGAGCGGCTATCAGCAGATCAAGATCGGCGGCATGCAGAAGATGACGCTGCTGGATTATCCGGACAAGGTGGCCTGCACGATCTTCACGGCCGGCTGCAACTTCAAATGTCCGTTCTGCCACAATAAGGATCTGGTGTTTCTGCCGGAGAACTACGAGTACTTCGATCCCGATGAGGTGATGGAGTACCTGGGCAAGCGCAAAGGCCTGCTGGACGGGGTCTGCATCAGCGGAGGTGAGCCGCTGATTCAGGAGAACCTGATGGACTTCATCCGGGAGATCAAGAAGCTCGGCTATCTGGTCAAGCTGGACACCAACGGCAATTATCCGGAGCGGCTGAAGGAGATCGTCCAGTCCGGCCTGATCGACTACGTGGCCATGGACATCAAGAACTGCCCGGACAAGTATGCGATGACGGTGGGCCAGAACGAAACCAACTTCTCCATTGAGAACATCGAGGAATCCGTTTCCTTCCTGATGGAGGACAACATCGACTACGAATTCCGGACGACGGTGGTCCGCGAGCTTCACACGAAAGAGGATCTGGTCGCCATCGCGCACTGGATCCGCGGCACCAAGAAGTATTATCTGCAGCAGTACATGGACAGCGGCAACGTGATCGCGCCGGGGTTCAGCGCCTACAACAAAGAAGAAATGGAAGATCTGCTGGCAGCGGTCCGTGAAGTACTGCCGGCTGCACAGCTCAGGGGAGTAAAGGAAGGGTAAGAATCATGTACACAGTAATCAAGAGAGACGGCAGCAGCGCAAAGTTTGACGTCAAGAAAATCAGCGCTGCGATTCAGAAGGCATTTGACGCGACCAGCAGGCATTACGATGAGAGCATCATCGACATGCTCGCTCTGCGCGTGACCTCGGACTTTGAGTCCAAGGTGAAGGAAGACAAGATCGGCGTCGAGGACATCCAGGATTCCGTGGAGAAGGTTCTCTCCGATGCCGGCTATGCGGACGTGGCGAAGAGCTACATCCTGTACCGCAAGCAGCATGAGAAGATCCGCAACGTGTCCGGCACGATGCTGGACTACAAGAAGCTCGTCGACGGCTATCTGGGAGCGGCGGACTGGCGCGTCAAGGAGAATTCCACCGTCACCTACAGCGTCGGCGGACTGATCCTCTCCAACTCGGGCGCCATCACGGCCAACTACTGGCTGAGTGAGATCTACGATGAGGAGATCGCCAACGCGCACCGTTCCGGCGACATCCACATCCATGATCTGAGCATGCTGACCGGCTACTGCGCCGGCTGGTCTCTGAAGCAGCTGATCAACGAAGGCCTGGGCGGCATCCCGGGCAAGATCACCTCTTCCCCGGCGAAGCATCTTTCCACGCTGGCCAACCAGATGGTCAACTTCCTGGGCATCATGCAGAATGAATGGGCGGGAGCGCAGGCGTTCTCCAGCTTCGACACCTACCTGGCGCCGTTCGTCAAAGTGGACAACCTCTCCTACAAGGACGTGAAGCAGTGCGTGCAGTCCTTCATCTACGGCGTCAACACGCCGTCCAGATGGGGCACCCAGGCGCCGTTCACCAACGTCACCCTGGACTGGACCGTTCCGAACGATCTGGCGGAACTGCCGGCTCTGGTCGGCGGCAAGGAGATGGACTTCAAGTACAAAGACTGCAAGAAGGAAATGGATATGGTCAACAAAGCATTCATCGAGACCATGATCGAAGGCGATGCCAATGGCAGAGGCTTCCAGTATCCGATTCCGACTTATTCCATCACCAAGGATTTTGACTGGAGTGAAACTGAGAACAACAAGATGCTGTTTGAGATGGCCGCAAAGTACGGCACGCCGTATTTCTCCAACTATGTCAACAGCGATATGAATCCGAGCGACGTCCGCAGCATGTGCTGCCGTCTGCGCCTGGATCTGCGCGAACTGCGCAAGAAGTCCGGCGGCTTCTTCGGTTCCGGCGAGAGCACCGGTTCCATCGGCGTCGTCACGATCAACCTGCCCCGCATCGCCTATCTGGCGAAGGACAAGGAAGACTTCTACAAGCGCCTGGACCACATCATGGACCTGTCCGCCCGCAGCCTGAAGGTCAAGAGAGACGTCATCACGAAGTTCCTTGACGCCGGCCTGTATCCGTACACGAAGAGATATCTGGGCACCTTCAAGAACCACTTCTCCACGATCGGCCTGATCGGCATGAATGAAGCCGGCCTGAACGCCAAGTGGCTGGGCATGGATCTGACCCACGAAGAGACGCAGGAGTTCGCCAAGGAATGCCTGAATCACATGCGCACCAGACTGTCCGATTACCAGGAGCAGTACGGCGATCTGTACAATCTCGAAGCGACCCCGGCGGAAAGCACCACCTACCGCCTGGCCAAGCATGACAAGGCTCTGTATCCGGATATCATCACGGCCAATGAGGGCGGCACGCCGTACTACACGAACAGCTCGCATCTGCCGGTCGGCTATACGGATGATGTCTTCAGCGCCCTGGACATCCAGGACGGTCTGCAGACGCTGTACACTTCGGGAACCGTGTTCCACGCCTTCCTGGGCGAGCGTCTGTCCGACTGGAAGAGCGCCGCGAACCTGGTCCGCAAGATCGCGGCCAACTACAAGCTGCCGTACTACACGCTGAGCCCGACCTATTCCATCTGCGCCAATGACGGCTACATCAACGGCGAGGTCTATACCTGCCCGAAGTGCGGCGCAACCACAGAAGTCTATTCCCGCATCACCGGCTACTACCGTCCGGTCAAGAACTGGAACGCCGGCAAGAGCCAGGAGTTCAAGGACCGCAAGGTCTACAACGTCGAGGGTCTGATCTCCCGTCCGCTCTCCGATTTCAAGGAGGAGAGCAGCAAGTCCGCGGGCATCAGCCTGCTGGACAGCGGCAGCAAGGCGCTGCTGTTCACGACCAAGACCTGCCCGAACTGCAAGATGGTCAAGGAGATGCTCAACAAGCAGAACATCCCCTATGAAGTGATTGACGCGGACGAGCATGCGGATCTGTGCCGCAAGTACAACGTCATGCAGGCGCCGACGCTGGTCATGGTGAACAACCGCGGCGCGGAAAGCTACGCCAACGCTTCGAACATCATGAAGTACGTCAACGAACAGACCAGAGCATAAGAGACAAAGGACGGCGCCGACAGGACGCCGTCCTTTCTTTCCGGGTTGAAAAGGCCCGGATTCATGCTACAATGAGGTCGCAAAGCGTTGATGGGGAAGAGTAATCAGCAGGCCTGTTCCAAGCGAGTCCGGCAGGGTGGAAGCGGATGTCAGGCGGCTGTATGAAAAAGGACCCGGAGCAAGCCGCAGGTCGGCGTTACGGACACAATGAGGTGGAGAGAAACTCTTCACGAATTAGGGTGGTACCACGAAGAGCTCTCGTCCCTATACGGAGGAGAGCTTTTATTGTCCAGGAGGGACTATGGCAGACGAAGAACTGAATGACCAGGAAAAAGTAAGAATCGGCAAGGCGGAGGAACTGCGCGCCAAGGGCATCGATCCCTTCGGACACGCGTATGACCGCGACCACCGCTCCGGCGACCTGAAGCAGGCCTACGGGGAGAAGACGAAGGAAGAGCTGGAAGCGCTGAACGTGGAAGTGTCCGTGGCCGGTCGCATCATGACCAAGCGGCGCATGGGCAAGCTGGGCTTCATGCACATCCAGGACCGCGAAGGCCAGATCCAGATTGTCGTCAACAAGCGCATCATCGGCGATGAGGTCTATGAGATCTTCAAGCAGAGCGACCTCGGCGACATCGTCGGCATCCGCGGGAAAATGATCAAGACGGATTCCGGCGAGCTGTCGGTGGAAGCCCATGAATACACGCATCTGTGCAAGGCTCTGCGGCCGCTGCCGGAGAAGTTCCACGGCCTGACCGACAAGGAAGAGCGCTACCGCCGCAGATACCTGGATCTGATCATGAACGACAAGAGCCGCGAGATCGCGATGACGCGGCCGAAGATCATCCGCGCCATCCAGCACTATCTGGACGGCCAGGGTCTGATCGAAGTCGAGACGCCGGTTCTGCAGCCGATTCTGGGCGGCGCCGCGGCCCGTCCTTTCGTGACCCACCACAATGCTCTGGACCGTGACTTCTACCTGCGCATCGCGACCGAGCTGCCGCTGAAGCGCCTGATCGTCGGCGGCCTGGAAGGCGTCTATGAGATCGGCCGCATCTTCCGCAACGAAGGCATGGACCAGAAGCACAATCCGGAATTCACGACCGTTGAGGCGTATGTCGCCTACAGCGATCTCGAAGGCATGATGAAGCTGAACGAGGGACTGTTTGAGTCCGTCGCCCAGGAGGTCTTCCACAAGACCGAATTTGAATACGAAGGCAATCTGATCAGCCTGAAGGCGCCGTACAAGAGATGGAACATGGTGGACGCCGTCAAGGAGGTCACCGGCGTGGACTTCTGGCCTGAGATGAGCGTCGAGGACGCCCTGAAGCTGGCCGCTGAGCATCATGTGGCGGTGGCTCCGCACCAGCACACCGTCGGCCACATCATCAGCCTGTTCTTTGACCAGTTCTGCGAAGACAAGATCACGCAGCCGACCTTTGTCACCGGCCATCCGATTGAGATCTCGCCGCTGGCCAAGAAGAATCCGGAGGATCCGCGCTTCACGGAGCGCTTTGAGCTTATGATCTGCGGCACCGAATACGACAACGCCTTCACCGAGCTGAACGACCCGATCGACCAGAAGCAGCGCTTTGACAAGCAGCTCGAGCTCAAGAAGCTGGGCGATGACGAAGCCAGTGAGGTCGACACGGACTACGTGGAAGCGCTCGAATACGGACTGCCGCCGACCGGCGGCATCGGCATCGGCGTCGACCGCCTGGTCATGCTGCTGTGCGGCGTGGACTCCATCCGTGAAGTCCTGCTGTTCCCGCACATGAAGAACCGCGCGGAGTAGGAAGAAGAAAGCAGGCGTGCCGGTCAGTCCGGCGCGCCTTTTCTAAAAAGGAGGAACTGCGATGAAACTGGCATGGGCGGAAGTATGCATCAATCCCCGGCAGCCGGTCAAGCAGGCCGGATTCTGGCAGCAGGTTCATCCCGTCTTTGAAGTGAAGGACGACCTGCATGCGTATATCCTGGCCTTCCGCGATGATCATCAGACGCTGATCCAGATCGCTGTGGACAGCCTCGGGCTGCCCCTGGGCGTTCAGGAACAGGTGGAACGGGCCGCGGAAGGGGTTCTGGGCACGAAGACGCATCTGATCATTTCCTGCACGCATACGCATTTCGCGCCGGACGGCACGGATGCGGCATATCAGAAGCAGCTGGTCCGCTGCCTGAACGAGGCGGTGGCGTCGCTGCGCTTTGAAGAGTGCAGCCGGCTGGCGTACACCCTGGAGCAGGAGTACTATGACGGCCTCGGCCGCTCGCGCATCAGTTCCCGTCCGGCAGAGCATGTCACGCTGTCGCTGATCGGCATCTGGAAGGACGGCCGCCGCTGGGCCAGCCTGGTCTGCTACAACTGCCATCCGACGGTTCTGAACGGCGACACGCCGTATTTCAGCGCGGAATATCCGGGCGAAGCGCTGCGCATCCTTCACAAGCGCCATCCTCAGGAGCATTTCCTGTTTCTGCAGGGCGCGGCCGGCGACATCAGCACCCGCTTCACGCGGCTCGGCCAGGACTACCCGTCCATGCAGGCCATGGCGGCGCGCTTTGCCAAAGAGGCGGAACAGCTGCACAGCCGTTCTTCCCGGCTGCAGGACATCTCTGCAATCAGCTGCCGTCAGAAGCGGATCGATCTGCTGCATGATATCGGCCGGCCGGAGCCGCCGATGCCGGCCCGTCTCAGCGAACGCGAAAAAGAGACCATTGCGATCGGCCGCAAGGTGCACATTGAACTGGCTCTGCATCCGCAGGATCTCGCCCGCCATGAACTGCTGTCCGTCTTCTGCCTGGGCTGCCTGAAGCTGGTCTATGCGCCGAACGAGCTGTTCAGCTGGTACGCCGGCTGCTGCCCGGCCGCCGTGCTGGTCTGCTACAGCAGCGGCTATCTTCCCTATGTGACCGAGCCGGATTTCCAGGGCCTGACCTACGAGTGGTATACGGACACGCTGTCCGCCGCCAGCAAGACCCTTCTCGTGGAGACGCTGCAGCAGCTCGGCCAATAATGATGTTCTGCCATGAATGCATGAACACAAAAAAAGCAGAACGGAGATCCTCATCGGAGTCTCCGTTCATAAAATTATTTTAAGAAAGGAGAAACGGCCGGTCAATCCTCCGCAGGGGTAGTTACATGTGGGGGCATGGCATGAAGGCACTATCTATTGTCATGGAAATCCGGTAGAATAGTCTCATTATGGAAATGCAGAGCGGATTCCGGAAATTCATATGCGACAAGCCGTTCATGAAGGCGGTTCTCGCGGTCGCGATACCGATGATGCTGCAACAGGTCATCGCCAGTTCCGTCAACCTTGTGGACAACCTGATGGTCGGCCAGCTCGGTGACGCCGCCATCGGCGCCGTCGCCGCCGTGAACCGCTATTACATGATCGCCCTGTACGGAACCAACGGCCTGACCGCCGCAGCTTCCGTGTTCATCGCCCAGTACTACGGCGCCCAGAAGCCGGAGAAGATGAAGGAATCCTTCCGCTTCATGCTGATCGTCGCGCTGGGCATCATGTGCCTGTTCTGCTTCCTGGGCATCGGTCTCTCACGGCCGATCCTGCAGTTCTTCACGAGTGATGAGGCGGTCATCCAGAGCGGCATCGCCTATATCCGCATCGCCGCGGTGTCTTTTCTGCCGACCGCTTTGACCCTGAGCATTTACAGCTCCGTGCGTGCGGTCGGTGAAACCAAGCTGCCGCTGATCTGCAGCAGCGCCGCCGTCGCTACGAACACGTTCCTGAACTGGTGCCTGATCTTCGGCAACCTCGGCTTTCCGAAGCTGGGCGTCGCCGGCGCCGCCATCGCGACGCTGATCGCGCGCTGCGTGGAACTGGGACTGGCTATGACCGGCCTGTTCCGCGGAAGCTTCGGCTTCAAGACGGTGCTGAGTGATCTGCTGAAGATTCCGGCAGACATCGCCAGACGCATCATCACCAAAGCGGCGCCGCTGATGCTCAACGAGATCCTGTGGTCTGCCGGCATGGCCGCGCTGTTCAAGTTCTATTCTTCCCGCGGCAGCCAGATCATGTCCGGATACTCCATCGCCAGCACAATCGGCGATATTTTCTTCACGCTGTTTGCGGGCATGGCGGCCGCCAGCACGGTGTTCATCTCGCAGCCGCTGGGGGCAAACAAGCTCGATGAGGCGCGCAAGCACGGCTACTGGCTGCTCGGCTTCAGTGTGTTCCTGTCCCTTTTCTTTGCCGCTCTGATGTATGCGTCCACCTTTGCGGTCCCGTATCTCTACAGCCAGATCTCTGCGGACGCCAAGCAGGTGACGGTCCATTTCCTGACCGTGGAAAGCCTGATGTTCTGGCTCTACATGGCAACCTGCCAGTGCTATTTCATCCTGCGCAGCGGCGGCGACATGAAGCATACGCTGATCATGGATTCCTGTTTTATGTGGGCTGTGAATATCCCGCTGGTATTCGTGCTGACCTATTACACGAAGCTGCCGTATCTGACCGTATATATCTGCGGACAGCTGACCGATGTGATCAAGCTGTTCTTCGCCTACCATCTTGTCAGCAAGGAAAAATGGATCGTCAACCTCACCATCAGCAAGGAAAGCGAAGAAGCATAGAAGCGGGCGGACCATCGGTTTTGGGAATGGTCTGGAATGGCTGAAAAGGACTTGAATTGTGCGCGCGGTTTAGGTTAT
>Ga0183095_10897_pt2 | contig 19354 bp, 14 predicted proteins | sample BioMet4_FD_130346 | JGI IMG/M metagenome (GOLD analysis project Ga0183095, IMG submission 130346) | Microbial communities from bioreactor (seeded with sewage sludge) at LBNL, California, USA - Biofuel metagenome 4 (v2) (version 3) | ecosystem: Engineered > Bioreactor > Anaerobic > Unclassified ...
GATGGCAAAGATGATGAGAAATGACGGCAGCACCACGCCGAAGGTGGCACAAAATGCGCCCGGGAATCCTCCCACCTTATAACCCACGAAGGTTGCAGCGTTGATGGCGATCGGGCCGGGCGTGGATTCCGCGATGGCCACAATGTCCAGAATGTCGCTGTCCTTGATCCAATGCTTTTTTTCGGCTACCTCCCGCTGGATCAGCGGGATCATGGCATATCCGCCGCCGAAGGTAAAGGCCCCGATCCTCAAAAATACCAGGAACAGGGACAGAGCCGTATGTTTTGACTTCTTCACAGACACAGCACCTCTCTTTTTCCTCTTGAGTATACAATAAAGCTTGATATGAATCAATTCATATGATAATATAAAAATGATATTAATTTACTTATGAATGGAGAATCGGACGATGACACTGCGGCACTTGCAGATCTTTCGTACGGTGTGCGATCTGGAGAGCGTGACGGCGGCGGCGGAGAAACTGCGGATGACGCAGCCGGCGGTGAGCGTGGCCATCCGGGAGCTGGAAACGTTTTACAATGTGCGGCTGTTTGAGCGGATGAACCGCCGCATCTATGTGACAGAGGCAGGCCGGACGCTGCTGCAATACGCCGACACGGTGCTCGGTCAATTCGACGAATCGGTGGCGGTGCTGCGGGACGGCGGGGCGATAAGCGGCTGTCGTTTCGGCGTCAATGTGACGGTGGGGGAAACGCTGCTGCCGGAACTGCTTTCGTATGTGGGGAAGGCGTCGCCGGAATATTCTGTCACGGCCTGTGTGGAAAATGCCAGAACCATCGAAAATTTGCTGACACACCATGAAATCGACTTTGCCATTGTCGATCAGCTGCCGCCCGGAGAGAACTGGCACTCGGAGCAGCTGTCCCGGACGGAGATGAAAGCGTTTTGCCGGCCGGACTTTGCCCCGCCGGAAATGACGGTGGAGGCGCTGGCGGAGCGGCCTTTGCTGCTGCGTGAGGCGGGCAGCGGCAGCCGGGAGCTGATCGACGCCATGTTTCACAGGCATGGCTGCCAAGTGCGGCCGGTGGTGGAGAGCGGCAGTACGCTTTGCCTGATCTCTCTGGCGGTTCGCGGTATCGGCGTAACGGTGCTGCCGCCCGTATCGGTGGAGCGGGAACTGCGGGAAGGCGTACTCACTGCGCCGACGGTGACGAACGACAGCCTGGTGCGGCGCTTCTATCTGGTGTGGCACCGCAACAAATACCGGACAAAGGCCATGTGTGCGGTGATCGACGCGGCCAGGCGCTGCTGCCTGTAAAAAAACGCGTCTGGGCAGACTGCTTTGCAGGCAAACCGTGTCCGGGAGGGGAGAAGATGATGGAAGGCTTTGCCGCGCCGGCCGCCTGATCCTGTCGGAATCCGCGGCTCGCTGCAGGACACGTTCTTCCCGGCGGGCGGCGGTCCTCCGTTTCCCGTCAGCTTATCATAAGCAACAAAAAAGAAAGCCTTTCTCTGAGAAAAAGAGGAAAAAAGAGAGATAATGAGCGCTTTGCGGGGCGAAGGGGTTGACAGAAACGAAACTATGTGAAATTATGGACATAGTAACTGCCGCAGGCAAAGAACAGAATATTTTGAGGACAGAAAGACGGAGGCATTGATACTATGCGCGGAATGGAAACCGGTAAGACCCGGATACGCCACCAGGTTTTTACGGAGATCGCCAAGATGGCCTATGAAGGCGGCGACTATCGCAAAAAACTGGAGAATTTACCTTTTGAGATCATACCGGGAGAGATTTCCACATATCGGGACAGTATCTTCGTGGAACGGGCCGTGGTGGGAGAACGCCTGCGGCTGGCCATGGGCATGCCGGCCCGCAAGTTTTCGGAGTACTCACAGCTTTCCGACGGCATCGAGGAGAGCGTGATTGCGGAAAAATATTATGAACCGCCGCTGATCAACGTTATTAAGTTTGCCTGCAACAAGTGTCCCGACAATGTGGTGCACGTCACCGACGCCTGCCAGGGCTGCCTGGAGCATCCCTGCATGGAGATCTGCCCCAAGGACGCCATTTACCGGCAGAACGGCAAGGCCCACGTGGATCAGAGCAAGTGCATCAAGTGCGGCAAATGTGTGACGGCCTGTCCCTTTACGGCGATTTTGCGCGAGGAACGCCCCTGCCGCAAGGCCTGCGGCATCAAATGCATCAACGCCGGCGAACACGGCTGGGCCACCATCGACTATAAACGCTGCACCTCCTGCGGTCAGTGCCTGGTGGCCTGCCCCTTCGGCGCCATTTCGGACAAAAGCCAGATCTTCCAGACTATTATGGCCATCAAGAGCGGCACGCCGGTGTATGTGGCGCTGGCGCCGGCCTTTGTGGGCCAGTTCGGGCCCGATGCCATTCCGGGCAAGATGCGTGCTTCCTTCCAGCGTCTTGGCTTCAAGGATGTATATGAGGTAGCCATCGGCGCGGATCTGTGTGTGGTGGAAGAAGCAGAGGACTTTTTGAAGGAAGTGCCCAACAAGCATAAATTCATGGTCACCTCCTGCTGTCCTTCCTGGAGCGATCTGGTGAAAAAGATGTTCCCGGAACTGGCCAACAACATCTCCGTGGCGCTGACACCTATGGTGCTGACAGCGCGGGTGATCAAACAGAAGCATCCCGGCTGCAAGGTGGCGTTTGTGGGTCCCTGCGACTCCAAAAAGCTGGAAGCCAGCCGCCGCACCGTCCGCAGCGAGGTGGATTTTGTTCTGACGTTTGAAGAAGTGCTGGGAATGTTTGCCGCCAAGGGTGTGGACAAAGAGCAGATCCCCATGTCGGAAGCCTCCGCGCTGAACTCGGCCGGCAGCGATGCCAGAGGGTTTGCGGTATCCGGCGGCGTGGCCAAGGCGGTGGTGAACGCCATCCACCGCATCGACCCCGACCGGGGGGTGAAGGTGGCCTATGCCGACGGTTTGGAGGAATGCAAGAAGCTGCTCCTGATGGCCAAGGCGGGCAAATACGACGGCTATCTGCTGGAGGGCATGGCCTGCCCCGGCGGCTGCGTAGCCGGCGCCGGCACGCTGCAGCCCATTGAGAAATCTCAGAAGGCCGTGGAAAAATTCTGTGGCTGCGCGCAGTACACCTGCGCCATGGACACGAAGTATATCGAGTATCTGCCGCTGGTGGAGAAAGAAAAGTAAGAGCCGAAAACAAAAGCAGGAGGGAATGTTCCCTCCTGCTTTTTTCAGGGAAGAGTCGGGCTTTCCGCCGAAAATCCTGCCTGATCCCGCGTGACCAGACGGTAAATATGTTCCGCGGCGTTTTTCGGGAACTCATTTTTCCGCCGCGCCACCATATCACGCATGGAAACGGCGCCGCTGAGGCAGTCGCTCAAAAGTCCGGGCAGATGCAGCTCGTCCTCTGCTGCCAGCGCGTAACCCCAGCGTGTCATGAACGCGATGTTGCGGCTTTCGCATCCCGGCACGGCGTTGAGATACAAGAGCGGCACACCCGCGGCCACCGCTTCTGCGGTGGTGAGGCCGCCGGCCTTGGTGACGATCAGGTCGCAGGCGTGCATGTAAAGAGGCATCTCCCGCGTGTAGCCCACAACACGGACGCGGCTGTTCTGAGAAAAGAAGAAGGACAGATCCCGGTAAAGCATCCTGTTTTTGCCGCAGACCACCACCAACTGATCCATGTTCCCCAGCATGTGTTCCAAACGCAGGGCGAGGGTACGGATAGGGCCGCAGCCCATGCTGCCGGCAGCCAGCAGCACCACATGGCCTTCGCCGGACAGATGCAGGGCGTCCCGCGCGGCGCAGCGGTTTTCCTCACGGGCAAACGCCTCGTCAACGGGGATACCTGTCGCATACAGCTTTTCGGCCGGAATACCGGCGGCGGTGAATTCGTCCAGCAGGCGGCTGTGGGGGATAAAGAAGCCGTCCATATCCAGATCGCTGACGCCGGGACTGCAGGTATAATCGGTTGCCACAAAATAAGTGGGGAGGCGGAGCTGCCAGTTATGACGCAGTTCTGTCATCATCATGGCCGAAAAGACGTGGACGCAGATCACTGCGTCGGCCGGGTAATCCGTCAGATATTCCCGCAGGCCCTCGGCTCCCCGCAGCGTCTGTTCATAGAAGGGGACGGAGGCGTGCTTCTCCTCATAGCGGTAGCCCGCGCCGTAGATCAGCGGAATATGGCGGTAGGCAAAATCATGGCCCCGGCTGATCAGCTCGGCTGTGGACTTGGGCAGAAAGTCCAGCGTATTGACGACACGGCCGCAATGTCCGTGGGCTTCGAAGTATTTGCAGATGGCAGCGGCCGCCGCATTGTGTCCGCCGCCGGTGTTGCAGGAAAGGATCAGAAGCTTCATGAGTGCTCCTCCTTTTGCTTCTTTCTTTGTGCCAGACCCAGCAGCCGCGGACGGTTGTAACGCTGGATCAGGATATAGGGCGCGTTGCCCAGTACGTTGTAAACAATGAAAAAGAGAAGGCCGCCCCGTTTTTTCCACCAGAAGAGGATGGGAACAGTAACGACGATGAGCATCACATGGACGCTTTCCGAAACACAGGTTTCGGTTGCCAGACGGAGGATGCCGGCGGAGGTGTCGTCCGGTGCCACCTTTTTTTTCAGCATATCGGAAAGAATGCGGCTCATATCGGGGACCTTGTCCTTCCACTGGCGGATGGCCAGCTTTTCATAGACCTTTCCGTCCTTTTCCCATCGGCCGCACCGGAAAGGAAAGCGGTCCCAGTGGAACCACCGCCGGGGCAGCCACTGACCGATCAGGTGGGAGGCGATCCCCCAGCAGACAATATAGAGCAGACTGGCAAAAAACAGGCGCAAGGTGTCACCTCCGTTTCGTCCACCGCTGACGGGTGGGTAACAGTGCTATTATAGACGATTCGTTTCGCCAAATCAACCCATTCCGCCGGTACTGGTTTTTGAAAAGCGGGTGTGCTATAATAACAGACATGTATGATTGAGATGAAAGAAGTGTTGGCGATGATCTATGAGCAAAAGCGGATCATAACCGCTTCCGACACGGACGGCACCGTGCGCTTAGGCACCTACCAGGCCTTTGGCATGCTGCAGGACGGCATGACGGCGTGCATGGGACAGCTGCAATGCGACAATATCCCTCTGCGCCGCGACTACGGGGCGTTCTGGGTGGTCTATAAGACAAAACTCCGTTTTTTGCGCCGCCCGGCCTGGGATGAACGCGTGGTGCTGCGCGTCTATCCCATCGACAACCGGCGGGTGCGGACACATATCAATATGGAATTGCTCTCGTCATCGGGCGAGATGCTGGTGCTGGGCTGTCAGGAGTTGGTGCCGCTGGACCTGAAAACGCATAAGCCCCGGCGTCTGGCGGATTTTCCTTATCCGGCGGAGGGATTTCCCCCGGCGGTGTGCCCCCCGGTCTTTGACGCCATGCGTTTCGACCCGGCGGCGGATGAGCCTGTTTACCGTCAGAGGATCTATTCCCAGCATATCGATATGTCCCACCACGTCAACAACGTCGCGTATGTGCGCCTGGCGCTGAACACCTTTCCCCATGAGATGCTGATGGAACGTGACATAGAGGAAGCGGAGGTACATTACGACAGCGAGTGCCGTGAAGGGCAGGAGCTGCTCGTCAGCCGTCAGGGCGGCGGGGACGACTGGTTTTGCCGCCTGAGCCGTGAAGGCGAAACGGTGTGCCGGGCCCGCTTTCATTTTGCAGCGGAGAAGCAGTGACGGCAAACGGCTGAAAAGGCCGGAAACGGTCCGCATAAAAAGAACGAACAACGCGCTGCTGCGCGTTTTGTAAGAAAGGACTAAGCTCTGTGGATATTCTGCAAAGCATTATGGAGAGTTCTTCGCAGGCCATGTTTGTGCTGGACACCGAGGGAAACATCACACACATCAACCAGAACGCGAAAAAGCAGTTTGGCCTGGTGAATCACTGCCACGCCGCCCATGCCGCCGGCTGCCTGTCCGACGGTGATATCGTCATTCTGGCGGACACCTTTTTGGGGGATGACGACGGCAGCCTGCAGCCCCGGGAGCTTTCCGCCATGGGCGTCCGTGACAAGAAGATCCAGACGGGGGACGCGGTGCTGGCGGTGGGCCTGTACCGGGTGCCCGGCAGCTGCGGCGTCTATAAATACCTGCGCAGCCGGGACATTACGGATCAGTTCAGTCTGGAAACAGAGTTTGAGGGCTTTGCGATCCGCATTTCCATCGGCGGACAGGAACGGGAAGCCAAAGTGACGGTGGACGGAGAGGCGTATCCGCTGCCGTACTTTATGAGCATCGCCCAGCTGGTGGCCATCGACAGCCGGACCCGCAAGGTCAAATTCTGGGAGGAAAAGGGCTACTCCGCCCGGAAGGAATCCGTGGGAAACCTGTTCCGCGGCGCCGGTTTTGCTGCCAAGAGTCCGGAATCCGAGATCAACGTGGTGGGTTATCACTACCAGAACTTCTTTGAAGGAAGAGCTTTTGACGAAGATATCCGCCGCGTGATGACCGGTCAGGCGAACCGGTATGATGACAGGGAATATGAGGTCAACGGCTATGCGCTGGTGGCGTCGATGCTGCCCGTGATGGACGGCGAAAAGGTGGCAGGCGTGATCGTCCGCTTCCGCAACGTCGAGTATATGAAAGATACCATTCTGGAGCGCAACACCGCCATCCGCTCTGCCGAGCGGAAGTACCGGGAGTCCGAGCGGCTGAATTTTCTTGACGAGAGCAACGCGTTCAGCTCCCTTTTCGGCAACAGCACAGCCATGGCGTCGGTGAAGCGCCGGGCTTTCAAGCTCTCGCAGCTGGACTGCAATATGCTCATTACCGGAGAAAGCGGCACCGGCAAATCCTTTCTGGCGGACGCTGTCTGCCGGGCGCAGCGGCGCAAGGGTCCCTTTGTCACGGTGGACTGCTCCACCATTACCCCCACGCTGTTTGAAAGCGAGATGTTCGGCTATGTGGGCGGCGCCTTTACAGGGGCCAATCCCAAGGGGAAAGCCGGCTTTTTTGAAGAAGCCAACGGCGGCACCATTTTCCTCGATGAGATCGGTGAGATTCCGCTGAACATTCAGTCCAAACTGCTCAATGTGATCCAAAACAAGGTGTTCTGCCGTGTCGGCTCCACAAAACAGGTACCGGTGGACGTGCGGATCCTGGCCGCCACCAATCGCAATCTCAAACAGGAGGTGGCCACGGGCCGCTTCCGTCAGGACCTGTACTACCGGCTCAGCGCCTTCACCATCGAACTGCCGCCCTTGCGGAACTGCCGGGAGGACATCTACTTCATCATCGAAAATCTGATGGAGAAGATCCGGCAGAACTACGGGATGCCTGAGAAATGCCTTTCCGGCGAAGCGTTCAGCAAGCTCCTGCACTACGACTGGCCCGGCAATATCCGGGAGCTGGAAAACGTGCTGGAGAGCGCCGTGGTGCTGTCGGATACCGATATTATCTACGGCGAGCATATCCATCTGGAGGGCGCACCCGTGCAGATGACGCTGCGGGAACGGCTTAAGGAGGAGGAGCGCAAGATCATTCAGGAATCGCTGCAGCAGAATCGGGGCAACCGTGCCCAGACCATGAAGGATCTGGGCCTTTCCAAAACCGTGTTCTATGGCAAGCTGAGAGAATACAGCATTGAATAAAAGCTGATCCGGCAGAGGAATCTTCTCTGCCGGCCGGAGGGCTTCCGCATTGGCGGAAGCCCTCTTTTTTGCCTGCCGCACAGTCCGGATTTCGGGAAGAACCGTTCTGAAAACGGAACAGAAAAATTGGAAATACATGGGAAATGGCAAAAAAACGGGTATCGGCTGCGAAAAAATGAAAAAATAATAGTCATACCTGACAAATTGAATCCCTAAAAACCAGCAGCTTCGCCAAAAAGTTTTTTCCATTGAAAACTGGCACGAAAATTGCTATTATATTAACAGATTATTAACGACAAGTATTTTCATATTAACAACAACTACACGAGTGTAACAAAACGCAGGCAAATAGGAGGCCGGAGATGAAATTTTGGAAGATGAACGGAGCGGGAAACGACTTTGTGATCCTGGATAACCGGGAAGAGAAGATCCCGTCGGAAAAGCTGGGCGAGGTGGCCAAGGTGCTGTGCGAGCGGCATATGTCCATCGGAGCCGACGGACTGATGGCGGTGGAAAACGCCGAGGGCGACGCCGACTACCGCATGGCGTTTTTCAACAGCGACGGCAGCCTGGGCGAGATGTGCGGCAACGGCGCCCGCTGCATCTGCCGTTACGGTTTTGAGCGCGGCCTTGCCGGTGAAACACAGACCATCGAAACCACCGCCGGCATCGTCACCGGCCGGCGCATCACCGAGCGTCTTTACAAGATCCGGCTCAACGACCCCAGCATCATCCGTCTGGACGCCCCCATCGAAGTGGACGGACGCAGCTATGCCTGCTCCTATGTGGAGCTGGGCGATCCGGGCCTGCCCCACGCGGTGGTGCCCATGGCGCATCTGGCGGATATCCCGGAGCGGGAGCTGTTCGATCTGGGGCGGAAAATGCGCCATCATCCCTCTTTCCCCAAAGGGGCCAACGTGAACTTTTACGAGATCACCGGACCCGATCAGGTCTTTGAGCGCACCTACGAGCGGGGCGTGGAGGACTTCACCTACGCCTGCGGCACCGGCACGGGATCTCTTGTGACGGTTCTGACGCTGCAGGGCAAGGTCAGCGGGAAGGACGTCCATGTGAAGATGACCGGCGGGGAGCTGATCATCACCGTGGATCTGGCGGATGAGAAGGTGAAAAATCTCTGGCTCACGGGTCCCACCAACATTGTGGCCAAGGGCGAGGTCACGGATGAGGACCTTCACGTGTAACAGCAGAAATGCTTTACAGATAAATCAACCGCAAAGTGAGAAAACAAAACGAAAAAACTGTTAGGAGGAGAACCAACAAATGGAAAAGAAATCGTTCCTGAAAAACTATGGCATTCTGATCGCCATGGTCGTCGCCATTATTCTTGGCTGCATTGTCGGTGCTATTTTCCCCAACGTGAAGGATGCCGACGGCAATGTGATCTCCAAGGGCGCTTCTGTTCTGGCGCCTCTTGGTAAGATCTTCATCAACCTGATGTTCTGCATCGTGGTCCCCATGGTCTTTGCATCCATCGCGGGCGCCGTGGCCAACATGAAGAGCCGCAAGCGCGCAGGCAAGATCATGAGCACCACCATCATTACCTTCGTGGTGACCGGCGCCATTGCCGCCGTCATCATGATCATCCTTATGAAAGCCATTCCCCCTGTGACCAGCACCTGGGGTAATCTGACGGCCGGCACCGTGGATTCTCAGAAATCGGCCGCCGATCTGGTGGTCAGCTTCTTCACCGCCGAGGACTTTGTGGGTCTTCTGAGCCGCAGAGCCATGCTGCCCCTGATCATCTTCTCCATTCTCTTCGGCTTCGGCGTCCAGATGGCCGGCGGCCCCGACACGCTCACCGCCAAAGTCCTGGATGACCTGTCCAACGTCATGATGAAGCTGGTCGGCATCATTACCTACTACGCGCCCGTGGCCTTCTTCGGTTTCTTCGCCGATCTGGTCGCCACTTACGGACCCTCCATCGCCGGCAGCTACGGCCGCGGCCTTGCCGTGTACTATCCGCTGTGCCTGATCTATGTGCTGATTGCCTTCCCGCTGTATGCCCGTCTGGGCGGCGGCCCCGGCGCCTCCAAGATCATGTTCAAGCACATTCTGCGCCCCGCTGTGACGGCTCTGGGCACCTGCTCCTCCGTCGCCACCATCCCCACCAACCTGGAAGAAGCCGAAAAGACCGGTATTCCCAGAGATGTGGCCGAGATCGTGCTGCCTCTGGGCGCCACCATGCACATGGACGGCTCCTGCTTCTCCTGCGTGCTGAAGATCGCCTTCCTGTTCGGTGTGTTCGGCATTCCCTTTGACGGCATCGGCACCTTCCTGAAGGTGATCCTGGTGGCGGTCGTTTCCTCCGTGGGTATGTCCGGCATCCCCGGCGGCGGCTACATCGGCGAGTTCATCATCTGCTCCATCTTCTTCCCCAACCAGCTGGATCTGGCCTACCCCATTGCCATTACCATCGGCAACCTGGTAGATCCCCCCGCGACCATGATCAACTCCTCCGGCGACTACGTTGTTTCCTACATCGTGGCCCGCTTCGTGGACGGCAAGGATTGGCTCAAGAACGCCATGGCCAAAAAGGCTTTGGAAGAAAAGGAAGAAATCTCGAAGTAATCATCAGATTCTGTTCCGGGAGTCCGGTACCCGTGGTGTGGTTGAGCCGCGGGTACCGCCTCCCTTCCCCCGCACCCGGCTTTATCTTCTGCTTCTGAATTTGGAAACACAAAGCGTGGAAAATCGCTTTTTGACCATACGCCAAATACATATATAAAAAGGATGAGAACAATGATCTGTGACAACATTACCACAGGGGCGAACGGCCATCTGTTCTTCGCCGGACAGGATACGGTGGAACTGGCCAGACAGTACGGCACCCCCCTGTACCTTTTGGACGAGGATCAGATCCGGGAAAACTGCCGGGTCTATACCAAAGCCTTCAAAAAGCACTTCGGCCCCGGCGCCCGGCCTCTGTACGCCAGCAAGGCCAACGCCTTCAAGCACATCTATCAGATCATGCGGGAGGAGAACATGGGCATCGACGTGGTGTCCTCCGGCGAGATCTACACCGCTCTCCAGGCGGGCTATCCCCTGGAAAACGCCTATTTCCACAGCAACAACAAGACGGATGAGGACATCCGCTACGCCATCGCCAACCACATCGGCTACTTTGTGGCCGACAACGTGGAAGAGGTGAAAGCCGTGGAGGCCGAGGCCGCCCGTACGGGCATCCGCCAGAAGATCCTGCTGCGCCTCACCCCCGGCATCGACCCCCATACCTACGAGGCCATCGCCACCGGGAAGGTGGACTCCAAGTTCGGCAGCGCCATTGAAACCGGGCAGGCCGAGGAGATCACCGCCTTCACTCTGAAGCAGGAACACATTGAGCTGGTGGGCTTCCACTGTCACGTGGGCTCTCAGGTCTTTGCCGAGGATGTGTTCGAGCGGGCCGCCGTCATCATGCTGGAGTTCATCGCCGATATGCGGAAAAAGTACGGTTATCTGGCGCACCAGCTGGATCTGGGCGGCGGCTACGGCGTCCGCTACGTGGACTCCGACCCCTATCTGGACGTGGACAAAAAGGTCAGCGAGGTGGCCGCGGCCATCAAGGACACCTGCGCACGTCTGAATCTGGAGATGCCCGACATCCACATGGAGCCAGGCCGCAGCATCGTGGCCAACGCCGGCATGACCCTCTACACCGCCGGGACCCTGAAAAAGATCCCCGGCTATAAAAACTATGTGTCCATCGACGGCGGCATGCCCGACAACCCCCGTTTCGCTCTTTACAAGGCCAGCTATACCTGTCTTGCGGCCAATAAGATGAACGAGGACAAGGACTTCGAGTGCTCGGTGGTGGGCCGCTGCTGCGAAAGCGGCGACATCATTCAGGAGCACGTCATGCTGCCCCACAGCATGCAGCGGGGCGACATTGTGGCCGTCTGCACCACCGGCGCCTACAACTACTCCATGGCCTCCAACTACAACCGCCTGCCCCGTCCCCCCATCGTGATGCTCAGCGGCGGGGAGAGCTATGTGGCTGTCCGCCGCGAATCCCTGGCGGATCTCTGCTGCAACGATCTCTGATTTTTCAGCCCCCTCTTCCATAAAGCGGCCCCGGCCTTTGTCCAAAGCAAAGGCCGGGGCCGCGATTACCGGTGCACCGTTCGCCGCGCCCGCAGGCAGGCGGCGCTTTCTTTTCTGCCATTTTTGGCATTTCTGACCTTGACAAAGGAGGCCCGTCTTGCTATGATGGCAAAAACCTTTACAAGCCGTATGTTGAAATGAGGTGTATCAATGGCATACTTTTTCGCAGAGCCCTCCCACACCTTCAGTGAATACCTGCTGGTGCCAGGCTACTCCTCTGCCGATTGCATTCCGGCCCATGTGTCGCTGAAAACGCCGGTGGTACGGTACAAAACAGGAGAAAAATGTTCCCTGACTATGAATATTCCCATGGTTTCGGCGGTGATGCAGGCCGTGTCCGGTGAGAAAATGGGCATCGGTCTGGCGCGGGAAGGCGGCATTGCTTTTGTCTATGTATCCCAGCCCATTGAGCAGCAGGCGCAAATGGTGCGCCGTGTCAAAAACTATAAAGCCGGTTTTGTGGTCAGCGATTCCAATCTGCGCGTCACGGACACGCTGGCGGACGTGCTGGCACTGAAAGTGCGCTCCGGCCACTCCACCATGGCCGTCACGGACGACGGCACCGGCACCGGCAAGCTGCTGGGGCTTGTGACCAGCCGCGATTACCGTGTCAGCCGTATGGACCCTTCCGTTCCTGTGTCGGCATTTATGACGCCTATGGAACGGATCATTTTTGCGCCCGAGGGCACCAGCCTGAAAACCGCCAACGATATCATCTGGGAACACAAGCTCAATGCGCTGCCCATCCTGTCCGGCGACGGACACATGGTTGCTTTTGTGTTCCGCAAGGACTATGACACGCACAAGAACAACCCTCTGGAGCTGCTGGACAGCCAGAAGCGCTATATGGTGGGTGCAGGCATCAATACCCGGGACTATGCGCAGCGCGTGCCGGCGCTGGTGGAAGCCGGGGCCGACGTGCTGGTGATCGACTCCTCGGAGGGTTATTCCGAGTGGCAGGCCCTGACATTGCAATGGATTCGGGCTCACTACGGCGACAGCGTCAAGGTGGGCGCCGGCAACGTGGTGGACGGCGAAGGTTTCCGCTTTCTGGCGGATGCCGGAGCTGATTTTGTGAAAGTGGGCATCGGCGGCGGTTCCATCTGCATCACCCGCGAAACCAAGGGCATCGGCCGCGGGCAGGCCACTGCCGTGATCGACGTGGCGGAAGAACGGGACCGCTACTGTCGTGAAACCGGCATTTATGTGCCCATCTGTGCCGACGGCGGCATTGTGCAGGATTATCACATCACCCTGGCACTGGCCATGGGCGCGGATTTCTGTATGCTGGGCCGGTACTTCTCCCGCTTTGACGAAAGCCCCACGGACAAGGTCCTCATCGGCGGCAGTTTTATGAAGGAATACTGGGGTGAGGGCAGCGCCCGTGCCCGGAACTGGCAGCGATATGATCTGGGAGGCGAGGGGAAACTGAGCTTTGAAGAGGGCGTCGATTCCTATGTGCCGTACGCCGGCGCCCTTTCCGACGGAGTGGCCACCACGCTGGCCAAGGTGCGCTCCACCATGTGCAACTGCGGCGCCACGACCATTGAGGAGCTGCGAAAGAGGGCCAAGCTCACATTGGTATCTGCCGTTTCCATTGTGGAAGGCGGCGCTCACGACGTTCTTCTGAAGGATCGGAGCAACAACAGCAAGTCCTGATTTTTCATACGGCGATCTCTCTGCGGGGTTCCTGTCCGGGTGCATTCCGGAGGAACCCCGCTTTTTTGTGCCTTCGCCCGGAAAAGTCGGCAGGCAGCGTACTTTTACCCGCTTTGCCCACATATATATGGATTGCAGAAGAACAATCTGGGAGTGGTGATCTATCAAAGGAAATATTGAGGAGCGGGCCTGTGAACTGGCCGTTTACATCATAGAGAACCGAACCACCGTCCGGGCGGCGGCCAAGAAATACAGCATCAGCAAATCGACCGTACATAAAGACCTGTCGGAGCGGCTTCCGCTTTATAACAGGCCGCTGTATCTGCAGGTCAAAGAGGTTCTGGAAGAAAACAAGGCCCAGCGGCACATTCGGGGTGGAATGGCCACCCGTCGAAAGTATAAAGGCGAGTAGGAGCAAAACAGATGCAGGATATAAAAAAGGAGCCGTGCGGCTCCGGCGATACCCCCATGCGGCGGTATACTTATACACCGGAGGCGAATCCCTCGCCCCCGGAAGCGGCCGCGCTGCATTATATTTCTTCTGCGCTCTCCTACCAGAATCAGCTTCTGGCAGAGCTTCTGACTGTAGCCAGCGCGATCCTGGAAAAATTGCCGGGCGAACACTCATGAAACGGCCCGCCGCAGAGGGCGGACGCACTTTTTGCTTTGGAGAAAGCGGCATGATGCAGATCATGCCGCTTTTCGCTTTGCCGTGCCGTTCGCAGCGCGGGCGGCAGGCACATGACGGTCCGCACAAAAAACGGTATTTATGTTTGCGTTTGCCGTTTTCCGTGTTATAATACCAATATATCCGCAGTGATCGCCTCTTCTGACAGGTCAGATGCTTTGAAACGCCATGCCGGTGTACGGTGAGGTCCCTGCGCTTTTTGTTCAAAAGGCCGGCCTTCCGGCAGACCGTTTTTATTTTTCGCCGCGATACACCGCTTGTTTTCAGCTGAAAGGATGCGGTCCGCCCGGCAGTGAGCCGGGCTTGTTTTTTTGGATACGTCTGCCGGTCATTGAGGCGGATTCTGTTTATTCATTCGCTGTTTGATTCGTTATCTGGATAATACCGGACGATATGTCCCCGCAAAAGGAGAGAGGCAATGGCATCCCATCGGCAATACAGAATTGATATGTGTTCAGGTGCGATCCTGCCCAAGCTGCTGCAGTTCTCACTGCCGCTGATGTGCTCAAGCATTTTGCAGCTGCTCTTCAACGCGGCGGACATCATTGTGGTCGGGCGCTATGCCGGGGATAATTCTTTGGCGGCAGTAGGCTCCAATGCCGCACTGATCAATCTGCTGGTCAACCTGTTCATGGGTCTTTCCATCGGCTCCAATATCCTGGCGGCCCGCTGCTGCGGAGCCGGGGATGAGGATGGGCTGAGCAAAACGGTGCATACCTCCATTCTGCTGGCCCTGCTGAGCGGTCTGGCGCTGGCCGTGATCGGCGTGATCTGCGCCATTCCGATCCTCAGATTGATGCAGGCGCCTTCCAATATCCTGAATCTGGCGGCGGTTTATCTGCGGATCTATTTTCTCGGCATGCCGGCCACCATGCTTTACAACTTCGGTGCGGCACTGCTGCGCGCCGTGGGTGACACGCGGCGTCCCCTGTATTTTCTCACCTGTTCCGGCATCCTCAATGTGGCGCTGAATCTGTATTTTGTGATAGTCTGGCACATGGATGTGGCGGGCGTGGCTTTGGCCACAGTCATTTCCCAGTGCCTGTCCGCGATACTGGTGGTCGGCTGTCTGATGCGGGAAAAAGGGGCTGTCCATCTGGATCTGCACAAGCTGAAGCTGGACCCGCTGTGGCTGCGTCAGATCCTGCGCATCGGCGTTCCTGCCGGCCTGCAGGGCGTAGCCTTCTCTCTTTCCAATGTGGTCATTCAATCGGCTGTCAATGGCTTCGGTGAGATCGTGATTGCGGGCAACGCCGCGGCCTCCAATATTGAAGGCTTCATCTATGTGGCGATCAACTCTTTTTATCAGGCCAACGTTGCGTTTACCAGCCAGAATCTGGGCGCCGGGAAAATCGGCCGCATTCGCAGGATTTTCTGCCTCGCTCTCGCCTGCGGTATGACGACGGGCATCGTGTGCGGCGGTCTGGCGGTGTTGTTTGCCCCGCAGCTACTGCATATCTATTCTCCCAGCGATGCTGTGGTGGAAGCGGGCGTCGCCCGCATGAGCATCGTGTGCCTGACCTATGCACTGTGCGGACTGATGGACGTGATCGTGGGCACCATCCGCGGCGTGGGATACTCCGTTTTGCCCATGATCGTCACGGTGGTGGGCGCCTGCGGCCTGCGCATCCTGTGGATCGCCACCGTCTTTCAGATTCCGCAGTTTCACACCGTACAGACCGTTTACTGGTCCTATCCCATCTCGTGGCTCATCACGTTTCTGGCGCACCTTCTCTGCTGCGCGCTGGCCGCGCGCTGCTATAAGAAAACCGGTTCCTTCGTTTACCGGCGAAAAGGCGTCGCTTCCGCCCAGAAGTCCCTGCACCGCTGACAAGAGAATCGTTTTTACTTCGCCATACATGAAAAAAGAGTACTGCCGCCTTGGGGCGGCAGTACTCTTTTTTCATGTATGGCGTCTGTTTCCGGCCGGACATCCGGCGCGGGTACGATGTTGGAAAATAGGCGGCCGTCCTTGCGCAGCGCGGCTATCGCTTCATGGCTGTGGCTTTTCTGGCCGTTTCCGCCAGATGCTCCGCCGTCAAGCCATAAGCTGTCAGTACCTGTTCGGCTTTCCCGCTGCGGCCGAACTGATCCTCCACACCTAAACGGAGAACCGGTACGGGGCAGGTTTCGCTGATGTACTCAGATACCGCAGAGCCCAGGCCTCCGATAATATTATGTTCCTCTGCCGTCACAAGAGCGCCTGTTTCACGGGCGGCCGCCAAGATCAGTTCCGTGTCAAGGGGCTTGACCGTATGCAGATTCAGTACCCGCACATCGATTCCTTCTCCTGCAAGCATTTTTGCCGCGTGCAGAGCCACAGGCAGCGCAGATTCTTTGCCCGTCGGCGACGCCGCGCTGGCCATGATCGCCTTCAGCGGCTGATTTTTTAAATAGGAGCGCACCCGTCTGCCGCAGCAGACGGGTGCGCTCCTTTACAGTACGGTCATGGGCTGCAGCAGCGCCACAGGCATTTCCCCTCCGAATTTTTCCGCCGCCCGGCGGGACAGACGCCAGATCCGCAGGCGGTCGTCCCGTTCAAACGGAAGATGATACAAACAGATCTTCTTCGGCCGGAGCAGCTGCAGCGCTTCCCTGCCCTCCTGGGAGAAAAGCTGGTAGAAGTTCACAAACGCCGCATCCAGGGGCTGCCGGACCCGCGTCAGGGTCAGTTCTGCCAGACGGCGGGTCAGTATGGCGTCCGAAACGATCAGATACGCGCCCTGTGTGCCTTGGAGCAGGCAGCTGTACAGCGGCACATCGGCATAGGCGGAGCCGTCGTGGACGGCAGGCAGCATATCGACGTGCCACGCGTGGAACGAAAACGAACCGTCCGCCCGGAAGTTGATCCGGCGCAGCGGGGACCAGACCGGTGCGGCCGGGTCGGCGGTGAGCAGCTCCTCCAACCTCTCCGCGCTGAAATGGTCAGGATGCTCGTGGGTAAAGAGATAGAGGTTATCTTTTTCAAAATAGCCGGCGTGCCGGCGCATCTGACCGCGCAGGATCTCCGGCATATCTGAAAATCCCACCTTGGCTCCCTCGTGCAGTCCGTCGATCAACACGCCGGACTCGCCGTCGTAAAAGTACAGGCCGGCGTTGACCGTATAAAATATCATTTCCGAGTCCTCTCTCCGCCGGGGCGAAAGCCGTCCCTTTATTCCTTCGGCACCTGCCGCATGGACAGAGAGATCCTGTGTTTTTTCTCGTCCACTTCCAGCACGATCACCCTGACCACATCGCCCACAGCCACGATCTCCGAAGGGTGCCTGATAAATTTGTTGCAGACCTGAGAGATGTGGACCAGTCCGTCCTGATGCACGCCGATATCCACAAACACGCCGAAGTCGATGACGTTGCGGACGGTGCCGGTGAGCACCATTCCCGGCTTCAAGTCCTTGATGTCCAGCACGTCCGTGCGCAGGATGGGTGCGGGCAGCTCATCCCGGGGATCGCGGCCGGGCTTCATCAGTTCTTTTACCACGTCGTTGAGCGTGGGCACGCCAACGCCGATGTCTTTTGCCAGCTTCTCCGCCCCCGCCAGTTTCACCTTGGCGGCCAAAAGACCGATCTCGCCCTTTGCCACGTCAGTCATGGTATAACCGCAGCGTTCCAGCAGTTTTTCCGCCGCCTCGTAGGACTCCGGGTGGACCCCGGTGTTGTCCAGGATCTGGCGGCTTTCGGGCACGCGCAAAAAGCCCGCGCTCTGTTCGAAAGCCTTGGGGCCCAGCTTGGGCACCTTCAAAAGCTGCCTGCGGGAAGTAAAGGTGCCGTTCTCCTCCCGGTATTTCACCACGTTTCTGGCGGTGGTGCCGTTGAGTCCGGCCACCCGCTCCAGCAGGCTGGGCGAGGCGGTGTTCACGTCTGCCCCCACAGCATTGACGCAGTCCTCCACCACGCCGGCCAGCGTTTCATCCAGCCGCTTGGCGGGCATATCGTGCTGATACTGCCCCACGCCGATGGCCTTGGGGTCGATCTTCACCAGCTCCGCCAGCGGGTCCTGCAGCCGGCGGGCAATGGACACAGCGCTGCGCAGGTTCACGTCGAACTGCGGGAATTCCTCCGCCGCCAGCGGCGACGCGGAGTACACCGACGCTCCCGCCTCGTTGACGATCATGTAGGAAACCGCGTCGCCCAGCTGATGAATCATCTCCACCGCCATCTGTTCCGTTTCCCGGGAAGCCGTACCGTTGCCGATGGCGATGTGTTCCACGCCGTGGCGGCGGATCATGGCGGAGAGCTTGGCGATGGCCTCCTGTTTCTGCCGCTGGCCGTAAGTGGGATAGACCACCGCGGTGTCCAGCACCTTGCCGGTTCCGTCGATGACGGCCACTTTGCAGCCGTGGGCATACCCGGGGTCAAGGCCCATGGTGACGTGTCCCTTGACAGGCGGCTGCATCAAAAGCGGCTTCAGATTCAGGGCGAACATACGGATGGCGCCTTCGCAGGCGCTGTCGGTCAGAAGACTGCGCGCCTCCCGCTCCAGAGAGGGAAACAGCAGCCGGTCGAAGCTGTCGGCGACAGCGGCGCGGAGGAACTCCTCCGCCGGGCTGACCCCGCGCAAAACGTGTTCTTCCATCCGTCTGAGCGCCGCCTCCCGATCCATTTCCAATGAAACCTTCAGCCACTCTTCCTTCTCGCCGCGGTTGATGGCCAGGATCTGATGGCCCGCCAGCTTCGGTATTGCCTGCGTGAAATCGTAGTACAGCCGGTAGACCGAATCCTCTTCCCTGACGGCCTGCGTGTGCAGCGTCCCCTGCTTCATCAGGACCTCCCGCAGCTCCTTCCGAATGGCGGCGTCATCCGACACCATCTCCGCCACGATATCAGACGCCCCGGCCAGCGCATCGCCGGCGGTTTCCACGCCCTTTTCCGTATCCACATAAGCTGCCGCCAGTTCTTCGGGCGCCGGCATCTCTTTATTCTGCTCCAGCAGCGCCTGTGCCAGGCCCTCCAGTCCCTTCTCCCTTGCTATGGTGGCGCGGGTGCGGCGCTTTTGCTTGTAAGGGCGGTAGAGATCCTCCACCTCGGCCAGCGTCGCGGCTTTGTCGATGGCGGCGGAAAGCTCCTCCGTCAGTTTTCCCTGATTGTCGATGGAGGATCTGACCTCCTGCCGCCGCGTGTCCAGATTCCGCAGGTATGTCAGGCGGTCGAAGAGGGAACGCAGCGTTGTATCATCCATACCGCCATGTAGCTCCTTGCGGTAGCGGGCGATGAAGGGGATGGTATTTCCCTCATCCAGCAGCTGCACCACGCTGGCCACACAGGTTTCCTTTTGCCCCAGTTCAC
>Ga0183095_11385_pt1 | contig 19354 bp, 11 predicted proteins | sample BioMet4_FD_130346 | JGI IMG/M metagenome (GOLD analysis project Ga0183095, IMG submission 130346) | Microbial communities from bioreactor (seeded with sewage sludge) at LBNL, California, USA - Biofuel metagenome 4 (v2) (version 3) | ecosystem: Engineered > Bioreactor > Anaerobic > Unclassified ...
CCCCCGGGAGGACGTGGTGTTCGCCATGGACGCCATCGTGGACCCGGTGTCCCTCTACGAGCCGGTATATTCCGACGGCGGCGACGCCATCTGCGTCATGGATCAGGTGAGCGACACCGACAATACCGATGAAAACTGGATCGAGCAGATTGCCCTGCGGGAGGCCATCGACCGTTTGGGCCAGCGGGAAAAGAACATTCTGGCCCTGCGCTTTTACGAGGGAAAGACGCAGATGGAGGTTTCCAGCGAGATCGGCATTTCCCAGGCACAGGTAAGCCGTCTGGAGAAGGGCGCCATCGATTCCATTAAAAAAAGCCTGTAGAGCAGAAAAAGAGGACGCTTCGGCGTCCTCTTTTCCGCTGTTCCGTTTTCTCCGCTCTCACCTTATGCGCCGCATCAGGTGCTGAGCACCATAGGGGCGGCGGAAAGGTTGCTGTAGATACGCTTCCCGCCCACCAGGCAGAAGGCCTGCACTTTGTAATAGTAGGTACGGCCCTGAGGCATATTTCTGTTGATAAATGCAGTTGTGTCGGCGCTGAGCATCTGCAAGGCCATATAGGGCCCGCCTTCACTGCCGGCACGGTAAATGACATAACCGGCGGCGCCCGTCACAGGCATCCAGCTGACATGCAGACCGATGCTGCCCTGCTCATTGTAGGAAGTATACCCGCTCTGCATTTCCGGCGCAGTCAGCACGGGCCGAACGGATACCGGCTTTGAATAGGCCCCATAGACGCGGCTTCCGTTTACCAGGCAGAATACCTGTACCTTGTAATAACAGGTGCGGCCCGGCGTCAGGCCGGTATTGGTAAAGGTATAGACCACGTCCATCCCTTCGCTTACCGCGCGAAGAGCCGTATACGGTCCGTCGGGGCTGAAGGCGCGGTAGACGACATAACCCGCCGCACCGCTGCAGTTCCACCACGTTATCGCCGCCCGGTCGCAGCTTTCCGAAACGACCTGAAAAATGTCGGGAGCATTCGGCATGGGGCGTGCGGAACGCACTGCCGAGAGGGCACCGTAGACACGCGCGCCGTTCACCGTGCAGAACGCCTGTATTCTATAATAATAGGGTTTGCCCATGGTCAGCGCGGTACTGACATACTCGACGGAGCGGCTGTCCAGGACGCGCAGAGCCGTGTAAGGACCGTTGGCAGCGGTCGCGCGGCAGATCACATACCCCTCCGCACCGGCCACCGGGTTCCACGTCACCTTGACCGCATTGGTGCTGAACGATACCGCCGTTGTGACGGTGGGACGAACCAGCGGCAAAATACGCCACGCCGTGTTGGCGTCAAAAAAGTCGGAAGACGCTGTTTTTCCGCCGTCCATGGCCCGCACCCGGTAATAGTAGAGTTTTCCGTCGGACGGCACGGGGTCGGTAAAGCTGAGGCCGGTGGTGACGGTGCAGCGAACATATCCCTTGCCCCAGGTGGCGGAGCGGTACACCTCATAGTTCACGGCGCCGCATACCGTATCCCAATTCAGCACCACACCGCCGGTGGCCTTGTCCGTATGTATCTTCACCGCCGGCGTATACAGCCTGTCGGACTGAGAGTATTGCCTCCACTCGTAGGTGTCCCATCCGGTACTCCCGGCGCTGCGGTAAATCACCGTGCCGCTGGGAAATATTTCGCTGGAACCCTGCGACGGCGCATTGCCCTTGAAAAAGGCCGCTTTGAGCCCGCTGTGATAAAAAGCATAGGATCCGATGAGATTGACACTGTCCGGAAATGTGATCTCGGTGAGCGATGCGGCATACTCAAAGGTATCTCCTCCGATGGATGTCAGGCCGGCGGGCAGCGTCACCGTTTTGAGAGCCGTGCAGTTTTTGAAGGCATTTGTTGCAAGGCCGGTCACGCCCGGGGCGATCACCACGGAAACGATTTTGTCGTTCAGATCGCTCCATGGCAGCTTATATGCATAAGGCATACTGCCCGTGCCGGTGACGGTGAAAACGCCCTTGCCGGAAAGGGTCCAGGAAAAAATGTCTGCATAGGTGCCGGAGCAGTCACCGGTGGACGGGTCCCAGTTTGCCCACAGCAGCGTGCCGCTGCAGGCGGCTTGTTTTTCCGCCGTCCATGTGGCGTCGTTTTGCAGGAAGAACACGCTGGCTGTCACAGCGCCAAACACATCGCCGCTTATCTTCGCCGGCGCGTTTCCTCTAAAATAGATCCTGCTCAGGCCGGAAGAGAAAAACGCCAAGCCTTGTATTTCCGACAGGCCGGCCGGAAATACGATTTCAGCAAGACTGTCACAATTGTAAAACGCTGCACCTTTAACGGACGTTAACTCGTCCGGCAGCGTCACCGTTTGAAGGGCGGCACAGCCTCTAAAGGTGCACGCCTCCACAGACGTCATACCCTTGGGCAGAGCAATCGCCAAAAGCGAACTGCACCCGTCAAACGCGTAGGCGCCAACGGATGTTGCGCTCGCCGGCAGATTCACTGTTTTCAGAGCGGTGCAGCCCTGAAACGCGTTGCCCTTCACCGTGGTCAGGCCGGCCGGCAGCATCACCGCGGTCAGGTGTTCGGCTTTATAAAACGCATAGTCCGACAGGACGGTCACGCCGATCGGTACGCCATAAGCGGTGTCCGCCTTCGCGGCGGGATAATACAGCAGCGCGGTCATATCCTTGGAAAAAAGGATGCCGTTCACACTGCGGAAAGCCGGATTGGCGGCGCCCGTCTGTATGCCGGTGAGCGCCGTACAGCAGCTGAACGCCATCGCGCCCAGATCGGTAAGGCTATCCGGCAGAGTGACGGAGGTCAGCGCCGTGCAATTGAAAAAAGCATAGGCTCCCACCTGCGTCAGTCCGTCCGGCAGTGCCACCGAGGACAGCGCCGTGCACCCGGAAAAAGAATTCTCTCCGATAGAGCGCAGGGTCGCCGGCAGCGTGACGCTTTCAAGGGCGGTACAGCCGGAAAAGGAATTTTTGCCCACTGAGGCAGCGCCCTCATTGACGACCACTTTCCTGATCATCCCCCGCCATGTGCTCCAAGGGACAGGGGTAACATATAACGACCAGTCCTGCATGGCGCCGGTGCCCGATACGGTCAGACAGCCGTTCGCATCCAGCAGCCATGTCAATGAAGATCCGCAGGTACCACTGGCATAAATCTGGAAAGTAACCGTCCGGGTCCCCTTGTAGTCGTTGATACCGGTGACGGTGACCGAGGCAGTGCCGGGGCGGTTGTTGTCGGCACAGGTAACCGTATAGTCGGTATCTTTGACCAGCGTCTTTGCGCCGTCCGTCACGGTGACGGCAGGCGTCACCGTCCCATCCTTGGTGACGGCGTACAGTGTCTGAGGCAGTGACACCGTGCAGTTGGCCAGATCCACGCGCCGGCTCTCCTTCCACGGGGTGTTCTGGAAGGAATGGACGCCCACCGCAACGGAAGGATTTCCCAGCGTTACAGCGGAAAGGCCGGAGCAAAAGGCAAAAGCATAGTCCCCGATGGAGGTGACGCTGGCGGGAACGGTCACCGATGTCAGCGCCGTGCAGGAATCAAAGGCACTGCTGCCAATGGTGAGCAGACCATCCGGGAATGTGACGGAGGCAATATTCACTCCCTGATAGAAGGCATAGGCCCCGATATCCGTGACGCCGCTGCCGATGCGGACAGCGGTCACCTCCGCCATGCGGGCGTGCCACGGGACCTCCGTTTCCGATGTGAATGCGGTCATGGAGCCCGTGCCGGACACCGTCAGCACGCCCCCGGCGTCAAGCGCCCACGTCAGGTTTGTGCCGCAGGTGCCGGAGGCCGCCGCAGCGGCGTTGGCCGTGACGGTCAGCGACAGCAGGAAAGCAAGAAGCAGGAACGGAAAAAACAGATGTTTTCGTTTCAAAAGAATCTCTCCTTCTTATTTTGCCGATTCATTTCTCGTGCGAAAGGCTTTTTGTTTCCGAGCAACAGTATAACACGGCGCGCGTCCGTATACAAACCTATTTTTTTCATCTTTTCGCCGCTCCTCCCGTATGCCTGCCGCCGCCTTTCGGCCGCAAAAAGCCCCGGCACGGTGAAGGCCGTGCCGGGGCGAAAAGCTGAACGGATCAGTCGGCGGTCACGCCGACAGGAGCGGTACAGCTGCCGTAAAGGCGGCTGCCGTTCACCGTCTTGTAGGACTGCACCTTGAAACAGCAGGCGTAGCCCAGGGTCGCGTAATTGGCCGTAAAGGAGGCGCCGGTGACGGAGCCGAGCGCCGTGTAGGCGCCTTCAGCGCCGGAGGCGCGGTACACCACGTAGCCGTCCGCTTCCGGCGAAGGCGTCCACGTCAGCTTCGCCGCCCCGGAGGAGGTCTGCACGGCGGTCAGCCCCGTGGGGGCGGCCGGGACAGGTCTTGCCGAGCGGATGGCGGAAAGCGCGCCGTAAACCCGGCTGCCGTTCACCGTCTTATAGGCCTGCACCCGGTAATAGTAGACGCGGCCCGTGGCCAGGGACACGCTGTTAAAAGAGGTGGCGGCGGTCATCTTCAGCGCCGTATAGGGGCCTCCCGCCTTTGCCGCACGGTAGACCACATAGCCGTCCGCACCCGCCACGGCTTGCCACGTCACCTTCACGCTGGAAAGGCCGGTGCTCACCGCCGTCACGGACGGCGCGGCGGGAACGGGTCTGCCGGAGGCCGCCGCGGAAAGCGCGCCGTAAATCCGGCTGCCGTTCACCGTCTTATAGGCCTGCACCTTGTAATAGTAGGTCTGACCGGCTGTGAGGGACTTGCTGTTGAAATAGAGGGTGCTGCTGTCCACGGAGCGGAGCAGCGTGTAGGGACCGGAGGCACCGGCGGCGCGGTACACCATATAACCCTCCGCGCCCGCGACGGCCTTCCACGCCACCCGGACGCTGTCGGTTCCGATGCCGGCCGTCACCACAGAGGCGGGTGCCGCCGGCGAATCCACCACGGTGACGGTGCAGCTCACCGACGCGGCGGCGCCGGGCACCGCGGCCGTGATGACAGCCGTTCCGGCGCTGACGCCGATAACGCGGCCGCCGGAAACAGTGGCCACGGCGCTGTTGCTGGAGGCGTACTGCGCGGCAGGGTACGAAACCTCCGCGGTGGCGTTCGTCCAGCCTTGATTGCGCACCGTCAGCTTCAGCGCGGAGCTGTCGTGCGTGCCGATGGAGGTCCTCTCAGCGGTGAGGGACACGGGAACGATATTCTTCAGAAGCGTTTCCACCGTGGCGGCGGCGGTCTTGACGCCGGAGGGCACCACGCCGTCCGCCGTCTTGTTGCTGAAGGTCTGCACCCAGAAAAAACGGCCGGCATGATAAAAACAGCCAACGCCGATGCTGGTGAAATCGGTGCTGAGAATGTTCTCCCTGTGGCCCTTGGAGTCCATCCAGCCGGTCATAACGTCGGCCGCCGTGGTCTGGCCGGCGGCAATATTCTCGCCGGCCGCAGTGCCGCCCAGGCCGGTGGTCACGCTGAAGCAGTCCTCTCCGTTGGGCCGCGTGTGGGACCAGTACACCGCCGTTTCCGCCGCGCGCTGCATGGCGGCGGCGTTGAGCTGCGTATCCATCGTCAGGGCGGAAAGTCCGTTCTCCTTGCGCTGCTGATTCATCAGCGTAAGGACCTCGGCCGCCGCGCCGTAGTCAAAGCGTCCCGTGATGCCGAGGTTGGTCACGGGGTCGGCCTGCACCAGGGAGGACAGCTTCGCCACGTAGCTGCGCATCTTGGATTCCGTCAGGTAACTCAGCGTGCAGTACTGCAGCTTGTTGCCGCTGTCCATAAAGACGGTGACCGGCGTGTATACATTGGAGCGGTCCATCCCGAAAGCGTCGATATAGTCCCAGAGCATATAGTTGCCGGTGCCGATGTCAAAATAGCAGAAATGGATCTTGCTGTCCGGGGCGTATTTTTCCTTGTACGCCGTGACGCTGGCCTTGGTGCCGGTGACGATGGGAATGGCCACCACCTCCACGTCCCCCGTCCCGATCCACGAGGCGGCGGCACAGTCCTGAAAGGTGGCGTTGGAATTGCTGCAGCTTTCGTCGTCCTGATAGAAGATCATGACGACGTTCTTGCCCTTCATACTCTCAGAGGTAATGGTTTCGCCGTCCAGGCACGTCGCCTGATAGTACAGTCCGTCCAGATTGCGGCCGGCGCCCGGATCGGCCGCGGCGCCGGCCGGGACGATCAGGAGGCTCAAAACCAGTGCCAGACTCAGGCCCAGGGAAAGCAATGCTTTTTTCATGTTCCTCACCTTTTTTCTCTCTTTTTTTGCACCGAAAGCCGCCGCGGCGCCTCGGCTGTTCTGATGGTTCATTATATCATCTGCCGCGGGGCAACGCAAACCTTTTGGTGAATTCTTCCGCCCTTTTTCGTCTGCCTTCCGCAGAAAAGACGGGCAAAAAAGCAGGATCGCCGCCGCGGTTTTCACGCGGCGGAGATCCTGCCCGGACGCTATCCGCAGATCTTCTTCTGCAGAGGATAAAAGCCCAGCTTCCGCTTCAGCCATTCGATGCAGACAGAAGACGCCAGCGAAAGGGCCAGCAGCACGGTATAGATCAGCACCGGATATTTCAGAGAATACATGAAGGCGGAAAAATACTTGACGATAAAAAACGTATGGAGCATGAAAATGTTGGACGAGTGGGAACCGAGAAACGCCATGAACCGCCGCGCCGGCTGCCACCGGGCCTGTGCGAACACCACGTCCGTCAGATACATCATGCTCAGGGCATGCGGCAGATCCATCCGGTACTTGTCCCCGATGCGCAGGAAGAACGTCACCAGCACCAGCACCGCCGCCAGCAGTATCCGCACCCACCGCCGGCCCTGTATGTTCTTCGCTCTGTCCAGCACATGCTTTTCCGAAAACAGCATGCCCACCGCAAAGGCCAGAAAATAGAAGAAAAAGCCCGTTTTAAACTGCCGCTGTGCGGCGTAGGGCGCGTAGACCGTCAGCGCGGCGCCGACGAGAACGGGCAGATACGTCAGTTTGTTCATCAGGGCCTTCACCGCCGGGAAAATCAGATAGTAGACGATAATGGTGGACATGTACCACCAGGTGGGGTTCAGCGTGGGCGTGCGCCAGAAGTCGAACACCACGTCCTGCAGACCCAGAAAGTCCACCAGCACGCTCAGCCAGTTGCCGCCCCAGGCCGACTGCAGCGTGATGCGGTGCAGCGCCAGACCCAGCCCCGCAAACACGATGAAGATCACCCAAAAGTTCGTCCACAGATTCAGCAGGTGCTTTCTGACGAAGCGCAGCGCGCGCCGTACCGGATTTTCGCCGCCGCTGCGGCGGCGGAAGCGGTTGTAGCTCTCGTTGAGTCCGAAGCCGCTGAGCAGCACGAACATGGTCACGCAGATCTTCTCGTTGTAGAAAAAGGGATTCAGCCACGGCTTGCCGCCCACCGTCCACAGGGAAAAATACAAGCTGGGATCGCTCCTCACGAAGGTGTGGATGCCCAGCAGCAGCAACACCGCCACGCCCTTCTGGATCCTGGTGTCCTCCGGGGAAAAGCGCACAGCGTTCTCCCCCAGCGGCGGCACCGTGATCCCCAGTTCCCGCTTCGCGGCGAAGGCCAGCCATGTCCGCCTGACCCAGGCCATCCCCATGGCCAGCAGCAGGCTCAGCGCCAGCAGCGTCAGATAGGAGAGCAGCGGGTCTTTCGACCAGTAGACCACGGAGGGAACGTAGGTATAGAAAAAGGCGTGGACCATGAACATGGTGCCGGAGTATTTTCCCAGAAACTGCAGCACGCGGGCCACGGCGCCGGTCCTGAAAAACTCGCTGGCCATCAGGCACAGCAGCACGCACACGATACCGCTGAGCAGCCCGCCCACCTGCCACGGCAGCGTGTCCGTGATCTTCAGGCGCAGCGCCAGCAGGCCTGCCATGGCCCCCAGCTCCGCAAGGAAAACCAGCACGCGCACCCCACGCCCGCGGGGCTGGGGAATGCGGTCGAAGATCCGCTCCTGCGCGCACAGCACGCCCATCACCATGACCAGCAGGTAGTTGAAGTACCGGCCGCCGTAAGGCGAGATCAGCACGTCCGGTATCACGAACAGCACCGCAAAAAACACCGCGCAGGCCCACCACCGGAGTTTCCTGCACACCCAGTACAGCACCGGCAGTATCACCACCTGGATCTGCGCCAGCGTCATGTACCACCACACCGCAATGAGCATGGGGCACTTCCCCGCCCCCAGATCCGCCCACGCCATGAAGTCCAGGAACATATGGAGAAAGCTGCCCTTGTACTTCAGCGCCAGCGGCGCGCCCACAACGGCCCAGTACAGCAGCGCCACCACCGCGTAGGCATACCAGAAGGGCTTGATGAGGGAAAACCACCGCTTCCACACGAACTGCGGCGCGCTCTGCGTCCCCTTGGCGTACTGCACCGTCAGCCCGTAGGCCGACAGGAAAAAAAAGATCCACACGCACACACGGGCCGCCACCGCGCTGTCCTGAATGGCGCTGTACGGGATCAGACGAAATACGACGCCGCTGGCCTGCACGCGGGCCGCGCTGTAAAACAGATGGTGGAAGAACAAGAGCAGAATCGCAATGCCCTTTACTTTCTGTGTTTCCCGCTTTGAAAACATATCTGTTTCCCTCTTCTCTCTTCTCTCTTTTCTCCGCCGGCCGAAAACGGCAAAACCCGACAAATTATGCTGATTATAGCATGCCTCCGCCGCGGATTCAACGGGGTAAAGCCGCTTCACACCGTTTTTTCAGTCCTCCCGCTCCTCGTCCGGCTCCTGCACCGTGACACCCTGTTCCGCCGGAGGCTGCGCCTGAAAATGCAGCTGGAAAACCGCCTGGGACAAATTCACCGAATAGGTCACAAACCGCTGCCGCTCCGCCGCCCGGTCGCACCGCTCTGCCAGCTCCGTCAGCAGCGACTGGTTCAGTCCGCCGCCCCGCCAATGAAAAACATAGGTTTCCTTCTTTTTGCGCAGCGCCTGCCGCACACGGTCCTCCACCTCCTCCGGCTTCGTCAGCGACAGCTTCTCCCGCCGGTAGTAGCTCCCCGCCGCATCCGTGCAGGCCGGGAGCGGATACACCGGCGTCTGATGGTCCCGGAAAATATGCCCGTCGTCCAGCCCAAAATAATCGTACCGGGGACCGTCGGAGTGCAGGGAATTGTCAAAGGTGGCGTCCATGTGATACCACCGTCCCCCCACCTGCACCAGATTCCACGTGTGGCGATAGCGAATGCCTGCCTCCGGCGCGGCGCGGCACAGCGCCACAATGCACGGCAGCTCCGCCGCGTCGCACAGCGCCTTCACCGTTTTGGCCATGCCCTCACACACGCCGACACCCTGCCCCAGCGGGCCGATGATCTCATGGGAATATGCCTTCTTCAGTTTGTCATAGCGCACGTTTTCCAGTATAAAATCGTGGACGGCTCTGGCCTTTTCCCAGTCGTCAAGTCCCGCCAGGGGGGCCGCGACGCGCCGAAGGCGGGCAGCCAGAGAAAGCTGCTGCTCCCGGATCTTCCCCTTGTCGAAGAGATACCGGGGCAGCACCTCCGCATGGTCCGCCCGGGCCTCCGCACGCCAGGAAAAAGCGGGGACATAGAACAGCAGCGGCTCGTCCAGCCGCAGCACGGTGAACACATCCGTCAGGCGCTCCGGCGTCAGACGGCGCACCCGCACCGCCGGAGCCAGCGCAGTGAAGCCGTCGTACAGGCCGTCATAGACGGCCCGCTCCTCCCCGTTGAGCTGACGGTAATAATAGCCGCTCATGGCGTGCCTCCTTTCTGTCCGTCCCGCAAAAACGGCGGTATGGAACGGCCCTCCGCCCCGTACCGCCGTTGATCGGCGCTTTTATTACGGCTGTGGCACTTCCCCGCCGAGTACCTGGCCCAGCAGGGTCCTGGCCTTGTTCACCGTGGTCTGGTCCGGCCGCATGACATAGAGATTCTCGTCGGGATAGGTATAGGTGGCGGTCATGTCGCCTGTGCCGGTCACCGCGTAGGAGGTGATGTTCCACCCGCTGCCCGCGGAGAGCTGCTGCTGCACAAAGGCCGCCATGTCGTCATAGGAGAAATTGGTGGCAAAGGAACCGGCCACCGCCGTGAGCAGACTCTGATAGTTGGTCAGGATCGCCGGGGACATGGCCTTGTTCAGGATCGCCTTGATCATGGCCATCTGATCCTGCCCCCGCTGATTGTCGCCGGTGGTGAAGGAATACCGCTCCCGCACAAACGCCAGCGCCGCCGCGCCCATCAGCGTGTTGTCGCCCGCCGTGAATTGATAGCCGTCCGCCGTGAAGGTGTAGTCCGAGTGGACCGTCACCCCGCCCAGCGCGTTGACGATGTTCTCAAAGCCGGTGAAATTCAGGCGCACATAATAGGGGATCTCCACACCGTAGAGCATGGAAAGCGTGGCCGCCGAGCAGTCGATGCCGTAAAGGCCCGCATGGGTCAGCTTGTCCCGCACACCGCCGGAAATGCTCAGCGGCACATAGTAGTCCCGCGGCGTATTCACCAGCAGGATCTGGTGGGTGGACGGGTTCACCGCCGCCAGAATGTTCACGTCGCTGCGGCCCGTGGCGTTGATGCTGGCGGAGCGGGAATCGGAACCGCTGAGGTAGACGATAAACGGCTCTTTGGTGATGTTCACCGCGTCCGCGGACGCGGTTTCCGCCGCCTCCGTGACGTCGTACTGATAGATGATCCGGGTCTGCCCGAGGATGTCCGTATAGCCTTCGATCTCCGAAAGGGACTCCAGATAGGCGTCCGCCACGATCACAGCCTTCCACTTTCCGGCGTACAGGCCCGCTGCCAGCGCCGCGGGCGACGCCGCCGATGCCGTGGACACCGTGCCGATCTCGCCGGACATGGCGTCCGTCATCTTTTGCAGCGTGGACGCGTCCATGGCGGACAGCACCCCGAAGGTCTGCCCCTGCACATCGCTCAGCGTCTGCGCCGCACTGCTGCCGAGCACCACCACGTCGATGGTCTTGACCTCCTCGTTGGAAGCGCCGATCGTCTTGAGCGCCGTCTGCACCGAGTTGGAAGCCGAAAAGCCGTAGAGCATGCCCGCCGAGAGTATGATCGCCAGAATGCCGCAGACGATCTTTCCCGTCCTCCGGGGACGGACAGGCACCTGCACCGCCGCGTGAAGGGCGTTGAGCGCCAGCAGAATCGCCAGCGCCAAAAACAGATATTTGGCGGGCAGCATCCGCAGCGTGATCAGATTGACGGCCAGCAGAAGGCTGCAGACGGCCATCAGACACAGGCAGACGAAACCAAACCAGTCGGCGCCGGTGCGCCGGGGCTGCCGCCCCTTCTGCACGCGGCGCGGCGCACGGGAGGCATTCCCTCCCGGCCCTCTGTTTGCCGTTTCTCTCATAAAATGAACAACCTACTCTTTCTTTTGATGTCCTGTCCGATCCGCCCTGTTTTCCGCCGGACGTCCGGCGGAAAACAGGGCCGTCCCACCCGCTTCCCGCACAACGCCGGAAGGACGTTCAGACTTCTTCCGCTGCCCTGAGATCCGCCAGATAGCGGCTGAGCGCATCCCGCCAGTCGGGCAGACGCGCAAAACCGGCCTGCGTCAGCTTCTCTTTGGACAGACGGCTGTTGAAGGGCCGCGCCGCTTTCGACGCGCCGTATTCCGCCGTGGTCACCGGGATCACCTGTACGTCCTTCCCCGCCTGACGGAAGATCTCACAGGCAAACTCGTACCACGAGAGGTAGCCGCCTTCATTGGTGGCGTGGTAATAGCCGTATTTCTCCGTTTCGACCATGTCTGTCAGCAGGCGCGCCAGATCAAAGGTGTAGGTGGGCGTGCCGATCTGGTCGTCCACCACCCGCAGCGAAGCATGGGTCTTCCCCAGCTGCAGCATGGTGCGGATGAAATTCTTGCCGCCGCGGCCGAACACCCATGCGATGCGGACGATGAAATACTTCTCCAGCGCCGCAGCCACCGCCTTCTCACCGGCCAGCTTGCTCTCGCCGTACACGTTCAGAGGCCTGTAATCCCGGCAGTCCGGCTCCCAGGGAGCCGCGCCCTGCCCGTCGAACACATAGTCGGTGCTGATATAGACCATCTTGCACCCCAGCTGTCTGCACACCGCCGCAATATGGGCCGTGCCGTCGGCATTGATGGCGAACACCCTGGCGCGCTTGTCCGCATCCTCCGCCAGATCCACCGCCGTCCACGCCGCGCAGTGGATCACCGCGTCGGGACTCACCCGGCGGAGCGTCTGCTCCACCGCCGCGGCGTCGGTGATGTCCAGCGGCGTATAGGGCATGCGCGTCACCGCGCTGCCGTCGGACACGCCGCTGTACAGCGGCGCGATGTCGCTGCCGATGCCTTCATATCCGCGCCGGGCCAGCTCGTTCATCACGTCGTGCCCCAGCTGGCCTGCCACGCCTGTCACAAATATTCTCATGCGATTCCTCCTTGTCGGCGCACCCTGCGCCCCCTTAATAGCGGATCTTGCCCTCCGCCACCTTTTTGAGATAGGCGCCGTAGGGCGACTTGCCGTACCGCTCCGCCGACGCCAGCAGCGCCTCTCTGCCGATCCAGCCGTTGACATAGGCGATCTCCTCCGGGGCGGAGATCTGGACGCCCTCCCGGGTCTGGATCATCTTCACAAAATCGGTGGCCTCCGCCAGAGAGTCCATGGTGCCGGTGTCCAGCCACGCAAAACCGCGGCCCAGCAGCTCCACGCTCAGCGTGCCGTCCTCCAGATAGAGGCGGTTGAGATCCGTGATCTCCAGCTCGCCCCGTGCCGAGGGCTTCACCTGCCTGGCCAGTTCCACCACCCGCCGATCGTAAAAGTAAAGTCCCGTGATACAGTAGTTGGATTTGGGCTGCCGGGGCTTCTCCTCCACGGAGATCACCTTGCCGCTCTCGTCAAATTCCACGATGCCGAAACGCTCGGGGTCGTTGACATAATAACCGAAAATGGTGGCCTCCCCCGTTTCCGCACGGGCCGCCGCCGCACGCAGCGTCCTGGTAAAGCCGTTTCCGTAAAAGATATTGTCCCCCAGCACCATGGCGCAGGTATCGTCGCCGATGAACGCCTCACCCAGCAAAAACGCCTGGGCCAGACCGTCCGGCGAGGGCTGCACCTTGTAGGAGAGATGCAGGCCGAACTCCGAGCCGTCGCCCAGCAGCCGCTCAAAGTTGGGCAGGTCGGCGGGGGTGGAGATAATGAGGATGTCCCTGATGCCCGCCAGCATCAGCGTGGAGAGCGGATAGTAGATCATGGGCTTGTCATACACCGGAAGCAGCTGCTTGGAGGTGACCATGGTCAGAGGATAGAGCCGCGTCCCCGCGCCGCCCGCCAAGATAATACCTTTCATGAAAACGTCTCCTTCTTTGTGTTGTATGTATTCTATACCGCAACTATGAACTTTTCTCGCTTTTTTTCTCTTTTTGCGGCCCGGGGCTCAGCAGCCGCCGCCATGTCCCCAGCCCGTAGGCCAGATGGATGACGATGTGTGCCCAGAACAGCATCGCTTTTTGGGAAATCCCCTTCGCCTTCCGGCTTTTCAGCGAAAACAGCAGATCCAGCAGCAGATACAGCGCCAGCACGCCGCCGTAGACATATCGGAACGGCGCCCAAACGCTCAGCACGGCGCCCAGCGCCAAAAACGCCGCAAACGCTCCCGGCACCAGCTGCGTCACGCTCACCGGCTCTCCGTGGGTCTGCAGAAACGCCGTCTTCCAGTAGCCAAAGGCAAAATACTGCTTCCACAGCGCCGAAAAATCCTGCCGGGGGTAGTAAGTCATACGAATGCGGGGCGTGAGATAAATACGCCCGCCGGCCTTGCGCACCCGGTAGAAAAAATCGTCGTCCTCGCTTTTGAGCAGGGTTTCGTTGTAAAGGCCGATGTCCAGCGCCAGCTGACGCTTGTAGATGCCGTAATACACGGCGGGGGCGTCGCCCTCGTAGGCGTCGCTGTGATCCTTGTGGCCGCCCAGTGCGAAGACCGAGTGCATGGCCGCCGCGATGGCCTGCTGTTTGGGGGTTTTTCCCTCCGCCGCCATGGGACCGCCCGCCACGTCCGCCCCGGTGGCGAGAATGACCGCGATCCCGGTGCTGATATAGTCGGCGTCATAGCTGGTGTGGGCGTCCATGCGGACGATGTAGGTCCCCCGGGCCGCCCGGATACCGATGTTCATGGCCGCCGGGATCTCACGGGCAGGGTTGTGAAGGATCTGCACATTCTCCCGGCCGGCCACGCACTGCCGCAGCAGCGCCTCCGTGCCGTCGGTGGAGCTGCCGTCCACAAAGACCCACTCCGTCAGCTCTGCGGGATAGTCCTGCTTCTGAAGCGACGCCGCCGTTTCCCGAATATAGGCCGCCTCGTTGTAAATAGGCATCACCACGGATACCGTTGGCTGCATCTTGCGTTCCTCCTGTTATATAATCCGCCTGCCCTCACAGCAGGCTTTTAAGCGTCCGGGCGACGCCCTCCCGCAGTTTTACCTGCGGCCGCCAGCCCAGCGCCTCCAGCTTTTCTGTGGAAAGGCGCACACGGGGAACGTTGAAATAGGCCCGTGCGCTGTCCGCCGGCGGGGCGGCATACGTCACATGCCCGCCCGGCACACACCCGGCCGCCAGCTCCGCCAGCTCCCGGACGGAGATCTCCTCCGTTTCGTTGGCAATATTGAACACGCCCCACCCCTCCGTGTGGGTGAAGGCCGTCAGGATCCCCGCCACTGTGTCGGTGAGATAGCAAAACGCCCGGCGGGCCGAGCCGTCGCTGTGGAGAACGATGTCCTCCCCCCGGCTGGCATTGCCCAGCAGATCCGCCATGACGCGCCCATCGCCGGCAAGCTGCATCCCCGGCCCGTAGGAGTGCGCGATGCGGGCGATGCACACCGGCACGCCAAACTCCTGGTGGTACACGGCGCACAGATTTTCCGCCATGCGCTTGCTCTCCGGATAGCAGGAACGGGGCAAAAGCATGTCCAGCGTTCCCAGCGTTTCTTCCCGCAGCACCGTTTCCTCCGACCGGCCGTAGACCTCCCGTGTAGAGGCGAAAAACACCTTTGTCCCCGGGCGGCGGGCCGCCGCTTCCAGCACATTTTTCGTGCCCAGCACGTTGGCCGTGATAACGTCCACCGGCGCGGAGGCGATGGCGCGGGCACTGGCGCTGCCCGCCAGATGGAAAATGACGTCAAAGGGCCCCGCCGTCAGCGGCTCCGTCACGTCCTGCGTCAACAGCGTAAAGTCCGGGCGCTCCAGCAGCGCCCCGAAGCGCATCTCCGCTTTTTCCCGGTGCCGGGCAAGACCCGTCAGGCCCACGCCCAGACCGCACTTGTCGTTCATATAGAGAAAGGCGCAGGCAAGATAGGTCGCCAGCATCCCCGTGACGCCGGTCACCAGCACGCGCCGGCCGCGAAACGGCTTGAAGTCCAGCGCGGACAGCCGTTCCATATCCTCCCGCACCACCTGATTGTCATAAGAAAACATACGATCCCCCCTCCGGCGGGCAGCTGCCGAAGGCGGCAGGCCCGCGCTGCGCGCCGTGCGGCGCGGTTTTTTCAGACGCCGAAAACCTGGGAGTCCTGCCGGGCGTCGATGATGGATTTGACGATAAAGTAATCCGCCGGCTCCGTGATCTTGATGTTGTCCCGGCCGCAGGGCACCGCGTGGAGCTGATACCCATAGTACCGCATCAGACTGGCGGAATCAATGAAATCATCCCGCTGCGCCGCCATAGCCTTCCGGTGGGCGTCGTAAATATCGCCCAGACGGAAGCTCTGGGGCGCCTTGGCCACCGCCGACTCCCGCCGGGCCTCCACATCCGTGATCGCCCCGTCCTGATCCAGGCGGACGTGGGTTTCCACGGCACCGGCGCAGGACACCGCGGAACCGTAAGCCTTCACGGCGGCGATGTTGTTTCGCAGCAGCGCCTCGTCGATGAGGGGGCGCACCCCGTCGTGGATCAGCACCACCGTGTCCGGCGGACACGTTTCGTGGAGCTTTTGAATCCCGTTGTAAATGGACAGCTGCCCCGTTTCGCCGCCGGGCACGATCCACTTCACCTTCCTGAGCTGATACTTGTCGCAGAGGGACTGCATATACGAAAGATGCGAGCTGACGCAGGAAACACACACCGCGTCGATCTCCCCGCAGGCTTCAAACACCTCCAGCGTGTAGACGATGATGGGCTTTCCGTAGATGGACAAAAACTGCTTGGGCGTGGTGCCCCGGCCCATCCGGACCCCCACACCGCCGGCAAAAATCACTGCTGCGTTCATATTCGGTTTCTCCTTCCGCCGCGCCCTCAGCGCACCGCCGTTACTTTCATCAGATGCCGCGACACCTGCTTTTCAGGCGGGGGCGGCGTCATGTAATCGCCGTACATACTGTGCAGATACGCGTCGTAATTGTGCATGGTGTAAAATTCCTCCCCCTCGAAAGGCACCTTGATGCGGGGAAAGAGCTCTTTCTTTTCCATGATCTCCCCTATGCCGCCCCGGCCCTCGTATACGGCGATCTTCCCGTGATCCTCGTAGCCGTAGCGCATGGAGATCTGAAACATCTTCCTGATATAGGTGTGATAGCCCACCACGCGGATGGGAAGGATCACCGGCAGAAGGCCGTACTGCAAAACCGTCAGCAGCGGCGTCCGCCGCTGGGCTCCGATCCTGGTGAGAGAGGCCGTCAGCAGATCCATCAAAAGCCGCGTCCGCTTGAAATCCCGCCGGTTCTGCGCCGGATCGTCCGGCACGCCGTCGGCCACGAACACGTCGATCCACACGCCGTAGCCCGGCTGCACCACCGAGTCCTCGAACTCCGCCCTGGTGCGGGTGTCCACGATCTTGATCATGGTGGAGGTGGACGTTTTGTCCAGATACCAGGTGTCCAGCTTCAGATGTTCGTCCAGACCGTCCCGGGCCAGCTCCAGCAGACGCATGGCGTCGGGGCGGGGCATCATCACGTCGATGTCGTCGTCCCAGGGAATGAAGCCCTTGTGCCGGATGGCCCCCAGCAGCGTGCCGCCGGCCAGAAAATACGTCAGGCCGTGAGCCTCGCAAAAAGCGTGGAAGGTCCGCAGAATATTCAGTTCGCAGGCCTTGATCTCCTCCAGCGTCAGATATGTTGCTTCCAATGCTCCTCCTTCCGGCGCGGTGCCGTCAGGCGCGCACATCTGTGCGCAGCACCGACAAAAGCGCCTTCACTTCTCTTTTTTTCAAAATGAGATATCCGGCGTAGGCCGCGGCATAGAGCCCGCAGGCCTCCCAACTGCCGCAAAACCACGTCACGATCACAAACACCGCCGTCAGCCCCAGCTCCAGCGCCATGTCCCGCCCCACGGAAAGCCCCATCACCTTCGCCAGACGGCTCTCCGCCAGCGTGCAGCGGAAAGCGAACAGCACCAGAATGCTCAGCACCGCCAGCTCCAGATTGCCCAGCCAGTACACCGTTACGGCGGTGGTGGCAAGGCTCAGAAGCATGGTGATCACGTTCACCCGCAGCAGCGTTTTTTCCTGCCGCATGGCCTTCATATAGGTGTTCACCAGCATCTGCAGCTTGCTGTCGAACACACATACGGGGAACAGCAGCGCCATGTAGCGGAAGCTCTCCGCATATTGGGGCAGCCACAGGGTCAGAAGCGCGCGCAGCGGATAGAACAGCACCAGCACCGCGAACAGCGGCACCATCAGGCAGTCCCGCAGACGGCCGTACAGCTCCTGCAGCCGTCCGCCGTCCACCCGCTTGAGCAGGGGGAACAAAACGGTGCCCACCGCGCCCACCAGCACCATCAGCAGATTGGACACGCTCAGCGAAAGCGACACCTTGCCGAACACCTCGATGCTCCAGCGGTCATTGATGGCCAGGCGCACAATGCCCAGGATCAGCATCCCCGCCACATTGGCCACCATCAGCTTCACACCCACGCTGATGTTCTGCCACGTTTCCGCCGCCGCCCGGCGGAAAGGCTCCCACCGGGTGAAGATCAGATCTCGGCAGTATGCCGCCGCCAGCACCAGCGATACCGCCTTGCCCGCGATGTCCGCCAGGATCAGCGGCTTGTAGTCGCGGCTGCCCAGCGCCAGCGACACGATCACCAGCAGGCAGTATACGACCTTTTCCGCCACCGTCACAAGGGAATATTCCCGGATGCGGTTGGTGGCCTGCAGAACGTAGCTGAGCATGGTCTTGGGGATCACCACAATGATGCTCAGCGCCGTCACGACCAGCACGAACCGCGTGTCCTGCTGCGGCGCCCGCAGCCATGTCACCAGCAGGATCGCCGCCGTGACGCCCGTTTCAAAGGCCAGCAAAAGCCAGAACTGACCGCTCATGCGCCGCTTGTCCAGCTTGTCGTAGTAAGCGCCGCCGTAGCGCAGGTAGATCCCGTCGCACCAGCCCAGATGAAAAAAGCCCACATAGGCCGAATAAAAGATGTACAGCTGAAAATACCCGTACTCCGTGCCGCCGATGACCTTGGGCACCACCGCCACGATCAGCGTGGAGATGAGAAACGCCACCGCGTTGGAGGTAAGGGAAAACGCGTAATTTTTGAGAATGTTCCTTGCCGCCGGGCGCAGCCCGCCGCTGCGCGCCGGTTTTCTTTCGCCGGACGTTTCCCCTGCCGGCGAGGCTGCTGCCGGCGAGGCTGCTGCCGGCGAGGCTGCTGCCGGCGAGGCTGCCGCCGGCGAGGCTGCCGTTCTGTCGGAAACGGCGGAGAGATCCGCTCGACGCCGGGACCGCCCCTTCCGCGGCCGCCCCTTCCGCGCCCGCTGCGCCCACGCCGTCAGTTTTTTGCTGCCGCCGCCGAGAAAAAGCCAGTACAGCAGGGCATAAAAGACGAGCTGATATACCGTGGTGGTGGAAATAATGCCGTAGAGAAACACGTCGTCGATGGAGATCAGCACCAGCGGATAGAAAAACGTGCCGTACAGGATCATGGCAAAGCCCCGGCGGCCGGAATAGTACAGGTAATTGTTGGCCGCGGTGTAGAGTGCGCCCATCACGAACATGATGCCCAGCATCCCGCCCGCGGTGTAGTCGTGAATATACCGCGCCAGCGCCGTGTACACATTGGAGGAAACGCCGCCGGGCAGGCGGGTGAAGGGCAGGAACGGCGAGGCGATCTTCACATGGGTGATCCCCAGCTTATTGAGAACGGAGTAGACGTTGTTGAGCGTATGCTCACCGAAGTAAATGCTCTTCGGCCACGGCTTGATGAGGAGGCTGTTGAGCCCCGCGATGGAAAAGCCGGTGTATTTCGACAGGGATTTCCACGCCGTGGTGCCCACGCCGCTGTCCTTGAGAAAACCGGAAAACCGGAAGATCAGGAAAAACGTCAGAATGGCGCCCACGCCCACCAGCAGAAAGAGGCGGGTGTTTTTGCTGTTCCACCGGTGCTTCCCCTGGTAGGTGAAGATCCAAACCACGATGGCGTAGGCGAAAAGATAG
>Ga0183095_11386_pt1 | contig 19353 bp, 25 predicted proteins | sample BioMet4_FD_130346 | JGI IMG/M metagenome (GOLD analysis project Ga0183095, IMG submission 130346) | Microbial communities from bioreactor (seeded with sewage sludge) at LBNL, California, USA - Biofuel metagenome 4 (v2) (version 3) | ecosystem: Engineered > Bioreactor > Anaerobic > Unclassified ...
TCCATGTTGAGCGAGTCGGTAGCTACTTTAGTCGAGCTGGTGCGGTTGCCATCAAAGATGCCAGACACCTCGTAGGCAAGAAAGGTCAATGGCAGGAAAACAACGAGGGGAAAGATGTATTTTGGCTGCTTCAAATTCAACTTCTTCATTCTTTACGCTTCTTTAGAAAATTAACGATGTGTTGTAGTTGGTGATAATCCTGTATGATGCGGATAGAGTCTTCGTGACTTTTCTCACCGATGGTAAGGAGAGAATCCAACTCCTTGTGTATGGCCACTCCCTTGTCGGTAAGCTGTTTGAGCTCCAACTTCTCACTCTTCTTGGTTTCCTCTATCTGCCTTAGACCATTCATCATGGGTTGGATATTCTCTATCTTCTCTGTCCTGCCACTAAAATCAGTCTGCTCTTTGACAGTGGAAGCCTTCGTCAAATCATAGAGTATCGAGATAAAGGTGGCGACAGAGGCAAACACAAGTGTTCCCACTACCAGTGCGAAAAAGGTCTTCCCATTGTCTGATGCCCACTGGTTACACTTCTCTACCTTGTTTCTTACCCTCCAGTATTTGGAAATACGCCAACAAGCATATCGAATCTGCCGCTTGTATCGGGGCAGGTCTTTCTTTACTTTTTTTGTCTTCATATCACTAATATTCGAGGTCAATATTCTTTAAGGTTCGCCAATGGGTGATTAGCAAACCATGCGGATTATTCTGAGTTCTCGGCACATTCTCCAATGCTCCAGTCGTAATCAGTGTACGCCTTATCTTCTTGGTGCGGCGACGAATACTCTGGGTGCCATAGTAAGTAAACTTTCTGCTATGTTCATCGAGCTTGATGCTGTCGCACATAATCGTACAGGTGGCAGACGAAGATACTATATCAGAGAAAAAACCATTTTCTTCCATGGCTTCCTTCTGCTTGATTGCAGTACCATCGGCCATATACATCGCCTTGCCAAGCGTCCATTTGATGTAGTCATCATCAGGAGGTAAGGTGAAGAAGTATTGGTGGAAAAGCTGAATGTGTGCCTTCGCCTCCATCACAAAGTTGGCTTCTTCCTGACTGCGCTGTGCCAGAAAGGGTATATCTCCATCAAGAACATACACCTGATTACGTTCTTCTGAAAGCACTTTGGCACCATAGGCTATGAGCATACCACAGATAACCACATTACCCACAATCGTGAACAACACGGTCATCAGGGCGAGCCTTGTTTTTCGTTCTAAGCTTTGTATGAGCATATTCTATTGTTTATCTTTACGTTTATAATTCTCATCATTTTTGCCGACGTTGTTGTAGGCTCTCGCATTGTTAGCACCACCGGAATAGGCTTGACCCAAAGTAGTGTTGCTTTTAATACTGCTCACCACGGAACTTGTTACAGACATTCCATCACCTCTATTTTGGCTATATCCACCAGCGATACCAGTAGCACCTAACGTACCACCGGCAACCGCACCTCCTGCAGCACCGACGGCAGAAGCAGCGGCACCAACACCAGCCATTCCAGCAGCTGTTGCAACACCGCTTGCAGCAGAGCCTGCGCTAGATGATACACCTCCGGGGATAAGCCAAGAGCAGACTTCTGGCACCATACTCAACACCTTTGCTCCAGCAAGCATACCCACCACATACATACAGGTGGTGCCAATAGCTTGCATACCCAATGCCCCAATGTTATCCCATGAAGCAGCGTTATGCAGGAGCTTGTTGTAGGCTGTCAGGTCTGATTCGAGATAGAACATAATCAGATAATCAACATAATACACAATGAGATAGACCACAAAGCCCCAAAGCGATATGGTCAGATATTTCGAGATCCACTGCGACCACGCATTTCGCCAAGGCGGAACGATGGACAAAGCAAAAGATATAGGGCAGAATAGTTTGAGTATGCTTAGGAAGATACGCTGTCCAAGCAACATACCGTAATAGGTCATCTGGAAGATGATTTCACCTATAAAGCGGATAATGTCGTTAGCCCACTCGCTGATCTTCGTTTCCACAAGTACAGCGGCTTGTTTGGCGTAATTCTGTATGCTGATGCCAATGTTCTCTACACTATGTTGTATTTTATCAAGCAATCCGTCCTCGGTTGCAGCATCTTGTGCCGCCTTCTGTTCCTCCTGCTTAGCTTGTTGGCTTCGTATGGAGTCGATATATTCTTGTTGTTTGGTAGCCACTGCTCTTTCGAGTGCCGCTACCTCTCGGTTTTTGTTCGTTGCCATCTGTTGCGTCTCGCCCTCCAACCAGTTTCCTGGCACAGAAAGGGCATCGCAAATAGTGGAAGAGAAACCGATGCACATTGCCAGTCCTATAATCCGTGCTATCTTCATCACGTCCATACCACGACGACCCAATATCATCACCCAGCACTCGTAGGAGCCTACACAAAGGGCCAGACTGATACCAAGTGTCTTGGCAACACTGACCATCTTGATGAAAAGTCCTGCGGTCGGAGGATTCTTCATTTCGTTCATTAGCCTTGCCAGATTCTCGTCGATTACTGGCAGTCCCATAGTCAACAGCTGATCGATGAAGATGGATAAGGTCATATTGATGTTCAACAGTAAGTCTGTCATAATCAGTTCTATTTCGGTTTTAATAATATGCTTTGGCAAGTCGGGCAAGCGAGGCCACCTTCTTCACTAATTCTTCCATGTCCTTTTTGGCTTGGACAAAGCCTTTCTCCCTTTTGACATTTTCAAGTTCATAACCCACACCTGTCTTGCGGAGATAGGCTATGTTTGAGGTGATTACCTCGTTTCTTTCGGTGAGTGTTCTGACACTCTTTGCTATTTTTCCCTTGCTCTTAATCAGACAATAGGTAAGTCCTTCGGTGATAGAAGATTGCATATCAGAAAACAGATCTTGGTATTTACCGTACATCAAATCGACATTACGGTCTGCTGCACGTGCAATCTCTTCTTTGTTGAGTTCTTCTATCTTCTTGCGCTCGGTTTCAACGATCTTTTGCTTCAACAGCAGTGTGGCTAACTGGGCCTCACGCCTTGGACCTACTGTTTTGACGTTAGATCTACTTTCATCAAAGTGGACACGTAAGCCGGACTTTAACCCATGCCATTCCCATTTGGTATAGGCACCACTATAATTCTTGTGTAGAAAATAGTACCACCAATCAGGGGAGAAGTCCCAGTGCCCTTGCTCCATTGAGCGAATTTGATGTTCCTTCTGTTTGTCTTTTGTTGGTACCTGCGCTAACAAAACCGTAGGGAGTAACAGGGTACACATTAATATAATAGGTCTCTTCATACTGCATTAAGATTTTGTTTCCACTTACCAATGAGGTCATTGGCGATGCTTTCGTACACATCACTATTGAGGATGTCCCAAACATAATCGTATTTGAAGCCGCCAATATCGACACATCTACTCCAGAATAATGCTTGGCTGATGATGCCGTGAATTACTGCAATCTGATCCTGAATATCATAAATTATGTCGATTCGCTCATTCAAAGAGGCTTTGAGGATATTAGTTTCAGAGGCAACCAAAAGGGCAACTGACTTCTTTAGCAAGGACACTCGCTTGCTAACATTGTAGTTGGCTTCTGCAAAATACCATGCTATCTGCGGTTTGCGAAAGAGGTTCTTTCGTGTCAAGTCCACAAATTGGACATACTCCTTGGTCGTATTACCTACGTCCAAAGTCGTCTTGGATATAGCAGCAGACAGTATTACCCATTGATGCGCATTGTTGAGTTTGGTATTGAGTGTTGTACGCAGCTCATTGAATTTTGACGCATTGTTAGTCGCTATCTGTTGTTCTCCATAGCTAACGCCAACTTGCTTGACCGATGCTTCTTCTGCTTTGGCCATTGCCTTGTGGAGCGATATAAGTGCAGAAATCGTAGGCAGATCGTCTGGGCCAACGATGACTGCACTGGTTGTAGAAAAACAACCGATGAGCAACAATAGCAATATGAGGATCCTTTTCATAAGCGTTAGTTTTATCAGATATGTTGATTCTGGTTATGTTCTGGTTTGATATTTCCAATCATTCACTACAGACTCTACCATTGCTTTTCCATCGAAAAATGAGGCCCACGTCAGGGGATCGATAGAGTACATGAAATTGCTGAAAGTACGGCAATACTCGCAGATATACTCAATCTGCTGGAGGTGTGTGTTAATATCGACTATATGACTAAGCAACTTGTTTGCTAAGGTAAGCCGTTCGTAACGATCGAGAAAATTGTAGCCATCGCCCTTTCCCAAGTGTGCATTTTTAAGCAGTGCCGACAACTTATCATTGCTTTTCCCACTGGTAAATGCAGACAGATTTACTTTGCCATTGTTCACTATATCTACAAAGTCTTCTATGAGTCCAACCACTTCTGCTTGGATGTTTACAATCTCATTCAGGCTATTCACATAGTTGATGCCGGGACACCTGTTGATTGCCTTCACAGCTCTTGCCGTGTTGCCTGGCACTTGCAGGAAGTTCTCTGCCATCTGCTTGTAATAAGCTGACTCCTCACCGAAGCCGCTGACGTTCTGCATCGACATTCGGTAAAGTTCCTTGATGGTCTGCATGGAGGCTGTGTAGGACATAATCTTGGCTTGTTTGGAGCGGATAGAGTCGAGCCGTGCATTATGCCTGTCCTCTATGATTTTCTGAAATGCAGTATTGGCACCCACGGCTGCGGTGCTATTGATGTCATAGACAACCCGAACCCAAGCATTGGTGGAATGGGTGGAAAGCAACAAAGCTGCTATAACCAGTGCCGCTTTTCTTATCTTTCCCATAAGCTCATGATGTTTTGATGTTTATTGACAAGTACGGCGAAATCAAAGTAACGCCCCATATTCATTTTTTTGCGGTCTTCCTCGATATGAGTAATGGCTTGCTCAATATCGTCATTAAAGGCTCGCTCATATATCTTCAAGGCTTCTTTTTCTACACGTTCAGTGGTAAACGCCCAATACCATTCTGGTGGCACCTCTACTGAATACACATCAGAATACTGACCACGGCTTATCCATACTTCCTTGTGATAAGGTATGCCTTCTTTGGGAGGTAAGGCATTGACAGTGAATATCTGCTGCTTCTGCACTTCTGTCAAGCCGAGGATAGCTGATATATCACCGTATCGGTCTTTGAATTTGCTCTGATCCAATAGTATCTTTACATCAGAGTTGTTGATGATGGCTTCTTTAACGATGGGCGAATCAATCACGTCATTCAGCTCCTGGGTGACAACTCCAGCAATACCGTTGAACTTGCGCACGGTCTTGTAGAGGTACTTGATGTAACCTGCCATCGTAGGAGAAGAAATCGCTTTCCATGCTTCCTCGATGATCAGTGCCTTGCGGCCCTTCTTTAGTCGCATCTTCTGCAAGAATACGTCCATGATAATCAGTACGACAATAGGGAAAAGTATGGGGTCGTCCTTAATCTTGTCAATCTCAAAGACGATAAACTTTTCATCGAACAGAGATTTATCGAGATCGTTGTTAAGCGTATGCTCCAGTTCGCCACCTTTATAGAATTGCTCCAGTATGGCAGCAAAATTATCTATGTCGAAGTCTATCTTCTTCTCGGCCATGATTTGTGGTATGCGTTCCAGCGCAAACTCATAGTAACTATTGAAAGACAGGTTTTTCACATTCAGCTTCTTGCGTTGCTTTTCTATCTTGTCAATCTTCTTCTCAATACGCATAAGATATTTGCCCTCTATGAGTTCGGGCATCAAGCGAACAAGCTGTCTATTGGCGTTTTCTTTCTCACCATCAGACGCAGCTTTGTCGTTGATGACATTACGCAACTTGCTCACTTGGCGGACAATCTTGGCATGATGATCTTTCTCTTCTTTGGTGAAATCCAGTTCACCATCAGCGTTGTTTGCACTGTTGTGTTCTATTGAATCAGCCTGGGGGGTAGAAGTTGCATTTTCCTCCAGTTCGCTGATAGTGTAATCGTCGCCGTACTTTTCCTCCAATTTCTCTTCGTACTTTTCGTACTCGCCATTCTTCTTGTCTTCCAGCATCAGACGTTCACGTAGTCGCTCTCTATCCTTATCAGAGAATTTATCAAAGGGGTTGAAGTATTCGTCATAGTATTCGACAAGTGTCTGATTGATGATTTTATCCTCTATCTTTGTTGGCTCTTCATTACCATTGAAGATAAGGAAGATAAGTGATTTAAGAAACTGCTTCTTTTCTCCGAAGTTCAGATTATACTCATCAGGTGTAATGCTGAAAGGGTTCATCGAGATAGGCTTCTTCTTGCTGTATGCGATATAGGTTCCATGGAAATAATGGCTGATACCTTCATAGCTATCACCAGTGTCAATCATCACAACGTCGGTGTCTTGCATCAGCAACTGTGCAACAACAGAGTTCATGTGGAAGCTCTTGCCACTACCACTCGGACCCAAACAGAAGAAATTGGCATTGTCGGTAAACTTAATCTTGCCTTCCTTGCCTGTAATGTCGATTGATACTGGTATGCCCTGACGGTCGGTGTAATAGACGTTAAGCCTTGATTCCTCGCTATGCTTCATGTGTTCCTTATACATTAGACAAAGGGCAGCATCTGCCAGTGTCAAGAAGAGGTCATACTCTTTGTTGAATGAATAGGACATACCGGGGAAGGAATTGACAAACAGCTCCAACTGGTTATAGCAAGCCTTTGATGGCATAATGCCACAATCGTAGAGCTTAGTTCCCAGATAAGAAGTGACGGCATTGACCTTGGCAAGCGGACTCGAAGTAATGATGTTGAAGTTGGTATAGACAAGCAACTGACTTTCCTTGGCCAGTAAGTCCAGTACAAGGTCGATGTCGGCTTTGGCAATCTTGTTGCTCGGATCGGGCATCGAGTCGTGGCGTTTAGCCTTACCCTGCAACTTGCGCATCAGCGGACGCTGCTGGGGTATCTGTATCACCTGATTGTAAATGACACAATCGGTATAAGGTATGTCGGCAAGAAACGACAGAAGGTCAGTGGCTATGTTGAAGCCATTGACCGCCATCGTGTTAAACGGACGGATAAAGGTGGGCAGGTCGATGGTGTCGATATTGACCAGCGAAAATGACTTGATGGCTCGCTCACCTGTTTTGATATACTCGTCGGTAACATTCATGTTGTTGAGTGAGAAGGGATGGGGCTTAAAGTCGAACGCAAGAAAACGATGGACGTACTCTGCCACTTCCTTCTTGCTTAACTTGTAGTGAGGGATGTTCTTCTCCGACAGGATATTGATAACCTTGCCCACTTTGGAATGAAAGTCGAGCCATGCTTTCGGATCGTATTTGACGAATGAACTCTGCTTAAACTCTTGGGTGATAATGAGGAAGGTGCGGATATTGGTGTATTCGCGACCTTTGAAGTAACGGAAGTAGGACTGATACAGGAAACTCATGTCGGCGTTCACCTCATGGTCGTAGCCCTGCCTACAGAATATGTCTTGCTTCTGGAGGCAATAGCCTTCCCCTAATGTCTGGATGATATTGCTAAGAATGTCGGCGTAACCATAATACAGATCGGCATCAGTGCAATACTGCTGCACAGGATTCTCGATCTCGATGATAACAGACCAGTTGCCATTCTTGGAGAAAAGAACGGTATTCATCAAGTTGCCACGAGCGTCTTTGATGTCTTCAAGTTCTGCGTATAGTTTGTCAAATGGTCGCTCTTTCTTCTTGCCCATAATCAATAGTCAAATAAGCCTGTATAATGAATGATGCCCTTGTATCGTTGTTTTGAATGTAAACCGAGTTTCTGTTTGATAAAGATGGAGATGATGCCAGTACCTGCAATGACAGCCAAAGCTATCAATCCTGCGAAAAATCCTAAGATAATATTGAATACGAGGAAGCCGATAAACCCGAAGAGGAAGGTACCTGCTGCATAATAGATGAACTTGCCTCGTATTCCCATAAACTCCAGTGGCTTTTGCAGACCTTTGAATACTGGATAACTGACTATATTTCCCATATTCTGTTAGTATATTTCAGCGTAAATAATATATCCAGATATAGACCTTACTAAGAATCTATATCGGGTATATCTTTCCAGCTTTTTTACTTGAAAAACAAGGGGAGAGCGGTTGACATGGCAACCATAGCCACACAACCTCCAATGGTCATCATGATGGTCTTCTTTACATCCTGATCACCATTCTGCATCTTGAAATATACATTGAACGCACCGACCAATGCTATCACTGCTGCGATGGCATACATGAGTTTCTGTACGGGACCGGAATAGGTCGAGATTTCTTGTGTGGCCTTCGAGAAACCACCTGCACCTTGGGCATAGGCTTGCATTCCGTACATAAAGCCAAGGACAAACAGGGCGCAGTAACGCTTGATGGTGTCCTGACATCTAAAAGCTAACTTCTTAGCAGAATTGATTACTTGCTTTAATTGAAACATTTAATTTTGTTGGATTATTTATTTCGAATTAAAGTACAGCGACAAGAAGCCTTTCGGCAGTTCCCATACAACAGGACGCTGCGCTGGACGGCTTTGAACCTATGATGTATTAAAAATGAAAAAGCTAAGCTCTGCTAGGCGATAAGGCTCTTGCTACAATGTCAAAATCGGAGTCTGGTCCCTTTTTTTCCAACGAATCGACAAGACCTTGTACATCATCAGCTTCCACACCTCCTGTCATGGTGGTGCTATCGTCATCATTACGACGTGATGATTTTTGAGAGAAAGCTGAGCCATTCTCTTTCTCTGCCTTTTCTTGTGCTTCCTTGGCTTTCCGCTTTTGCTCTGCTACCTTTCTGTCTTCATCGGCATCAAACTGGGTAAAGCTGCCAAGCTCATCCTTTATATCCACCTCCTGCTCTTCGACGCTGGCCGTGGCAACGACCTCTCCAGTCTTATCGAAGTAGAGATCATGAATGATATTATAGCCAAAGTAGCCTACATACCCAATGATGATAATGGTCATGAATGTACCAAACATACAAGTAAAATTTTTAGGTTTCTGGGCTTTCGCAAAATTTCAAAGTACAAATAAAGGACTTTGCGAAAACGGTTACAAATGTATGGATTTGGTAATGGATATAACAATACAGCGAAAATGAATGTAACGCTTAGGGTGAAAAACTTTCTTGTGAATTGCTTTTGATGTGGTTCTTGGTGGTTTTTATCCACTTAGTGTAACAAAAGAAATACGGGCAACAAACGAATGCTGTCCGTATCTCTTGATAGTGTTTGTCAGCAGGATTATGCTGGCTGTTGCTCTTTCACGACCTCCCAAGGACGGTTGGAGGGATAGTAGCTGCCATTCTTCTCTGTGGAACGTGCTGTGTATCTTACCTCTACCATGTCGCCGACATGGAGGTCAAACTTATGGATATTGTCTTCGCCGAAAGTTTCGAGCACCCAGTGTTCTGGATATTGCTGTCCTTGTTCCTCGACAACCCACTGTTGGGAAGCCCACTTACCACGTTGACTTTCACCTGTCTTGATCTCGCCAATGGCGATGACTTTTCCTTTGCATTGTGACATAAATTGTTTATTTTAAGTGATGTTGATGTTAACCGTTGATGTTCATTCTTTTTAGCTCTGCAAAGATTTGCTCCTCTGCAGCTCCATTCTCCGATAGGAAGTCTATGGGGTAATACTCCACTGTGGGCTTGAATATCCTGAAGCCCTCTTTCTGTGCTTCTGCTTCGATGTTGGCGTGACGGCGTGTCTCATCGTCAATATACACATCGGTGTCATTGCGCTCCACGTCATACCTGCATCTTTTCAGGCGTTCACGCAGACGGTATTTCTTCTTGTTCGGGAAGAGTTTGAGTTTCGTTTTCTGGTCTATACCGAATATTGCTCTTGCACGTTCCTTCTTGATAAGGCGTACTCTTGTTTCTGAAATCATCTTGCTTGTTTCTTCTTTGGTTCTTTTCTGATAGCCATTGGCGGCAGCATCATTGACGACAAAATGTACCGAGGTAACGGAGACATTGAGCTTGTCGGCTACTGTTCGATAGGAGTTATTTTCACTCATCCTTAGTATGTTGGCTTCGATAGAAGGGAAAATCTTGCGTCTGGCACATGTTTTCGACAATCCCAACTCACGTGACTTGGTCTTGATAGATGGAACTGACACACCTAAGGTGTCTGCCAATTTACGATTGCTTATGTGGGCGTAATGCTCGACCAAGAAGTGGATCTTGTCGTCGTTCCATATTGATGCGGTTCTACTCATAGCTTTTCATTTTTGGGGTTTGACATTATGGCTTTGATACGTTCTTCGACTCTTTGTATAGTTGTTCACCTTGCTGCAACAAATGCTTGCCTCTTGATTTCTGTTGGCTACTGATGATGCTTACCCATGCGAGATAACCAATCACGGCCACCAAGAACCATTTCAGCAGCTTCGAAACGAACTTAATTCCAATGTGTCGAAAGTATCTGGCTAACATCTATAACACTGACTTTTCTGTGATTTTATACTTATTGAACTCCTTCTTATAGTGCAATATAAAGCTGCGCAAGATGGCGTTGACAAGGGTTTGGGTGCTATATCCACCTACCGAATACTTGCGAAAAGTAGCGAGTATGTCCTTGTCCACCTTGCAGAAACTTGCATTGCCGTCTTTCCCTACAGTCTTGGGCAGCAGTTCTTCTTGCTCACAAAGGGTTGAGAAAGATGCCCAAAGTTCATCACAGTCAATCAAGGGGATGGTACTATCGGGAGTAGTATTCATCTTATTCTGCTTCTGCTTTTGAGGTTTCTTTGTGGCAGCAGGAACAGGTTCTGGAACACTCTCATTGCTTACCGTTACTGGAGATTCGACTTCCTTCTGTCCATGTATGTCTTGAAGCATACCTTCCAAGGTGTCGGGGAGCTGCATCATGTTAGCAGCCGAATCAGCTATGTCTGATTTGTATTTATTCATTGTCGTTCTCAATATTATAGATTGTATGGTAGATGAAGTCGAAACTATGCTTGGTCAGCTTATCCACCTTATCACTGTTACCTATTGTGTTATACCGTTCTAAATCGGCATAGTTGCCTACACGAGGGGCGAGAATACCAAACTTCTGAAAGTATTCATCTACTATCTTCCATGCTTTCAGCTCACTGCCTTTGCCTACTCGCACATCGTGCTTGTTGCAGACGAAGATGAACTGTGCCTTAATCTCTGGATGGGCTTGGCGCAAACGGAACACGGCAAGGATAAAGGCACGAGTGGAATCAATCGTGTTGAGGTCGTAGTGGTAAGGACAGATAATGTAGTCGGCATTGATCAATAGCTGCAGCATACCATCTTGTGTCAAGCTACCGGGTGTGTCTATCATCGTCGTTCCTGGCAGCAGCCTGATGTTCTGCATAATGACATGAGTGCTTTCGGGACTTTTGATGGTCATAGACTGTACCTTGTAGGGCACCGCTTGCTCTCGGCGGAGATCATCTTTTCGTCGTCCGTAAAAGGTTTGCTGTGGGTCGGCATCTATCACAAGCAGAGGCACACGCTGATTGACGGCGAGATAGTTGGCAAACAGGCCACATAGGGTGGTCTTGCCCACGCCTCCTTTCTGATTGGCAAAGAGGATAATCTTATTGTCTTTGACAGAAGAAGGCGTTATGTCGTTTTCTTGTTTCATCATTGGCCTCCCTTCTAATCTATCTTGGTAAAACCTTCTTCGGGAACGTAGCTAATACTAATCGTGCCATTGGTAGGCAGTATGGTGATGTCCATGCTTTGGTCACGTATCACCTTCTCGTCTTTGTACACCTTGGCACGTACCATAACCATTCCTTCCTGACCATCGGAGTTGGAAAGTATAAGTGTTGCGTTGAAAGCCGAATACGAGCCTTTGATCTGTGCAGATGCGGAAGAAAAAGGGGCGTTTTCGTAAATCTGATTCCACACCATGTTTACGTCAGTGCCAACCGAAGTGTGCATGTCCATACCTTTTCCCCTCAAGTCCCAGGCATGGAACGACACATAAGGATTGAACTTGGCATAATCTCCTGACAAGGACAGTTCCATTCTTACCACAGAGTTTTCGGTGTTGATAGCTTCTGCACCATCGTCATGGTCGGAACCGCACGAGGTAAACATCACAGGCAAAGACAGGCATGCCATCATTGCCATCGTCATAAAATAAGTCTTTTTCATTTTTATCATATTTGAAATACACGTCTTACTATGTGCCCAACTGGGCGTGATTGTTGCGGTTTTAAAGATAAACCTGCTAAAACAACAATCTCCATAGTTTGGTAGGTCACTTGAACAAATGTCCATAGGAGAGGGACCCCATAACATGTAATTCGCTCACAACAGTACAAGTCTGCCTTAACACCCGAACAATGGGGGAGAGCAATGAAATATGATACTGCAAAGATAGGGAAAGTGAAGCTAAGTTGCAAGTAATTATACGATTATTTTATGATAGTAAATAACAATGTCCATATTAGGTTATAAAGATTATAAGATATGGTAATATGTCTATTATAAATTATAGTTTAATTATTTTAATAAATGATTTAAGTTTTAAAATAATATGCTATATTTGCAAGTATAATAAAATTGCAGTCTATGAAACGAATGATCTTAATGTCATTATTTTCTATCATCGCTTTGGTCGTCTCCGCTCAAACTGGATGGAAACGGGAGTATATGGTAGACGAGTACACCCAAGAGAAAAATCCTATTTGTGTTTACTACAACAGACTTGGAAGTGTTCAAGCAATTTATTATATTAATGACCAAAGGCTTAAAGTAATTAAGGATTACGATGGGCTAAAACGCTTCCAAGTCACTTGGGACGCTTTAATGAACTCTTCGGGAAAAATTGAATCTACTACAGGTTCGATATATTATCGACTTATAGGTACCGCGAATAATCAAGATATAGAAGTCTCTGATGTTTGTGTATATTACTCCGAAGTAGATAAAGCTGGAGACTCCTTTTTTGCTAGCTTTTATGTAGAAATAGAACCTTCTGATCTTATGAAAGCAAATTCTATATCATTCATGTGGTGGGATAAGATAATAGACGATACAGCGACAAAAAATATTAGTTTAATGGGATTCACTAAAGCATATCAACATAATAAATAACAATTTAGATAAGGGTTTATGAAAAAAATGTTAGTACTCCTTATGCTTTTGTTGCCAATGGCAACAATGGCACAAGATGACTTAACCAAGAAATTGACAAAGTTCGAACAATTTTCTTCCAAAACAGGTAGAATCTCTAAATTTGTAGATGTAAAGATGCCCAACATATCTGAAAGTTTTATGGGATCTTTATCTGCAAGTATTAGAACGTTAATGGGTGGTCAGCAGAACGCATATTTCTATCGCATAGAAGAGGCTGAAACTAGAAGTTCTGTTTCGCACATAGCTATGATTGAGTATTCAGATCTTGTAGAAATAAACAAGGCACTAGCTAAATTAGTAACAGAAGTAGATGCAGACTGTGCTGTAGATCCTGACTATTTGGAGAATAGGTTCATAACAGATGATGGCTTTCAAATAGGCTATTATGTATCAAAAGGAAAAGCCTCATGGTATCTAAAGTTAGAAAGATATTCTAACAGTACCGTTTTTATAAAAAATGCAGCGGAACTGACAACAAATTTTACTGCTGCCCAAAAGAAAATTGAAGAATTAAAGGCAACATACGGTAAATAAAGATATTAGAATATTTTCCACATAAACGTATATGAAGAGAAGTTATTCTTACTTTATACATGAATATTGTCTGGGCTATAAAAACCCAGATAATGTTCGTAAAATAATTCCAATGTGAGTATTATGGGCTAAGCAAGGAATTAAAACTTGTTGGTTGAATTAAATTAAGTATGCTTTAATTCAACCAACAAGTATATTGTACCCCATCTAATCAACGGTAAGTTTTACTCCATCTGATTGATATAATTGAGTAGGAAATCTTCGATACCTATGTATAAGATTCCTGCCTCGTCGTGCCATTGTATGATGTAATCCTTCACCACAACTATCTTGATGAATGAATCGTTAATTTTGGTAAGCGAGTTGATCTCCTGCAAACGCTTGTTCTCGTCTGCCACGGTAAGTGCCGACTGAATATAGTAGCGACCGTGACCACGCTGACAAACAAAGTCAACCTCCAGTTGCGACCGTTGGCGATTACCTGCAGTATTGGTAACCATAGTTTCTACGACACCTATATCTACACTGAAACCACGAGCAGTAAGTTCATTGTAGAGAATATTCTCCATAATATGATTTTCTTCTTGCTGACGGAAATTCAGACGCGCATTGCGTAGGCCTACATCTGTGAAGAAGTATTTTTGCTGGGCTCCAATATACTTGCGGCCTTTGATATCATAGCGTTCTGCCTTCCTAATGATAAAAGCGTCTATAAAATGATCAATGTAAGCAGAGATGGTTTGATGTGAGATATTCAGCTTCTTTGTTGATCTAAAAGTATTCTCCAGCTTGGTAGCATTGGTAAGACTGCCCACAGACGATGCGAGGTAGTTGAGCAGGTCTTCCAGTACATCTTTGCTTGCTTTAAGCTGGTTGCGTTCTATCACATCCGTAATATAGGTCTTTTCAAAGAGCCCCTGCAGGTAGGCAGCTTTCTCTGCATGTCCATCCTTGTGCATCACAAAGGGCATGCCCCCATACATCATAAACTCAGTCCACGCCAATCGGTTGTCGCCCTGATAGGCAGTCATAAACTCATCGTAGGTCAGAGGGGTGACTCGGATTTCTTCGCCTCTATCCTTAAATTCGGTGAGAATATCCATTGAGAGCATTCGTGAGTTGCTGCCAGTGACATACAAATCGATATTAGGCTCTTCTTTCAGTCCAAGCAGCACATCCACAAAACCTATTTTCTCGTCAGGGTTGTTGGGCAGATAAGGATTCTGAATGCTATCCACCTTCTGTATCTCATCCAGAAGCACATAGAAATATCGACTCCTGTCGGCACAGATTGTCCTGATATATTCGCCAAGTTCAAACGGATTACGATATTTAGCGTTTACGTCCTCGTCCAAAGCAAGTATTACAATATCTTCTTCACTTATGCCAGATTCAACAAGATGCTGTCTAAACAAATGATTCAGTAGGTATGACTTACCGCAACGGCGAATGCCAGTAACGATCTTAATCATACCATCTTGTTTTTTAGCAATGAGTTTATTCAGGTACCTGTCTCGCTTTATCTCCATAGTTATCTTCTTTTTTTGTATCAGTGCAACAGTTTTCGGTTACAAAGGTGTGAAAAATAATTGGAACAACCTAATTCTTATCTTCTTTTTTTGTATCATTGCAACGTTTTTCGGACATAAAGGCGACATATAGGTATTGGTATTCACAAAAAGCTATCTTCTTTTTTTGTATCATTGTCACATTTTTCGATTATTGCTTTGGTGATTGAGCTTGTCAACATGTTCTGTGTTTTTTTATTCTTTGCTTATTCTTCTTCTGTCTCCACAGGTTTTTTGATACTCGTATAATGGACTCCTGAAGGATTACCTTCGAAGCTCCAACTAATGATAATATTTTCATCCTCATTTCGAGGTATTACTTTTGTGCCATCCCTTAATGTAATTTCAACCCAGTAGAGTTCCCCATGCTTGATGTATGCAACTTCTTCTTTTCTGAAAGTCATTCCATTGATACAGAAAATACCCTTTAGTGCATTTTTAAGAAGATCGCGTTGCTTCCACCCCAAGTCGTCTATGTGAAGGGAGTGGGGCGAGTACTCTTTGATAAAACTATCAGGTAAAATATCATCCATATCTCTGATGTCATAAACTTTAAATAGTTTAGCAAGATACTCTTTGACTTTGTTTTTGTCGAAAGGAATTATGTTTTCTTTCACATACTCTTCGGCTTGTTTCCGATTATCAAAGAATTTTTCATCCTTATCAAATCTAACAAAGTCGTCTTCGTTAAGAAATGAATACACGTATGGATTATTCTCATCATCAAAGATGACTTTCACTTCTTCGATGATTCCACGGTCATTTACTAAAAATTTGTTTTCTTTGTGCATTGGTGATGTATTTTTATATTTTTCCTGACTTTAGTTTGTAGATAACTCCTTGCGAAAGTATCTCGGTGAGGTACCCTGTCCGATGGCCATGCCACCATTCCGAATCGACCATGGTTACGGCAGTGATGATATCTATCAACTTTCCATCGAAACCTATATGCCCGATTGGGTCAAAGGCTTCACTCAATGTGTTGTAGGTCATAAATCCACCAAGAATATTGGGGCTATTGGTTTGGTAAAAGGTGTATATCTTCTTAATCATCAAAGTCTTGGGATTCATTTACACTCTTAAAGCTTTTGCCTGGCTTTAAGATTATATATATAATTGCCATATATATGATGGGTAGTGATATAAGTACAAAAGGATCATCTTTATATTTCTTGCCAATTATTTTCATAAAGATCATTGCCAAAAAGAGTTCAAATAAAATTTTAATACTCCTCATAAATTTATGGCTAAACTTCATCACTTTATTCATAAGCATCTGCTGATTTATGGTGTTTAAACTTTGCTATCCTACCATGCAATGCCACTATGATAAGTAAAATGGCAAAGGGGTCGGCTTGCTTTCCATTTCTAACTCTATCCCAAAATGGTAGAATTGCTAAGCTAAGAAGTTGTTTCCAAGTCATCATACCTTCATCAAATCACGTATCATGTTCTTGTCAAACCAATAGGTTGCACCTATCTTCCTGATAGCTGGATCGATTTTACCACTCTTCACCAGACGGCAAACAGTGGGCACACTGCAATGTAGATACTTGGCAAGCGATTTGTACCCAGAGATCCAGGCATCTTCATCAAAAAGCTTCTCTGATGAAGTCCCGCTCTCCGCCTTATACTCGGACATAAGAGAAACGAAATCCTTAACGGATAGTTCTGACAAGGGAGTTTGTAAGAATGATTCTGATAGTTTCATAATCGACACTTTAATACATTAAGACACAATGGCCATAAAATGGCCACTGGCATCGTTACGATTTTGAATTAAAGCTTGTCGGGAAGAAAACTATCTTACCTGTTTCGACAAATGTATTAAAGTGCCTCGAAACGACATTGCAAAGATAAACAAATTTATTTCATACAACGTCATTCCGAGGCAAAATTCTATTCATCAAACTGTTTCATGTATTCCGACTTCACTTCATCGGCAATATCAATGTAGGGCTTCATGGCCTTGTAATCGCTATGCCCAGTCCATTTCATCACCACACTAGGTGGTATGCCCTTGGCCAAAGCCGTACAGATAAAGGTACGTCGTCCACAATGAGTTCCAATAAGCTCATACTTGGGCTGCACCTTATCTATACGCTTATTTCCCTCATAGTGGGTGGTCTTGATGGGTTCGTCTATGCCAGCCAACCTACAAAGCGAATGAAGATGCTTGTTCATCTTTTGATTGCTGATCACTGGCAGCACCTTCTTATCAGGTAAGTGTACGTCAGCATACTTGTCAAGAATAGCCTGTGCCTTTGAGTTGATCTCGATAAGAATACGGTCAGAGGTCTTTACCGTCACGATCTCTATCTTTCCATTGTGTATGTCGTCCCATGTGAGGTTGCAAGCATCAGAATAGCGCAGACCTGTGTAGCAGGTAAAAAGAAAGATGTCTCGAATAGGTCCCAGAGCCACTTGTTTGGCAGGAATCTTCATCGTCTCAATGGTCGTCAGTTCCTCAGCAGTCAGGAATACCACACGCTTAGACGCATTTTTCAGCTTAGGCTTGTAGTATTCAAAGGTACGATTAGCGTGATAACCCTTCTCGTAACACCACCGCAGGAACCACCGCAAGAATCCCAGCTGTTTGTTGATGGTACTGTTTTTCATACCATTCTTACCAAGATAATCGATGAAGTTGGAAATACCTTCTTCATCAAACTTATCAAAGGTCAGCTTTTTGTCGAACCCTGTAAGATGATTACGAAGTGCCGAGAATTTCTCGTGTGTTGCAGGAGTCCAGTCATTCAGTTTACCATTGACCTTGACAAACTCATCAAAACACTTCCACAAGCTCTTACTTTTAGGTTTCTCTGGTTTTATATCCACTTGCTGAACAGATACATTACTATCTTTTTCGGGAAGCGTAGCCACGACTTGGGGCTTCGGAGTGCTATGATATTTATAAGCATAGCGTAGTTCTGCAGTGGTAGGCATCACATTTCGTAACTCAAAGTCTCGAAAGATAGACACCATATCTACCTGCATTTGCGAGAGCTTATCATTAAGGTCATTTGCAAGGGCAGCACTTGAATTAAAGAGGATTACGCGCTGTTGCCCCTCATCCCAATTATCCTTATCGAGGATGATACCGGTTTGAAAATCCAGTCGTTTACCATCGTATGATACACGCATACGAAGTCGGCTTTCAGCATTACGCTGATTTTGGAGCGAGAATTTAATTGTTCGTTTGATGATCATATCCGATTCCTTTTATTTCAAAGTTAGTGAAATAACCATTCTTTGACCCACTTTTGACCCATTTTTTGAGTCTTATTTCTCACTTTGTAAAATAAAATTTCAGCGGAATTCCGAAGGTTCAAAAGTCGGGTATTTTTGAACCCCGATGTTTTGACCCACTTTTTGACCCAACATTGACCCAGTTCTTGACCCACTTTTTTGAGTGGGTTATTCGTACTGTCATTATCAATCAAATAAAATCATTTCAAAATATATCAACAAGAAGTTGAATATCAAGTATTTTTGATAACGATTGATATTGATGTTTAATGATATTATGCAGAAGTATTTATCCCTCTCTCTCCGCTTAGGATGCTGAGTTTCGGCATCCTTTTTTTGTTTATGGAGCCGATAGCAGCCAGAATCTATATTGCAAGCAGTCTTTCCTCATTAATATAAAAAGTGTCAAAAACACACTTTGGCATGTAAATACGATGACTTGTCATGCAACAGTTTGGAAAAATGTGTAAATTTACACCCAAAATAATATTTTCTTAGGTTTTATTCAGAACAAGAGTAGCTTGAAAGATATTATCATAATAATTTCCTGAAACACTGAATGAAAGGATTTTCCTTTTTATCTTTGATGCGGAAGATACATTTTATAATTAAGTCTCCTGCTGATTCGTTTAAAAAATGAAAGTCATCAATAACTTAATTAAATAACTTAAATCAATAACATGGATTGGACAACTAAACAATTTATTTGGCTTGACTGGGTTGTATTGGCGATAGGTATCGTCTGTATTATTTGGGTCGTTTACAATGCGATTCAGAAAGACAAGAAGAAAATGAAAGGTGCCGACAGTCAAGACTACCTATTTGGCAAAGGTGAATCCTGGTATATTATCGGTGCAGCTATCTTTGCAGCAAACATTGGCTCGGAACACTTGGTAGGTTTGG
>Ga0183095_10737_pt1 | contig 19259 bp, 20 predicted proteins | sample BioMet4_FD_130346 | JGI IMG/M metagenome (GOLD analysis project Ga0183095, IMG submission 130346) | Microbial communities from bioreactor (seeded with sewage sludge) at LBNL, California, USA - Biofuel metagenome 4 (v2) (version 3) | ecosystem: Engineered > Bioreactor > Anaerobic > Unclassified ...
CGATCACATAGATCCGGCTGTCGGAGAATGCGGAGATCAGATCTCTGGCCGCGATGACGGCGGACTGGTAAGTGGTGGAAAGGGCGCCGGAAAAGCAGACGCAAACAATGTCCTTTCCCTCGGACAGGACACGGGACATGGCCTCCTCAAAGGCGCCGATGTTCACGGCTGAGGTGGTGCCCAGCGTTCCGCCGCGGAGCATGTGGTAAAAAGCCTCCCGGGACAGAGCCCGGCCATCCAGGTAGTTGGGGTAGTCCCTGCCGGCCATGTGGACGGTGAGAGGCAGGACCTCCAGCGCCAGGTCGTTGGCCATATAGTCGGTCAGATCGCAGCAGCTGTCGGTCATCAGTACAAAATCGCGCATGAAAACTCCTTTCTGTCAAGGGGGAATGGTTTATTCTATCATAGCCTGCCCCGCTGCGCCAGCCTTTTATTTGCCCACGCAGAAGCGGGAAAAAATAGTGGACACCAGATCCTCCCGCAGCTCTTTTCCGTTGAGCTCGCCCAGGGCGGAAAGCGCGGCCTCGGCGTCGGAAAGGACGGCATCGGGAGTCAGCCCCTGCCCGAGTGCTGTCAAAGCCCCCTCTACCGCCTGCGCGGCCCGCCGGACGGCGTCGGCCTGGCGGGGATTGGTGAGGATCTGCCCCCGGGCCGGCGCTCCGGCGGGGAAGAGGGCTTCCGCTGCTTTCTCCAGCTCCCGGATCCCGCTGCCGTCTTTGGCGCTGACGGAAACGGCGCTTCCCGCGCAGGGCGGCAGCGTGTCGGGGGTCAGCACCGGGGGAAGATCGGACTTGTTCAGGACGATCAGCATTTTAGGCGCCTGCGCGGCGGCGGCCAGCACCGCTTCATCCTCCGGCGACAAAGGGGACGAGGCGTCCAGCACCACCAGCGCCAGCGCGGCGCGTTCCGCCGCTTCCTTCGCCCGTTCCACACCGATCCGCTCCACCGGATCGTCCGTGGAGCGAATGCCGGCGGTATCGATGAGCCGCAGCAAAAGCCCGCCCAGCTGCACCTTTTCCTCTACCGTATCCCGGGTGGTGCCCGCCACATCGGTGACGATGGCCCGGTCATAGCCCAGAAGGGCGTTGAGAAGGGAGGACTTCCCCACGTTGGGACGCCCCAGAATCGCCGCAGGCAGACCGTTTTTCAAAAGGCGGCCCCGGTCGAAGGTGGCGGCCAGCTCCGAAAGCTGCCGCCCGGCGCTTTGCAGGGCGGCGGCGATCTCCGCCTCCTCCGGCGGGGCGATATCCTCGTCGGGGTAGTCCACCACAGCGTAAAATCGGGAAACGATGTCCATCAGCGTGTCGTAAATACCGGCCACGCGGCGGCTGAGCACGCCGTCAAGCTGCCCCACCGCGTTGCGGGCGGCCTCGTGCGTTTCCGCGTCGATGAGGTCGGCCACGGACTCCGCCTGCATCAGATCCATCCGCCCGTTTAAGAAGGCCCGCCGGGTGAACTCGCCGGCCCGGGCCTGTCGGGCGCCCAGCGCGAAAAGCGCCCGCAGCAGCTCCTGCAGCACCACAGGGGAGCCGTGGCACTGAAACTCCGCCGAATCCTCGCCGGTATAGCTGCGGGGGCCGGGAAACGTCACCGCCAGCGCATAGTCGATGACCTGCCCCTGGGTATCCAGCACTCCGCCGTAAACCAGCTGCCGCCCGGTGTGAGCGGAAAGCGGTCTGCCGTCCGCGGGGCGAAAGACCCGGTCCGCAAGGGACAGGGCGCCGTCGCCGCTGAGCCGGACGATGCCGATGGCGGACGGTACCGGATTGGTGGCAATGGCAGCAATGGGTTCGGACATACAACATACCTCCCTGGGTGTTAAAAAGCTTGGTCAAAGACCGCGAAAATTTTACGGCAGGCGGGGACAGTACCCGCCGGGGACTTCCTCTGCGTCCTGCGATTGAATGGCGGCGCGGGAAAAGACGCCTTTTTTGCTGTTTTCCCCGTCACAAAAAGACATATAAAAGCGCTGATAGAACGTGGAGGTGTAATGGGCTTCCGCCGTTCCCGCCGTCAGCTCACCGCCGCAATAAGGACAAAGCATAGCCGTTCTCCTTTGCTTTTTTCTCATTGTAGCACGAAAAAAGCATAAAAGAAAGCCGGAACAGGCAAAGCTGTTCCGGCTTGTCACTTTTTTAAGAGCGGCTCTTACTTGATCTTTTCGCCGGCCGCTTCTTTGGCGGCGATCTCCTTCACGGCGTCCTTGTGGGACAGGTTCACACGGCCCTTTTCGTCGATCTCGGTGACCTTGACCCACATCATGTCGCCGATCTTGCAGGCGTCCTCCACCTTTTCGATGCGGTGATCGGCCAGCTTGGAGATGTGCACCAGGCCGTCCTTGCCGGGGGCCAGCTCCACGAAGGCGCCGAAGGTCATCAGGCGCACCACGCGGCCATAGTACAGGGCGCCCACTTCGGGCACGAACACGATGTCGTCGATGCACTTCTTGGCGGCGTCGCAGGCAGCGGCGTCGGCGGAAGCGATGTGGATGGTGCCGTCGTCGTCGATGTCGATCTTGGCGCCGGTTTCGGCCACGATCTTCTGGATGACGCTGCCGCCCTTGCCGATAACCTCGCGGATCTTTTCGGGATCAATGTGCAGCGTTACCATCTTGGGTGCGTACTTGGAAACTTCGGCGCGGGGCTGGGAGATGCAGGGCAGCATGATCTGGTCGAGGATCTCGCAGCGGGCGTCGTAGGTGGTGTCCAGAGCTTCCTTGATAATGGCCATGGTCAGGCCGTCGTTCTTCAGGTCCATCTGGATGGCGGTGATGCCCTTCTTGGTGCCGGCCACCTTGAAGTCCATCTCACCGTGGAAGTCCTCCACGCCCTGAATGTCGATGAAGGTGGTAAAGGAACCGTCGTCGTCCTGGATCAGGCCGCAGGAAATGCCGGCCACCGGCGCCTTGATGGGCACGCCGGCGTCCATCAGAGCCAGCGTGGAGCCGCAGATGGAGCCCTGAGAGGTGGAACCGTTGGAGGAAACCACTTCGGACACCACACGGATGGCATAGGGGAACTCCTCCACGGGAGGGATCACGGGCAGCAGCGCGCGCTCGGCCAGAGCGCCGTGTCCGATCTCGCGGCGTCCGGGGCTGCGGGCCGCCTTGGCCTCGCCCACGGAGTAACCGGGGAAGTTGTAGTGGTGCATATAGCGCTTTTCGGTTTCCTCCCAGATGGTATCCAGCTTCTGGTTGGCGGAAAGCGTGTCCAGCGTGGCGACCGACAGCACCTGAGTCTGGCCGCGGGTGAAGAGGCCGGAGCCGTGGACCCGGGGCAGAACGCCCACTTCGGCGGACAGAGGCCGGATCTCGTTTTTCTGACGGCCGTCCACACGGTGGCCCTGGAGCAGCCATGCCTTGACGATCTTCTTCTGGAACTTGTAGGTGATCTCGTCGAGATACTTGTCCATGTCGGGATACTCGTCCAGAAACAGCTCGTGCCATTTTTCGATCAGCTCGTTCCAGCGGCCCTCGCGGACGTTCTTGTCGTCGGTGTCCATGGCGGCCTTGGCCTGTTCCATGGTGGCGTCCACGATCTTGTCGAACAGCTCCTGGTTGAAGTCGGCGTGGGGATAGTCGAACTTGGCCTTGCCGATCTCGGAAACCATCTGGTGGATGAGAGCGATCTGCTTCTGGTTTTCTTCATGAGCGGCCTGAATGGCGTTGTACATGATCTCGTTGGACACCTCGTTGGCGCCTGCTTCGATCATGACCACCTTCTTGCCGGTGGAAACCACGGTCACGTCCAGGTCGGACACCTTGCGCTGCTCGCTGGTGGGATTGAACACCAGCTGGCCGTCCACCAGACCCACCTTCACAGCGCCCACGGGGCCGTTCCAGGGAATGTCGGAAATGGACAGGGCGGCGGAGGTGCCGATGAGAGCCGCGATCTCGGGAGAGCAGTCGTGATCCATGCTCATCACCGTGCACATCACGGCCACGTCGTTGCGGAAATCATAGGGGAACAGGGGGCGGATGGGGCGGTCGATGACGCGGGAGGTCAGAACGCCTTTTTCGCCGGGACGGCCTTCACGGCGGTTGAAGCTGCCGGGAATGCGGCCCACGGAGTACATTTTCTCCTCAAAGTCCACGGACAGAGGGAAGAAATCCACGCCGTCGCGGGGACGGGCGGAAGCGGTGACGGTGCAGAGCACGCGGGTGTCGCCGTAGCCGACCATGACGGCGGCGTTGGCCAGCTCGGCCAGTTTGCCGACCTCCAGCGTCAGAGGGCGGCCGGCCAGCTCCATTTCATACTTGTGATAATGGGGGTACTGGCGATGGGTAATGATAGTTGACATAATTTAACTCCTTTACTGACTTATTTTTCAGCAGAAGGAGAGCCTCTTAAGCAACTCTTTAGCACTTGATGATACGTCCGAACGTTCGGGCGCATCATCAACTGCTAAATGAGCTGTCCGGCTCTCTCTGCCATGAATGACACAACGATTCCGGGCTTTTGCCGGGGATACAGACCGGCGCGCTTCTTTGCCGGGCGGACGGGAATAGGAAAAGGCGCGGAGAAAGAGAGCCTTCCTCCGCGCGGTATGAACTTACTTACGCAGGCCCAGCTTGGTGATCAGCGCGCGGTAGCGCTCGATGTCCTTCTTGGCCAGATAGTCCAGCAGGCGGCGGCGTTTGCCGATCATCATCTGCATGCCGCGGCGGCTGTGGAAATCGTGGGGATGGATCTTCAGGTGATCGGTGAGCTGGTTGATCCGCTCGGTCAGGATGGCGACCTGAACCTCGGGAGAACCGGTGTCGTGTTCATGGGTGCGGTTGGCCTCAATGATAGAGGTCTTCTGGTCTTTGAGCATCATAATATGTTTCCACCTTTCAAAAATGGGTGCCCACGGTCTGAGTGCCGGGATGGTGAAGGTCCACGGGACTAAGGCGGGGGCGATATAAACGCACGATAGCGTACTTGTAAAGAATAGCACACAGACGCAAGGTTGTAAAGAAATAATTTGCGGATTTTTCGAAAAATTTCACATTTTTCCGCACGGAATCCGTAAAAATCCGGCTGTGCGCCGGAGCGGCACAGCCGGATGCTTCAGGGATTGATGTGAATGGCGGAAACCGGGCACCGGTCGGCGGCTGACTGCACCGCCAGACGGCAGTTCTCCGCCACGTCGCCGGAAAGGGCCAGGGCCGGCTCGCCGGCGGCGATGGAAAAAACGCCGGGACAGATGGCGGCGCACACGCCGCAGCGGATGCAGCCCTGGGGCCGCACGGTTACATGCATAAAACCCACTCCTTTATGATGGCACTTCTATTGTGCCGCGGGGAGCGGACTTTTATACCTCTCAGACCTCCACGCCCAGCTTTTCAAAGCAGGAAATGAGGCCGTGCCAGGGGTGCGGCATATTGTCGTCGGGCATCTGAGCCAGATCGTAGCCGGGATAGTCGTTGCCCTCGATGATGCAGGGGCCGTTTTCGGCCATGGCGATGTCCCAGCCCACATACTTGAAGGCGGGATACCGCATGGCGGCGGTCAGCGCCAGTTCCTTGACCTCCTTGGCCATGGGAAGGCGGCAGCCGATGAGCTTGATGCCGGTGGTGGGGTGGAAGTTGTATTTGTTCAGCTCCTCGTCATGGCCCTGGCCGCAGATGACGCCGTTGTCCAGGTCGTACATACAGGTGATGCCGCCGCGGCCGGTGTTGTCGCAGGGCGTGCCGCCGGTGCCGAACTTCACGGCCGAGTAGACCACATGGGGCTCGCCGTCTTTCACAAAGGTGGCCACACGCACACAGTTGATGGAATCGGGGTGGAGGCGGGCGGCGTCGGGATGCTGCCGCACCACTTCCTCCAGAATGCCGAAACGCTTGTCCGCCCGCTTGATATATTCGTACATGGCATTCTCGTCGGCAAAGTTGGTCACATACAGCTTTTCAATACCGGTACCGCAATCGCCGTCCACCGGCTTGGCGATAACGGCGTCCTTGCCCTCCAGAAAACGGCGGAAGGCGTCGGCATCCATGCCCTCGACCTTTATGGTGTCGCGGTGCATCAGGTCGCCGAAGCGCTTGGCAAACTCGTTTTTATCGTTGAAAATGTAGGACATATCCCGGGGATTCACCCGCTTGACGAAAGCCGCCGAGCGGACGCGCGTAAGGAAGGTGGCGCGCTCAGAGGCGTTCATGTTGTAAAATTCGCACATCAGATAGTCCGTGGGGCCCGCGCCGTACTTATAGGAACACCACAGCAGATCCCAGAAAAGGCTGCCGGCGCTTTTGCCGCATTTGGCGCTGGCCTTGGCCGCCGCATCGCGGAAACGCTGGAGCCTGACGCCCTTGGAAACCTGACGCATAGAACTGATTTTCATAACCGTACTCCCATCTGCGGCCATATGCCGCCATGCAGAAATGCCTGATATCTGTTTTTCTACCATTATAGAAACAGGGCCGAAAAAAGTCAATCATCATATTATGGGAAGAATTTGCCGAAAAGAGGCCTATTTCCATACAATTTGAATGGAAAATTTTCAAAAATCCGCCCTTCAAAAGCACCGCTGAACCCTGCCATCAGCACCGCCGAAGAAAACGCCGCCCTCTTTGCCCGAAAGAGGCCTTGACAGCGTTCTATGCTATGTATATACTGTATATACTGAACATAAACAGAATGGATGGTGCGGCGTGGATATTATCATCAGCAATGCGGACAGCCGGCCGATCTACGAACAGATCTATGCACAGATCAAGGACGGGATTACGGCGGGGGATTTGAAACGGGGAGAACTGCTGCCCTCCATCCGGACGCTGGCCAAGGATCTGCGGGTCAGCGTCATCACCACCAAGCGCGCCTATGACGAGCTGGAGAAGGGCGGGTACGTCCATACGGTGCCGGCAAAAGGCTGTTATGTGGCCGAGCGCAGCCCGGCGCTTTTGCGGGAGGAATATCTTTTGCAGATCGAAGCGCATCTGCGGGAGGTGGCCCGTCTGGCGCCGCCCTGCGGTCTGACGGAGGACGACATCGTGGAAATGCTGCGTTTGATGGATCAGGGAAAGCAAGGAGAAGAGCAATGAGCGGTTTGGAAAATGCCATTGAGGTAAAGGGCCTTTGCAAAAGTTATCCCGGTTTTTCACTGCGGGAGGTGAGTTTTTCGCTTCCGACAGGCAGCATTCTGGGTCTGGTGGGAGAAAACGGCGCGGGGAAAAGCACCGTCATCAAGCTCCTGATGAATGCCATCCGCCCGGACGCCGGGACGATCCGGATGCTGGGCACCGACACCCGTGACCCGGCCTTCAGCCGTTTGAAGGAAAAGATCGGCGTGGTGCTGGACGAGGCCTACTTTCCCGAGGTGCTCACCGCCCAAAATGTGGCGCAGGTGATGAAAAACACCTATACCAACTGGGACGGGGAGGCGTACCGCCGGTATCTGGAACAATTCCGCCTGCCGGACCATAAAGCCTTCAAGGATTTCTCCCGCGGCATGCGGATGAAGCTGGCCATTGCCGTGGCGCTGTCCCACGATCCGGCGCTGTTGGTGCTGGACGAGGCCACCGGCGGGCTGGACCCCATGGTGCGGGAGGAGATCCTGGATATCTTCAACGAGTTTACCCGGGAGGAGAGCCATTCCATTCTGCTCTCGTCCCATATTGTCAGCGATCTGGAAAAGATCTGCGATTACATCGCGTTTCTCCATAACGGGCGGCTGCTCTTCTGCGAGGAAAAGGACCGGCTTTTGGAGGAGTACGCCATTGTGCGCCTGCGGCGGTCGGAGCTGGAGGCGCTGGAGCCCGCGGCGGTGGTGGGGAAAAAGATCACCGACTACGGCGCGGAGGTGTTGGTGAAGCGCGGCGGCGTTCCTGCCTCCTTTGTCCGGGAGCATCTGACGCTGGAGGACATTATCTTGTTTTTGGCAAAGGGGGAGGAGGACGCATGAAAGGGCTGCTGCTGAAGGATTTTTACACCATTTTCAAGCAGACGAAAATCTTCCTTGTTCTGATCCTCGTCTTTTCCGTCATGCCGGGCTATAACATGGCGGCGTTTGCCGTTATGTATGCGTCGTTTCTGCCCATTACGGCTCTGGCCTATGACGAGCGCTCCAAGTGGGGCACACTGGCGGCCATGATGCCCTATTCTTACCGCCAGCTCTTTATGAGCAAGTATGTGCTGGGTTACTGCACCATGGCGGGGGCGGCGGTGCTGGCGTTCATCGTGCAGACGTTTCTGGCGGCCATACGCCATCAGGCCCTGTCCGCGGAGGAATGGATGACGCTGGTGGTGGTGATGTGCATTTCCGTGATCCTGCAGGCGATCTTGCTGCCGGTGATGTTCAAGGCAGGCGTGGAAAAGGGACGGCTGGTTTTCTATGGGATGGTGGGCGGCATCGTGCTGGCGGGTACGTTTCTGAGCAGCAGGCTGACAAACACCCTGGAGAATGCCGCGGAGCTGCGCTTGTCCGCTGTGCTGCCGGTGCTGCTGGCTGTGGCGGTGGCGATCAATGTAATCTCCATGACCGTTTCCGCCCGCATCTACCGGACCAAAGAGGTGTAAAACAAAGAAAAGAGAGCCGCTGTCCCATGACAGCGGCTCTTTCTTCTTGTGATGAGATGAAAATAAGATGAGGTAAAAGATCCGTTACAGGGTTTGCAGATACGCCTGCGCGAAGTGGGAGGCCACCGCGCCGTCGGCCGCGGCGGTGACGATCTGACGCAGGGGTTTGGTGCGCACGTCGCCGGCGGCGAATACGCCCGGCACACTGGTGCGGGTGGTTTCATCGGCCACAATGTAGCCCTGCCTGTCCAGCTCTACCTGCCCCTTTACCAGCGCGGTGTTGGGGTCCCGGCCGATGGCCACGAAGAGGCCGTCCAGCGGCAGCGTGGTGTGGGCGCCGGTGACCCGGTCGGTGAGGGCCAGCCCCGTCAGCTTGTCGCCGTGGAGCAGCTCGTCGATTTGCGTGTTCCAGATGAAGGTCAGATTGCCCGCCTTTTCCAGCGGATCCAGATATACCTTTTCCGCCCGCAGCGAGTCGCGGCGGTGGATGAGGTAGACCTTTTCGCACAGCTGCGAAAGCGTTCTGGCGTCCTCGGCCGCGGAGTTGCCGCCGCCGGCCACCGCCACGGTCTTGCCCTTGAAATACATCCCGTCGCAGGTGGCGCAGTAGGCCACGCCCCGGCCCACCAGATCCGCTTCACCGGGAAGCCCCAGCTTCCGGGGGCCGGCGCCGGTGGCCAGGATCACGCTTCTGGCCAGCACTGTGCCGCCGGAGGTGACGATGCGCTTCGGATTTTCCGAAAGGTACAGGGCGGTGACCTCCGCAAACTCGCTGACGGCGCCGAACTTCTCCGCGCCGGAGAGCATTTTCTCCGCCAGGTCAAAGCCGTCGATGCCCTCGTTGAACCCGGGGTAATTTTCCACCTGGGTGGTGGTGGCCATCTGACCGCCCGCGCTGAGCATCTCCAGCACCAGCGTGGAAAGCCCCGCCCGGGCGCAGTAAAGCGCCGTCGAATAACCGGCGGGTCCTCCGCCGACGATCACAGCGTCATAGATTTTTTCCATAACAGGCCTTTCTGCGCTTACAGCGCGCCTTGCTCCTGCAGCCAGGCCTCCACCTGGGCCTGAGAGGCGGGTGCCACCAGCTTTTCCCCGTGGCCGCCGTCTTTGTAGACGTACAGAGTGGGAATGGTGGAGGCGTCCAGTTCTTCGGCCAGCTCCGGCTGCTCGTCAATGTTGATCTTGCCGATGGTCAGCTGCTCTCCGAATTTTTCCGCCAGACGGTCCAGCGCCGGGGACAGACGACGGCAGTAGACGCACCAGGGCGCCCACAGTTCGACGAGAACGGGCTCTCCGGCCTGCTCCACTTCCTGATGAAAGTTTTCTTTGGTAATTGTTTTAATCATATATCGTTCCTCATTTCCAGAAGTCGTTTTGTGCGGCGGCGCGCCGCCGGGGCGGTCTGCCCTGTGTGTACTGTAACTATATCAATAACAGTTCATGCTGTCAAGTGGAATATCAACAAAACGAAAAAATTTTTAAAATATTTTCGCGGTGCAAAAAGAAAAAATATGAAAAAGAAGAGAAAACTTTAAATGATACTGGATTTTTTACGATCGTTTTGATAGAATGAAAACCGGACGGGGAAAGCTCCCCTCTCCGGAGGAAAAAGACCGAAAACTGTCCGCCTGGCGGACACAGCAGTGGAAAGGAAGGTTATTATGAAGTTTTATGAATGCAGTCATTGTCACAACATCATTGCCTATGTGAAAAGCTCCGGCGTGCCGGTGGTTTGCTGCGGAGAACCCATGAAAGAACTGATTCCCAATACCACCGAAGCGGCGGGCGAGAAGCATATTCCTGTCATCGCGGTGGACGGCGGCAAGGTTACTGTCACGGTGGGTGCGGTAGAGCATCCCATGCTGGACGCCCACTACATTATGTGGATCGCTCTGGAAACCAAGCAGGGCAACCAGCGCAAGGAACTGCACCCCGGCGAGAAGCCCAGCGCGGTGTTCATGATGGCCGAGGGCGACGAGGTCGTTGCCGCGTATGCCTACTGCAATCTCCACGGTCTTTGGAAGGCGTAACGCCTTTTTGCGGCGTATTGCGTACATAAAAAAAGCTGCCTGCTTGCAGGCAGCTTTTTTTATGTGAGGCCGCAGGCGGCTTTGATTTCCCCGAAATGCCGGACAGGCGTTTTGGGAGCCGTATGTTCTCCCAGTTGTTTTTCCATCCACACTATGTCGTACCAGCGGTCGAATTTATAGCCGCAGGCGTGAAACCTTCCTGCCGTGTGATAGCCCATGCCGGTGTGAAAAGCCACGCTGTCGCCCGTCAGATACGGGTCCTCCTGCGGCGGCCAGGCGATGCAGGCGTACAGATTGAGCACGCCCTGCGCCTGCAGGCATTCCTCCAGTCTGCCGTAGAGAAGGCGGCCGATCCCCATGCGTTTTCGGCTCTGCTCCACATAAATGGAAACCTCTGCCGCCCAGCCGTAAGCCGGCCGCGTCTGAAAGGGTCCGGCATAGGCATAGCCCACTGCGGCGCCGTCCGCCTCGGCCACAAGGTACGGATACTTCTTCAGCACGCGTCCGATGCGTCCGGCAAATTCCTCCGCGCCGGGTACGTCATATTCAAAAGTGATGGCGGTTTCTTTTACATAAGGCGCATAGATGGCCAACAGCGCCGGAGCATCGGCCTCCGAAGCTGTGCGGACGGTGACAGGCGTCATAAAAGCTCCTCCTTCAGCGGTCTGACGGCAGCGGGCGGATTGCTTCGGGAGGACTCCGCCGTCGGCCTGCGCTTGGGAACGGAGCGGCCGCTGCGCTTCGCCCGCGGTTCATGCCAAAATATGTGCTATTTTAACACGGATGGTCCTCTTTGTAAATCCTGCGGTTTCCAATGCATCCTGTCTGCTGCCGCAAAGCGCCCGATGAGGGCGGGAGCAAGCCGGCTCCGTACTTTTTTCACCCGCGGCGCTTTTGCAGCAGATGATCGTATTTTATCAAATAAAGAGCTTGTACTTTCGCATGATGTTCGATATAATCCAACATATATACAAGAACGCACAAAAAAAGTAGCGAAGCCGGGTGCAACACGATGAAAAACGAAAAAAAGTGGATACTCTTTGTCGGCTGTTTTATATCTTATACATGTACCTATATGGTTCGCATCAATCTGTCCATGGCGGCGCCGGGTCTGCGGGAGGCGGGCACACTGACCGGTGCGCAGATCGGCGTTCTGGGCGGTGTTTTTTCGGCCATGTATGCCGTGGGGCGCATTTTTAACGGAAGTCTTTGCGACCGCATCAAACCCCGGCACATGATGGCGGTGGGCCTGTGCACGGCAGGCGTCTGCAACCTGTGCGTAGGTCTGTTCCCGCCTTTTGCGGGAATGGCGCTGCTCTGGGGCGCCAATGCTTTTGCCCTGTCCATGCTCTGGGGCGCCGTGCAGACGGTGACCTTCTTTCTCTATCAGGGGGAAGAAGGGCGCATCAAGATGTCCCTGCTGTCCTCCGCCGTGGCCATGGGCAATATCATCAGCATTTTGCTGACGTCCTGGCTGGTGAAGAATTTTGGCACGGCGATGGCTTTTCTGGTTCCCGGCGCGCTGGTGGTGATAGTCGGCGCCGTTGATTTTTTCCTGTATCGCACGGTGGGATTTTATTTCAGCGATGAAAAAGCGGAGGCATGCCGTGATTCGGGCGTACCGGTGATTCTGCGTCTTATGAAGCGGAACAGTGTGCAGCGCGCGATGGCGGCTGCTTTTTCCCACGGCGTGATGAAAGAGTGCATCGGCCTTTGGATGGCCTTGATTTTTGTGGATATTTACGGTCTGGATCTGAAGAAGAACGCGGCTTTTATGGTGCTGATCCCGCTGATCGGATTTATTGGACGTCTGCTGTTTCCGACCTGCTACAGGCTTTCCGGCTATGACGAAATGAAGACGGGACGCTGGGCTTTTCTGGTCAGTGCGGTGTGCGGCATTTTGCTGTGTTTCAAAGGGCTCGGCGTCGCTGTGGGGCTAATGGCCATCAGCCTCATGTATGCCGCTGTTTCGATGATCAACACGGCGCTGCTGTCCGTATACCCGTCCCGTTTTACCCAGGAGCATTCCATGAACACGCTTGCGGGAATTCTGGATACCTGCACATACACAGGCAGTGCTCTTTTTTCGCTGATTTTCGGTGTTGTTGTGATGTTCTGGGGTTATATTCCCATGTTTGTCAGCTGGGCGGTTCTATCGCTCATTGGTCTGATCGTTCTGCCCCGTGTCAAACGGCAGGCGCTCTGACAGCTGTCCGGCAAGCTGCCGTACGGGCGTCTGAGGATCGCAAACGGAACCCTCCGACGGTGGCATGACAGGTTGTCAGGGAGGGCGGCGGCCATCTCCAAATCCGTGTTTTCCTGTAAAAAAATTTATATTTGGGAGATATGAACGGTTTTAATGCGTTCATATGAGCATTGTGCGCAAATTTTTTTCGAATGTTCTTTGGAAATGCGGCAAATTGCACATGAAGAACCATGAAACATTGTAAGAATGGACAGTTGAAAAGAAAACAAAAAAATGATTAGTATTATTAGTATATTACGAAAATGTTAATAGTACTTATTTGAGAAAGATTCAGCAGTTGGTCCTGTCTTGTTTTCCTGCGATTTTTTCGGATCTTGGCGGCGATGTGCACAGCCGGAGTTCTGCGGTATTCGCGGCCAGGTTTTATGATATTCGAAGTTGCTTGATGATCCAGTTCGGTCCTCATCCTGCGAGAGCAGGGTAGAAGATAAAAAATCATTAAGGAGGAAAAAAAGATGAAAAAGTTGTTGGCATTGTTGCTTGCGCTGGGCATGCTCTTCTCTCTTGCGGCTTGCGGCAGCAGCTCAACCAAGTCCGGATCCGGAGGGACCACCAGTGACAAGGGCATTGTCGCAGGCTCCAACAAGGGCGCTTCCGGCCAGACAGACAAAGATGTCTACCTGGATATGTGGGGCGTCTGGGGCCAGGACAACTACCGTGCCATGTATTGGCAGCAGAAGGCCCAGGAATTCTGCGAGAAGTACGAAGCTGACACCGGCACGTCCGTATGCTTTGAGTATTATGGCCAAGGCAGCTACGGCGAGCTGTCCGAGAAGCTGGCAGCCGGTGCTGTCACGCAGGCTCTGCCCGTGATTTCACAGGTAGAAGAACAGGCCACCGCCCGTTTTTCCACGCTGGGCGTTGATCTGACCAAGTATCTGTCGACCGACGTTCTGAACAACTATCTGCCTGGCTTGATGGTTTCCTGCAAGCAGAAGGGTGTCATCTGCGCCGTTCCTGCCGGCCGTTCCTATATCGTTGCCACGGTGAACAAGACTCTGCTGGAGAAAGCCGGCCACAGTGTTGACGAGCTGAAGACCTGGACCTGGGACGATATGTACAAGATTGCCAAGGACATTTCCGCTCTGGGCAACGGCGTCTATGGCACAGCTGTTTATTGGGATGAAGATGCATGGCCCTGGGAGTCCTCCGTATACTCCAACGGCGGCAGCATCGATAACGAAGACGGCACCAAGATCATGTTCGACGAGGCCAGCGGCACCCCCATTCTGGACCTGAACGTGAAGATGCTCAATGAGGGCATCACCTACAGTGCCTATAACGATTTCGACTATAAGGATGTTGACTCCGGCTTCTATGAGCTCTGGGCGCAGGGCAAGCTGGGTATGTACATCGGCTCCATCACCATGTACAAGAGCGGCCTGAAGTACCGTGATTCCTATGCAGGCGAAAAGGGCGACTTTGATGTTACCGTTGCCAAGCAGCCTGCCGGCACGGCCGGTTTCTCCGTTGTTACGGGCGGTTCCAACATGATGATCATGAACAGCGCTACCGAAACACAGAAGAAGGTCGCGGCTGCTTTCTTTGAGTATCTGGCACAGGACGACAATGTCGCCGGTTGGAATGAAACGTCGGGCTACATGGCGTTCACCAAGAGCGTCAAGGATTGCCCGGCCTTTAAGAAGACGACTGATGCGGATCCCAACCTGCTGAACATCTATCAGTTTGTTGAGGATGCCCACGCTCGTCCCACTACCCCCTACTGGCAGGATATGTATTCCAACGTCATTATCCAGGATCTGGTTTATATGACACAGCATCCTCAGGAATACGCCACACATGACAAGACCGCCGCAATGGTGAACAGCTGGGCGGAGAAGTGTCAGAAGATTCTGAATGAAGGCGTCTGATCCTTTCCCTTTGCGTCCGGTATAAGAGTATCATTTTGTATTACTACTCCTGTATGGAGGAGGCGGAAGCCTCCTCCATACAGGATTGTATATAATGGGTATTCTTTTTTACCATCCTATCATCACGCTTAGCTTTGAAATCATAAGGTGGCTTTAAACAGCCTGTCCTTTCATATATCAAATTCTATAAGTGAAAGAGGAACCAGACTATGTCCATCGTAATGAAAGACATCAAGAAACAATATGCCGGCACCGATAAGCCGGTCATGGAACACTTTGACCTGACGATCGAAGAGGGTTCCTTCACGGTGCTGCTGGGTCCCTCCGGCTGTGGCAAGACCACGGCGCTGCGCATGATCGCGGGTCTTGAAGATGTAACGGACGGCCGCATCTTCATTGATGACACCGACGTGACTGATGTAGACCCCGGCGACCGCAACATTGCCATGGTTTTTCAGAACTATGCCATTTATCCGCATATGACAGTGCGGGGCAACATTGAGTTTGGTCTGAAGAACTATCAGATCGAAAAAGAGGAAATCAAGCAGCGTGTGAATTATGTGCTGGGTCTTACCGGCCTGAGCGAATATGCGGAACGCAAGCCGTCCCAGCTGTCCGGCGGACAGCGTCAGCGTGTGGCCCTGGCCCGGGCCATCTCCAAATCACCCAAGGCGTTCCTGATGGATGAACCCTTGAGCAATCTGGACGCCAAACTCCGCACGCAGATGCGTTCTGAAATGATTCAGCTGTACAACCGTCTGGGCTGCACCTTTATTTACGTGACCCACGACCAGACCGAGGCTATGACCATGGGCACCGACATTGTGGTCATTTACAAGGGCACGATCATGCAGCACGGTACCCCGGAGGATGTGTACAATCATCCCGCCAACCTGTTTGTGGCGCAGTTTATCGGCGACCCCGGCATGAATGCCATTAAGCTCTCGGACGGCGGTTTTATCGGATTCAAGCCGCGTGACATTGAGTTTTCCGAAGCTCACGGGGCAGGGATCAGCATGGACGGCACGATTCTGACCAATGAATTCATGGGATATGATTACATGACCACCATCGACATCGGTCACGGCAATATTGTTATCCGCAACAAGGCGCACAAAGAGGTCGGTGAGAAGGTCAGGATGTTCCTGCCGCAGGAGAAGGTTTTCTACTTCGACGCTGAGCAGAACCATACCAGCGAGAAGCAGACCGGTGAAATAGTGGAGGTTTTCCATGTCGACGACTAACACCTGTACTGAGGGAGGGGTCCATACAGAACAGGGGACCTTCCGCAGGCTTGAATTAAGAAAGCATGGCCGTGCGTATCGGATTCTCAACAATGCGCTGAAAAATCCCTATGTCCTGATCGCGCCGGCTGAGATCATTGCTCTGGGCACCACTGTGTTTGCCCTGATCTATTGTATCTACATGAGCTTCATGAAGTGGGACATGATCACGGGCAAAAAGTCGTTTGCCGGTTTCTACAACTACAAGTACATCTTTACTGATGAGATGTTTCTTCATTCCCTTGCCAACACCATGGTGTTCATGGTGGTGACGGTGTTTTTCGGCCTGATTCTCAAGGTGCTGATCGGTGTGTTTCTGAACAAGAACAAGCCCGCCCACAACCTGGTGCAGACCATCATGTTCACCCCCTACATCATTGCCACCGTGGCCATTGCCACCATTTTCAAGTACATGATGCAGCCTACGGCCGGTGTGTTTAACCAGATCCTTTCCTTCCTGCACCTGCCCACCTCGGACTGGTATATGGGGTCCAAAACGGCGCTGATGTCCCTTGCCTTTATCGCGATCTGGCAGGGACTTGGCTACGGCGTGCTGATCACGATTTCCGGTCTGCGGGCCATTCCCAATCATGTATACGAAGCGGCCCGTCTGGATAAGGCCGGCAAATTCAAGACCTTCTTCCAGATCACGGTGCCGCTGTTGAGCCCCACCATTTTCTACCTGCTGGTCACCACGTCCGTCAACGCGTTCACCACCTTCGATATCATTCAGATGATGACCGGCGGCGGCCCCGGCGACTCTACCTATATGCTGGCGTACTATGTTTATATGCAGGGTGTCCGCTTTATGCATTACGGCCGCGCCATGGCCGCGTCCGTTGTTCTTCTGATCATCACGTCCGGCCTGTCCATCATCAACTTTGCGCTGGCCGGCAAGAAGGTTCATTATCAGTAAAGAAGGAGGAAATCATATGGATCAGCTGAAAAGCAAGAAAATGAAGAAGAAAGATTCCGTTTTTGGCAAGATCATGGAGTGTCTGCTGCTGGTTGTGCTGTTTGTATTGTTTGTGCTGCCGTTCTACTACATGGTCATTTCTTCCTTCAAGACAACCATTGAAGCAATGAGTCCCGTCCCCAAATGGTGGCCCACCACCTGGGTATGGACCAACTTTGGCGAAGCATGGCGGGAGGCCAATTTCACCCAGTACGGATTGAACTCGATCATCATCTCTTCCGCCGTTGTGGTGACCTGCCTTGTATGCTCCGTACCCTGCGCCTTTGCCTTTGGGCGCCTGGAATTCAAATTCAAGAAGCCGCTGTTCGCCATTATCCTCAGCGATATGATGATCCCCGTGCAGTGCGTGTTCCTGCCGCTTTTCATCATGTTCTCCAAGCTGGGCTGGCTGAATACTTACGGCTCCATGATCCTGCTGTTCACCTATTCGGGCTCCACGATCTTTTTCATACGAAATGCGTTTATGCAGGTCAACAACGAGGTATTGGAGGCGGCCCGATTAGACGGTGCCAGTGAATTGACGGTCATGTTCCGCGTCACGTTCCCCATGGTCAAACCCGTGGTGGTCACGATGGCGCTGATGGCGTTCCTGCGCCGCTGGAACGATTATTTCTGGAACCTGTCCCTGACGACCAACGACAAAGTGCGTACGCTGCCCTTTGCCATCCAATCTCTGAACGCCGCCACCGACGGCGCCATACCCAGATGGGAGATCACCATGGCCGGCGCGACGATGCTGATGGCGCCCATGCTGATTGTGTACATCTTTGCCAACAAACAGATTAAAAACGCCTTCGTCTATTCCGGTATCAAGTGATGAGTTCCTTTTTTCCCAAATTAAAGAATAAGCTGTTTGGCAATTACGAGTGGGTGGTGGACTTTTCTGAGTTCATCACCTCTCGGGATGTCCGGAAGAGCCGTGTCACGGCTGTTCTGGGGTATCTGGTCTTTTTCATACCTCTGGTATTTCACGGGGACTCGCAATATGCCCGTTTCCACGCCAACCAGTCGCTGATCAACCTGCTTTTATCGACAGTGGGCGCAGTTCTCCTGTCGCTGATTCCCTATGTCGGTCCGTATCTGATGATCCTGCAGGAGGCAATGAGTCTGGTCTGGATGGTGCGCGGTATGATTCTGGCGGGACAGGGACGGGCGGAAAGTATTCCGCTGGTAGGCTGGATAACGATCCTGGCCTATCGTCTGCCGGGGCAGAGCACCGGGAAAAAAGTCTGATAGCAAAAAGTTTGCTGGCGAAAGTACAGCGGAAGGCGGAAAATGGAAAAAAGAAGGATATTTGTGATCTCTGTAGACGCGCTGTTTGCAGAGGATAAGACGTATGTTGAAACAAAGGAAAACCTGGGGTCCTGGCTGAAGCATGCCAGCGGCTGCGTCAACACAAGGTCTATTTACCCGACCGTAACGTATCCCAATCATGTGGCCATGGCCACGGGGACTTATCCGGAACGGAACGGGATTCACACCAACTATATGTTTACCCTGACCGGGAACGGGCACGACCACTGGTATTGGGATGCGCGCTATATCAAAGTGGACACAATTTTTGCCGCGGCGAAAAAGGCCGGTTATACCACAGCCGGCGGTTTTTGGCCGGTGACCTGCTGGTCGGGGGATATTGACTACAACATTCCCGAATACTGGCTGTCCCACAAGGAAGATACCATTGAGAATACCTTTCCCCGAATGGGTTCGTCCCCCGAAGTCATGGAGATCATTCAGGCCAACCGGGGCTATCTTCGCCCCGGTGTGGAGCACAACATAGACTGCGAGCCTGAATATGACGAATTTATCGTTCACTGCGACTGTGACATCATCCGCAGATACAAACCGGAGGTGTTTCTGACGCATTGGTGTGTGGTGGATACCTTCCGTCATCAGTACGGCATTGATCATGACAAAATCAAAGAGGCAATCGATCATGTGGACCGCTTTTTTGGCCTGATTGTTCAGGCGCTGAAGGATGCCGGTGTGTATGACAATACGGATATCTTTGTGATCTCCGATCACGGCCAGATGGACTGCCAGCGCATGATCCGCCTGAACAAATTTTTTGTGGACAAGGGTTTTATTACGCTGGATGAAGAGGGCCGGGTCAAGGATTACAAGGCCATTGTGATCCCTGACGGTATGAGTGCCTCCGTCTATATGAAAGACAGGAATAATCAGGCGGACTGCCAATTGGTCTACGATACACTGCGGGAGATGGCGGAGGTCGGTATTTACGGTTTCTGTCAGGTACTGACCAAAGAAGAAGCGGTCAGCCGTTATCATCTGGACGGCGCCTTCGATTTTATTCTGGAAGGTGACGGCTATACTT
>Ga0183095_10642_pt1 | contig 19252 bp, 18 predicted proteins | sample BioMet4_FD_130346 | JGI IMG/M metagenome (GOLD analysis project Ga0183095, IMG submission 130346) | Microbial communities from bioreactor (seeded with sewage sludge) at LBNL, California, USA - Biofuel metagenome 4 (v2) (version 3) | ecosystem: Engineered > Bioreactor > Anaerobic > Unclassified ...
GGAGAGCAATCCGCCGATCTGATAGACCATCAGCGCAATGCAGTAGGCGGAGATGTTCTGGAACAGGATCGCAAACCAGAAGAATTTTTTGCTGCCCATCTCCCGGGACATGGTGGAGATGGCGGCCAGACAGGGGGAATCAAAGAGGTTGAAGCAGAGAAACGAAACCGCCGCGATGCTTGTGGGGAAAAAGGCCGCGAACTGAGCATGCATGGCGGCGTCGTAGGCCTCCACGTCGCCGAGGCCGGAGAGCACGCCCATTGTGGAAACAATGCCCTCCTTGGCCACAAAGCCGGAAAGGCTGGACGCCACAGCCTGCCAGGTGCCGAAGCCCAAAGGCTTGAAGAGAAAAGCAATCGCGCCGCCGATCACGGCAAGGAAGCTGCCTTCCGTGTCCACCAGGCCGAACACGCCGTCCTGCACGCCGAAGCTCGCGAGGAACCACATGACCACGCAGCAGAGGAACAGGATCGTACCGGCCTTTTTCAGAAACGCCCAGACGCGTTCCCACACATGGAGCATCACGCCCCTGAACGAGGGGATATGGTACTGGGGCAGCTCCATCACGAAGGGGGCAGGCTCGCCTGCGAAGATTTTGAGCTTTTTCATGATGATGCAGGAGAGAATGACCACCGCGATGCCGGCGAAATACATCATGGGGGCCATCCACCACGCGCCGCCCATAAGGAAGCCCGCGATGAGGGCGATGACGGGGAGCTTCGCCCCGCAGGGAATGCAGGTCGTGGTGATCATGGTCATGCGGCGGTCCTTTTCATTTTCGATCGTACGGGACGCCATAATACCCGGCACGCCGCAGCCGGAGGAGATGAGGAACGGGATAAAGCTCTTGCCCGAAAGGCCGAAGCGGCGGAAGATCCGGTCCATGATGAATGCCACCCGGGCCATGTAGCCGCAGTCCTCCAAAAGGGCCAGGAAGAAGAACACGATGGCCATCTGCGGCGCGAAGCCGATGGGAGCCGCGAGGCCGCCGATGACGCCGTCCACCACCAGCGACACGACCCAGTCGGCTGTGCCGATGTTCGTGAGGAAGGTGCTGACGGCGGGCTGAATCCATTCGCCGAACAGCGTGTCGTTCGTCCAGTCGGTGACGATCGTGCCCAGGGTGGTCACGGAGATGTAATAGACAAGGAACATGACCGCGGCAAAGATCGGCAGGGCCAGGAAGCGGTTCGTGACCACCTTGTCGATGCGGTCGGAGGGCGAGAGCTTTCCGGCGTTTTTCTTTTTGCAGCAGCCCTTCATCAGCGCGGCAATATAGACGTAGCGCTCGTTGGTGATGATGCTCCCGGCGTCGTCGTCCAGCTCCTTTTCCGCCGCCCTGATATCCAGCTCCATGTGGTCGAGGGTATCCTTCGAGATGTTCAGCTGCGCGAGCACCTTTTCGTCGCGCTCGAAGATCTTGACCGCGTACCAGCGCTGTTGCTCGGGCGGCACGCCATTCAGCTCCGCCTCCTCGATGTGGGCCACGGCGTGCTCCACCGGGCCGGAGAAGGGGTGCGTCGGAATGGGCCGGGCCTCCTTTGCCGCCTCGATGGCGGCCTCGGCGGCGGCCTGGATCCCGGTGCCCTTCAGTGCGGAGATCTCCACGATCCGGCAGCCGAGCTGGCGGCTGAGTTCCTCACTGTTGATCCTGTCGCCGTTCTTTTTCACCATGTCCATCATGTTGACGGCAACGACCACCGGAATGCCCAGTTCCAGCAGCTGGGTCGTCAGGTACAGGTTGCGCTCCAGGTTCGTGCCGTCCACGATATTTAAGACGGCGTCCGGCCTTTCCGTGACGAGGTAGTTTCTCGAAACCACTTCCTCCAGCGTGTAGGGAGAGAGGGAGTAGATGCCCGGCAGGTCCTCGATGAGCACGTCGCCGTGTCCTTTGAGCCGGCCGTCTTTCTTCTCCACCGTGACGCCCGGCCAGTTGCCGACATACTGGTTCGAACCGGTGAGCGCGTTGAACAACGTTGTCTTGCCGCTGTTCGGGTTGCCCGCCAGGGCAATTCTGATCTCTTTTGCCATATCATTGCTCCTTTCAAAAGTTAGATGCATCTAATCGATGACAAAGAAAAAACCGGGGATCTCCCGGTCACTCCACTTCGATATTTTCCGCTTCCGTCTTGCGGATCGAGAGCTCATAACCCCGCACCGTCACTTCCACAGGATCGCCCAGCGGTGCGACCTTGCGGATGTAAACGTCTGTGCCCTTCGTGATGCCCATATCCATGATGCGCCGCTTGAGCGCCCCCTCGCCGCAGAGCTTCATCACCTTGACAGTTTCACCGACCTTTGCTTCCTTCAGTGTTTTCATGCTTTTCCTCCTTTATCATAATATTTGTCTGACCCTGTTTTGAGAGATCAGATCATGATCTTGCCGGCCATTTCGCGGCTGATCGCCACGCGGGACTCCTTGACCTTGACAATGAGATTTCCGGCGATGATCGAAATGACAGTGACGGACTGCCCGGCGGTGAATCCCATATCCGCCAGGTGCTTTTTCATCTCCGGACTGCCCCCGACCCGGCGGACCATGGTTTCTTCGCCGACATTTGCCAGTGTGAGCGGCATCATGCTTTCCCCCCCTCCAGACGCATTTTTGATTAGTGGTATCTAACCGGTGCTCAAAAAATATTGGTTAACCATCTCTAACCAAAAGTTAGTTTAAGGTCTTTAACACGTTTTGTCAACCCCTTTGAGCGTGTTTTTTACTATTTGGTTAGGGTGCTTTAACCAAGACGCTGCGGACATGTGTTTTTTGTGCAGAACAGCAAAGGGCGGAGGATGAAGAACATCCTCCGCCCAATCTTTTGTTGTCAGATCACCAGAGAAGGAGCCGCGTAAACGCGGGCCTTCAGTTCATTGTCCAGCATATACAGGCCCTTGGGGTCCTGGCCGAAGAGCTGAAACTTCTTGATAAGGTCCTCGGCGTTCTTCTCCTCCTCGCCCTGTTCCTTGACGAACCAGTCGAGGAACTGCATGGTGCGGAAGTCCTTGACCTCGTTGGCCGCGCTGTAGATATTGTGGATAAGGGAGGTCACATAGCGCTCGTGCTCCAGACCGAAATTCAGAGGGTCGCCGCAGCCTGCGTAGGTTCTGTCCGGTTTGTCGACAGCCTCCAGGGTGACATGCTCGCCGTTGTTGAGCAGATACTGGTTCATCAGGACGGCATGGTCGCGCTCTTCCTGATACTGCACCTTATACCAGTTGCCGAAGCCGTCCAGGCCCTGCTCGTAATAGTAATTGGAAAAATCCATGTACAGGTATGCGGAGTAAAACTCCTTGTTGACCTGTGTGTTCAAAAGTTCGGTCACTTTTTTGTCCAACATTTTTTACCAAATCCTTTCTGATGATTGATTGCGGCCCTATCTGAAAGCCGATCCCGGGAATATATTTAGTTTAACACGTCTAACCGTAAAAGTCAACCGTCCCTCTCTAATAACTTGCTTTTTTAGTTAGAGAGTGTTAATCTAAAACAAATTGCAAAGAAAGCTGGTGTTGACGCCATGAAAATACAAAAAGCAGCGGAGGATTATCTGGAAGCCATGCTGATGATGAAGGAGAAGCACGGCTTCATCCGTTCCATCGACGTCGCCGAGCAGCTGAATGTCACGAAGCCCAGCGTGACCTACACGACGAAACGGCTGCGGGAGAACGGGTATATCACCATGGACAAGGACGGCTTCATCACGCTGACCGACTCCGGCATGGAGATCGCCGACCGGATTTATACCCGACACAAACTGCTGACGGAATTTTTCGTTCATCTTGGTGTGGACGAGCAGACTGCCCGCGAGGACGCCTGCAAGGTGGAGCACGATGTCAGTGCCAGGACCTTCGATGCCATCTGCCGCCATGCAAAGATCGGTATGGAAAAATCCAAAGAATAACCTCATATTACGGCGGACCGCAGCAGCTGCCGCGGCCCGCTTTGACGAAAGCCCGGGGCGGTGTTCCGAAAGCTGCCTTCGGTTCGCCGGCAGAAAACACAAGGTATTTCGAAACCTTCCTGCTGCGGCCGTGACGGCGCGGGTGACAGTTTTGATTGGATTGGATTCCTTCCTGCAAAATGCTTTCTCCCTTTCGGCGTAATATAAAACGTGACGGTGTAAGGGCGAAGGAGATACCTGCGGCCGATCAAGGATTTCCTGGCTGATGGATGCCTCCTTGATAATAAAAAATGCCGATGGCAATCATCGGCAGCGAGCGGCGATATCCCCGATTTCTATGTTGCTTTTATTAATATAATGAGTTTAACAGAGCGATAAACTGAAATGGAGGGGGAAAATGGCAAAAGAACTTTCGGCTATGACGCTCGAAGAGCTGTGGGAATTATTTCCCATTACTTTGACAGAACATAAAACAGAGTGGGCAAACCGGTATGAAGAAATGGCTGTGGTTTTGAGAGAAAAACTTTCCGCATATCAGATCACCCGCATCAGCCATATCGGCAGTACGGCAATTGGTTCAATCCGGGCGAAACCGATTGTGGATATTCTTATAGAAATGGCATCTGACGAAAACATGAAAGCCGTTTCGGAGCAATTGTCAAAAAGCGGTTTCCTAAAAATGTCGGAATCCGAGAACAGAGCATCCTTCAATTTTGGTTACACGCCACACGGTTTTGCCGATGACGTATTTCATCTTCATCTCCGCTTTTCCGGGGACAATGACGAACTTTACTTTAGAGATTATTTGAACGAACATTCTGATGTCGCATTGATGTATGAAAAGTTGAAATTGAGTTTGCGGCACAAATACGAATATAACAGAGATGCCTATACGGAAGCAAAGACCGAATTCGTCAAAAAGTACACTACATTAGCGAAAGAACAGTATACAAACAGATATTGAAAAATCCCGATTTGACGGGGAGCTGAAAAGCGCACAGCTCCCGGGTTCGCGTTTTCCGGGCGCTGCCTCTGCCGTTCGTCGCGTTTCAAGGAAAGGTCCTGCGGAGAACAGTTTTTACGCATTCCCCTCCGCCGCCCCGTTTGGTCCTGTTTTGTGATAGGGTTGGCTTGCTGTCTTCTGAAACCAGTGACTTCCCTCTATACGGGTATTCACCTTGTCTTTGAAACACGAAAAAAGAGCGCCGCAGAATTTTCCATTCTGCGGCGCTTGTTTGCCTTTTTTACGATACTACTCCGATAACTGCCAGCGAGTTATATCACTGCGTGTTTTTTTGACCCGCACATTGTCCGTTCGTGCGTTGCGTACTGTCAGCAAAATTGAAAATATCACTGAAATACCATAAGCCCTGCAGTCTTTGGCTCACTATGGCTGCTGCTCAGACAAACGCAAAATTGCGGACATGCTGCTCGCTATGCCTTGTTCTCCATGCCGAAAAGCTTTATGTAATACTTCAGCTTTTCTTTATATCCGGCTGTAACCTCGTAATAAATTTGGTAGGTCGGGGTGTCATTTTGAATGTTCTCACGGCCGGCAGTAAATAGGTCTGTGGCAATATTGATCTTGCTGATGCCGCATTCAATGGCATGGCATAGATTCTCGTCGCCGGATCCCGATCCGCCATGGAGGACCAACGGAATACTTACCGCCTTGCGGATTGCAGAAAGACGTTCAAAATCGAGATGTGGTACCCCGCGATAGGGCCCGTGAGCCGTGCCAACAGCAACGGCCAGAAAATCAACGCCGGTCTGCTGCACATACGCAGCTGCTTCTTCCGGATCTGTAAGTCCCGCATCACGGTCTTTCTCGTACTGCTGTGCGTCCCCCACGTGTCCGAGCTCTGACTCTACATCGACGTGAACGGCGTGGGCAATCCGCACGATATCGGCAACTTCCCTGACGTTTTCCTTAAACGGAAGACTGCTGCGATCTACCATAATGGATGTAAACCCTGCGCGAAGAGCCGCTATCGCATGCTCGAAGCTTGCGCCGTGGTCCAGGTTTACAGCAACCGGAACCGGCGCCGCCTTGGCATACTCGGAAGTGATATGGACCAGCATATTGATGTTCGGATGCATCAGATAGCCTATGTCGATAATGATAGGCGCATGCAATTCCGTCGCTGCTTCAATCGCCGCCCGGGCGGTATCCTCATTGAGAATATTGGGTGCAACCACACCATAGTGCTCATTTTGGGCTTTTACCAAAATTTCCTTCATTGAAACTAGCAAAATTAATCCCCCCATGATTACGAAATAATTGCGGATCCTCTGCTGTTTACAGAGGTCTTGCTTGCGGATCAGAAGTTCACGTCGAAGTCCAGTTCTTTTTCCTTCTCGTCGTTTCCCCCTGAAACCTTGGGCTTCAGCGCTACCAAAACAAGGGCTGTGACTACGGTTCCGACTACCAGGCCAATAATGAACCCAAAGGGATTCGTCATAAACGGGATGGCAAAGATACCTCCGTGGGGAATGGGAGCTTCAACGCCCAGTGCCATTACGATCGCTCCGGCAGTTGCAGATCCGACTGTGCAAGAGAGAATAACACGGAGGGGATCTGTCGCAAGGAACGGAAACACGCCTTCAGTAATGAAACAAAGCCCAAGAGGAATAGCGGCTTTTGCTGCTTCCCGTTCTGCAAGGTTAAACCGTTTGCGCGCCATGAAAACAGCCAGTGCAACGCCTAACGGGGGAGTCATGCCGGCCACAAGGTCCGCCGCCATCGGTCCGCAGATACCGCTGGAGATACATGCCGTGCTGAACGCATATGCTGCCTGCGCCAGGGGGCCGGTCATATCGATCCGCATGGCTCCAATGACAAAGCCCAGGATAACGCTGGAGGCACCTTTCAGACTAATCAGCCAGTTGGATGCGGCTGCAAGAACAAGAGCCAGCGGTTTCCCGATAATGTAATAGAAAATCAGACCAGAGATCAATGTCGTCAGGACCGGAATGATAAATACCGGCATGAGTCCGGCCATGCTTTTGGGCGGTTTAATATTCTCTTTAATTTTCAGTGCGATGAATCCGACCAAGAAACCGCCGACCAGTCCTCCGATAAAACCCGAACTGACATTGTTGGCAATCATTCCGATGGCCAGGCCGGGAGCAATTCCGGGTCGGCCTGCCATAGAAAACGCAATGCCTGCTGAGATTACAGGTACGGAAAAGCTAATTGCTGCTGATCCGATTTGATTGACGATATAAGCAAACGAACCGTCCGTAAATTGCGTACCGCCAAAAATTCGCGCCAGGCCAATGCAGATACCACCTGCTACAACGATAGGAATCATGTAGGAGATACCCGTCAGGGTATGCTTTTTAAATGCTTCAAAAAACTTTTTCATGATTCGAAGTCTCCTTTCTCGGTATGCGGCATTTTTTATGCGGGACTTTTCTCACTGTTGATCTTTGCCTCGATTTTGCTGAGCAGAGCTTTGGGAGAATCCAGGACAACTTTCATGGGTACATCGATGATTTTCTTATCTTTGAATCGCTCACGGCCAGACACGCTGATGTCCGCAGAAATGATAACAATATCTGCATCACGAATTTGCTCAGGAGTCAGCTGATTCTCAACGCCAATGCTTCCCTGCGTTTCGATATGGACTTCGTGCCCGAGTTCTGCTGCAGCACGGACCAACTTTTCCTTTACCAGATAGGTATGAGCGATTCCCGCCGTGCAGGCCGTTATCCCGACGATTTTCATTTGGATTACCTCCTTCCTATGTTTTGTATCATTCGAATGATTATAAAAAAGAGTCAAACAGGGCCACAAACTCCTGGGGGGTTTGGACTTCCTTTAATAATGCGCAATTCTTCTCATCCGCAAGCGCTGACGCAATATTTGCCATCATCTTGAGATGAACAGCCTCCGCCGCTTCTTTCACTACGGCAAAGAGAAATACCAGTTTAACAGGGGTATCATCAATGCTTTCCCACTGAATTGAATTCGACAGGCTGCAGATGGCGACACAACTTCTCTTTACACAGGAAGATTTTCCATGAGGAATCGCGATTCCATCGCCAATGCCGGTCATTCCTTCGCCTTCGCGGAGATAAACGTCTGCCATAAAATCCTCTGTAGAAGTAATGGCACCGCTGGCATACAGCATATTGCTCATATGCTCCAGTACATCTGCCTTGTCGCGTGCATGATACCCAATGTCCACCGCGTTCAAATTAATGATCTTTGAAAAATCCATATGGCCTCCATCACATCCGTCATTTATGTTTCATCAAAATAGCTGCAGAAAACTTTGCCATCGGATATTTGCTTAAATCGCCTGCACTCCTCAGCGTCATCCAGGATATAAGCAAGCTTTTTATAAAAGCGTTTGGCTGACTGAAGTTCTCCGCTTTCCGGATCCATTCGCAATGCAAGAACAAAAATCAAATCGACCATCTGATTGTTTCCCCAGAATACAGGTGAACGCAATTTTATAGCGACGATTGCGGGGTGATTCACAAGCTGCGGATTACCATGCGGGATCGCGATCCCGGAACCCACTTCTGTGGTAATCACATGCTCCCGTTCCAGCACACTGTTCAGAAACGCGCTTGATACATACCCCAACTCTTTGAGCCGCTGACATGCATGGCGGATCGCCGCGTCCTTATCCTTGGCAGGGAAGTCGCAGAAAAAGAGAGCCTCATAAAACAAAGGAACTGTGGCCTGTGCATAAAGGCGAGGGGACAGCGTCCTGGATGGCGTGAGATCCCGTATGAAGCGTTTAATCCGCCCCAGATCTTCCTGCGAAAGAATGGAAGATACCCGGATCATCGGAATGTCTGTTTCTTCCAGATTCAGTGTGGTGATTACGACATCCCACCCCTTGCTGCCGGTCAGCCGGAGAGATTTATATTGCTTTGAGGAAAGCGCATCGACCACAGCAAGATTAGGGATGGCGTAAGAAAGACTTTCACTGAGAAGTCCGGTAACACCTATTCCATAGTTACACACGACACATGCCCTCACGACCTGCCGGGTTTCTAAAACGTAGGTTCCGACATAAAGGGCAAGAAAGCCAATTTCATCTTCTGTAACCTTAAAACCATAATACTTCTCAAACAGGACGCTGCTGGCCCATGTGGCTGCCAGCACGCTGGGATAATTGATTTTGATTTCCGGAAGCAGAAGGTTTTGAATGCGAATTCCATATTTCAGACGCATTACGGTGCAGGAAAGGTGATAGGCAAAATGCTCTCGCAGTTCGGGGTTACTGTCAAAGCTGATATCCAAAATCGGTTCAATGGTATTGATTACGCTCTGTAAGAAAGTTTCAAATGTTTTATCATGCAGCCGTCCCTGCAATTCTCCCTCCCGACTTCTGCCAAGACCGGAAGATTTTATCAGCAGAGAAAGATAGGAAGCTTCATCAGGAGGAATATGAATCTGGTAGGCTTTTTCTATGGCCGGGACAACATATGCTGGCGGCATTAAAAAATCAAACGCGGGCGGCGGCTGGTTTTCCCCAAAGCTCAGGAAGTGTCCTGTTCGCATCCGAAAAACTGCGGCAGAAAGTGAAAACCACAATGTTGCATAGACACTTTCCTGTAAAGTAATGTCGTCTGCCCGCTCCAGCTGGTGGATCAATTCGTCAATCGGCGGCCCATCGAATCCCGGACATATTTCCTGAAGAATTAGATGGTACCCGACCTCTGTACCGGGATTATTTTCCCGTGAAAAATCCGAGTTAGATGACAAATATTGAAAAATTGCGACCAGCGCGTTGCGCCTGTCCAGCTCTGTTCCCTGTAAATAGATCCCATAATTTTTCTTTTTGTATAGCTTCAGGTGAAATTCTGCAAACCATTCTGTCAGGTAATCAATTTCGTTACTGATTGATGTCCGGCTGACAAACAGCTGCTGGCCCAGAAGGCCTTCGGTCAGAGGGCCTCTTTTGTTTAGCAGCAGCCGCAATGCAATATAGGTTTTACGCTTATCAAAACATTCGCTTTGCGGCAGGTAGCTCTGTACCTGCAGAAAAGCCCGGTCGTCGGCGTGAGGGACAAGGATCGTAATGCTCTGATCGCTGTTTCGCTGTACGCCAACAGAAGTTTTGGAGAGTAACTCCGTTAACATTGCAAACTCTGCACGGATAGTTGGGGATGAAATCCCAAGTCCGTCCGCCAACTGTTTTGTTGAGGTTCCACCCTCGCAGCGAAACAGCAAAATCAGGATTCGCCTTTGCCGTGCGGAAAGCTGACCCCAAACGTTTCGCAGACTGTTACTGTTCATGTTTTTCACATCCCTTGTTATCGTACCAAATAGAAATTGACAAAAAGCACAGAAATTTGCTCGGTTGGTCAAAAATTAGAGGCATATTGCTGCATGTGCCGGGGATATAGTGCTAGACATATGGAGAGGTTTTGCTCTGCCGGACTCGTGCTGTGATCTTACCATTATTGCGGGTTTACGTCCATTTTTTTCTTACAGAAAGCATCTCTTTTCATCGAGCTGTCTGAGAAGCTGCACCGGCGCAATCTCGCTCAACAAATCCGGCAATGAAAAAAGCATGGGATGACAATGAATGAAGAGGAAATAATTCATATGAGAAAGAAATATGTTATTGCATACGACTTGGGCACCAGCGGCGTTAAAGCCGCGCTTATAGACCTGCAGGGACAGCTCCTCAGTCATGCGACTGCAGGGTACCCTATGATTACTCCGCGGGAAAATTGGGCGGAGCAGGATCCAAACTGGTATTGGGATGGCGTGTGCGCTGTCACACGTACAGTCCTTGGCGCATGCAGCGCAGAGCCGGAAGATGCGCAGGGAATCGTTTTTTGCACCCAGTGGAAAGGGATCATCCCTGTGGATGCAAGTGGGGAGATCCTGCATAACTGTATCATATGGCTTGATGCCCGGGCGGGAAAGCAAGCCGTGGCCCTCAACAGGTATTTTGGCCGTGAGCTATTCTGTGCGGCGGACTACTGGCCAAAGCTGGCATGGCTGCGGGAAAACGATCCGGAAATCTACAACCGCGCCGCCATGATTTTTGAGGTGAACTCCTACCTGAAGTGGAAAGCCACGGGCATTGCGGCGTCGGACTATTCCAATCATTTTGTGCGCTCGTTCGACCCGGCGCTCCAGGCGTTCTACAATGAATTTCTGACGATGTACGACATGGATATCAGCAAGTTTCCCGGGCTTGTCCGCAGCACTGATCTGGTGGGCGTGACCACGGTGCGGGCAGCCGGTGAGATGGGACTTGTCCCGGGGATTCCGGTCTTTGGCGGCTGCAATGACATTCAGGCAATTTCGGTGGGGGCAGGAAGCTCCGCCCTGGGCGGCGTGCACACATACTTTGGGTCCTCAGGCTGGATGGGATTTTCCGTTCGCCATACATTTGGCGATCTGTATCTGTCACCTTTTGACGAGGAAAAAGACATCTCTATTTATGGCCTTCAGTCCATTGGACTTTCTTACAACTGGGCGGTGCGGGAATTGTATGCCCGGGAGATGACAGAGATGGGCGACGAGGTTTACCGATATGTGGACTCACAGGTGTCGTCCATCCCGGCCGGAAGCCGGGGCCTATTTGCGACACCGTGGTTTTATGGCGAGCGGCCGCCGCTGTTCTCCTCTGAGGCCAGAGGCACATTTTTGAATCTTGGGGCACAGCACGACCGGCGATATATGGTTCGTGCGGTTATGGAGGGCGTATGCTACATGCTGAAGATGAGTGAGTGCTACTCCTGCGAACAGAAAGGACTTGCGCCTCCGGGCACCATAAATGTTGTCGGCGGCGGTTCGGAAAGTGATGTATGGATGCAGATGCTCGCGGATGTGCTGAACATTCCGGTGCGGGTGCCGGAGGCTCCGCGCCATGCGGGCACTGTTGGCGCGGCATATTGTGCATTGATCGGCCTTGGCCTTTGCAAGAACTATGAGGAGGCATCCGAAAAGGTCAGAATTGCGCGTGTCCTGGTTCCGCAACCTGAGGCGGTTGCAGCCTATGCGGCAGGATTTGCGGTTTTTCGGGAACTGCATGAGATGCTGAGTCCGCTTTTTAAAAAATTGAATGTAGAGAAAGAGATGTGATTCATATGCATGCAAAATTTCGCGTTCTCCTCTGTGAACTGCACGAGGAATCAAATACCTTTAATCCTTTGCTGGCGGATCTGGACAGCTTCCGTGCAATCCGCTGCGCGGAGGGGCAGGAGGCATACCGAATCTGTAAGGAGCTGCCTTGTGCCATGCATGGCATGATCGACGCTGTTGAGGCCGGAGGCGGAGAAGTGGTTCCGCTTATTTCCCTTGACGGGCATTCGGGAGGATGCATTACAGACCGGGTCCTGAAGCTGTTTTTATCGAAGGTCGAAGAGGGTATCAAAACCGTCGGGGTCGGCGACGGGATATTCGTTTCTTTGCACGGGGCGACCTGTTCAGAGAGCCACAGCGATGTCTGCGGCCTGATCCTGGGGAAATTGCGCGAGTTGGTCGGGGAGAAGCCGGTCATCGCCGCTTCTTTCGACCTCCACGCAAATATTACGGAAACGATTCTCAGAAGTGCGGACATTGTGTGCGGATATCAGTCCTATCCACATGTCGATTTTTACCAGACGGGTTATCGGGCCGCCACACTTGGCATTCGAAAAATGCAGGGGAAGCCGACCTATTGCGCTTCCACCATCATTCCGATGATGGTGCCGCCGGTGGGCTATACTTCTCAGCTTCCGCCGTTCAGCAAGGTGATTGCCTATGGGGAATCGCTGGTTTCCAGCCATGCACTGCTGGATTTTACCACGTTTCAGGTACAGCCTTGGCTGGATATTTCACCGCTGGGAAGCGCGGTGGTGGCCATTGCCGAAACTCCGGAGGCGGCAAAGCTCTATGCTGAAAAACTGGCGGTCCAACTTTATGAGAACCGGGATGGATACTGGCCCGAGCTGATGACAATTGACGAGGTGATCGACCGAGCTGAGGCCAATACCACCGGAAAACCGATTATTTTGGTTGATTCTGCGGACTCTCCCAACGGTGGTGCCGTTGGGGACAGCGTTGCACCCGCTCTCCGGGTTATCGCGCGGGGCTCAAAGATACATATGGGAATGTTCGTGAAAGATCCGGAGGCGGCAAAAAAAGCATTCGAAGCAGGAGTGGGTAATACGGCTGAATTTTCAATCGGCGCAAAGTATACGCCAGGAATGCCGGGCCCGCTGGTAAGCAGCGCAAGGGTTCGCTCTCTGCATGATGGCGCTTTTGTGCAGGAGGGCCCGGCGGGCAAAGGCTTTTCCAACAACATTGGGAAAACGGCGGTTTTGTCTATTGGAAATATAGACATCATGGTATGCGAGATGCCCAGTGCCTCCGGGGATCCACAGATACTCCGGCATTTTGGAATCGAGCCGAAGCTGTATGACATGATTGTAGTGAAGGCCAACACTTCCTTCAGAGTTCCGTACAGCGCCGTTGCTGACGAATTTTGCTACGCGGATACCCCGGGCGCCGGCTCAGCTTCGCTGAAGAGCTTTGTCTGGAACCATATTCCGCATCCCTTTTATCCCTTTGACCTGAGTGAGGACTATCAGATCGAAAAGCCTGTAATCCGGAGAGCGTGAGCGGAGCAGACAAGCCGCCTGCATGATCATTTTTCAGCAGGTAAATGCGTTGGAGCGTTCCCCGGCGCAGCCTGTATCTGCGCCAAAAAAGCGCTCTCACGGCCGACCCGTGCCGCAATGTGCACCCGAGCCGCTGCAAACATTACCAAAGCGCAATCGGCACGCATCAGGTGCCAAATACACCGGACGCGCAGGCGTTCATCGATGAGATGATCCTGCGAGTCTATACTGTTAACAGTGGCAAGGGCCGCTATAAAAAACAGCGTATGATTCAAATTGCCGATCTGGGTGAAATTTACAAGCAGGGCTGCAGGAATGAGCTCGAGGTATTCGGGTCGGTGCTGAAGAAAATGCCGGCACAGGCGTCAGCAAACGGCAGTGAAAAATAGCAAAACTGTCAGCCCGGAAGGGATGGCCGCTTTGCTATTTTTTATGTTATTTTCTGCATTTCGACCGATGCTTACAAAGAAACTGAAAATGTATCACCCTCGCAGCGCAATACTGTGCATGAGGGGCAATCTCCGCCTTTCATGATTACCGGCGATCCAGATAAAGGCCCGGACAGACAAGCGGCGCCGCCATATTCTGCAAAAGCTGCCTGTCTGTCCGGGAAAAGCGGATTTTCCGCACGCTGAAATAGAAACCGTCCGTTATGGTTATTGCTTTTCCATCGCGTGATAGACTGCCTCGCACACATATGACATATCCGGATTAATATCCTGCGCTTTTCCGTAGTCCAGTGCTTCTTGGCATAGTTCGATTGCACCGTTCAGCATATATCCGGGAGCATTGACATTGTCACAAAGCATCTTCATGTATTTGATATCCTTATAGCCAAGAGCAAGGGCAAAATCCATTTTATAGTTGCGGTCCACAAATTTCTTGCCGTAAAAATGGAACACCCAGTTTGCTAATGTCGGGCCGTCAAAGATATGATAGAGCTTATCGGACGGGATCCCAAGCTTTTCCATAACAGGGAAGATCTGCGCATAATTTATAGCTTGCAGCAGGTTCGCCCAATTCATCGCCAGCTTGATCAGGTGCGCGTTCCCACTCTCTCCCACATAATCATACGAACGCGAAAAGCTCTTGAACAGCGCATCGTTTTCGGAAATCGTTTTTTCATCACCTGCCACAACGATATCCATCGTTGCATCCCAAGCATCAGACGGACTTCCGGTTAACGGAGAATCAATCAGAATGCCGCCATTCTCTGCCATACGAGCGCTCAGCTTCCGAGTAGAAATCGGATTGCTGGTGGAAGCATCGATTACAATTTTTCCCTTCACGCCGCTTTGAAAAAAGATATCCAGCGTGCTTTCAACAACGTCTGAATTCGGAAGAGATAAAAACGTGATTTCGCTTTTCTCAAAGACTTCCTTTGGGCTGGAGGCAATGTTGGCCTGCCCTTCAAACTGCTTTTTTGCCGTGTCCGAGAGGTCAAATACGGTCATGTCATATCCGGCTTTGATGAGGCTGTGACAGACCCCCTTCCCCATATTTCCCAATCCAATCATACCAACTTTTTTCATGTTGTGCACTCCTCTCTGTCTGCATTAAATGAAGGATCAACGCTTTTTACTGGCAACCGCAGAGCTCGTTCCGCTTCCCGACATGCATCGCTCATAGAAGTGCTGCGGATCATCTCTTTTACGGCAAGAAGTCCGCTGCTGGTTACAGAAAAACTTCTGAGGCCAAGCCCTAACAAGAGCTTGGTCATGGCGGGATCTCCCGCCATTTCTCCACACATGCAGACCGGTATTTTTGCGGCATTGGCAGCATCAATGGTCATCTTGATCAGGCGGATGACTGCCGGATTTGTGCCGTCGTATAAGTTGGCGATCTGGCCATTCATTCGATCGACGGCGGTCGTATACTGAATTAGATCATTGGATCCGATACTAAAAAAATCGACCTCCGCTGCAAACAAATCGGCTGCAATTGCTGCTGACGGAATCTCCACCATCATGCCGACCAACGGATGTTCCGCGTATGCGATTCCGTCCTCCTTTAAGGACTGCTTGGCCTCTTCCAGAGCGGATTTTGCCGCGCGCAATTCGTCGAGTGAGGAGATCATAGGGAACATGATCTGCACATTGCCGTAAATTGCCGCACGCAGGATTGCCCGCAGATGTGTTCGGAACAGTGACTTTTCTCTCAGACATAAACGGATAGCTCGACACCCCAGAAAAGGATTGTCCTCTTTTTCTGTATGAAGATAGGAAAGGCCCTTATCACCGCCGATATCCAATGTCCGGATTGTCAGCGGAGCCGCCTGCATGGCCTCTGCCGCTGCCCTGTAGGCGCGGAATTGCACATCCTCGTCCGGCATCTCAGAACGATCCATAAACAGAAATTCGGTACGGAACAGCCCGATTCCCATGGCTCCGGATTCTGCAGCGACGCAGGCTTCCTCCGGCGAAGCAATGTTTGCCATCAGCAGGATTTTTTGAAGTCCATCCTTTGTTTCCGCAGGAAGTCGCAGGAGCATCTTCTTTTTCTCCGCCATCATCATGCGGCATTCCTGTAATTTCAATTGATATTCTTTCAGCATGGCAGCATCCGGCCGGCAAAATGCGAGACCGGCGCTTCCGTCTAAAATGAGTGTATCCCCGTTTTTAATGGAGTCTATGTCGGTCCCTGCAGATACAACGGCAGGAATTCCCATAGCTCTTGCAAGAATTGCCGCATGTGCGGTTTTTCCGCCTTTTCCGGTTATTAGTCCACAGATCAGGGCCTTATCCAATTGCACGGTATCGGAAGGAGAGAGGTCCTCGGCCACGATGATTGACTGAGCTGTCAGCCCTGAACGCCAGTCCGTTTCTGTCCGCCCTTTTAAAATTTGAACGACGCGATTTCCCACATCAAGAACATCCGCAGCACGCTGACGAAAGTATTCGTCCTGCATTTTTTCAAATTGCAGGGAAATTTTTTCCGCTGTGTCGTGAACAGCGACTTCTGCACAGAGGGAAGCCTCTTTGATTGCCTGCACGACGGAATTTTGAAATTCTTCATCCTCAAGTATCAGCTGCTGCGCTTCGAAGATTTCCAGATCTTTTTTGGGTATGCCGCCCCTCTGCTGGCAAAGTTCACTTAGTGCATCGCAAGCCGCCTTCAAAGCTGTTTCAAACCGCTGCAACTCTGCATTCACGTTGACCGGAGCAAAGAGTGACCGGCTCTCTGTGTCTGCTTCACGTTCGATTTTTACGGCGTGTCCAACCGCAATGCCGGGGGAAACGCCGGTTCCCCTTATTTCTAAGATCGCATCGATTTTCATCTGTGATTCCTCCGTTATTCACCATTTTCACTGAGGATCGACGCCAATAGCGCTGCCGCGCGCTCTTCATCGCTTCCATCTGCGCAGATGAGGACTTCTCCTCCGTGCGGAACCCCAAGCGATAAAATATTCAGAATGCTTTTTCCGTTTACCGTTTTTCCATCGTGAGTAACGGTAATACTGCTGGAAAAGGACTTTGCACATTTAACAAAATCTGTCGCCGGACGGGCATGCAGCCCCATCGAGCTTTGCACGAAAGCTGTTACCTTTTTCATTGTAATACTCCTTGTGTTTGAGTACTTATATTGAAGTGATTTCAAAGGAAATTCCTGCGCAGGAGAGAAGGCAGCAAGATCAACGGTAGGCTTCACCCTCTTTCGTTTTTTCCTCAAATGGAAAATACCCATCAGCATTACTATTGGCTTTTGAGTGAATCCCTGCGCCGACGCCGGGAATTCTCTTACGGATGAAATTGCCCTGGATTTTAGCCGAACCAAATGCCTGCTGATGTCAGTCCTGTCAAATATCCACATATTGGCCGCTTGTCGCGATCATTCTACATATTTCACATTATACCTCTTAACCTTGTTTAATATGTCTGTTCTTTTTGAGTACAAGAGCAATTTTCTGTGCTTTTGCACCGCCGTCTTAAAAAGCGATCTATCCTTATAGGGAGGATCTCTCTCCGCACCAAAGGCTGCGCAGCCGAGGGCAGGAGTGCGTAAAGTCCTGAAAAGGGCAGCTATCCGCAGTCTTGAAATTCGGCTTCAAATCGCTGAGCGTTAACGCAGCGGGCTTCATCAACGATATGCGAACAGACAGCTTCCTTCATTTTCAGCTGAGTATGGCAGGAACCACCCTGCACGGACTTCATATCGCCGCCATTGAGCTTCAATTGATAAGTAATGCCCGAACGACAGCAAGGGCTTGAACGCTGCTTTGCGGCGCTTCTCCATGCAGATGGCCGGCGCATCTTTACCGTCGGCTTACTTTCTGTTTTTATGAGTAGATTTATTTCAATATCAATGATATTATATCCAAAATGACCCGCTTCAGAGGTGAATCGTGTGGAAGGATACAGAATCGCCAACTTTGTTTTGCAGCTTGCCTATCTGCTGGCGCACGTTGTCTTTACGTTTAAAATCCTTCGTGTCAGACGGGATACCCCGGTCTGGACATGGTTTTTTCTCTTTTCCGTCAGCCTGTGGCTGTGGGTATCGGGGCGCTTTGCCGAGAGCGTCGTCTACCTGTTCCTTCCCGCTGATAACGCCGCCTATGTCTTTGCGGCAAATTATCAATATATCGGTATTACCCTGGCGGCTGTTACCTATCTGATCTGGAATCTCTATCTCGCGGGTCGTGACGCCCTCGCCGGCAGCAGAGTTCTGCGTACGCTCCTGTGCCTCTACCCTGTTGCCGTGTGCGGCCTTGTATTTACAAACGGCCGGCATCATCTGTTTTACACGAAACTCATCATGGGAGAACCGGTGGCTCACGGTCCGCTCTTCGGCGCGGCGATGTTCACGGGATACCTGCTCATGTTCGTCGGATATTTTATCTCCATGCTCGATATCATCCGCAAGCGGGAGCAGCTGGCGCGAAAGCTGCTTCTGTTTTCCACCTTCCCGTTCCTGCCGGCGATCGCCGTCGCCGTCCGCTCGTTTTCGGGAATCGACCGTTTTGACTACACTCCTGTCGTTATGGGCGCGGCGTTTGTGTGCCTGTATCTGATGGTGTTCAAATACAACGATACGGGGATCATACCGGCCTCCATGAAAGAGGCGGTGGAACAGACCAGCCATCCCATTTGGATCTGCGACCTTGACAAAAAAGAATGTTCCTACGAAAACCGAAGCGCCAGAGAACAGTATGCGGGTGTGCTTGATTCGCTGCTCCCCGACATACCGCAAAAGAGATTTTTTGAACGCGGCGCACTGCAGGTTTCCGTCATGCCACTTCCGGAAAGCGGCGAGGTGCTGGTGACTGCCGCGGATCTCTCGGAGCTCTTGGGACAGATCCGGCAGCTGGAACACACCATCGCAGAGCTGCAGCGGGTCAGTCTTGCTTTGGATGAGGAAAACCGCAACATTGACGCCTACCTCGACACTCTGCGGCATACCGATGGGATGCAGCGGCAAAAGACCATGCTGGATGAGGTCTACGGACAGATCGCCGACTCGTTTTTGACGATGAAGGCCAATTTGCAGGCAGCTTTGGAGGAGCCGGCAAACGACGCGCCGCTGAAAGAGAACATGCTTGCGGCAGAACAATGCATGGCGGTCATCCGCTCCGCCGTGGCCCGGCTGAGGGAGGGGTGACCGTGGATAAAATGAAGCAGGCGTTCCTGTCCCTTCCCGATACGGTCATCATCACGGACAAGTACCTGAACGTCCTGGATTATAACCGCTGCGGGCCGTATCCCGATTTGAAAAAGAATACCAAACTGACGGACTATATGCCGGACTTCGGCGGGATCGGCGAAACCAATCTT